>JAESGW010000402.1_pt1 | contig 48301 bp, 45 predicted proteins | sample 9269791 | NCBI WGS metagenome assembly JAESGW01 (sample SAMN16773120, study PRJNA677053) | algae metagenome | isolation source: Aphanocapsa lilacina HA4352-LM1 and co-occurring heterotrophs from near cave... | place: USA: Maniniholo cave, near Haena, Kauai, HI | collected 2009-07-28
GACTGGTGACGAACTTGCCCAGCGAAGGCGAGTGGAAAATCGGCGATGAAGAGGTGATGGAACTGTACCGTCAACGCTGGCAGATAGAGCTGTTATGGAAGTTTCTAAAAATGCATTTAAAGCTGAAGCGCTTGATGACAAAAAACGAGAATGGTATCCGGGTACAGCTCTACGTCACCCTAATTGCTCACCGCTTGCTGGAACTGGTGGCAGTGCCAAAGATTTGGGGAAGCAAGCGGTTGGATAAGTTGCGTTACTTGCAATGTTGTATGTGTCAGGAAGTCAGTTATGTGCATTGGCTGGGAAAATTGCTGGGCAGCTGGAGGCGCAGGGTCTGGCCCCTCGAACTGTGTGCAAGCGTTCACTGATTCAACACTTCTGGGTTGCGTCCCAAGCGAAATGGCGACAGCGACAGCTACTTTCTGGATGCCTTGTGAAGGTTATTCCTCGAACAGTTTGCCTTCTTTAGCGGCTTCTATTTTTTCTTTCTGCAACTCCATTTCGGTTTGCAGCTCTTTGCCAAGAAAGAAATTCAGAAAAGTACGTATCACCGCGATAAGGGCCAGTTTTCCAAGCTCTTCTACCGTAGGAGCGACGGTCGTCGCCAGGATGTCCGCTCCCAGTTGAAATTCGAGGGCCAGGGCCAGCCAGGCACCGAAGCGTAGACGGATCTGATTGAATGGAAAGGGGGTGTCGCGGCGGCGACTCAACTCGAAGGCCAGTTGGGCCGTTTTGATCACGCCCGCGATCACGCAAAAAACCGAGATGACTTCCAGGCAAAATTTTGCGATACTAACGATCGTGCCGAGAGCCAGTTCCAGAAGTTCGAAGGGCTCCATCCGCCACCTCCTTTGGGGCAAAACGCATACCAACACTACCAACTATCCATCCGGCATCGATCCGCAGGGGCAGGGGGTGTTGCGTCGGCAGTTTTCCTGGCGGTGACAATAGCAAGGGCAACTCGCCTGTGCTGCACACGCAAAAAAAGCCGGGAGGCGGCTCCCGGCTGTCGAGTGGCTTGATTTATCGTGCGTATTCGCCCGACTTGGTTCCCATGGCGTAAGCCACATCGCGCAGAACAGTGATCTGCTGCTCAAAGTCAAGCTCCTTGATGCCCTCTAGGCTCTGCTGAGCCGCATCGGACAACCGGTAGCCCTCGGGAATGCCGACGACGTCCTTGCCCATGCGCTCGGCCAGCAAAAACCAGATAAAGAGTTTGTTGTTCTCGGTGTGCTTGCCGTACTCGCGGCCCAAATGGTTGTCTTCGCCGCGCACGAGCGCCCGCATTGCATCGAGCTGGGCGTCGCCCATGGGCAGGGTGTCGAATTGGTCAAAAAATCCCTGGATCTGAACGACATTTGCAGCTTCGGGAGCGGCCGGAGTCACCGAGTCACCCATCCCTTCGTACAGGTAGTACAAAATAGCCAGCTTGCTGTCGACGTCGAGGCCATTGAACTGGGCTAAAGCCTCGCTGACACCCTCACTGCGGACCTCTCCAGGGATCTGACTTTCCAGTGTTTTATCGACGATCTCAGATATGCGTTCACCGGAAATCTCGTAGCGATTTTCGCTCTGCGATTCGTCTTCGTGAAACACTTTTTTTGAACTGGATTCGGTTGTATTTGTGGGCACCTGACGCTGTTCATAGGCGTGCGCGACTTCGCCGCTTTGTTGTGTAGAAGCCTCGCCCTGCGGGGAGCCGCTGCCGCCCGGATTCAGAAGTTCCTGTCCTTTGCTAAATGCCCGATCTACGTTTACTTCGGCGTTGTTTTTCTCGTTCACGTCGATTTCCTGATCTCTACGGTTACCCCCAGCGTAGGGAAAACAGCAGGTGGGACCGTCCCCCCAGAGTTAGAAGAAAGCCGCCGGTGTATCTATCAAAAATAGCCCCGACAATTTATCTCTTCAGATACTTGCTCCGCGTGCACCGGCTATCCCATATTTTGCGAGTTCTAGGCCAAGGTATCGGTGGGCGAATTGAGCAAAATATAGACGCCGATTCCCATCAACAAAAAAGGCAGAACAAAGCGAGAAAAGGCAGCGAAGAGCGGTTGCAAAAAATCGATCGCCACCAGGCGCATCGCCAGTCCACCCCCCGCGGCGGCCACCGCGAGCACAGCCAGAATCACGATCCAGTCCAGTTCGGGTTTGGTGTCTGCCAAAAAGGCGGTGAGGACGGCGAGGGTGTCGCCGCTGTTGGCCAGCATCACCAGTCCGACAGCCGGCCATTTTGCCCGGCCATCCGGCGCCGGAGGCACCCCAGCATCAACGGCCGGTTTGCGAAAAATTTGCGTGAACTGCGTGCACTGGTAGATCCCCAATCCCAAAGGAACCATGCCCAGCCAACCGAGGTAGTTGGCGACGGCCAGTTCCGAAACCAGGGACAAACCCTTGGCGGCCATCAGCACACCCGCGACCGCCGCCAGATACCCGGCCATCACTTGGGTCCGGGAACAGCCCGGCTGAGCGAAAAAGCCAATCAGCAACAAAAAATTGTCGGTGCTGGTGGACGCGAAAGCGGTGCCCGCCAGGGCGACGGTAAGCAGAACTTCCTGCTGCGGCAAGTTGAACCTCCCGTGACTTTTGCTGGGGACAAGTTATACGCTTGCATCCCGATGACTTGCCCAGTGTACCGCCCCGACGACACCACCGGGCAACCGTCACCGCCGGCGGCGGCGCGAGCGACCCAAGCCGTTGCCCTTCCGGCGACAAGATCGTAGTTCCGGCTACAAAACTGCGCGAATCGCAATCGTATACCAGTACGAAGGACCGTAAGGCTGCGTGGATCTCGGTGGTTGGACCTGAGTGTGCGATGTCAAACAATGACGACTTCATAAGAAGAACGGCGGGGGAACCCGAACTGGCGGACCGGACCGCTTCCGGCGGCTTCAGGGCCGAGCGGCTCCTGTCGGCCCAGGATTTGGGCGCTCTCAGCGCGCGCCGCGACAGCAAGGGTTGGGGGCAACTGTTCGGGCATCTGGCGGTGCTGGGGGCGAGCGGCTGGCTCTGGGCGAGCCAGATTGGCCACTGGCCTGTGGCGGTGCCGGCTCTGGTGGTGTACGGGTTCGGTCTCGCTTCGATGTTCGCGCCGCTGCACGAGTGCGTCCACCGCACAGCTTTTGCGAGCAACCGCATCAACGACGCCGTCGCCTGGTTCGCCGGATTGCTGTCTTTTTACAACAGCACCTTCTATCGCCGCTACCACAAGTGGCACCACCGCTATACCCAGATTCCCGGCAAAGATCCCGAACTGGACGATCCGAAACCCAGCAACCTGGGCGAATACCTGGTCGAAATTAGTGGCCTGAGTTGGTGGATGGGCAAATTGCGCGGGCACTTTCGGGTAGCGGCGGGCCGCCTGGACGGTTGCCCGTTTATTCCCGAAGATGCCCGCACCGGGGTGATCCGCTCGGTGCGGCTGCAACTGCTCGTTTATGCCGGGGCGATTGCGCTTTCGCTCGCAGCGGGTCAGCCCTGGTTTTTGCTCTACTGGCTTTTACCCCTCGCGGTCGGTCAGCCGATTTTGCGGGCGATCCTGCTGGCGGAGCACACCGGCTGCAGCAGCGACGACAACCCGCTCACCAACACCCGCACCACCCTCACCACCTGGCCGGTGCGTTTTTTGATGTGGAACATGCCCTTCCACACCGAGCACCACCTGCACGCCTCGATCCCGTTTCACGCCCTGCCCGTTGCCCACCAAAAGCTGCGCCCTCACTTTGCCCACCTCGCGGCGGGCTATGTCAAAGTCAACCGCGACATCGTCGCCAGGCTCGGATGACCCGCTCCGACGGCTCTTTCGTCCTCGAAAATTTTGCCCTCCAGTGCGGAACGGTTCTCACCCGCGCCCAACTGGTCTACCAGACCCACGGCGAACTGGCGCCCGGGCGCGACAACGCCGTTCTCTACCCCACCTCCTACGGCGCGTGCCACACCGACATCGACTGGCTCATCCACCCCGACGGCATCCTCGACCCGCGGCGCTACTTCGTGATCGCAGTCAATATGTTCGGCAACGGGTTATCCACATCACCCAGTAATTGCCAGACTTGCGCGCTCGCTGAACAACGATTCTGGTTTACCCACTTCGACAATGTCCGCGCCCAGGAGCGGCTATTAAGCGAGGTTTTTGGCATCGAGCGGCTGGCGTTGGTCTACGGCTGGTCGATGGGCGCTCAGCAGGCCTACCACTGGGGAGCACTCTACCCTGAGCGCGTCGAGCGCATCGCAGCCCTGTGCGGCACGGCGCGCACCACCGACCACAACCGGGTGTTTCTAGAGAGTTTGCGCGCGGCGCTCACCGCCGATCCGGCCTGGACGGGAAGCGGATTCGATGGCATACCTGAGCGCGGCTACTGCGCCTTTGCCCGCATCTACGCCAGTTGGGCGGCCTCCCAGGCGTTCTATCGCGAAGGAACTTACTGCAAACTTGGCTACGACTCGCTCGAAGACTATTTGCAGCGCGGCTGGGAAGCAAACTACCGCAAGCGCAACCCGCACGATTTGATAGCGATGATCGACACCTGGCTGCGCTGCGATGTGGGCGATAACCCGATTTACCGGGGCGACTACTGCGGGGCACTTGCCGCCATCCGGGCGCGCACCCTCGTGATGCCCAGTGCCACGGACCTGTACTTCACGCCCGAAGATTGTGCGGCGGAGGCGGCACGCATCCCCGACGCCGAGTACCGGCCCATCCCCTCAATCTGGGGCCACCGCGCCGGCAATCCCTATCAAAATCCCGAAGACGCCGCCTTTATCCGTGCCGCCGTCCGGGAACTGCTCGATCGACCTGCGCTGTGAGGGCCGTCATGACCGTTCCACTTTCAGAGCTTGCCCGCGAAAAGGGCATCCGGTACTTTTTGATCTCTTTTACTGACTTGTTCGGCACCCAGCGGGCCAAACTGGTGCCGGCCCAGGCCATTGACGCGATAGCCGCAAGCGGTGCGGGGTTCGCGGGCTTCGCCGCCTGGATGGACATGAGCCCCGCCGACCCGGACATGTTCGCCCATCCCGATGCAGGTTCTGTGTTCCAACTGCCCTGGCAGCCGGAGGTGGCCTGGATGCCGGCGGACCTGTTCACCCCCGAGGGCACTGCGATCGCCCAGACTCCGAGGCTGGTGCTCAAGCGGGTGCTGAAACTGGCCCTGGAGCTGGGTTATCGCGTCCGTACGGGCGTCGAGTGCGAGTATTTTCTGCTGGCGGCGGAGGGGGCACAAATTGCCGACTCCCGTGATGTTCAGAGCAAACCCTGCTACGACCAGCAGGCGCTGATGCGCCGCTACGCGGTGATCTCGGAAATTTGTGACGCCATGAACGCCCTCGGGTGGGGCGCCTATCAGAACGACCACGAGGACGCCAACGGCCAGTTTGAGATGAACTGGACCTACGCCGACGCGCTGGTGACCGCCGATCGCCACGCCTTTTTCAAGTACATGGTGAAAACCGTTGCCGAGAAGCACGGCCTGCGGGCCACCTTTATGCCCAAACCGTTTATGCACCTCACCGGCAACGGCTGCCATACCCACCTCTCGGTCTGGGACAGCGAGGGCAAGGTCAATCGCTTCGACGATCCCCAGGGAAAACTGGGCCTCTCGCCCCTGGCCTATCACTTTATCGGCGGTGTGCAGCATTCGGCGGAGGCGCTGTGCGCCTTTGCCAATCCGACCGTCAATTCCTACAAACGCATCAACGCTCCCATCACCGCCTCCGGCGCCACCTGGTCGCCCAACACCATCAGCTACAGCGGCAACAACCGCACCCACGCCATCCGCATCCCCGAACCGGGCCGCTTCGAGTTGCGCCTGGCCGACGGCGCCGCCAACCCCTACCTGCTGCCCGCCGCCCTCACCGCCGCGGGCCTCGACGGGATCGCCCACAAGCGCGATCCCGGCCCGCGCCGCGACAACAACAGCTACACCGACCCTCTGCCCCCGGGGAGCGCCCAACCCCTGCCGGCTAACCTGCTCGACGCCCTGCGCGCCCTGGAGAGCGACACCGTTTTGTCCGAAGCGATGGGTACGGATTTCGTCGCGTCTTACTTGAAGCTCAAACACCGCGAATGGCAGGATTACTGCGCCCGCGTCACTCCTTGGGAACTGGAACATACCCTCGATTGCTAGCGCAAATTCAAGCATGCTGCCCCGAACCGGCGAGATTGGCCCCCCACAGTCTGGCCTCAAAAAAGTCGCGCGCTCCGCCGGCGGGTGACACCAACAACCGGCCGGGCGAAAATGGACGGATGTGTGGAAGATTTACCCTCGCCGCTGCGCCCGAGGCCGTGGCTGCGGCCTTTGAACTGCCGGAGGCGCCCCCACTGACGCCCCGCTACAACATCGCTCCCAGCCGGCCGGTCTGTGCGGTGCGCACCGGTGAAGGCACCCGTCGCGAGGCGGTTTTCCTGCGCTGGGGACTGATTCCTTCCTGGTCGAACGATCCGGCCATCGGCAACCGGCTCATCAACGCCCGCGCCGAGACCCTGGTAGAAAAGCCTTCGTTTCGCGCGGCCTTCAAAGCCCGCAGGTGCCTGGTGGTGGCCGACGGGTTTTACGAGTGGCAGCGCCAGGACGGCACAAAGCAACCGTTCTACCTGCGCCTGCAGGATGCCCGTCCCTTTGCCTTCGCCGGTCTATGGGAGCGGTGGGAGCCGGGCGAAGGCCCAACCGTCGAGACCTGCACGATTATCACCACTGCGGCCAACGCTGTCCTAGCGCCTATTCACGAGCGCATGCCGGTGATTCTGGCACCGGACGATTACGAGCGCTGGCTCGATCCTAGCCTGCATCAGGCGGAAGCGCTGCTGCCGCTGCTGCGGCCTTACCCACCCGAGGCCATGCACTCCCACCCGGTTGATATCCGGGTAGGTAACCCCATCTATGACAATCCCCGCTGCGTCGAGCCTGTGGACTGAAGGCCAGTTTCCATCTCCAGGTGGAAGACAAATCCATCCGATGGGGGCGAGGATTGGGTATCTGCTTCTTCGATTTGGGAGGTTCCATGGGCAAACGCAGACTGGCTTGTGTGTGTGTCCTGGCGCTGTCGTGTGGGCCTGCTTTCGCCCAGGAGTTACCGCCTTTGCAGAGGGAGCCGCAATCCCCGATGCCGCGGGTGCAGACGCCCCCCGCCGAAGATGTCGATGCCGAGCTGTTGCGCCTGACGGCCGAGTACGGCATCCGGCAGATCGCCCTGGCCCAACTCGCTATGCAGACAAGTACCAATCCGCACGTGGTCGAGTACGCCCGCCAGGTGATTTTGTTTCATACCGGCATCAACGGCAGCCTCTCAGAACTTGCCTCCCAGAAGGGCATCACTTTGCCCCAGTCCCCGAACACGATCGCCAGCGAGGCGCGCACCAGTCTGCTCGAATTGAACGGTCGCCTCTCGGCACTCAACGGCACGCGCTTCGATGAAGCCTACCTCGATGCGATAGGGGGCGATCACCGTGCCTTTGTCGAGGCGTGCGAACGCCTCAGCGCGGCAGGGAATGATTTCAAGATCAAAGCCTTCACCACCAGCAACAAAATCAAAGTCCAGACGCAGATTGCCCAGGCTTCGGCCCTCGCCCGCACTGCAGTGCCAACCGCCGCCAAGACCGCTCCTCGCAAGTAAGCGCGGCCCTGCGGTGCTTCGGGCGGCTAGACTGCGAATGTCAAAGGGTTCACTTCTGCCCAGTGGGTATCGATGGTTGAGAGGGCTCGCCGCGACGCCATCCTGGGCTCTCTGCGCATTGTCCGCCAGTCCGGGGCGCAAATGCCCCGCGTCGATGCGCTCCACCGGCAATTGCAGTTCCTCGATGCGCGCCTCCGCGCAGTCGGCAAGGTTGCCACCCGGGCCTAAGGGCGATCGGACCGCTATTGCGCCACTACCCCAAGATCGCAGCCGTCCGGTTCACTTACAGCCGCATCTCCGAGCACGCGGCGCAATTTGCCCAGGCTATCGAGCAGTTGCTCCTTCTCAGAAGCTTCGAGCACCGCCATCAGTTCGGTTAAATACTGCAACAGACCGGGCTTAATGCGCCCGTGCAGTTCGTGGGCCTTGGGGGTGAGCCGCACGCGCTTGATGCGCCGGTCGGTCGGATCGCTCTCGCGCACCACCAGACCGTCGCGCTCCAGCCGGTCGACCATGCCGGTCATGTTCGCCTTGGTCACCGCCAGACATTCACCAATTTCCGAAAGCGGCATGCCGTCGCGGCCATGTTCGTAGTAATGACCCAGGATCCTCAGCACCCCTACCTGCGGCCCGGTCAGGTCGTAACGGCTCAGATAATCGGTGATTTCTTTGTCGAGCAACGAACCCACCCGCAGCAAATTGAGCACCAGCACAAGCGGCTGGGGATGGGAGCGCTCGAAATCGTTGAGGATGCGGGCAGGCAGCTGCCGGGTTTCGGCCAGTGTCATTGGTTTTTATTGTGTACCGTCAACATGTTAACAATGTACCCCAAAGCTGTGAGATTGTTCCCAATGGTTGTGAGAATTTGTGAATTGCTGTGGATTTTTGCTTGAAAGCGTTGCTCGAAGACCATTTGAATTGTGGCGTAGTGATAGTGCTTTCAGGGCATTGTCCGGAAGAAACACGGGCCGACAGGTCCACACCGACCTTTTAATAAACACGTTGACTATTAAGATATAGACGGCGTAGGATCGGTGTGGTCCTCGGGCCGAGGGTTCGCCGGAGCCAACTATTCCATCGAGAGCAGCACTCGCATGAGTAATCCAGAGCATTCACCCAGAGAAGATCAAGGCGTTCGGGCGGCCACGACTGCGGTGGCCGGTCCCGGGCCCGTCCCGCCCGCGGCACCCGCCTCCCCGGCGCCCAGGCAGCTTGCCGGTCTGCGCAGCCAGTGGTTCGGTCTGGTGCTGGGTCTGACGGTAATCGGCGGCGGCGCCTTTGTGCTGCACGCCCGCTCCGCCTCCGAAGCCAAGACCGAGGCTCCCGCCGCCCAGGCGGCCAAACCCCAGCCGGTGGTGACGGTGACCACCGCCACGGCGGCCTACGCGCCGATGGCGCGCAATCTCGAAGTGACCGGCTCGATTTCCGCCTGGGATCCCCTCGCCATCGGGGCGGAGGCGAGCGGTCTGCGCATCGACCAGGTGCTGGTCGAAGAAGGCGAGCGGGTCCGGCGCGGTCAGACGCTGGTGGTGCTCAACGACGACATCTTGCGCGCTCAGCTTTCGCAAGCCGAGGCGCGTCTGGCGAGCGCCCGGGTAACGGTTTCCCAGCGCCGTGCGGCCCTCGCCAAAGCCCAGGCGACCGCCAACGAGGCGCGCGCCAACCTCCAGCGCTACCAGAGCCTGGGCAAGCAGGGTGCGATTTCTTCCCAGGAGGTACTCGCCCGCGAGACGCTGGCCCAGGGTGCCCAGGCCGACCTCGATCAGGCCCAGCTGGCCATCACCTCCGCCGAGGCGGCAGCCCAGGAGAACCAGGCCCAGATTGCCCAGCTGCGCGCCCAACTGGCCCAGACGCGCATCCTGGCTCCTGACGACGGCCTGGTGGCCAAGCGCGACGCCCGTCTGGGTGAGATTGTCTCCTCCGGCAAGGTGCTTTTCACCCTCGTGCGCGACAACCGTCTGGAGCTGCGCGCCCAGGTGCCTGAGATGGATTTGCCCAAAGTCACCGCTGGGCAGAGTGTGCTGGTCACCTCCGACGCCGACCGGCAGATCGCCGTCACCGGCAGGGTGCGCCAGATTACCCCGCAAATCGATGAGCGCACCCGTCTGGGTGTCGTGCGCATCGATGTACCCTCGGTGAGCGGCCTGCGCCCCGGCATGTTCGTGCGCGGCCAGGTGCGCCTCGGATCGCAAAAGGCGCTTTTGGTACCCGCCCAGGCGGTCCTCAGCGGCGAAGACAGCTCCCAGGTCTTCGTGCTGGTGGGCGAGCAGGCCCGCACCCGCACGGTCACCGCCGGAGCGCGCAATGGCGACAGCGTCGAAATCAAAAGCGGCCTGAAGCCCGGCGAACGGGTGATCGTCGCCGGGGCCGGCTACCTCAAAGACGGCGATTACGTCCGCCTGCCCAAGTAGAGCTATACACCCGTAGGAATTTGTTGGATGAACTGGAACATTTCTGCCTGGTCGATCCGCAACCCGGTGCCGACCATCGTGCTCTTTCTCGTGCTCACTGTGGCCGGGATCGTCTCGTTTTTCTCGCTGGGCATCGACGAGAACCCGAACATCGACGTGCCGGTGGTGGCGGTGACCGTCACCCAGACCGGGGCGGCGCCGCAGGAACTGGAGACCCAGGTCACCCGCAAAGTCGAAGATTCGGTGGCGGGGGTGGGCAATGTCGAGCACATCATCTCGACGGTCAACGACGGCGTCTCCAACACGACCATCCGCTTTGTGCTGGGCACCAACACCGACCGAGCGGTCAACGACGTGCGCGATGCGGTCACCAAGATTCGCCAGCAACTGCCCCAGGGGATCAACGAGCCCATCATCCAGCGCATCGATTTTTCGGGCGGGCCATTTATCTCCTACACGATTTCCGCCGACAAGCGCTCGGCGGTCGAATTGAGCTGGCTGGTCGACAACGACATCGCCCGCTCGCTCCTTTCGGTACCGGGCGTCTCCCAGGTGCAGCGCTCGGGTGGTGTGGACCGCGAAATCCGCATCAACCTTGACCCCAACCGCCTGCAGGCGCTGGGGGTGACCGCCGATCAGGTCAATGCCCAGATTCGTGCGCTCAATATCGATCTTCCGGGCGGCCGGGGCGAAGTCGGCCCCTCCGAGCAGGCCATCCGCACCCTCGGTAGCGCTCCCAGCATTGAACGTCTCCGCTCCACGCAAATTGCGCTCCCGAACAGTACCTTCGCCCGCCTCGACACGATCGGCACCGTCACCGACGGCCCGGCTGAGCAACGGCAGTTGGCCTTCTTGGACGGCAAACCGGCGGTCTCCTTCTCGGTGATCCGCTCCACCGGCAGCAACCTGGTGGATGTCGAAAAAGGGGTCGAAAAGAAAGTCGAGGAGTTGCGCAAGTCCATGCCGGGCGACATCCGCATCGAGATGATCCGCACCACCGCCGATTTTGTGCACATGTCCTACGACGCGTCGGTCGAAGCGCTGCTATTGGGGGCGGGCCTCGCGGTGGTGGTCATCTGGTTTTTCCTGCGCGACTGGCGCTCGACTTTGATCGCGGGCCTCGCCATGCCGCTGTCGGCCATCCCGACTTTTGCGGTGATGAAAGTGGCGGGCTTCACGCTCAACAACATGTCGCTGTTGGCGCTGGCGCTGGTGGTAGGCATTCTGGTCGATGACGCCATCGTCGAAATTGAAAACATCGTGCGCCATATCGGCATGGGCAAGCGGCCCTTCCAGGCCGCCCTCGAGGCGGCGGACGAAATCGGCCTGGCGGTGGTGGCAACCACCATGACGATCGTGGTCGTCTTTGTGCCGGTGGCCTTCATGGGCGGCATTCCGGGGCAGTTCTTCCGCCAGTTCGGCTGGACGGTAGCGGCGGCGGTGCTCTTCTCGCTGGTGGTGGCGCGCATGGCCACCCCGCTGATGGCCGCCTACTTGATGAAACCACTGTCCCACGCCGAAGAAAAAGGCCGGCTGGTGCGCACCTACGACCGGGTACTGGGCTGGGCGCTCGCCCACCGGGTCTGGACGCTGGTGTTCGCCGTCGCCTTTTTTGTCGGCAGCGTCGCCCTGATTCCGCTTTTGCCCACCTCGCTCATCGGAGCGGTCGACCGGGGGGAGACGGTACTGAGTGTCGATTTGCCGCCGGGATCTTCTTTGCAGGACACCCGCCGCAAGGTCGATCAGATTACCCGGATCGTCCAGGCCCGCCCCGAGGTTACCAAGATCTTTGCCTCGGTGGGCACCCCCAGCACCCAGGGCAGCTACAGCGCCGGGGAAGTCAATAAAGCGAGCCTTTACATCATGCTCAAGCCGCGCGAGGAGCGTTCGATCAGCCAGGAACAATTCGAAGCGCAGATTCGTGAACCGCTCAAGCAGGTGGCCGGGGTGCGCATCACCACCGCGGGCACCGGCGTCAGCGGCGGCAAACCGATGCAGATTGTCCTCACCGGCGACGACCCTGTGACCCTCAACCGGGCCGCCGACGCCCTCACCAACCAGATGCGCTCCCAGCCGGGCCTCATCGATGTCACCTCCAGTGCGGCCCTCCTGAGGCCCGAGATCCTGGTGCGGCCCGATTTTGCCCGCGCCGCCGATCAAGGCGTCTCGGTGCAGTCGATCGCCCGCACGGCCCTGATCGCCACCCTGGGCGACATCGACGCCAATCTCGCCAAGTTCAACCTCTCCGACCGCCAGATCAATATTCGCGTCCAGCTCGATCCGGCTTTTCGCGCCGATCTGGCCACGGTCGAGAACCTGCGGGTGGTGGGCAACAACGGCCTGGTGCCCCTCAAGTCGGTGGCGGATATCTCCGTGGGTAGCGGGGCTGCGCAAATCGACCGCTACGACCGCGCCCGCAAAGTCTCGATCGAGGCGAATCTTGCCCCCGGCACCGAACTGGGTACCGCCCTCAGAGCTGTGCGCAAGCTCCCGGCCTTTGCAAGCCTGCCCGCGGGGGTCAAAGAGCAGCCGGCCGGCGACTCCGAGATCCAGCGCGATGTGTTTAGCGGCTTTATGTATGCGATTGCCGCCGCCGTGCTGCTCATTTACGCGGTGCTGGTGCTGCTGTTCGGCGGTTTCCTCCAGCCGCTCACGATCATGATGTCGCTGCCGCTGTCGCTGGGTGGAGCGTTTATCGGGCTGTTGTTCTTCGGCAAGTCCCTGGGGCTCTACGCGCTGATCGGCATCATCATGCTGATGGGTCTGGTCACCAAGAATGCCATCTTGCTGGTCGAATACTGCCTGATGGCTATGAAGGAGGGCCGCCCCCGTTTGGAGGCGCTGATGAGCGCCGGTGAAGCGCGCATGCGGCCCATCTTGATGACCACGATCGCCATGATCGCGGGCATGATGCCCATCGCCCTGGGCATCGGCGCGGGCTCGGAGGTGCGCTCCCCCATGGCCGTGGCCGTGGTCGGCGGTCTGATCACCTCGACCCTGCTCACGCTGGTGATCATCCCGGTGGTCTTCACCTACGTCGATGACCTGCAGAACTGGCTTTTGGGCAATTTCCGCCGCGCACCGCGCGAGCTTACGGAAGCCTACCGCACCCCCACCTTGCCGGTGCCCTCCCAGCAGCAGGAATAACCTTTCACCTGAATCGAACCTGCCCGGCGCCGCTAAAGCGCCGGGCGTTTTTATCTGTCCTGCTTTTGAAGTTCGTCGAGCAACTGCCGGATGCGGGCGGCATCCTCGGCTCCAGGAGCGCTCCTCAGGTAATTTTCGAGATCCGCACGCGCTGCGGTGGGGTGTCCCAGCCGGTAGTGCAGAATCCCCCGGTCCCGCCACTCGGCAGGTGTGTTCGGGAAGATCACCAGAAGCCGCTCGACGGTGCCAAGGGCCGACTGCCAGTCGGAGCGCATCCAGTAGGCAAATTTGAGGTTGGTGAGCATCCGGGCTAGAAACCGCCGGGCGCCCACCGCCTCGAAAAACGCCGGATGCAACTCCAGGCGTCGGCCGTAAATACGTTCCAGGCGTTCCCTGCAGTCCTCGCGAAAAAGAATTTCACCCCGATGAAAAACATCGATGTGGATATCCATATCGGAGCGGTCGGGACGGATCAAAAAGTGTCCCGGCATACTCACCCCCACCATCGGAAAGTCCACCCGCCGGGCAATCTCCAGATACACCAGCGCCAGGGTAATCGGAATCCCCGTGCGGCGGTCAATCACCTCGTTGAGAAAGCTATTGCGCGGATCGTAGTACTCTTCTTCGTTGCCCCGAAAGCCCAGATCGTCGTAGAGATAGCGGTTGATGCCCTGCAGCATGCGCAGCGGATAGCGCTCGCCCTCGGTGCGCTCGCGCACTTCCTCGGCCATCGTATCGAGGGCATTGAGGTACTCCTCGACGTCGAGGTCGGGATAGGCTTCCAGGGCAATATAGAGCGCTGCCTCCGCCAGGTCTATTTGCACCTCGGGCTGCTGCAGCACCTGGACAAAACGTTGTCGCGCCGACGATCGCTCCATGGCCTCAGCGTGACACGCGCCCCGACTTTGGTCAAAAAGACTTACTCGTCGAAGGGAAGTTCCTCAAGTCCGGCAATGGCGATGGCGAGCGCTTCGAGTTCGCGTTCGTCGGGCGCATCCCGGGCACTGCTGTCCAGCACGCTCGCCAGTTGGGCCAGGCTCGCGCGCACCCGGTCGGCTACCGGGCTGTTGCGCGGCAGACGCTCTGCGGAACTGCGCGCCTCGGCCACCAGCGGTACCAGCTGGTTGACCAGTTCTTCAAGACGCGCCCAGCGCAGGGCCGCCTCCTGCACCCGGCCGCTCTGGAAGCGAATGAGATCTTCTTGTTTTTGCAGGCGCTCTTCGAGGGCTGCCAGGGTGCCGCGGTGCGAACTGTCGAGATCCTCGGCCACCACTTCGAGGGCCGGCACCCGCCGCGAACGGGTCAGGTAGGGCAGCGCCTGCTGGAGCATCGAGGCGGTGATCCCGCCGCCTCGATGGCACTGGTTAAGCCGCGCTGCGATCACCGCCCAGCTCAAGTGGTCGTTCTGGTACCACTTGACGATCAGGTCGTTGTTTTTGCGGATAAATTGCTGGAGTTGCCTGTCTTGGCTGGGCGAAGGTATCATGGCGGCCCTTTCGCACGCGAGTACATCACCCTTACCACAAAAACAGCGTGAAAATACTGAATGAAGCTTATTTTAATCTTTCGCCCCTGTCCGTAGCGCGCCGGTTGCTCGGGTGCACGGTGGTGCGCCTGTTGGGAGGCGAGCGCCTGAGCGGCCGGATTGTCGAGACTGAAGCCTACGGTGGCCTGCGCGATCCTTCCTGTCACGTCGTGCGGCGCGATGAGCGCATCTGGTCTTTGCTGTCGGGATCGCCCGGAGTCCTCTATCTGCACCGCACCTACCGGCACTGGCTCCTCAACATCACCTGCGACGCGGTGGGCGAACCGGCCTGCGTGCTTATCCGCGCCCTGGAGCCCACCGGCGGCGAGGAGCGCATGCGGCAGCGGCGCCGGGGCGCGCGGGATCTGACCAACGGTCCGGCCCGCCTGGTGGAGGCTCTGGCAATTGATTTCGCCTGGGAGGCGAGCGCCCTGCCGCGAGCGGAATTCTGGCTGGAGGCAGGCGAGCCGGTGCCCGAGGAGCGGGTGCTCAACACTGTGCGCATCGGGCTCACCCGCGGCAAGGATCTGCCCTGGCGCTTCGCTGTGCGAGATAACCCCTGGGTATCCCGGTCGCTGGAAGCGGTACTCTCTGGAGCACCCCTCTCTCCTGGCCTCTAGCGTGCTGACTGCGCCACCGGCAGGCGCTCCAGTTCGCGGCGATCCCACTTGGCCAGATCGGCGGCAGCCTCGTAGGTGCTCTGCAAGAAAGCCAGAAGCGTCCCTTCCGGGTCGTCCGCCTGGCGCACCGCTGCGTAGGGCAGGAGAAATTCGCCCATCTGGGCGCTGTATAAGGCGGCTTCCGGTTGCACCGAATACTGTTCGAACCCCTCCGGCTTCGGGTAGGCGTAGGCATAAAACACCGCCTCGGTGGAGGCGTTGCCGGGCCAGAAGCCACAGCTGCTCACTTCGTGCGAATAGGCCTCCCGGGTGACCCAATCGGCCATGTTCGGCACCCCGCCCGGGTGCTCCGGGGCACGGCGTCCGGAGAAGCGGGTCACCGCCAGGTCAAAGCTGCCCCAAAAAAAATGCACAGGACTGGACTTGCCGATAAATCGCGAGCGAAAGGCATTCATGACCCGATCGGCCTGCACCAGAATGCGCCAGAAGCGCTGGGCGGACTGCGGATCGTAGGCCGCGTGCTGGCGATCCGCCTCGAAGGGAATTGGTTCGGCTACCTCCTGGGGCATCGTCCAGATGCGCACTTCGATGCCCATGGCCTTGAGCGTCTCCAGCAACTCTGCATAAAAATCGGCCACGGAGCGGGGAGCAAGCGGGATTGTTCTGTGGATGCCGTCGCTGGTGTCGATGCGCAGCCTGTGATCTAAAAAGTCAAAAGCGATCTCAAAAGCGAATGTACCGTAAGGAATCGACGCGGTAGTCAACCCCCGCGGTGTGACATACAGGGTGGACTGCCACCAATGATTGAGCCGGGGCGAGAGAGCCAGACGGATCTTGCCCACGATCTGGGTCCACAGGTGCAGAGTTGCGTAAGTGTCCTGCCACTGTAAAAAAGGCAAAGCCGGCCAAGCGTCGGTGGCGACGCGGGAAACGGGAACTGTCATCTTAAAAGCCTCCGTTTGAAACGAACCCAATAGCGATTGTCCGGTGCATCGCTTCCTTATTGTCCAGCTTCCAGAGGCAGCCTTCAGCTGCATACGCCCAGCCGCAACCTGACTCGCCGAGCCAGGCGCGCCAGGTTGCGGCGGCGATGCTCAAATGCAAGCCCCGGGAGCGGATGCTCCCGGGGCTTATGGCAATCCAAGTCGTCTTAGGGAGGTTAGCGCCCTGGCCGGACCACCACCTCGGGCAGGTCGTAGACCACTGCTTCGGCTGCTGCCACACCAGGCAGGGTCAGCAGCTTCACCTGACGGGCCACAAATAATCCAGTCAGCAGCAAACCGCCGGTAATCAGAAGGTGCAAGAAAAACTCGATGCGGACGGGTTGTCTTTCCATAGGTCGGATTTCGCCTCGCGAACGTGAAATGACTCTATCAGATTTATAGAGAGTGACTCAAGTCTTTTAACAAAAAATGGAGCAAGTTATCGGGGGATAGAGCTTGCTCCGGCAGGTCGAAGGGCTGGGTTGGCAGGTTTTAGAAAGGGATGTCGTCGTCGGCGACCGCGGCGGCGACGGGCCGAGCAGCAGGCGCAGGACGGCGGGCCGTCGGGGCGGCGGTTTTGCGTTCGGCGGCCGGGGGGCGCTGTTTGGTTGTTGCAGGCGGGACTGGGGCTGGAGCTGAAGTAGCTGGGGCAGCGGGAATAGCCACGGCGTGGACGCGCCGGGCGATCACCTCGACGTGGCGCTCCTTGGTACCGTCCTCGCGGGCGCGCGACTCGCTGTGCAATCGGCCCTCGACGATTACCGCGTCTCCCTGGTGGCAGTTGGCATGAAACTCCTCGGCGGCAGTGGCGAAGAGGACGACCCGGACGGTGTAATCGGCTTCGTCGGCTTTGAGGGCCGCAAAATGCAGCACCACCGAGGCCTGGGCCAGGCCGTCCTGGGTGTGGCGCAGTTGCGGGGCGGAATGCAGCGTGCCCAGAAGCGCAATCGTATTCATGGCATGGCCTCGTATTTTAGAAAGATTCAGGTTCGTCCGGACGAGCGGCGCGACCCAACAGTTCGAGCTGGTCGACTTTGATCACGGGCCGCTCGCGCGCCTGCTGGGTGGTGCGGTCGCTCCAGCGGTTGAAGGCGAGGGCACCGCTGATACCGATAAGCGAACCCTTGCGCACGTACTCACCGGCGATTTCGGCGGTCTTGCCCCAGATTTCGAGATCGAACCAGTCGGGCTGGTCCTCTTGTTCGCCCTTGCGCCGGATGCGGTTGACCGCCAGGGTCACAGTGCAAAGCACGTTGCCGGACTCGAAATAGCGCACTTCGGGATCGCGGCCGGCCCGGCCGACAAAATGGATCTGATTGAGCAATGCCATGGGCGTGTCCCACCTGGATGGGACCATTGTACACAATATTTGGGTCGCTTGTCCATATTTGCGCCCGACCGATTTCGCCCCGACCCTAATCGGCACATTTTTTGGCGAACCGCTTTTATCCTGCTTGACAAGGAATCACGGTGCGCTGTAGGGCTGTCCTCCAAGGGCTATTGGCGAGCGAAGCTTTCGAGGGCGGCTTGCGGACCTTCCAGATGAATGATGTCACCAGCGATCACCTTGGTCTGCGATGAGGGGCACTCCAGATACATTCCGGAGCGTTCGATGCCGACGACCGTCGCTCCGATGCGGCGGCGGATCTGGGCCTGCGCAAGCGTCAGCCCAGCCAGGGGATGGCCTTCGCCAAGCTGGATACAGCAGGCTGCTGTTTTTGTCTTTTCGATGGGCATCAGCTTGCGCAGGTTGCTGAGCGCGTGGGGTGAACCCCGCTGAAGCGTGATCTGGGGCGTCAGATCTTCTAGAAGTTGTCCCCGACGCCAGAGTGAGCGGACGAGGGCACCGGTAAGACTGTGCAACTCTTCGAGGGACATACCGAATCACGTAGGGGCAAATGTCCGGCACGCTCAACGTCAACGTCTGCAACCCAGGGGCGGCATCCTGTCCGGCAGCCTCAGTGAAGCGCGCATCGAGTTGTCGGATGCACTCGGCCTCAGCAACGAGGATTTGGGCATTGCGCTGATGACCAAGTTGCGGCGCAAGATGACCAATCGACTGATGGTGCTCAGCGACAAGCTGCGGTTGCGCAAGCGCGGGATTATTGAAGCAATCAACGACCAGTTGAAAAACATCTCGCACATAGAGCACACCCGTCATCGCAGCGAAGTGAACTTTTTGGTGAACCTGGTGTGTGGGTTGATTGCCTACTGCCACAAACCGCACAAGCCGTCGGTGGCGTCGGATGCCGACCAGCTCCTGGCTTAACCCGAACTGACGTTAAGTTAAAGCAGTCCGCGCCGGAGAGTTGGGATGTCCATTTACCTTGGCAAAGTGCTGCCGCTACTGTTCTACCCGCTTGGTTTGAGCGTGGTGCTGACCACAGCAGCAGCGTTCGCGATCCGCTTCAAGCGAACAAAGCTCGCCCTATGGCTAAGCGGAGCCATCGTCCTGCTGCTCGGTACGTTTAGTGCTCCTCTGAGTGCCGACGCGCTGCTGTGGTCACTCGAATCGCAGTATCCCGAGGTTCCTGTAGAAAAAAGCCCCACGGCCCAAGCGATCGTTGTACTAGGCGGGGCATTGCATCTGCCGAACGCGCGCCACCGCACGTACGAACTAGCAGAGGCGAGCGACCGGGTGCTCCACGCCGCGCGGCTATTCAAGGCGGATAAAGCGCCGGTGGTGCTGATGAGCGGCGGCAACCCGCCTTTTCATACCAGGCCCGACCAACCCCCCGAAGCGACCCAGATGGCTGCCTTCGCCCGGGAACTGGGGGTACCGGCAGGGGCTATCCTCACCGAGGAGCGTTCCTGGAATACGTTTCAAAACGCCGCCTTCAGCGCCGAGGTGCTCAAGGCGCGGCGCATGACACGGATTTTGCTGGTCACCAGCGCCAGCCACATGCCCCGCTCGGTCGCCATCTTCGAGCGCGCCGGGTTCGCGGTGATCGCAGCCTCGACCGACGTGCGCAGCGGCACGGACCTCGACGACTGGCTGCTCGCCTGGCTGCCCAGCGCTGCGGCGCTCGAAAGTTCGACCCTGGCCCTGAAAGAATGGGTCGGTCTACTCGTTTACCGGCTTCGGGGTTGGGCCTGAGGCGGAGACACTGCCCATCTGCTGCACCAGCACGAACGACTGCATCCCCTGCAGAACCGCCATTTCGCGAAACACCTGGGTGAGCTTGGCGTGGGCTGCGTCGCTGAGGGTAGGTTCCAGACGCTTGAGCAGGTCCGTCACCCGCTCGCCCTGGAGCCGGATCTCTTCCTGGTCGATGCGGCCGTCGGCGATGGCGTGCTGCCACGACTCCATGCGCTGAAAAAACTGCACCGAGTAGATCTCGTTGGTCTCTTCGTTGAACCAGGTGTCGGGCAACTCGGCCGCCGCCGCGGCAAAAGCCTCCGCAGGGGCGGCTTGGACCGGGGAACTGCCCGCCGGCAGGGCCGCTTCGATCGCTTCCCAGATGTCCTTGTCGAGGCGGTATTGTTCCCAGGTGCCCCAGGCGGCGGGCAGCACCAACGGCAAAAAGAGCAGCAGACCGATCCCGGCTACAAAGAGCTTGTCGCCCCAGGCACCGCCCCCGATGGTCACCTCGAGAGTGTCCCCCGGCAGCGGTTTGATTTGCACGGTGAGGGCCGCAGCGAGCCCCACCGCCACCCGCCAAAAATCGTCGCGGTAGCCCTGCACGATCTGGCCACCGCCGGCCGGAGCGAAGGACTGGGTTTCGAATTCTTTTTCGATGAACCAGGCGCGCACCCTCTCGGCGAGGGCCTCGGCCGTGATCCCCGGCGCACTGTAGGTACGGGTTTGCATGGTGGATGTCCTCAGGAGGGGGTCAGCTTGACCGGGTGAAACTGGGGGGCGGGAACTTGCACCGGCACTTCGAGCGCTCCGGGCAGACGCCCGGCGATGTGTTCCCAGAGCTTGTCTTCGAGGTTGTCCTGCTTCCAGACGCCGTAGGCGGCGGTGAAGGCGAGGGGAGCAAACAAAAACACCCCCGCAAAACCGGCCAGAAACTTGTCCACCCAGCTGCCCGCGCCGATGGCCACGGTGAGCGCCCCGTCCGGCTGCGTACCGACCGTGACGGTGAGCGCCGCCGAAAGTCCCACGATAAAACGCAGAAAGTTGTCCTTGCGCCCCTGGATGACGTAAGTTCCCTCCGGACCGGCGAAACTTTGCGCCTCGAACCCTTCGGAGCGAAACCACGACTCGATGGCCGTCGCCAGGAACGAGGGCGAAGTATCGGGAATCTTGTACGCCTTGACTTTCATGTTTCCCCCTTGGCAGCTGTCCGCAGCGAAGCGGAGACGGCGGAAGTCTGCATCGCCCCCAGCACGGCCATTTCGTAGAGGGTCTCGGTGATTGTACGCCGTTCGGCCTCGCCCACCAGCGGCTCCACTTCTTTGAGCAACCCGATCACCCGTTGCGCCTGCTCGCGAATTTCTTCGGGGGTGATGACGCCGTCGGCGATCGCTTGCTGCCAGGACTCCATGCGCTGAAAATATTCCGACAGGTGCGTCAGGCCCTGCCCTTCATCGAACCAGCTCATCCGCGCGGAAGCTTCTTCCATACCGTCCTTCTGCGAACATTCACAGAGCATCCTACCGCAACAAACCGGCGCGCAAACCTGCCGGAGAGACTGAACCGACTCGGGGCGGGGCTGGTAGAGTTGGAGCCATGGTAGAGGACATCTGGCTACCCCCGGCCACCGACGTGGAGTCCGAAAAGCGCTGGCTCGCGGGGGCGCTGCTTGCCTGGCTTGACCGCGAATTTCTGGCCGAGGCAATCCACCCGCACATCGCCGAGCGCGCCGCATCGATTTACGCCCGCCAGCGTCTGGAGGGCGAGGATCTGCTCGCTTCCATCCACATTGCCCTGCTTGCCGAGATGCGCCACGACGATTATGCGATGACCGCCTGCAGCGAATTTGTCGTGGCCAACGCCGTGGCGCAGTTGCTCATCGCCCGCCTCGAAGGAAAAAGCTGATGCACCACGTCTCGATCCGCACCGCCGACATTTTTCGCTCGATGGCCTTTTACGAACTCCTCGGTTTCACCGTCGAGGCGCGCTTCACCACCGGCATGACCCTCGCCTGTTGGCTGACAGGTCCCCTGGGCCGCATCGAACTGATTCAAATCCCCGAACCCAAACCCGCCCCCGAAAGCTGGTTCGACGAGCACTACACCGGCTATTACCACACTTCATTTGAAGTCGAAGACGTACCCGCGCTCGTAGGGCGCCTGCAACAGGCGGGTGTCCCGGTCCTGCTCGAACCCCGCCCGCAGCAGATTGGCGATCGGACCTTCACAGTTGCCTTTGTAGTAGACCCCGACGGCCTGCCCATCGAACTGCTCGCCCCAGCCTCATCGGCCACAGTTTAAGGCGGCCCGGGTGTCCGGGCCGCCACGGCGCCTCACGACCCCCCCCTTCCCTAGGGGGGGGATCCCCCCCACCCCAGCCCATAGGCGTCGGTGCGCACCCGCGCAACCAGCCGTTTGATCCCGCGATTGCTCAAGATGGTGGCCACCCCAGCCACCATCAGCGATTTGACCTCTTCACGGGAGATTTTGACGGTGCCGCCGCTGGTGAGCATCGCCGTCGAGCGGGTAATCTCGCGCAGCGTGGCGTAGGCGAACAGCAACGGCAGGATGCAGAACAGACGAATCGGCACGGCCCGCCGGGGGACGGCAAGCAAATAGACGAGGGCGGCGTCGAGATCCGCCCAGGCCAGAGCCACCAGCAAGGCGATTGCTGCCCGGTTCTGTTCAAGACAGTGCGGGCTGAGTAGGGTCTGCTGGCTGCTACCGTGCTCGCGCAGCGATTGCTCAGGCACGTAGATCGAATTTTCGTGCTCGGCGTCCCAGGCGATGTCCTTGAGAATATTGACCGTCTGGAGCGCCTCGCCGAAGGCCTCGCAATGCTCGAGCAGGGCCGTGTACTTGGCCTGATCGATGCTTGGGGCGTGGGCATGCCACAGGTCGGTGAGCAGATGCCCTACCGTGCCTGCGACGTAATAGCAGTATTCGTTGTATTCTTCGAGCGTCTGGATGCGGATGCCGTGGGGATAGAGGGCGACAAACTTCTGCATCCCTTCGACCATCTCGCCCACCCAGCGCTTGACGATTTGGCGGGAAGCGGCGGGTACGGTCTCGAACAACTCGAAGACCAAATCGGTGTGGTGGACCAGCTCGACGTGGGCCGCCTCGCCGCTTACCGATTGCGCCAGAGTCGGAAACTTTCTGGCTGTCTCAACCTCGTCAAAACCTGCCATAAATTGGCCCAAAAGTCGCACCTTCTCGCCCGCGCTCGCCGCCGGATCGTCTTCGATCGTGTCGGCTATCCGGCACAGCAAGTAAGCGGTGAGGACAGCCCTGCCCAGTCGACCCGGTAAAAAGCGGATGCTAATCGCGAAAGTCCTGGAGACTCGGGGAAGAATTGCGTTGCAAAATAGCAAAGCAGATTTTTGACCCCCGGTTTCCCCATGGGTACCTTGCATTGTTCTTCACCCCTGCACACACCATCTAGGAATTTTACGATGAGCTTACCGGATTTGTTATCTGATCGCGCGCATACCCGACCTTCGGTCAACCACCTGGGCGGCGACACACTCGCAACAAAACCGGGTTGTTTCTGCCAGATTGAGCGGTGAACTCGCGCCGGTCTTGCTGGCCGCATCTAACTGAGCAAGCGGCGGTAGCGGCCCAGAGCACTCAAGGGAAAGTGTTGTTGATAGAGGTGATACTTCAGGTAAAAATGCCCCGGAAAACCGGTGCCGGTGAAGTACGGTTCGTCCCAACTGCCGTCCGCTTTTTGGGTTTCCACCAGATAGGCAATGCCGCGTTCGAGGGCGCTGCTGTCGCTGAAGCGGGCCACCCGGCTCGCGTCGATGAGGCCGAGTAACGCCCAGGCAGTCTGGGAAGCGGTGCTCGGTCCTTGGCCCATCAAAGTGCGATCGACGTAGCTGCGGCAGGTTTCACCCCAACCACCGTCCACGTTCTGGCAACCTCGCAGCCAGGCGGCAGCGCGCTCGATGGCCGTGCGTTCGGCCGGGGCGAAGGCGGCCAGAGCTGAGAGCACGCCGCTGGTGCCATAGAGATAATTCACCCCCCAGCGGCCGAACCAGCAGCCCTCCGGCTCCTGGGTGCGCCGCAGATAATCGAGGGCGCGCTGGGCACCGGCGGCCGCGGGAATCAGGCGGCAACGGCCGTACATCTCGAGCACCCGGGCGGTGACATCGGCGGTATTCGGATCGATCATCGCCTTGAGATCGGCGTAGGGAAGGTTGTTGAGCCAGTGGGCGTCGTTGTCGATATCGAAGGCCGCCCAGCCCCCGCCCCGGCACTGCATCGAGGCTACCCAGCGCACCGCCCGGGCGATCGCCTGGCCCTTGGCGGTCTCGTCGGCCAGCCGCACGGCGTCGAGGGCCATCACCACGACGGCCGTGTCGTCCACATCCGGGTAGAAGCGGTTGTCGAACTCGAAAGCCCAGCCGCCGGGCGGACCGGTCCGGTTTTTAACCGCCCAGTCGCCGTAGTCGAGAATCTGCTTCTCCAGTAGCCAGGTGCCCGCCGCCGCGAGGGCCGGGTGATCCGGCGGCAATCCCGAATCGACCAGGGCGCGCATGGTCAGGGCTGTATCCCAGACGGGGGAGACGCACGGCTGCAGGCGATAGGTGTTTTCGGTCTCGATGGCGAAGCGATCGACCGCGGCCATCCCCCGCTCGATCACCGGGTCGTGGGGGTTGTAATCGAGGCAGCGCAGCGCCAGCAGCGAATTGAGCATCGCCGGGATGATCCCGCCCCAATCGCCCGTTGCCTCCTGGCGCTCGAGCACCCAGCGCTCGGCGGCTTTCAGCCCTTCTTCGCGCAGGGGGACCGTCCCTAGGCTCTCGGCGAGCTTGAAGCCCCAGTCAAGCTCGACAAACAGATTCGCCCACCAGTCGCTCGAGCTGCGGGGTAGATCGAAGCGGGCCTGGGCGCGTCCTTCGACAAATAGCTCGTCGAGGGTAATGGCCGGCTCGACGGCAAAGACCGGCTTGCGGTCGAAGACGATCAGCAGCGGTACCGTGCTGCCGCGCGCCCAACTGGACATCTCGTAGATGTTGACCGGAAAGGCCTCAGGTAGCAGCATCACCCAGGGTGGAATCGACGGGACGCCGCGCCAGTCGTAGCAGCCGATGAGCGCCAGGTGGATCTTGGTAAAGATGCGCGCGCGGCTGATGCCGCCTTTGGCGAGGATAAATGCGCGGGCGCGCGCCAGGGCGGGGTGATCGGCGGTGAGACCCAGCAGCTTCAGGGCCATGTACGCCTCGATCGATGTGTTCAGATCGCCGCCGTCGCCGTAGAACAGCTCCCAACCGCCGTTGGCGCGCTGCTCACCGAGCAGGTAGGCGGTCGCCTTGGCGAGGGGACGGCCGGTGTCCATGCGCCAGATTTTGTGCAGGAGGACTACCTCGGCGGTCATCGACACGTTCGACTCCAGTTCGGCCCACCAGTAGCCCGGGGAGTACTGACGGCCCAACAGGTACGCTTGGCTCGCTTCGATGGCTCTGTCTACGTGTTTTTTTTCGATGCGCGGTTGGACTTGCATTTTTAACTGTTCCGTTCACTCCTGTCGCAGTTATTGTACGGTTCTAGAACGATGGGAATGCTTGCGGTGGATAGTTTTTCTGGGTTGGCGGGCCTGGCTCTGGCGGCGGCGGTCGGTTGGGCAGGATTGCTGGGTTGGCGCGGCCGGTTCTGGCGCTGCGAGGCGGTGCTTGATCCGGAGGCGGCGGACCTGCCGCAAGGAGCCCTGCCGCCGGTGGTGGTAGTCGTTCCGGCGCGCGATGAGGCGGAGGTGCTGGGTGAGACGCTGCCTTCGCTATTGACCCAGAACTATCCGGGGCTGCTGCACATCGTGCTGGTGGACGACCGCAGCGGCGACGGCACCGGCGTATTGGCGGAGGCACTGGCCCGCGCGTACGGCCGCGAGGAGCGGCTCACGGTGGTGCCGGGGGAAACGCTCCTGCCGGGCTGGAGCGGCAAGCTCTGGGCCATCGAGCAGGGTCTGCGCCGCGGCGAAGCCCTGGAGCCCGAGTACTGGCTGCTCACCGACGCCGATATTTGCCACCACCCCGACAATCTGGCCACCCTGGTGCAAAAGGCCCAACAAGAAAACCGCGATCTCGTCTCACTGATGGTGCGCCTGCGCTGTCGCGATGCGTGGGAAGTGCTGCTCATTCCGGCGTTCGTGTTTTTCTTTCAAAAGCTTTACCCGTTTTTCTGGGTAAACGATCCGAACGACTCCACCGCCGCGGCGGCCGGCGGCTGCATTCTGGTGAGGCGTACCGCCCTGGAACGTGCCGGCGGGATCGCCGACATTCGCGACTGCCTCATCGACGATTGCGCTCTGGCAGTGCAGGTCAAGCGCACCGGCGGCAACCTCTGGTTGGGGCTGACCCGGCGCACCCGCAGCCTCAGACCCTACACCAGCCTTGCGGAGATCTGGAAGATGGTGGCGCGCACGGCTTTTACGCAACTCGACTATTCTCCCGCGCTGCTGGCGCTCACGGTGGCGGCGATGGCGCTGCTGTACCTGGTGCCTCCGACCGCTTTTCTGGCCGGGGGGCTCACGGCCAGCCCGCTGCTGGTGGCCCTCGGGGGGGCGGGGTGGCTCGCCATGGCCGTGGCCTACGGGCCAACCTTGCGCTTTTACGAACTGCCCCCCTGGCTCGCCCCGGCCCTACCGGCCATCGCCGCGCTCTACACGGCGATGGCCGTCGATTCGGCCTGGCGCCACTGGCTGGGGGAGGGTGGATCCTGGAAGGGTAGGGTCTACCCGCATGCCCGCCGCCGTGACTGACGCCGATTTGTCACTCTTCTCGCTCTACCGCGAACTGGTGCGGGTCGCCCCCCGCGTCTACCTGCCCTTGTTGGTGCTGCAACTTGTCGCCCTCATAGTCAATCTCACGGCGGCAAATCTTGAAGGACCGGTTCGCGGCGCCACCCAGGCCCTGGTGCCGCTGGTACTCGACCCTATCCTCACCGGCACCAGCCTCGCCTACGCCCATCAGGCGCTCACCGGCACAGGCGACCGCGATTTTGGAGCGGCCCTCAGCCAGGGATTGCGCACCTGGCCTAGGCTGATTGCTACCAGCATCCTCACGGTGGGGGCGGCCATAATCCCGACTGCCTGGCTTTTTTATTTCGCCTACCGCCGCTTCGAGGCGGCGCTGCTGGGCGGCGAGAATTTCTGGGCGGTGGCAGTGCCTTTTGCAGCCATGATTGTCCTGGCGGCACCGGGAATTTACCTGGGGGTGCGTCTTTTTGTCACGGTGCCCTTGCACTTCGCCGAGGAGCACGGAGCCTTCTCGCCCCTGCCCAGAAGCTGGCAACTCACCCAAGGGCACTGGTGGGCCGCCGCCCTGGCGTTTGTGCCCCTGGGATTGCTGGTCGCTTTGCTCGCTGTGCCGCTGAGTTTTGCGCTTGCAGGCACACCGTGGGCCGAGCGGTTGCTGCCCGGCAACGCCGCCATAGCCGGGATAATCCCGGCTTTGCGGCTGGTGGGTCCCCTGGGCTGGACACTCTATATGCGCTTTTGCCTGAAGCTGATCGCCTCAGGCCGCACCTTCAAGGCGTAGCTTCCGGCGGACGGCGGGCGAGGGAAGCCTGCTCGTAGGCATAGGCGTACTGGATCAGCTGCGGCTCGCTGAAGGCTTTGCCCAGGAAGGTGATGCCGATCGGCAGCCCGCCTATGGCATAACCCGCCGGCACGATCACCGAAGGATATTCGGCCGCCTCCCCGACAAACGAGCCGTAGTAGGTTGGAAATAACAGCGTGCAGGGTAAGCGCATTTGCTTGAAAGCCACCGGTCGATGCGCTCGAAGACGCGACGAAAAGTATCGGCGCAGAGAATACCGCCCGGCAGTTCCAGGAATTGCTCTAGCCAGGGAAGCCTGCGGTCGCCGTAATTTTCGATGTTTTCCCAACCCTTAGCCCCGGCGGTGACGGCGAGAATGGCAATCATCAGGACGTCCGTGAGGTGATGGGCTATCGTCGCTTCGGCGGTCGTGGCTGTACTGTTGGGTATCTCCGGCTGGTTTGGGGGCGAGTTGTCCTTTCGCCATAAAGTGGGAGTGATCGGTGAGCAGGATCGCACTACTTCTTGAGCGTAACGTTCAAAATTTCTTGTATCGGTCAGAGCTTTGCCCGGGTCACACAAATACTTATGGTTTCTCCGCACTCTCGCGGTCGGCCAAAGATAGTTTTCGTCAATATTTTTCAGGGCAATATTCATTCATCTGAAAATCAGCGACTACTCCGAAATCGGAATTTAGGGAGTCCTGTTATCTTCAAGTAGCGGGACGGTCACGCCGCGCAGATTTGTAGCGATTGATGGCCGCAGAATTCAGGCGGCGGCTAATTTTCAGCCGCCGCAACCGCCGGGATTTTTTGGCCTTCAGCGATTGTTCGGAGGATAACAGCACTGGGTTAAAAAAAGATAAATAACCCTCTGCATTGACCGAGGAAGCGCTATTCTCCTGGTGGCTTCTTCGGATGACGTTTATGAGCGCCGTAAAGATTGCAATCAATGGTTTCGGTCGCATCGGCAGGCTGGTACTGCGGGCAGGTCTCGACAATCCCGATCTGGAGTTTGTCGGCATCAACGATCTGGTCCCGCCCGACAACCTGGCCTACCTGCTGAAACACGACTCCACCCACGGCCGCTTCAAGGGCACCGTCGAAGCGCAACCGGACGGGATGGTCGTCAACGGCCGATTCATTCCGTGCACCGCGATCAAAAACCCAGTCGAACTGCCCTGGGGATCGCTGGGAGTCGACTATGTCGTCGAATCGACCGGGCTGTTTACCGGGTACGAAGGGGCTTCCCACCACCTGGCGGCCGGAGCGCGGCGCGTGGTGATCACCGCCCCGACCAAAGACCCTGAGAAGGTGCCGACGCTGTTGATGGGCGTCAACCACGACCAATTCGACCCGGACAAAGACTTGATCGTCTCCAATGCCAGCTGCACGACCAACTGCCTGGCACCGGTGGCCAAGGTGCTCCACGAGCGCTTTGGCCTTGCCGAAGGGCTGATGACCACCGTGCACGCGATGACCGCGACGCAGCCGACCGTGGACGGCCCGAGCAAAAAAGATTGGCGCGGCGGCCGGGGCGCGGCCCAGAACATCATTCCCTCCTCCACCGGGGCGGCCAAGGCGGTGACGCTGGTACTGCCCGAGTTGAAGGGCCGCCTCACCGGCATGGCCTTTCGGGTGCCTGTACCGGACGTCTCGGTGGTCGATCTCACCTTCAAGACCGAGCAACCCACCAGCTACAAGGCCATCTGCGCCGCAATGAAAGAAGCCTCAGAAAACGAACTGGCGGGCATCCTGGGCTATACCGAGGAGCAGGTGGTCTCCAGCGATTTTACCGGCGACGCCCATTCGAGCATCTTCGACGCTGGGGCCGGCATCGAACTTAATTCCCAGTTTTTTAAAGTCGTCAGCTGGTACGACAACGAGTGGGGCTACTCCTGCCGGGTAAACGATCTGATCGTCGCGATGGCCCACAAAGAAAAACCCGCCGGTTCCTAGAGGCGGGCGGCTCCAACCCAATCCCAAGGGATTTTTATGCAAGATCAACTGTTCGTCTCGATGGAGCACCCGCGTGCTCTTCCAGAAACGGATCTGATCAAAGGGGCGATCGTCGGAGCCGGCGCAGTCGGCATGGCGATCGCCTATTCCATGCTCATCCAGAACACCTTCGACGAACTGGTGCTGGTCGATATCGACCGGCGCAAGGTCGAAGGGGAAGTGATGGATCTGGTCCACGGCATTCCCTTTGTCGAGCCGTCCGTGGTGCGCGCGGGCACCCTCGCCGATTGCGGGGGGGTGGATGTGGTGGTGATCACGGCGGGGGCCCGGCAGCGGGAGGGGGAGACCCGCCTGTCGCTGGTGCAGCGCAACGTCGAAATTTTCCGCGGTCTGATTGGCGAGATCATGGAGCACTGCCCGAACGCCATTTTGCTGGTGGTCAGCAACCCGGTGGACGTGATGACCTACGTGGCGATGAAACTGGCCGGATTGCCGCCCTCGCGGGTGATCGGTTCCGGGACGGTGCTCGACACCGCCCGATTTCGCTATTTGCTCGCCGAACGGCTCAGAGTCGATCCGCGCAGTCTGCACGCCTACATCATCGGCGAGCACGGCGATAGCGAGGTGCCTGTCTGGAGCCGCGCCAACGTCGCCGGGGCTTTCTTGAGCGAGATCGAGCCGGCGGTGGGCACCCCCGACGACCCGGCGAAGATGTTCGAGGTCTTCGAGCACGTCAAAAACGCCGCCTACGAGATCATCGAGCGCAAGGGAGCGACCTCCTGGGCGATTGGCCTCGCCACCACCCAGATCGTGCGCGCCATCACCCGCAACCAGAACCGGGTGCTGCCGGTGAGTGTCTTGATGAGCGGCCTGCACGGCATCGAGGAGGTGTGCCTGGCCTATCCGGCGGTGCTCAACCGCCAGGGGATCGACCGGCTGGTGAAATTTTCGCTCTCGCCGGGTGAAGAGGAGCAATTGCAGCGCTCGGCCCGGGTGATGCGCCAGACCCTCGACGGGATCCAGTTTTAACCCTTATTTTCGAGGTAATGCGTTATGCAGCCTTTAGACCGTCGAACGAAAGTCGTCGCGACGATCGGTCCTGCGAGCAGTTCGCCGGAAGTGCTACGGCAACTGGTGAAGGCAGGAATCAACGTCGCGCGTTTGAATTTTTCCCACGGCAGCTACGAAGACCACGCGCGCATGGTCAAGCTGTTGCGGGAGGTCTCCGAGGAACTCGACACCCCGATTACGCTATTGCAGGATTTGCAGGGGCCGAAGATCCGCGTGGGCCAGATGCCCGAGGGCGGTCTCGCTTTAGCGGAGGGCGACGAGCTGACGCTGTTGCCGGTGGCGGAATTTGCGGGCGAACCCGGCACGGTCTCCATCGACTACCCGTATCTTGCGGAGGAGGCGACGTCGGGAACGCAGGTGCTTCTGGACGACGGCTTGCTCGAATTTGCCGTAGTCGAGGTGAAGGGCAACGCCGTGCGCTGCCGGGTGGTGCGCGGGGGGGTGCTCAAAAGCCGCAAGGGGGTCAACCTGCCCAGTCTGGATTTGCGCCTGCCCTCGATGACCGACAAGGACAAGCAAGATCTCGAATTTGGACTGGAGCAGGGGGTCGATTGGGTGTCTTTGAGCTTCGTGCGCCGGGGCGAGGACATTCGCGTGCTCAAAGGACTGCTCGCTGAACACGGGGCCGCCGATGTGCCGGTGATCGCCAAGATTGAGAAACCCCAGGCGATCGCCAATCTGGAGGAGATTCTCGATGAAGTGCAGGGAGTCATGGTGGCCAGGGGCGATCTGGGCGTTGAGATGAGCCCGGAGAAGGTGCCGCTGCTGCAAAAGCGGATCATTCGGCTTTGTAACCGGCGGGGCATTCCGGTGATCACCGCCACCCAGATGCTCGACAGCATGATCCGCAATCCCCGGCCGACCCGCGCCGAGGCGAGTGATGTTGCCAACGCCATTCTGGACGGCAGCGACGCGGTGATGCTCTCGGGCGAATCGGCGGTGGGCGATTTTCCGGTTGAGTCGGTGGAGATGCTCGTGCGTATCGCCAAAGAAGTCGAGCGGGAGTTTACCTTCGACAACAATCCGCCTGCCAAATCCGATGAAATCCACGCTCTGTGCGAATCGTTGGGCACCATCGACAAGATCTTGACCCTGCACTGTATTGCCACTTTTACCACCACCGGCTTCAGCGCTTCGATCGCGGCCGCGGAGCGGCCGAAGGCGCCGGTCGTCGCCTTCACCCCCGACTTGAAGGTGTATCACCGGTTGAATCTGGTTTGGGGCGTGAAGCCCCTGCTGTTGGAGCACCCGGCGGCGGAACTCGAAAAACTGATCGAGCAGATGGAAAGCTGTCTTGTCGAACGCAACCTCGCCGCCCCCGGCGACCGGATGCTGGTGCTGGGAGGCAGCCCCGTCCAGAGGGCGGGCGGCACGAATTTTCTGAAGATCCATACGCTGCACTAAAGCAGTTTTCGGTTGCGCCGACGACGTCAGTTCGGTAAAGACCTTGCTGTCACAGTTTTAATCCTGACGGTTGGTTTTGCACGCGAGTCTGTGGAGCGAGAGGTGGAACCCCCTTCGCGCTTCCCCTCTCGCGCTCTCCCCCTCCCCGCGTCAGGGGGCTGCCAGCCCCCCGACACCCCCCGGACGTAGGGGCAGGATTGGGAACGAGCATTGGCGGGTGGGATGGGCTTATTCTTCCAGGGCCTGCACGACGCGTGTCGACTGCGGCGGAGGGGATGGCTGGTCGCTGGGCTGCGGTGTTTTTACCCTGACACCTGTTCTAGGAGGCATCGGCGGCGAGTTTGACTCCCAACACCTGGGAGTGGCCCGCCCGGGCGAGGGTGACGCCGATGGCCCGGTCCGCCCGCTCAATCATCGGGCGCCGGAGTGAGACCACCAGAAACTGGGTCGAATTTGCTTGCTGGCGGACCATTTTGGCGAGGCGCTCGACGTTGGCGCCGTCCAGGAACATGTCCACCTCGTCGAAGGCATAGAAAGGCGACGGGCGGTAGCGCTGCAGCGCAAAGATAAAGCTCAGGGCGGTGAGCGATTTTTCGCCCCCCGACATTGCCTCCAGGCGACGCACTTGTTTACCGCGCGGGTGGGCCACCAGCGTCAGGCCGCCTGCGAAGGGGTTGTCGGGATCTTCGAGGGCCAGGTGGCCGTCGCCGTCGGAGAGTTCGGCAAAGAGTGACTGGAAGTGGGTGTTGACCGCGTTGAAGGCCTGCATGAAGGCGCTGCGCTTAAGGGTGTCACAATCTTCGATGCGCAGGAGCAGTTCGCTGCGCTCGCGCTGGAGGGTGGCCAGTTTCTCGCTCAATTCGCCCTGGCGCTCGGCGGTGCGGTCGTACTCTTCGATGGCGAGCATGTTGACCGGTTCGAGCGCTTCGAGGCGGCGCTGCTTGCGCAGACGGGTCGCCTGCAGCTGCTCAAGACTTAGATCCTCGGGGGGCGGTGGCACGTCCTCGGCGGGTGGCCCGAGTTCGTCAAGGCGCTCCTGGGCGGCGGCGAGGGCGGCGGCGCGCTGAGCCTGGTGCAAGCGCTCCTGCTCGCGCTGGAGGTTGAGTTGTCCCTGGCGCTGCTGCAATGCGCGCCCGTGCGCTTCGAGGCGGTCGCGCTCGCGCTTGATGTCCACTAGGCGCTCCTCCAATTCGGCAACCTGGGCGGCAAGCTCCGCTATCACCCGGTCGAATTCGGCCAGCCGCGTGCGGCTCTCTTCCTCGCGCTGGCCAAATTCGACTTTTTGATCTTCCCAGTCGAGACGGCGCGAGAGGAGGTTCTGGCGCTTTTCCTGGGCCAGCTGCTCGTCGAGGTGCGACTTTTGCAAATCGGCCTCGGCGTGGCGCAACTGCAGTTCCCAACGGCGCACCTCGGTCTCCAGTTCGCGCAGGTGCTGCTGGCTCTGCTGCCAGCGGTGGTGGTTGTCGGATTGCTCCAGCTTCGCAAGCTCCTCACGCACCAGGTCCATCTGCTCGCGCAGCGGCCCTAGGCGTGCTGCCAGGTCGGCCTGTTCCTGGCGGTCCGCTTCGAGGCCGACCTGGCCGCTTTCGAGAAACACCCGCAGTTGGGTCGCTCTCGCCTGCTGGGCGCTGTGCTCGCGGCCCAGTTGCTCGGCGCGGTTTTCGATGGCGACCAGTTCGCGCTGGGCCGCCTCGGCCGCCGACTGCAGTTCGTGGGCATGTCGCTCGCGCCGCTCCTGCCGCTCGGCCAGGGTGGCAAGCAACCGGTCGAGATCGCCCAGGCGGGCGCGCATCTCGGCCAACTCGGGCGGTTCGCTGAGGGCAAAGCCGCTGCCGCCGCGGCGGGCGTCCAGGCTGCCGCCGGTCATCGCCCCGGATTTTTCGAGCAGTTCGCCCGCCATCGTCACCATCCGGTAGCGACCGAGCTGGCGGCGGGCCAATTCTAGCGACCGAAAGACGACCGTGTCGCCGAAGACCTGCACAAAGGCCGGTTCGTAGCGCCGGTCGAATTCGATCAGATCCAGGGCGTAGCCGATCGCCCCTTCTTCGCGCAGGGGCTCCAGGTAGCGGCCGGAGCGCAGCTTGTTGAGCGGCAGAAAGGTCGCCCGCCCGGCCCGGCGCGATTTGAGCCGTTCGATCGCCTGGGCGGCCACGGCATCGTCTTCGACCACGACGTTGTTGAGCCGGTTGCCGGCCGCCACCTCCAGAGCACCCTGGTACTGGGCTTCCACCCGCCCGAGCTGCGAAATCAGGCCGTGGATGCCTTGGATGCCGGAACCCAGCACCTCCTGGGTGGCACGGCTGCCCTCCGCTTCGCGCCAGACCTGACGCTGGGTCTCCAGGCGATCGAGTTCGCGGGCTTTTTCGGTGCGTTCTTTTTCGAGGCGGCGCTGGGTGGTGCGGTCGGCCAGGATCTGCGCGCGCTCCGCTTCGAGATCGGCGCGGGTCTGTTCCAGGCGGGTGCGGGCGGCTGCCAGGCGCTCCTGGGCGGCTTTGGCTTCCGTGGCAAGCTGGGCGTGGCCCGCTTCGATGCGCGCCAGCTCTTCGCGGTGGCGCTCGCCCTCCCCGGTCGCCTGCACCAACCGGTCGCCCAGCCGGTCGAGGGCGCGCTGTAGGGGGTCGTGTTCGCTTTGCAACTGGTCGAGGCGGCGGCGCAGTTGCGACTGCTCCTCCACCCAGCGCTGGGAAGAAGCCGACAGCTGCTCCAGTTCGTTGCGGCTGGTCTCAAGGGCCTGCCGGTCGCTCTCCAGCCGTGCCGTCCACTGGGCGACCAGGGCCTGCTGATCCTGCTGGCGGCGTGAAAAACCGGTAAGGGCGAGCGCCAGTTCGCCCAGTTCGAGTTCGAGCTGTTGCTGGCGACCCTGCGCCTGGCGCTGCTGTTGAGCAAGATCGGCCAGGGCCGCTTCCGCCTGGGCGCGCTGGGCCTGCACGCTCGCCATCTGCGTGCGCAGCGCCACCTGCTCGTTCTCACCCATCGCCTTGACCCGGGTATTGGCCGTATCGAGTTCGTCGAGGGCTTGCTCGCACCGCTCGGCCAGTGCCTCTGCCTCGCGGTCGAACCCGGCCAGCACCGCCTCTGCGGCGGCCAGCTGTGAGGTGATCTGGGCAATTTGTGCTTCGAGAGAGCGCACAGAAAGCAGGTGCTCCCAGAGCGCCAGTTCCCCCAGTTCAGCGCGCAACTTGCGGTACTCCTCAGCCTTGGCGCGCTCCTTTTGCAGGCGCTCCATCTGCTCGAGCAGTTCGCTGACCACCGCCTGGATGCGGTCGGAGCGGACCTCGACTTCCCCCAGTTCGCGGCGGGCCGCCTCGATTTTGCGGTCGAATTCCGCCACTCCGGCCAGTTCGTCGATGATTTCGCGCCGCTCGCGGGCGGGCATCGCGATGATGCCGGTGACGTCGCCCTGGAGCACGACGTTGTAGCCTTCCGGATAAATATGGTGGCGGGCCAGTTCCTCGTGCAGATCTGTGAGGGTGCAGGGGCTGCCGTTGAGCTGGTAGCTGCTGGTGCTGTTGGGGCCGTTCACCTTGAGGCGGCGGCAGACGGTCAGATCTCCGCCTCCGGCTGCCGCATCGAGAGCCAATGTGACGGTGACTGCCACTTCGCCCTTGGCGGCCCCCTGGTGGATGAGATCGGAGAGCTTCTCGGCGCGCATCCCCCGGCTGGTCGAAAGCCCCAGGGCAAACAGCAGCGCGTCGATGATGTTCGATTTGCCCGACCCATTCGGCCCCGAGACGACCGTGAAGCCTTTGAGCAGGGGGATGCGGGTGTAGGGACCAAAGGACTTGAAGCGCTCAATCTCAAGACACTTCAAATGCATACAGGAAACTCGTGGGCAAATGTCCCATTGCGGTTTCAGTGATTCTACATATAGCGTCGTCTTTCCGCAAGTCCCCCGGCCCAATACACCACTTTTAGGGAAGGGCCGGACGTCTGGCGCTACGGAAGGTCGGCCACCCACAGCACATAGGGGGCAAAAGCGCCGGAACCGAGTGCATTGCACAGCCGCAAATCGGCGCTCACCATCCGGCAGCCGCGATACACGGCCAGGGCCAGGTAGAGACTGTCGTAGACGGTGCGGCCGGTGCGCAGAGCAATCGCCAGGGCCGGCTCGACCAGCGGCGCGGAGGAGACAATTTCCAGAGGCATGATGCTCAGCCCGCGCAGGATCTCTTGAGCCTTGCTCTCGCTCAGAACATTGCCGCGCCCCATTCTCCACAGTGCATTGCCGACTTCGACAAACAACAGCGAAGGGGCCAGAAGTTCATGCTCTCCAGTGAGCAGGCGTCGGGCGGCATCGGAGTGGACTTCGGGGAAAAACCATTTGAGTGCGACACTCGCATCGACAACGTAGCAACTCACCGCCTCCGATCTTCGGCAATAAGTTCTGTGCTGTCCGCATAAAGACGGTCGCCCCAACTTTCTCGGATCCGGGCTGCCAACGCCCGAGCCTGCTCAAAAGTCAGTTTCTCCTCAGGCTGTGCAGGTGCCGGGGTGGGCGAGGGTTGTACCAAAAGCAGTTCACCGTTACCTAACTTGGTCAGTAGACCGGCTATCCGTGGCTTACCTCCGTAGGTGCACCCATGCCGTAGCGCCAGTGCCTCTAAAGCCGCCTTGGTTTGCTTGGACAGGCGCATGGCCACAGTCGAATGATCAAGCTTCGGACGCTTCCCGCGCTTCGCAGCAAGGTGTTCTGTGCATGGATCGTGATTGGTCGTCATGGCCGCAAATTTCATAAACCTATGAACACTTTAATCCGTAGATTGCCTAAGCGTTAATATGTATTAATCACCACAATCGTTTGCTCTACCCCGACGGGAGTTCCCTCGATGCCGCTGACGTTGATCAAAGGCCAGTACAAGATCGTCGGGGCCGCCCCCGACGGCGATTCGATCAAGTTTTACCCTGACGATCCCGACCTGTGGCGCCTTCTGCCGACCCGCGTGCGGCCCAACCGCGCAGGCGGCGTGCAACTGCGGCTCGATGCGGTCGATGCGCTCGAAACGCACTACCAGCCGCAGGTGAGCGGGGTGGGCGTGCAGCACCAGCCTTTTGAGTACGGCCGGGCCGCCGCCGATGAACTGTTGCGGTTTTTGGGCTTCGGCGAGGTGACCCGCGGCCGGGACGAACTTGTCAGTACCGCCCGTCCGGAGGCGGTGCGCGGCTCGATCCTGACGCGCTTTGCCGACAAGTACGGCCGCTCGGTGGCTTTTGCCTTTGCAGAGGAGATCGACGGCGAGGACGGAAGCGATGTGTTCATCGATGGGGAAATGTTGCGCACCAGCGCCAATCACCATCTGTTGGCGGTGGGCCTCGCCTACCCGACCTTTTACTCCAAACTGTTCCCGGATCTGCGCGCGGTGCTGACCGAAGCCGCCGCCGGGGCGCGCGAAGCGGATGAAGGTTTGTGGCCCTCCGATGTCACCAACTCGGGCTTTGCAGTGCAAAGCATCGCGACTATCACCGAGGAAGTGGTGATCCTGCCCAAGTTGTTTCGCCGGCTGCTCGATTATCTGGAACTGAACGACGGCGACCCGTCGCTGGCGGGCTTCAAGATCTATCTCGAATCGCGCACAGACGAGGTGACCATTCTCTCGGCAGGACATTTCACCCACTTGGATACCGTCGTCGAAGTGGATGGGCAGCGGCTGAAGTTGCTGGTTCCGCCTGAGGATCTAGTGTTTCGAGAAGGATGAATTGTCGTTGTTTTTTTCAACTATTGCCCGTAGGCTCATGGACAGCCCCATCCCGAGGTGCCGTCCATGCCCAGAGGGTGTCTGCTCGGCGGTCTGCTGCTCTGGCTACTGTCCCTTCCCGCCGCTGCCCAGCTTCCCGCGCCGATGGAGCCGGACGCTCCGGTAAAAAGATCTCCGCCTGCGCGCCGCCGCGCGCCGCCCAAAGCGCGGGCTACCGCTCCACCCAAACAAGCCGCATCCCGCAAGCAGCCCGCGGTGGTTGCCGATGCGCGCTACGACGTCGCTCGGCGCTTTCTTGAGCAGTGGAACCGGGGGGAATGGTCGCCCGTGCTGCTGAGCGCCGAGTTTCGAGATGAGATTGACAACGAGTTTGAGGCCGGACGAGCGGCGCTGCTTGCACCGGGAACCCTGGGAAGACTGCAGGCCGGACGGGCGGTGGCAGATACCCGGTTCAACTACACCATCGAGCGGCGGCAGGCGGACGGTAAAGCCCTGCCCGGCCTGCGTCTGCGCCTTGTCGACGTGGCAGGTCAGTGGCAAATCGACGGCTTCGACCCGCAGAGTATGGCCCAACCCAAACGGCGGCAGTTTCGCAAAGACAGCTTTTTGCCCACCAGCGAAGACCGCTTGTTCAACACGATGCGGCTGCTGCGGCTTCCTCCCCTCGACCCGGCCGCCCAACAGACCGCCCGCGCCGAGCTTGTGCGGCTGTTTGAGTGGCTCGACGCGCCCGATCGCGACCGTGAGCAACTGATCGATCTGTTTGGTCCGCGCATGCGCGAGCGGTTGCGCACCCGGGCCGATTGGGACAAGTTGCTGCGGCCGAACAACCTCGGCCGCCTGCGGGTGCTTGCCGGCGAGCCCGGCACCGCGATGATGCGCATCGAGCTGACCGACAGCCGGGGGGCGTTTTATCTTGCAGCCGCGTTTGTCACCTTCTCAGGCGGCCGGATGGCCATCGACGCGCTGGACTACTACGGTCCCGGGGTGCTTGAACGCGGGCCGCAGCCGCTGTCGCCCCCCGCCTCACCCCAGGAGCAAGATGACATCCCTCCGCTGTGAACCAGATTCTGTACAGCAGCAATCACCGGCGCCACCCATGCCGAAATAAAAGGGCAGAAGTCGTCCTACAATTTGTAAAACCTTTGTAAAGTTCGCAAATTATCCAGCAGCAAGGGGCTATATGTGTATTGTTTTACCCCTTCTAGGCTGCCGAGCTTGAGATTACCGATCGTGGCGATGGCAATGTCTTTGCTTGCCGCTTGCTCCCCTGTCCCACCGCCGCCCTCACCGTGCGAGGCGGGTCTGGTCGCCAGGAACGATTGCCTCGCGCGCTCCGCCCAGCTGGAGTACTCGCAGGATGTCCAAGTCGGCTTGTTCGTGGACGGGACGGACTCGATGCGCGGTTATGTCACCCGATCCGGAACGACGACGCGCTATCAAGAGTTGCTGCGCGCCCTCGAAGATGCCCTGCAGCAATTTCCCCAATCTTCAAAACAGGCCTACAAATTCGGCACCCGCGTCGCGGCTGTCCCCGAGCGCCGTTTGAATATTGCAGCGGGCAAAGATCCAGGTTTCTACAGCGGCGTCGGACTGTACACCGAAATCGAAAGGGTGCTCACTGACCGTTACATCCCGACAAAGCCCGATCAGCTGGCCGTCGTCGTCACCGATCTCTACCAGCGCGGCACCGATGTCACCAGCCTGGTGCGTCTACTCAAAACCCGTTACCTGGATAAGAACTGGGTCGTCGGCCTGGTGGGGGTTGAGAGTTTATTCGAAGGAAAGGTCTACGACCTCGATACCGCCGAAGCGAATCGGTCGATCAAGGCCAACCGGCCGGTATATGCCCTGGTGATCGGCACCCAAGCCGATGTCGCCCACTACTTCGACGCTCTCAAGCGCGCCAGCCGCACCCTGGAGCAGAGCGCCCAGTTTGTGATCTTCTCGGGCCGACCGCTCAAAAGTGGGGTGAATTTCTTCGCAGAAGCGCCGCTACTTGATGGGCAAGACGACGGCGGCCTGATCAGCATGGGGCTGCTTGAGGATGGGCGGACTTTCTGGTTTCGCCAGCAGGGCCAGGCGGAGCGGGCGACTTTTCGGGTGTGTCCGCGGCTGAACCTGCTTCCTTACGCTGTCGGCCTGGACGGGCAGGGCGATTGGCAAAGCCGCGTCGCGGTCCTAGAGCCGGAAGCGAGCCCCAAGACTGTGCCCTGGGTGGACGCAGTGCAGGTGCGCTCCGATCCGGCGGCTTGTTCTACCGAGCCGCCGGACTCGCCGCCGACCGGCACGCCCCTGGGCCTGGCGATCAGCGTGAGCACCAAGCTTCTGAGCAACGCCCAGGAGGGCGACTATTTTTTTGAGGTCAATCTGCGCCCGGCTCCGGGGCGTTATCCGTCCTGGTGGGACAGCTGGAACACCGACGACGGTGTGAGCGAACCCAGCCGGACTTTGCACCTCAAGCAATTTTTGGGCAGCCTGCAGGCGGTCGCCCTGGGCGGCGCACGGCGAGAGCTTTCTATCCCCTTTTATATCCGTAGGTGAGCCTTCCATGGGTAGATATGCAGGCTTAATCTGGACCATCGGTGGAGCAGTCGTTGCCTTTCTGCTGACCCAGCTGCTCTGGCCGGCACTCATCGAAACCTCCATCCTGGTCCGGCCCGCCGGCCGGGTGACGCTGGCAAACTGGCTCGCGGATTTTCGCCAGTTGGGCACCATCGGGATTGGGGTCTGTTTCGTGCTTGGCTGTTTTTGGTGGGTGATGGGCGAATTTGTCTGGAAGGTGGTCAGCGGCGGGATCGTCGCTCTCTGGTACATTTTGGCTTTCCTGGGCTTGATGGCGGTCATCGTGCCTGCCATCTTCAACTTGCCTGCGGCCCAAAGCCAGTACATTGCTTACGGTGCCTATTTTCTCAATTTCATCGCCGCCTTCTACGTGCCGACCCTTTTCGGCTCGCCGGATACGGTGGCCCTCGTTCCGCCCGGTAGTCACCTGTTGCGCAAATAATCTGAGGCAGGCAAATCTGTGAGTTACTACATTATTGGCATCGGCGGCACGGGGGCTAAATGCGTGGAGGCCCTTGTCCACCTGACGGCCGCTGTGGCACTGGACCAACCCATCCATGTCCTACTAGTCGATCCGGATAAGGCCAACGGCAGCGTCGGTCAAACCCAACAGACAATCGGCAAATACGTCGAAGCCAGCCGGTGCCTGCGGGGATCGGCAGCCGGCAGCCCTTTTATGCAGACCCAGTGGGTGCCCGCCGAACCGTTGGTCTGGTCGCCCTTCGCCAATACCCAGCAACCGGTCCTGCGCGATCTGTTTCAGTACGAATTTCTGAGCCAGCAGCATCCGGTGGCGGCGGGGCTGATGGAGGTGCTCTACAGCGAACAGGAAATGAACGCTTCGCTCGATAAAGGCTTTTTGGGCAGGCCCTCGATCGGCGCGGCGGTCTTTGCAAACTCGGTGGACCTGCTGGGTTCTTCGCCCTGGCAGCGCTTTTTTGGTGATCTGATCTGCAACGACAACGACGCGCGCATCTTCCTGGTGGGATCGGTCTTCGGGGGCACGGGGGCGGCCGGTCTGCCCACCCTGGCTCGGCTGCTCGCGGACCGGCTTCAAAAAGATGGTCGCCGCGAGCAGTTCCGGCTGGGAGGTGCGCTGCTGTTGCCGTATTTTTCGTTTCCCCCCGGCAAAGATCCGGCCCAATTGCAGGCGAAGGCCGGCGAATTCCTGCTGCGCTCCCAGGCAGCTCTGGGCTACTACCAGGACCAACTCAAAGAAGACGACCGATCCTTCTTCGATTCGGTCTACCTGCTGGGCCATGACAGCCAGCCGTCCGTCGGCTTTCACAGCCTGGGATCCACCGAGCAGCGCAATCCTCCCCACTTTTTGGAGATCTACGCGGCGGCCGCCGCGCTGCATTTTTTTAAAGACGCAGCTCCCCGGCAGACAAGAACCTACATGACCGCCCGCTTGAACACCAAAGTGCTCGGCTGGGACAGTCTGCCCGAGGGTGCAGCCCTGCGGGAGCCGCTCGCCAATTTATACCGCTTCGTCTATGCCTATTCTTCGAAGTTCTTTTATGGGCAGCTGCAAAATCAGTTTCTCAACGAGCGCGGCGGCCCGCTCAAGTGGACGACCTGGTACAAAGCCTTCTTTCCTAAGGGGCAATCCCAGCAGAGCGAGGAGGACTCCCAGCGTATTTTTTCCTACCGTGAGCGCCTGGTGGCCTGGCTGCAGACCATTCAGCAGCCGCAGGAAGGCATGAAAGTTCATTTGCTGAACACAGACCACTTCAAAGTACTCGACACGGACGGACCCAACCGGACGCCGGACGATGTGTCCAAAGTGCTCGACCGCTACAAGCCCCAACCGGGTTCCACCGAGTCCGGCCTGCGCCAGTTTGTCCACGCCCTCTACCACGAATGCCGCCAACGCCCATAACCGGGGGAGATTCGCCGATGCAGACCGATAGTAAGCAAGATGCCGTTCCGATGCTGCCGGAACTGGATATCACCGTCAACAAAGTGCCCACGGTGGCAGCGACCCAATGGACCCCGCATAACGGTGTGCTCCTCTCCGATGTCGGCGTCAGCATCAAAGTGCCCAAACTGCCCACCGGCGAGCGCTCGATCGACTCGATTCCGGATATCTGGGCGCGACCCTTGCTGTTTGAAAAAGCGCTGTTCGACAAGCAGCATCCTCTGCACGAGCGGGTGCGCGACGAGTGGCGGGGACTGCTGGCGCTATGCGCCCTCTGGGAAGTGCGCAGTCTGCCTTTTGAGGCGAAACTCCTGGAAATCCCGGTGACTCAACCCGAGCGGGCTTCGGCATTTTTGCGGGCTGCGGCGCGGCTTTGCCCCCGCACCGACCTGGCGGCGGACACTCCCTGGAACAAGCTCTATGTTCTCTACTACAACAACCGGCCCATCGGCATGACCGCTCCGACTACCCTCGTCTGCACGGCCGCGGACAGTCGGGGGCGCTTCGACGGGCGGGTGAACTGGGCCGACGAGGGCGGCCTGACCAATCCGGCCGCATTTTTGACCGGCCAAGAAAGATCTGCGCTCGCCCACTGGCTGCAAAACCTGATAAGCAATCTCAACGGCCACCCCGGCATCGACAGTGTGCAGGCGGGCGACCGGTTCAATCGGCTCACGGGTTTGCTGGTGGAGTTTATCGGCGATCTCGGTCCGGCCGTCGCCCACGACACCAGCAATCGCCCCCTGGGTCTTGATATCGGACTTTACTCCTACCTCAACAGCCCCATTAAGGCCCGCGAGGTCAAACTGGAGGACTCCGCCGCCAGACTGGTCCCCAGCGACGGCTTCGAGCCCGCCGTGCAATTGCTCATCGTCGATCCGTCTATCGCCGATTGTTGGCGCGTTCGCCCCGCCCAGGTGCCTCTGTTTGGCCGCGAGACCCTGGCCAGCCTCGACTTTGCCGCTTTGCAGCAGGCGCGCAAGGAAGATAAAGAGAAAGTGCGACGCCTCGGCCAGGAGAAACTTCGAGACGCCGAGTGGCGCACGGCATCGATGCTTTTTACCGGGCGCCTGTTGCTAATCAGTTCGACCGACCCGTTCGACGCCATCCGGGAGGTGGAGGGCCAGCGCAACCTCACCTACGAAGGGCAAAGCGTCGTGCCGATTCTGCCTGTCGTTGGCGAACTGTTGGACTATTTGAGCGTCGGAGAACTCCAACGGCGCATCAGCTTCGTGCCGGAGAAAAACGGCGCCGTTACCGTCGAGCTGCGCCTGCCCCTCGCCGGGGTGGATGGCCGGCCCCGGGATCTGCCTTTGCGGCATACCTACACAAGCGACACGATCGCACGCCGCTCCAACGTTCCGCTTTTGGAGGTGTGGCCCAACTTCCGTGCCGAGCACTGGCGTCTTTACTACGCCTACTGCGACTCGGCGCTGCGAAGCCCGCAGGAGCTATTCATGGCTCGGCCCTACAGCAGAGCCGAACATACCCCGAACGAGCCCACCCAAATTTTCGAGCAGACCGAGAGCAACCGGCGGGAGATCACGCGACTGATCGCTCCGCCCACGGCTTTTGTCTGCCGCGCCTACCTGCCGGATGTCAGAGAGGAGCAGGAGGTTGGTGTGCTTTTGCTCAAGGAGTTGGAATTTAAAGAATCCAACGAAGCCGTGTGGTCCATCGGCGTCGATTTTGGCACTTCGTCCACCCACGTCTACGTCCAGACCGTCGGCGCAGCGGAGCCCCAACCCCTCGCGTGGTCGGCCCAGCTGCTGCACGTCACCCCTTCGCTGGAGGACGATCGCGACCGGCTGACGACCTATTTTCTGCGCGATATTCGGCCGGAAATACCGTTTCCTACGCTCTTTCGCCCCGAAAGCGGCGCGAGCGGGACGTGGCCCTTTCTCCAGGGCAATATCCGCTATTTCAACGAAGGGAAAGTCACGTTGAACCTGAACAAAAACGGCATTGCCTCCGGGTTCAAATGGTCGGCGGACCAGAGCCTGATTGCCGGTTTTCTCAAACAGCTGGCTGCCCAATGCGCGGCCATGGCCGTCGAAAAAGGGGCAGCCGCGATTCGCTGGCACATTTCTTATCCGACCGCCTTCTCCGGATTTGCGGAGGCCAGTTTAAGAAACACCTGGGAGGACATCACCGAGATGCTCAGCGTTCCTTCTTTGAGCGTCCGGTATCAGACCGAAAGCGAAGCGGCTGCCCGTTACTTTCAATACAAAGAAGGCGTCTCCCTGGCGCGGACAATTTGCATCGATATCGGCGGCGGAACCTCCGACATCTCCATCTGGGGCAACACGGCGCTGTTGCAACAATCTTCCGTCAAGTTTGCCGGCGAAAATATCTTCATGGACCTCCTCAAAGCCAAGCCCGAGGTTCTCGGTGCTTTCGGTGGAAATTGGGTCAAGCTGCTTCGGCAAGCCCTCGCGGGAAGCTTTTACGCGGAGGCCGGTTCGCTGATCCGATCGAAGGAAGGTGCAGAGCTGACCAGGCAGTTGCCGAGTTTGCTCGCTGCCACCAAACCGAGCGATCCCCTCTACCGGTTCATCCACCTGGTCACACTCGGTTTGGCCGGTTTGGTCTTCTACGCAGGGCTGATGCTCAGGCGGCTGCGCGAGGCAGAAAAATGGTCTGCCGACGATTTGCCCTACGTGTGCATAGGCGGCAACGGAGCCAGGGCGTTCCACTGGCTGAACAACGGGCGCACCTTCGACAGACAGGCAAGACAAAACGAACTGTTTCGCAGTGTTTTGAGGGTGGCCTCGGGCATCGAGAGCGCGGGCAAACTGGATTTGCGGATCAGTGCCCTGCCAAAATCGGAGGTGGCCTACGGTTTGTTGAAATCCGAGCGCACACTCAAAAAAGAAGAAGAAGCGATCATCGAGCTGGCGGGCGAAGATTTCTCAACCGCAATGGGTGAGATCTGTAGTTGGAGCACCCATCTGGAAGCAGAAACGCTGGTCGCGGGCATCAAGGCTCCGGTTGAATTTGTGCATCTGCGCAGGTTTGTCGAAGTTTACAACGCCTACGCTGCCACCAGGGAGAGCCTAGCTTGCAAGATCGATTATGCCGAGGCGGCCCCCTTCGTTCGCGACCTTGTGCAAGACGAACTGAACGAATACGAGCTCCAAGATTCCAACAGCGTCGTGGTCAAGCCGCTGTTTATCAGCGCCTTGCAAGCGTTGCTCAAGGTGGAAACCGACAACCTGTTGAGAGGTGTGCGATGAACAGGAGCAGATGGCCAAAGTCCGGGGTAATCGTCCGTGGCGGTCTGCTGGCTACGGTACTTTTGCCGGGCGCCGAGCGGTGGTCCTGGGCACAAACGGCTCCGGGTGCTGGCGCCGCTCCGTTCGATTTTTCCTGGTTGATTTTTCTGGCCCTGGGCATCAATGCCCTTTTGCTGTTTGGACTGGCTTTTGTGGGATCCCAGCTCCAGGCCCTCGGTCATGCGATGGGCGAGCGAATTCAGCCGTTGCGCCAGAAAGTGTCGCAGCTGGCCGACCGAATGGATGGGCAGCAACGGGAGATCGAAGGCGGTGGCCAAAGAGTACAGCAACTAGAGAGCAAGATTCAGGAGGTTCAGAAGCAGCTCCAGATGCTGCGCAACCCGGTTGAAAGCGAGCCGTACCGAGGAATTACGGCCCGATCTCTACAAAGTCGGCCTCCCCAAACTCCGCCCTCCGATGCCGAATCCAGACCACCATTGGACGCGACCCTTAGCCCTTCTACAATTGAACGTATCGATTTTTACAACCGAGCTTTGAAGCTCGACGATAACACCCTGACCAAAGAGCAAATTCGTAGCCAGTGGACTGCAATGCGCTCAATGTCGATGGATATGGAGACCTATCGGGTGCGCAGAGAAGTTTACCTTTGTTTGAACAACCGGGGAGTGTTCTACGCCCTGTCGGATGATGATACGCACTACGAAGTTTTCCTGGATCCGGGCTTCTCCGTGGAGCAAGAAGCGGTGGAGGCCGCCTACGAGATCGAAGGCAGCGGCAATTATATCGGCAGCATGGTGGAGCCGGCACTGTTCACCATCGAAGGCTTGGGCAAAAGGTTCAAGCTCCGCAAAAAAGGGAGACTAATCTCAAAATGACCGTCAAAAATGCCCGAAGCCTACTCGAATGCGGAACCGTTGTCTGGTGCGCGACGGAGGGCGGACTCAGCCGTTTTGAAGATGGACAAGGCTTGCGCGAGGAGAACTTTCCCAAGTCGAGTGCCAAATGTCTCGCCCTGGTGGGCCAATCTGATAAGCCTTGGTGCGGAACGTCCGCCGGCCTTGTCCATTGGAGCCTCGGTAGATGGCAGGTCGTGCCTGAACTAACAAATCGCGACGTGCGCAGCCTTGCTTTTGAGGAAGCGGAGCAGGTTGTCTGGTGCGGAACCAACCGAGGGCTGGCCGAGCGTCGTAACGGCAGATGGGACTTCCCCGCTTCCGATGTTCTTCCAGATTTGTGTATCAACTGTCTGTTGTACGAAGGTGGCGAGGGGCGAGCGCAACCCATCCTTTGGTGCGGTACCGAACAGGGCCTTGCCACCTTCGACGGTCGCAGCTTTGAATTGGTCCTCTCGGATCTAAACATTACAAGCCTCATCCGCGATCGAAAGGGCGCTGTGTGGTGCGGCACCGGCAAGGGATTGCAGTACAAGCCCGCCGATGGCGGCGCCTGGCAGTCGGTGAATTGGTCGGAGCGTGTTGAGTGCCTGCTTGTCGATCGTGCAGGGGGAGTGTGGTGTGGAACGCAGGAGGCTTTGCGCCACTTCGACGGCAGTCGCTGGCAGGTTTTGCACGCGGACGGCTTCTTGATGGGAGTGCAGTGTCTTTTGGAAGATCGGCACGGCCGGATCTGGTGCGGCACCCATAAAGAACTGGTGATCCTGCGCCCGCAGGGCAACAATCTTTACGTCCCGGTTGCCCTGGAGGAGGCCCTCAATCCACCCGTGCCCGAAGTGCCCCCACCGGTCTTTGCGGCATCGATGACCGGCGAGTCCACCGACCGATCGCCCAAAAACTCGACACCCGTTCGTCCCCCACAGGTCGCCGACGAACACAAGCGCGAACCTTTCCCTCCAAAAGCTCCGCAGGCGGTCTCCGACACACAGCCTCCCAAAAATCCGCAGCCACTCCCCCAGCCATCGTCCCCGCCCGAGGGGCTCGTAAAAACAAAACAAGCTTTTCGCTACCCCTCGTTTGCCTTGCCAAGCGGCGAGCAACTGAACTGGCTGGCCGTTGCAGCTTTGATTTTGGCTGTTTTCGCCACTGGAAACTGGCTGGAGTCCAAGAACACTGCGCAGGTGCCCACAGCAAAACCCACCGGTGTTCCCGCCAATCCCAAAATGTCCGGACCCACCGCCTCAAAGTCGGGCATCGCGGTGCTCTCGCCCGTTGAGACTGTGCAGGAGTTTTACAAGACGGCTTCCACGAAGGGCTATTTGCGGGAGGACTTGACGACACAGTCCCTGCGCAGCGCCGTTGCCGCCCAACCGGAAATCGTGATGCAGCGAGGCAACTTTCTAGGAATTGACCCCGGCAGCGTCCGGCAGAGCGATAGCGCCGGGCAAAAGGAGGTGCAGTTCGTTCTACAGGTTCGAGCGCGCCCACCACTGGAGCGCGCTGTGCAATTTGACTACGCCAATAGCCGCTGGCGGTTGCCGACTTCCATGCGCCTGATCTTCTCCGGGGGGCGGTGGAAAATTGACCGGGTGCGCTACTCCGCCAAAAAGCGCTGCAATACAGGTAGAAGCGCCACGTTCTTCTTCTCGGACACCGAGTATTTCCAGGCGGGCCACCCCATCCCCGGGCGACAATTGCCCAACCCCTGCTACCTCCAGGCAGGCACTGCCCGCCCGACGCAGTACTGACCGGACCGGCAATCGACGTCAAAATCTCGCCTTTGGAGTAATCGCCGTGGAAGCACTCAATAAAGTGGGTTTCGGTGTCACTGAAGTTGGACGACAACTGCTGATCGTATTCGTTCGATTTTCGATGTCTATCGTTCTTTTGGGCATCGTTCTCAGCGCTTACGGGTGGGCTTTTTACTGGATCCAAGAATGGTTCAATGTCATTTATCTGCGCAGTTTGGGACTGCTTTTTTTGCAGTTGAATGAAAAAATTATCACCGTCGCGATAGCAGCCTACCAGGGTTCCTACACTTTTCCTGCCGGTTTGAAGGTGCCGCTGGCGCCGATAGTAGTGGCCGTCGGCTTGGTCGGTGTTGTCGGTCCGTTCAAACAGCCCCATAGGCTCTTTCTACAACTTTATGCGGTGAACCTGGGCGGGGCGGCTTTCCTGACGATAGCGGCAGTTGTGATTCGATTGTTTCAGCCGACTGATTTGCCCCAGGCCTGGGTTTCCTACGCCTATCTAGCTCTGGTAGTCGTGGTGCTGATGGGTTGTCTGGTCATTTTGCCTGTCGATCTGTTTCGCAAAACCTACGACTGGTGGGGCGCTGGAAACGGGAGCCTCTGGAATAGCCTTGTCCCCTGGTTTTATTCAGCGAATGCCAAGACAAAAGTTGCCGATACTCGTCTGGAACAACGGGTTGGCAGTCCCGAGCCATACGACACGGCAATCGGAAAATTGCTCCGCAACCAGCTGCAAGTGGAAGGTATCTTACTGACGGGCGTAAGTGTGCGGCCCATTCAAGTTTGAAGTGCAACAGCACCTGACTGAGCTAAGAATACCTCCCGTGGTGTCCGATAACCAAGCACTTTTCGCGGGCGGTCATTGATCATGTCCATTGCCCTTTGCACCTGCTCAG
>JAESGW010000403.1_pt1 | contig 48078 bp, 41 predicted proteins | sample 9269791 | NCBI WGS metagenome assembly JAESGW01 (sample SAMN16773120, study PRJNA677053) | algae metagenome | isolation source: Aphanocapsa lilacina HA4352-LM1 and co-occurring heterotrophs from near cave... | place: USA: Maniniholo cave, near Haena, Kauai, HI | collected 2009-07-28
GTCGCTCGATTCAGAGCCGATTGGCAGCCACAAAAAGTGCGCTGCCCCCGGTCACAGGCTGGTCCTAATATTTGCAAAACATGCACCAACCTAGATTCATATCTTTGCCTGCTGATGGCAGACTTTCCTGGAGTTGCAGTTACTGGTTCCAGTGCACTAATGGGCGGTTGAGTAGCGCGCTTAATGCGTCGTTGTGGGGTGCAAAATGCTCGACAAGACGCTTTCTAGTTTCAGGATTCATGGGGGGGGGAGTAAAGGGTTTCTCGTTCATGCTCAAAATAGTTTTGCGAAGGTCGTAACGGATTTTCCAGGGGAACAGGGGCCTTAGCATGGCTTTAAGAAAGTTGTCAGATGTGATGAACTTGGTCAATTCGACAGACCGAGACAGTGCCGCTGAATTCATTCGGCGTTCGAAAGAAGGTGCAAACGACGGGTCGACATCCGCCGCCTGGAAAATCCTGCGGCAGACACCCGCAGCATCCTTCTTGAGATCATCCACTAGAAATACCTGCACTCGCTCCCCAAACAGGTTGTGCAAGTTGCGCACGTGCTTGTGGTAAGTGCTGCGGTCGAGATAGGCCCCTGAAAAGACGCGGATATTGCTACTGCACAGGCGATCCGGTTCCTCGGCGATTGCCTGCTCGAAGGTTGGGCGCTCTTCCCAACCTTTGCGGCGCAAGTACCAGTAAGCCGAGTAAGCGCGGTCGATCGGATGGCGAAGAAGAACGACAATTTGACAGTCTGGATTGTGCTGCCATAGCCGCTCAATGGCTTCCGGTTGGTACATGACCTCTATGCTCTTCGCGAGGATCGCCGCTTTTGTGCCCGTCGTTACATCGAAGTAGCGGGCGAAGGTCGCCTCGTAACCCTGGCTGAGCTCCGGGCCGGCCACTAGGCCCGAGTATTCGGTTTGATCGTGGGTCACAATGTCGGGGTGCTGCCCAAGGTAATCTTTGAGCGAAGTGGTCCCAGCTTTGTGAGCGCCGGCAATCATCACCTTGATGGGCGGATAGTTCATTACCTCTCTCCGGTTATTGCTTACGAGTGTGCTGAGTTTGGGGCGGATTGCACATTGGACAGGGGGATTAACGAAAGTTTTGTCACGCAAGTCTGCGCTTGATCGTCTCTGTAATGCTGCGCATTCTGTTGAGGTTGAGCAGAAATGCCAGGCCAAGCTTCAGCGGAAAAGAGGCCGAATTGGTGACTAAATCGACGACAGGCAGCCGCACTGGCTGGGGTTTGTAACCGTTGCGCTCCATGTACACTTTGGTAATGCTCTGGCAAAGGGCAATTTCCGCTAAGCTCAATCCGCCTTTTTGCCAGCTGCCTGCCCGATCGCGATTGATGCCTCGCACCTCCGGTCGATCGGCCGTGGTGGAGGAGCCGATCTGGGGAACTTCCAACATCGACTGGCTGTACTGCAATTCTAAAAAGTCACAAAGGCCGCGAACCGTACCCTCCGGATCAGCCACCACGTCCTCAAAACGCAAGTGGAAGACGCGGGGATGGGGTTGCTCGCGCTCGGCAGCCCGGATGGCTGCATTCCACAGTCTGCTGATGGTAATGGGGTGATAGTTGACCCAGGTGCGTAGCGACTCGCGTAGGGGTGTTTTGTTTCCGCTCAAAAAGCGTCGCTGCCAGCGGCGTTTTTGTGACAACAACACATCGCGTGGATCGCGAACCATGTTGATGATGCGCGCCTGGGGATATATGCGCAGGATTTCAGGCAGGTAATAGACGTTGCGCGGCGTCTGATCGCAGGCGATCCGCCCGTCGTTCAGTGCTGTCTCGTACTTGAGAAATGCTTCGAAGACGGCCGGGGCTGTCAGCGAAGCGGCCCCGGCCTGAGAGATGCACCCCTCGGCCTCCGCCAAAAACTGGTTCGGATCGCGTTGCTGAAGATAACCGACTCTCTGCATGTCGATCAGGCAAGCGAAGAGCCTGGCTGCCTCATGGGGAGCCAGGCTCTTCGCTCGCTCCTTCGCAGCAAACATCTCTTCGAAAAAATGCAGCTCGTGAAAGGTAAAAATCTCCGGATGTCGAGCGAGGATTCTACCCATCATCGTCGTGCCGCTCCGGCTATTGCCAACCACAAAGATCATCGGCTGCCTGGAGGCGGTGCCAAAAGTCTGCGAAAGTTCCTGCATTGGTATGATCCCGCTGAAGTCTGCTGGTTTGCTAACAACCCGAGATTTAGGACAGCCGACCTGCCGGTGCGGAGGACAGCCAGTAGGGTAAGTCGCGGTAGCCTCTGTGCGTTAATTGGGCAGCCAGGCGCCGATTGTAAGGTTCGTAGACGGAGCGCAAATGTGCGCGAGTCGTCTGGGTCATTCTCTCCTCAAAGGGGCGGCCGTTGAGGGCAAAATAGAGCCTGCGGGTCGCATCTTTGAGATCGGGAAAAGCCCTCAACACTCGCTCAGCCCGCATGTTGACGCTCAAAGCCGCCTTGTGCAACCAAGCGTTCTTGTAGTTGACCGTCTTATTCTCAACCCTGAGGGAATCCGGTAGAATAGGCTCGACCTTCAACCAAGCGTAAATCTGCTGCAACAGTTCAGCAGGATTGGATTTGAGCTGGTCGAAGAAAAAGACTTTAAGAGAGTCTTCGTAGACATCGAACCAGCTGTCTATGTACTCGGCGTAAAATCCGCCTTTAATTCCCCAATATGGATCACTGAGTTGCTTGCAAACTTCAGTGTCCGGCATGTTCTGACATGCTTCGATATACAGATCAAAGGTCGAATTCTGTGCGAGATTGAGCATGGCTTTCTGGTAATTATAGAAGGAGAACAAGCGCTCGATCGGCTCGCGCAGAATGACAATGACCCTTGTTTTGCTGCCCAACGTTTCCTGCATGGCTTGCGCGAGCTTGCTGCCACCCTCAAAGTACCCGGGCGTCGCTTCCATCACGTAAGGCTGGTCTCGATAGCGGGAAAAATTGGCAAGATACTGATCGACAGGAGCGAGCGGGTCGCCGTAACGCAGCGGCAAAAAGTAGCATGTTTCCTTTTTGCTCGAAGCGCAGATATCTGGGTGCTGCGACAGGTAGGTAAACACCGAGGTGGTACCTCCTTTGACGACTCCAGCAATGACCAGATTGGGCAGCACTCCCGCTGCCGTTCGCCGGGGCGAAGGTGAGATTTGGGTTGTCATTTTAGATTGCGTCTCTCGGGTTTGCAATGGATTGCCAAGTCAGGCAAAGCGGCTACAACAATTTGCTGTAAATAGCCATGATCTGCTCGTAGTGGCGATCTTGACTGAAGCGTTCCTCGATCTTCCGGCGGCCTGCAAGCCCCATCGCGGCGGCGCGTTCGGGGTCATCGGCCATATAGACGAGTTTTTCGCGCAAGGCCTCCACAGCCCCCGGCGGGAAAAGCCAACCGTCGACCCCGTCGTCGATCAATTCGGGGATACCGCCGATAGTGGTGCCCAAGACCGGTCTGCAGAAGGCATAAGCCTCCAGAATCGCCATGGGACAGTTTTCGTACCATTGCGCAGGCAAAATACAGCACAGGCTGCCTTTGATCAGGTCTTGAAGTTCCTGCCCGCGTTTGGGTCCAAGAATACGGACATGCGAGAGGCCCCGCGTACTCACCACCTGCTCGGCCTCCACCCGTGCTTCGCCGTCGCCGACGATGAGCAGGGGAACATCGACTAAGGGAGCGGCTGCCTCGATTAGGGTGAAGATCCCCTTCAAACGCTCCAGGCGCCCGAAGTACAGAAAGTATCCTCCTGATCGAGAATTCAGCGCAATGTCGGAGACATCGACGAAGTTGTGAACGGTGGTCATCTTCTCCGCAGGCACGCCCAACTCAGCTAGCTTGCGGCGCTGGAAGTGACTGACGGTGATAAAACGGTCGATACGGTCGATCACGCCACCGATGAGTCGAGCGAAGTACGCTTCCGTTGCACTGAGCAAAGAACGTGCAAACGAGCCGCGATTGCACCGGCCGGCGACAGCACGCCAGTAGTCTTTGCCGTTGCAAGCCTGGCAGAGCTTACCGTCGTTGGACAACAAAGTTGAGACCGGGCAAACCAGCCGGTACTCGTGCAGAGTCTGAACGACGGGTACGCGGGCTCGCCTTAGCGGTCCAAGAATGGCGGTGCTCAGCTGGCCATAGTAGATGTGTAGATGAGCGATTTCGGGGCGGTGCGCCTCCAGTAGCCGGTGCATTGCCGCCGCCGCCGGCCAGGAGTGGACAAATCGGCTCAAATCCCTCAACGAAGGATTGGTGAAATTGACCGCTTCAGGAAAGTGGTCAACCCACTCGGTCTCAAGGTTTTCGCTATGGCGGGCTGCGAACGGAATTACCCGATGTCCCCGCTTCTCAAGCAATTCTGCCAGGGAGAAAAAGTAACGGTCAGAGCCACCCCGCACAAAGTAATTTTGCGAAACATTCAACACCGTTGGTGTCATGGGCTTGCACCGAGATAGGTAGATGCCGTGGGCTCCCACAGGTTTCGAGTCAAGGGTTGGTTTTGACGATCTGGAAATTATCAAAAACGATCTTGAACGAAGGGGAGTCTTTGCTGTAGGCCAGAATTCCAGCTTTGCTCTGCGGATCAAAGTAACGCCCGAAATCTGCCCCAACAAGATTCACCGTTCCCGGCAGATTGACCCTGCCGGTGTCCGAGCTTGTGTAGACGGCCCGGTAGGCGGCCTTGACTGTGCCGGCGCTCGGATCGCCAATCAAGAACAACTCCAGGTTTTGAAGCGATCCGGGGTTTGCCAGGCTCACCGTACTGAGGGTAGTGCCCACAGCTCGCCGTTCCTGGTAGAACTCGATACCCAGGGTGTTGACGTCGGTGGAGCGAACCACCACCTTGATGAAATTGTCCTGGTCAGGGCCAAGAAAGATGCCCGCCTGTTGGAAGGGAGGAGTGTTGATCTGATTGAGAGGGCCAAGAATTTTCGAGGAGACCGTAAATGGGATCGAGCGGCCATCGAAGGCAAGTTGCAGTCCATTAATCAAGGTGTTGTCCGACCGGCTTGGGCTGCTGTTGGTCGTAGTTACGACAAGGGTTCCGGTCGCACTACCGGTGTTGAGAAACAGGGAGCTGGGGTCAAAAGACGGTGTGCTCGTAAAGGTATCGTTCTTGTTGCGTTGGGTGCTCGTAAAACCGATGCCCTTGCCTTCGCTGTCCGCAAGGGTGCCCGATACAGCCGAGCGAAAGAAAAGTACCAGCGACGAATTGCCTGGGACCGCTTTGGGCACGGACGGGTCGAGGTTGGCACTCTCAGGGCGGGCGTTGCTCAGCAAAAAGACGCCGTCCTGGTAGTCAAAGTTTTTGCCAACCTCGTCGCCCTCCGTAGGCAGCACATTGCCCGGATCGACAATGGCATACCAGTTGTTGGGTATCAACTTGCCCTGGGAGTCGCGCAGAGGATACGTGCGCCAGTTGTGTGGCTGGTCAGGCGTGTTGAGGGTATCGTTGGTGTAGGAACCCGAAAACTTGAGGCTGAAGGAAGTTGCAGGCGTTTCGCCGATGTTTTGGGCTGTGGGGGTGACGGTTGAACCGTCGATCGAGACCTTAGGCAGCAGTCTCTGGTTTTCGCCCCCACTGACGTCCGAGCCACCTGGGAAAGCATAAATCGTGGGCTCGCTGCCGTTTTCGCGGTATTTCGTATAGCCTTGTAAGCCGGTCTTCCTGGCAGCGTACCTGGCAAGCGGCCAGAGCAACAACGGTTTGCTCTGGCTGGCGCGCAGCCAGTTGGGCGAGTAGATCTCTTCCCCCAAAGGAGCTTTGACCCCGCCCAATTTCAATGCTTCCGAGCCGATGGAACTGCCCAAGCCGAAAGAGCGGGCGATTTCGGCAACTGAAGGCTCGCCTGTGCCTTCGTAGGCAAAAGCATTAAGACCCGCCAGCTGCACTTTCGCGCTGGGCTGGCTCGGATCGCTGCTGGTGATCGTCAGCGACGCGTAGTTTTCGCCGTTGGTGGTGTGGGTCGGACTGCCCGAGATAATTCCTGAACCCCGCTGGGGCGCAAATTGAATGGATAGTTCGTAAGCCTGCCCCGGTGCAATCGACAGAGGTAAAGCAGGGGCATTGAGAATCTGAAAATCGCTGGCGCGCTTGTAGTCGCTCGTGCGGCCATTGACGGCATTGACCACCTCATCGCAATCACCCAATACCAGTGAGGAAATGGTCAGTGTGCCTGCGCCCGAATTGGTGAGGGTAACGCTCTTTGGCGAGCGAATCTCCTCGTCCACCGTACTGAAGACAAGCCGACCCGTGACGATAGCTGCGTCTTCGGTGGTAACCACCAGCTTGCCCGACGTCTGAGCGGCCAGGGGTATGCTTAAAAAAGATGCGGTCAGCAACGAAAAAGAAAATGCGCACAACAGCATCCTTGAAGAAGGATGCAATGCGAGCTTGCGGTTATTCATTGGACTCGGTTCTCCGAACGGCAGTTAAGCAAGATAGAAGGCTTGTGCCAGGGACTGTTTTTGGACCTATATCTTCAATCTGTGAGCATCTGTGCTTTGTTCAGTGATTCTGATGGGAAAGAGCTGGATTCTACTTCCTGCTGGTACATATTAAACGGCTTGCCGTCCCAATACTGACGGGGAATGAAATGCAGGACAATTGCCCAGCGAGGTTTGCGGTTGTAGCCTCCCTGGTGCACTATTAGTTGGTTGGACAGTGTCATCGTGCCTGCCGATCCCAAGACCTGGGTGCTACGACGCTCGTTGTAGAAAATAGCCATGTCTCCAAACTGGTCGGAGCGCTTGACCTTCTCCTTACTCCAGGTGAGGGTGCGCCAGCGAACGTAAAACAAGTTCATGATTTTTCGCAGGACGTGGCGGTGGGAGCCGGGAATGACAGTGTAGGGACCATCTTCGCTACCGTTGACATCGCTTAGGTAAATGAACGCTTTGTAGCGTATGGTCAGTCCGTCGGTATGCAATCGCCGCTTTGTCTCACCATCGGGCATATCCAACTGAATCACCGCGCTTTGTGCTTGTAGCGATTCACCGGTCCTTTCCTCCAACATCTTTTGAACCGTAGCGAGCAACTGCGAAAAGCGTCGATCGAGTTTCTGTACATTGATAAACTGGACCATCCCCAGGTTGATGTCTCTCACCTCGGCGCGATGGTGCACATAGCATTTCCCCCCATCAACTTCCTCGTCGCGGTAGTGCTGCGGTGAAACCACATAGCTATGGCCCTGCAGATAGCCGTTGGCAAAATTAACGATATCCTGGCATGTTTCTCGCTCGAGAAAACCAGGAAGGACTTCGAATCCGGCGGCTGTGAAGCTATTGCTTGGCTGCCGCCGAACGTCCGATGCCATTTTCAGCACCTTGCGGACCATCCGGGCATAGTTGCGGGCATAGCTGACTAGACGACGCATTGGGCTCACTACTCACTCCTTCTACCTACACTGTGATTGTTCCGGCACAGGGAAAACGTAGTTACTATCTATAGCCGGATGAGTGTTGAAGCGTGGCTCGAGCTTACTTGTGGAAGCTGGCTCAAGCAAAGGACTTGCTATACAAGAAGGTTCTGGCAGGTCTTTTGCGATTTCACCTGTTCGGTGGAGCTGGGTTTACATGGCCCAGGTTTTATGGGATAAGTCTTTCTGATTGGAAATGGCTGCAGTAGGGCTTTACAGATCCCTTCCCCATGCCCACTTAGGAAAGCGAAAGCGTCTGTGCGCACCGACTGCACGGATCGCAGCAAAGTATCTAGCCGATAAATCTGTACAGGTTATGCCACTAAGCATTATCCCGTCACGGGTCTGGAGATTGCCATGAATCCTCTTTATATTCGTTTGCTTGTGATTTTCGCATTGCTGGTACCCCTTGGTTTGCAGTGCCGATTTGTTGAACAGGGTACAGCCTTTGCTGCCGCCGGCGCCATTACCGGCTTTTCGCCTACGAGCGGTTCGCAGGGGACCGAGGTGGTTATTGAGGGCAGTGGGTTCAACAATGTCAGTTCGGTGAAAATAGGCGGCGGTTCATTAAGTTACAAAAGAAACTCAGGCACCAAGATCACAGCCACAGTCACCAGCAACGCCCAAACCGGAAGCATCACTGTACAAACTGCGGAAGGTTTGCTGACCAGTGCTTCTGCGTTCACGGTGATTGAGCTGGCACCGACAATCACCAGTTTCTCGCCAACCAGTGGCCCCCCAGGAACAAAAATCATCATCCAAGGTTCAAGCTTTAACAGTGTGCAGTCCGTCAAAGTCGGCAGCGTCTATCTAGCGTATTCTCGCAATAGCGAAACCCAAATCACAGCCACCACAGCGGCCGGTAAATTGGACGGCAAAATCACCGTCACCACCCCAAACGGCTCGGCCACCAGTTCCGGCACCTTTACTAGCGATCCGCCAAGTGTCACCGGTTTTTCGCCCACCAGCGGCACTGCCCAACCCAAAACACAGGTCACCATCAACGGCGTCAACTTGCTCGGGGTGACCAGCGTCACCTTTGGCGACAACGACGGATTCGCGCAATTTACCCTGCCTTCACCCAGCCAAATCAAGGCCGATGTGCCCTGCACGGCCAGAAGCGGCAAAATCGGCGTCAGCACCGCCGAAGGAGTGGTCTACAGCAGTGGCAGCTTCACGGTGCCCGATGCAGGGGTTCCTGAGGAAGTGCCGACGCGCATCGCCTGCCTTTGGACTCCCGCAGCACCGGACGGATGGACTTCAGCCCAGTGGTGGGGACAAGCCATCTATGACAACGACCAGTCCGGGGAGGCCAGCCTCGAGATTGACTACGTGCAACTGTGGTGCAAGGTCGATGGTGTAGATACCAAACTAATCGACGATCAAGGGTCGGCCGCCGGCGGACTCTACATTCGCTATCCATGGTACGAAGGGGCTCCAGAGCACGATCCATTGCCCACCGAATACAACGCTTCGAGCGATTCTCTGAAGTTGAACATTTCTAACCACCCCCACAAAATCTGGCAACTCTGGGGCACGGGCGCCAGACCATCCTTTTCCTCCTCGGCTGTGGTCAACAATTGCCGCATCAAGGCCCGCTTCAAAGTCAGCGGTCCAGCCCTCGTCCAGTGGGGCGCCGATTGGTGGATCGACGCGACGGCTCAGCGCGAAGAAGTACTGGAGAACAACCGCGGAATGATGCGCACTAACTGGTACTTCTCTTCTTCGAACTGGTACGAAGTTTCTTACCCGTAAGTCGATCGCTGCCTGTACGACCTACCCTGCCGCCCTGGCAGGGTTTTTCGTCTGGATAGTGTCAACGATCGCATCGCGATAGGCCAGGCTCACCCGCTCCCAGCCGAAGCGGTTGGCGCTGCGCACGGCACGCTCTTGCCAGTCCTGGTGGAGGGCCTGCCTCAGACATTGAGCGTAGGCATCCGGGTCGGTGACGTCGCACAGCAGACCGCCCTCGCCGACGATAAGTTGCCGCATGGCGTCGTCGGTGGCGACAACGCCGCGGCCGCAGGCCATCGCCTCCAGATACGCCAACCCCCAGGGTTCATCGATCGAAGGAAGGGTAAATAGATCGCACGAGCGGTACACCGCGGGCATTTGGTCGTAGGTAAAAGTGCAGATGCGGTACCGCCCGGCACCCAGCAGCTTTTCAGCCAGTGACTCGTAATAGTCTTGATCCCGGCCGGTACCGCAGATAAGCAAGGAGACATCGGGCAACTTTGCCACCGCCTCGATAGCCAGATGGACTCGCTTGTGGCTGGTGCGGCGCAGCGAGGCAACGCACAGCACCACCGGGCCGGGAAGACCATGCTCAACTCGCCCGCCCGCAGGCGAGAAGCGCCCGAGGTCAACACCGTTGGGAATGATGCTGACTGTCTGGTTGGGGTGGCGGCGGCGGGCGAGTTGCACCATCTGTTCGGAGAAGACTACCAGGTGATCCGGCCGAAAACCCAGGCTGCGCGCCAGAATACGGCCGTTGTTGAGCAGTCCTGCGTGTTCGGTGTAAAGCATCGGCGTACCCGTTATGGCCCTTGTCGTCGCAGCCGCTGCCAGACCGCCGAGGTAATTGTTGGGAAAGATTAAATCGACGGGCTTTTTAAGCAAATGCATCAGGCAGGGGGAGTAGCTGGTCAGGTACTCCCACCACAACTCGGGAACTTTTGTAAAGCGTTGCCAAAGCGGCACCAGCAGGGGATGCCGAAAAACCGCACGCGAACGGGTGCGGGCAATCCCGCCTATTGGTGTGCTCCAGGGACCGCAGTCGGATTCGCACAACAACTCCACCTCAAAATGCTCGGCCAACCGCCGGGTCATTTCGATGGCAAAGATCTCGGAGCCGCCGTTGGAGTTGGCATTCGCATTCGAGTGGATGAGCGCTACCCGGTAAGGACGACCGCGGGGGCTCAGCGCACGCTCTTGTTGGGAAAGCATGTTTGTGTCCGTTTGCTTGGAGTCTTTAGAGCGATCCGCCGGAATCAGTAAGCACCTTTCCTGGCCACCACCACCACGATCGTCCGCCACAGTAGCGTCAGGTCGTAGGCGAGCGACCAATTCTCGACATACACCAGATCGAGATCCAGCATCTGCTCAAAGCTCAGCTCGCTGCGGCCACTCACCTGCCACAGACCGGTCATCCCCGGCATGACCGACTGGCGCAACGCCAACCGGGTACTGTCCACCACGGCGCGGGCGCGTTGGCAGTCGCGCTCCTGCAGGGGCCGCGGCCCTACCAGGCTCATTTCGCCCCACAGGACATTGAAAAGTTGAGGCAGCTCATCGAGGCTCGTGCGGCGCAGAAATTGCCCAAGGCCGGTGACGCGCGGATCATTTTTCATCTTGAAGAGCACGCCGCCCTCCGACTCATTGAACTGCTCGAGGCGCTTGAGCTGTGCCTCGGCATCGGCGACCATGGTGCGGAACTTCCAGACCAAAAAGGTTTGGCCCCCCACTCCCATGCGCTTCTGTCTGAAGAAAACCGGCCCTGGTGAATCCAGGCGAATGGCAACGGCGATGAAGGCAAATACAGGGGACAACAGCAGCAGGCCGGCCGCCGCACCGAGAAAATCCAGCAGGCGCTTGCCCAGCAGCTGGTGCTGCAGGCTGCGCACTTCGGTCTTGCGTGTAAGAGTGTCCATAGGTTATTGCTTCGAGGCTGAAGAAATAGGCTCAACGAGTGTGCCCCTGGGCACCGAAAGTTTTTTGGAGCGTCGGCCGGGCAACTTGGCAAGCAGGCTGGCGGCGAAGGCAAGATACACAACCAGCACCACGGCGACTTCTGCAGCGATGGGCAGTGGGACAAGCAAGGTAGCTCCCACGGCCGCCGCCGCCGCCGCGGGCGGCAGTAGAATTGGCCGGGCCAGGGCCCGCAACGGCCACCCGGAGGTGCGGCACACAGCAAGCCAGAACCAGCCTGCCGCGCCGATGCCCATGACGATGGCGACGGCAATGGCGACGCCTTGAATGCCGCCCAACCAGGCGCCGACCAGGTAAGCCGGGATGGTGATGGGTACCAATGCCCAGTTGATCCGGGCGTTGATGTCGGGCTTGCCGGCGGCGGTGAGAGAGGTGCCAAGAATTTGCATTATGCCACGCACGTAGGCGAACCCCAGTACCGTCTGGAATATGGCCACGGCTGCATCCCACTCAGGACCGTACAGAAACGGAATGAGCCAGGGGGCGATCACGAAGGAGAGGGCATTGATTGGAGCTACGATTAGACCATACTTTTCTAGAGCGCTGGCAACGTAGGTTTGCCGAGCCTCCGGGTCGAGTTTCGAAAGCTCGGAAAAATGAACACGATTGGTCTTGGCAGCGGCGAAGACGGGGACCATCGCCAGCTGGTAAGCAACGTTGTAGTATCCCAACGCCTGGGCTCCCAGCAGCCGACCGATGACCATGTTGTCGCCGCTGGTATTCATTTGGGCAGCCATGCTGATGCCCAAGATCCCGGCGATGAATCGGCGAACCTCACGAATGGCCTGAGGGTCGGGCCAGAAGGAGTAGGTGAAGCGGTAGCCGCTCAACCGGCGACGGGTTAGCGCATCGGCGCAGGCGTAGCTCACCTCGGCCGCAGCGAAAGCCCATGGGCCTGCTCCCAGCAAACCGCAGACGCTTGCCCCTAAAAGGCGGGCCAAACCGGCGGCGGTGTCGCTCATGGCTATCTGCTTGAAGCGCTGCTGCTGCAGAAGGACTGCATCGTGGGAGCCCGTACCGGCGTTGATCAAAAACACGGTCGCGTGCAAGGCGGTCAAGGGCCAGAGAATCGGTTCGTTGAAAAACAGCGACAGCGGATAGCCGGCCAGCGACTGGACTACAAATAGGACGACCGAGATGTTCACTCCCAGGCTGTAGACCGCATCGACCAGAGGCTTGTCCTCCAGGCCCCGCTGCACCAGCACAGAGGCAATCGCTCCGTCACGAAAATGTCGCGAGAAGTTCGTCAGTACCAATACCATCGCCCAGAGGCCAAAGTCGCTCGGGGCGAGCAGCCGAGCCAGCAAAAGCTGCATGAGGAACTGCGAGCCCCGGTCGAGCACAAAGCCGCTCAACAACCACATTCCGCCCTTGGCCAGCCGCCCGTGCAAGGGCAGCCGCCGCACAACCGGCTCCAGCCAGCGAGGGGACTTCAGTCGGTGCATGATCTTCTCGGTAGACAACCGTTTGCCAGCTCAAGAGCGAGAGGTCGGAGAATCACCGACAGTATCTGCCAGCGGGGTAAACAGTTTGGCCCGCAAAAACCGGCGCAGTCCCAGGCGCCAGACGTTGCGGCCTTGCTCCGGTGAGACCACACACGTCACACGGCGCAACAGCCGGCCGATGACATCCCTGGGTCGAACCTGGGTCTCCAACGCTTCTTGGAGAGTCAAAGCGACCATCCGCCAAGCAGAACAAGTGCGAACCCCTTCATTGAGGGCAAGCATGGCCAGATACTGGCCGTCGCTTTCCAGGTTGTACCGTCCGGCAAAGCCATGTTTTTCGGCTGCCCTGTTGACAAACTCGGCCACAGCTCTGTACGACGCCAGGGCGTGGTCGAAATTGCCGCTGCGGCTGCGCCGGTTCTTGCCGTGGATTCGGTAATACATCAGCGGCTCGCCGCTGACATAACCAACCTGCCCATAAAAGGGCACTGTGGCCACCAGATAAGTGTCGGCACCGCCGTTGAAGGAGCGGCCCGCCAGGACGATCTGCCGGTTGGGCACGGGTAAAACCTGCTGCAGCACCACGCGCCGGTAGCAGAGCCCGGAGGTGATGGCACAGGGATAACGCCCCCAAGAAAGCAGCATGCGGCAGACGTCGCCTTGTACAAAGCTTTTTGGACCCTGGCCAATCACGGCATTTTCACTGTCAACAATCGTCCAGGTGTGCGAGATCTGCAGCCAGTCGGGGTGTTCGTGAAATGCGCGAACCACTTTTTTGAGCTTATGCTCGTGATAGTAATCATCGGAGTCAAGAAAACAGATGATCTCTCCGCGGCTGTGGTGGAAACCGACGTTGAAGGCTTCCCCTTGACCAGAGTTGGTCTCAAGAAAAATGGGCTTGACTTTGTCCCTAAATGAACCGATAACTGCACGGGAGTTGTCGGTCGAAGCATCGTCGACAACAATAATCTCAAACGAACGATAGGTTTGCTTCAGGACGCTCTCAATGGCTTGGCCGACATAGCGGCTGTAGTTGAAGTTACATATGATCACACTGACGAGGGGTTCTACCTCCCCAAGCGCAGAACGCTTGAGGCAATCTTGGTTGCTTTTCATTGAAGGGGGCTCGCAGGAATTGGAGTTAATCAGTACGCATCGCGACACTGCGGCCAAAAGACGGCTGTACGGATCGATTATCTAGAGCAGAGCTTTGGCTTCTGCACAACATGGTGCACAGCAAAATAAACGACATACGGCTGGTGTCAAAGGCGACTGGCAAAGACAAGATCATAAACAGCAACATAGTCCACAATACACAGTCCGGGCGGTCCGCGCGTGTTCGCCAGAGCCAGCTCGAATACAGTACGCCGAACAGCCCGAACAAGGTAGTTCCCACCAGTCCACTGCAGTAGAGCAGCGAGCCGAGCAAGAAACTGTGGCTTCCAACTTTCGCCGGTTCGTAGCCGGGGATAACGGTGCGACCCGGAACACCGTGGCCGAAAAGCAAACTGTCCTCCAGACTGTCGAGCGTTCTTTGGTAAATCAACGAGCGGGCTTCCGTCGATTTACGGCGCAAATTTGCGCTCGACTCAGCAGATTGTTGATAAGTCTCCACCAACCTGTCTGTGATAGGCGGCACCGAGAGGACACCGAAACTGGCGATCGCGAACAGGCCGACAAACGCGATCCCCAGAGGCCCCCTGCCGGCGATCAAAAGGTAGCGCAGACCGACAAGCAGTACCAGCACTGCTAGCGAGGAGCGCGCCCCGTCGATGAGCAGACCGAACAGTGCTGCTGAACCCAAAAGTAGGGGCCAGGATCCTGGTCCGCTCAGCGCGAAAAGACAAATAGCCGCCATCGCCTGTCCACCGAACTCGGGGTGGCCAAAAAAGGCACCGAACCGCGACGTGCCGATGAAACTCGTACCGTTGGTGGCATCAAAAAGGCGCAGATAGTTGCTGTCGCCAATTCCCTCAACAAACCGCTCCTGCTTGGCCAACAGTAGACCGGTCAACGATCGGCCGACCGGGATTCTCGATTCGCCGATGACAAAGTGCCCGAGAAACCATACCGACAGAACCACAGCCATCAACAACGCCAGGGCCCATAAAACCACCTTCAAGCGCACGCGAATGCTGTTGCTCTGGATGTACCAGAGTACAAGTCCACCACCGATCCACAGCAGTGAAGGCGAGAGAAGCGTGTTGCCGGTGATCTTATCGACGTGGAGATTGGTGTTGACTGTAACGTACACTCCAAAAGCCAACAAAGCCCAGATCTCGGGTCTGGGGGCCTTCAAACGAATCCGGCCGTACCGCCACAGTTCAGAAGCAATCAGACCGCCGATGAGCAGCAGATAGATGTAGCCGAAGCCTACGGCCCACCACAGGGGCAATAGCGCAATGATCCCAAAAACGACGCGCTCGGAATGGGTTGCTTCATCCCAGGCGGATCGGAGTCTTTCTTTGAGGCTGGCTGGGGCCGCAATCGGTCTATCTAGGGTGGGTGGGTACATTAGGAATCGGCTGCCGACTGAAGGGCTGGGCGCTCGTAGCGATAGCGGTAGGCGTCTTTTACAGATTCGCTGCCGTTGATGACCAGGCTAATGCTGCTGCCAAAGCGCTGCAATGTATAAAGACTGCTGTTAACCGAGTCGCGATTGCTGACCCCCGAGCGCACTACAAACAGCACATTGCGGATCGCCGCAGCGATGAGCTTGGTCTCCGCCACCAGATCCTCTGGGGCCGTGTCCAGCAGAATGTAATCGTAGCCGCCGGTCTGCTCAAGTTCATCCAGGTAGCGGACAAACTGGCCTCGGGCAATGTATTCACCTACGGACATGCCCGAATCCGGCAACCGTGCCGGCAAAAAGTTCAGCGACGGTGCCAGGGCCACCGGTTGGCTACCTTGCTCGTCCACCTGCAGCCGCCGCCCCAGTCCAGCCTGTCGAAAATCGGCATCGACCACCAGAACCCGAAAGCCCAGTTCGCGCAGCGCCTTAGCCAGGCCAAGGGTGACCGTCGTTTTGCCTTCGCCGACGCCGGCACTAGTGATCATCAGCCGCCGGTTCTCCAGGGGGAGCAAGCTGACCACCGAGGCTAGCTGCCGGAATTCTTCCGCCTGAGCGCTCAGTGCCGCAGATTCTTTGAGCTTTGGAATGCGTGCGAGCACCGGCAGACCGGTACCTTCGAGTTCTCGCAGCGCCAGCAACGGATTGCGCCGTTCCAGCCACAATGCCAGAGCGACGCTGCCGGATAGCATCGCCAGTAGCCCCCCCAGGGCGACGACCCAGCCCCTCGGGCTGGGTTTGGAGTCCACCGCCGGCGCGTCGAGAATCTGCACATTCGGATAGGCGTCGAAGGCGTTTACCTTGGCCTGCTGCACCTGAGCCACCAGCCCCCTGTAGACGCCTTCGGCAATTTCGTAGCGCCGGGTCAACTCCCGCAGCTGGCTCTGGCGGGGGGCAAGAGCGCGCAGCTGTGCCTCGATGGAGTCTATCCTTCCTTGAAGGCGTTCGGCCTGCCGACGTTGGGCACCCCCTTCCGCCTGCGCCTGAATCAGCTGCAAAATCAAATCGATGCGCGAATCTCGGTAGTTGTTGCCGCCTAGCGAGGTGTTGACATTGGCAGCATCGGGCACGATGCCGTCGACTTGTTGCTTAATTTTGCCCATCAGCTCCTCGCGCTGCAGCTCCAGGGATTTAACCCGCAGATTTTTGTCGGTGTAGAGCCCTCGGGCCTGGGCAAGCTGGGTTTCAACATCGGCCAACCTCTGACGCAGTACCTGGAGACCTTTGTCTTCCCCAAGGTTGAGGGCAGCCGTCGCCCGCTGCAGATTCATCCCGACGGCGCGCTCCAGGCTGCTGGCGCGCTGGGTAGACGCTTCCGCCTGGGCTAAAGTCAAAGTTTGCGTGGAGCGAAGTGCGTTAAGGGCCGTCACCAGGCCGCGCGTCTGCTCGTCGGCGTCCACCAGGCCTGTGGATTGCTTGTACTGAGAAAGGGCACGCTGAGCTTTTTGCAGCTCGTCTTTGGCCCGTTGCATTTCTTCGCGGCTAAACTGATCGCGGCGATTAGCGTCGTCAATGCGCAAATCGTTGAGGCGTTGCTGGTAGGACTTCAGTACCGCCTCAGCCCTCTGTCTTGCCAGCTCGGGGCTTGAACCTTTAGCTTCAAAATCTAGAATGGTCGATTGGTCTCCGGCTTTGCTTTTAAAGAGCTTGGAATACTGCTCCAAGCGCTCGAACTTCTGCTCACGCTCCGGATCTTGCAACCAAACCGGCCGCAGGACATCCTCACTCATCAAAATGTTCGACTGAATCCCAGTGGGGTTGATTTCGCTTGAAAAGGTCAGCCCTTGCTGCTGCAGGTTACCAAGCGGGCCAAGGCTGGCACTTAAATTGCTGCTGGTGTTCGGCAAAATCAATTGGGCGGTCGCAGTCCAAGTGCGTGGGTAGAACAAAGCTATACCCACCGTCGCAGCCAGCAAAACACCATTGAGCACCAGCAGAGGACGCCAGTGACGACGGCCAATCGCAACGACACTACTCATAGAACGAACTTCCTTTTAGCTAGCTTGGCTAGGTAAGCTGTGGGTAATAATAGTCGGCGCAACCACCGAAATATCTAGCGGAACAGCCACACGAAGGGCATCAGCAACGGCTGGATCAAGCTCAGAAATCCTTCGGCGTTGGCCGGGGAGCCGGCGTCGACCACGATGCTGTCGTCCTGGAGCAGCTTGGGATCGTTGGTGCCGTCCATCACCTGGGCGACGGGGAAATTCTGGGCCGTGCGCTGGCCATTGGTCGGATCGGTGCGAATCAAAGTCACCTGGCGACCACCGCGCAAGAAAGACTCGCCCGAACCGCCCGCCGCGGTGAGCGCTCCCGCCAGGGTGGTGCCGGGCCGGACTTTGACCGGGCCGACCGCATTGCTGGGTAGATCCTGACCGGAGACGTAGACGGTAATCTGCTCAGGAGCCAACTGCGAAGGCAGGTTGGCCATCTCGTACTGCCCCGGGCCAAGACTTGCGACGACGATGCGATCGCCGCTAATCACCGGGACATCCTGCCCCAGGGGTAGACGCGTGCGCTGGCCGTTGCGCTCCAGTTCGATTTGGGCCAGGTTTGCGTCGGGGCGCACTCCCCCCGCCTCTTTAATGGCGTTGTAAACAGTGCGTACCGCTCCAACTTCCAGCTTGGTGGCCACTGAAGCGGGCGGCTGCAAGGTCACCAGACCGGGCCGGTAGACGGCACCGCTGACGTCGACGGCGACCGAACTCATCGACAGCAGGCGCACGTGCACATCGGGTACGCGAATGTACTCGCGCAGCCGCTGGGCAAGCTCCTGCTGCAACTCGGCTTCCTCGCGACCCGCTGCCGGAATGCGACCCAGCTGCGGAACAAAGATGTTGCCGTCGGCACTGACTACAAAGCCCTGGTCACCCGCAGAACTGAACTCTTCGCCGTTTACCACGGTCACCGAGACCCGGTCGTAGGCGCTCAGGGTCATCGCTGAAGCCGACCCGACCAGCGCCGATGCGCTCCAGAGGGCCAGCAAACCAGAATGGACCATCCACGCACGCCAGTTGCGCATTTGCATTGTTGCTCTCCTGCCATTCAGGCCATCGTCAGTGCAAAAAAATACGCAAACGGCCTCCCTTTCGAGAGACCGTTCAAGCGCACTCAGAGGTGTCGTCTCAAGCAGCCCGCCGCGGCTCTTAAACCGCATCCAGCAGGAAACTTCTCCCTGCTTTACTCTGTGCTCTTCGATTTGCAAGTGTTTACAAAGTAACTACGTGTTTTCGCGTAGTCAGTATCACAGAGCACAGAGGCATCGAAAAACGTGGAATAGCTAACTTTCAACCCCAGGGATCGGTAGAAGCTCACTGTTTTGGATTAAGTGTGAAGCAGATAACGCGTTTGCATTGTTCCTACCCCCTGGTGCCATCCAAACTTTTGATGCCCAAAAGCCGCTTTTCAGGTACAAAAGCGCTCGCGAGCGACGGGATCCTCTGCTTAGACAGATTAGCAAATCCAGTTAGTAGTTAAGTGCTAATTTTTATAACGGGCTTGCGTCGTATACCTAACGTTTGATAAGGTTCTGGCTGTTAATACTTCGTTTTTCTCGCAGGATTGTGTCGAGAGGCCGCAGCTTGTTCATCCTAGCTGCCTACGTGAAGGAGTGTGTGCTCGCTGGACCGGTTTGGCAGGTGCCTTCTGAAGCACCCTCCACTGCTAGGTTCCAGGCTTATTGGACTTTCGGCATGGGTGACCTCTGAGCTTTGCCCCCTTCAAGTATGCTAGTTTGCCTCTATAGTCAAATTTGATGGTTCTGTGGGCTCTTCTGGATGATTGGTCGCTTCGGAGTGTGTTCTTTCAACAGCCTCTCAGCCACTGGAAGGTCCCCAGGTAATCCCTGCCCGCGCGAGAGGCATTTTTACAATCATAGCAAGCCACGCGCTTCGGAGCCGGTCATCCTCAGCGGAGAGGTGGGCGAGCATCTTTCTTTCGAGCACTTCTAGGGCCTCAGGCCGGGAAAGAGTTATGCCGGGCAAGCGCAGCAAGCGAGGTAAGGTCGATCGGTTCCACTGCCCCCATTGCGAGGCCCGTCTGTGGCGCCTCGGTAGCCAGAAGTACCACCTGTTCTACACCCACCTTTCGGAGATGACCGCAGAGGGTGGGATTCCACGCAAGCAGGCTGCTTTGCTCATCAGCCAGAAGGGCGAGTACGTCGATAACTGCGCGTGGTTGGAGGAGTTTTTTTGCGGCGAGCACGGCAAGATGTGGATGCTGGTGCGCCAGAGCAGCGAAGGCGTGCTTACCGCAACAGTGCCTTCTGAACACGACTGGAAGCGCACTACCGGTACGCTTTTTCCCAACCGGCCCAATCCTTCCGTCAGTGAGTTTACCTACCGAATGAGCCGAGGAGCCGGCTAGCGGCAGGCATCGCTAGTTGACCGAGCGCACCTGCGATTCGTAGAGAGCGTGGGCCTCGTAGAACCATTCAAACAAGGTGTTCAGTGCCCGCTGGTTGAGTCCTGCGACCTCAAGGTCATCCGCCTCAAGCAAAGCCTGGGTGACATGCAGGCAAAGATGAGCGGCGTCGCGCAGGTGGGTGAAGTTGACGCGACCGCGCACCTGGGCAGCGCGCGAATTTTCTAGTTGCAGATCGAGCCAGCTTCCCGGTGGCACGAGCAGCCGAATTTTGCGGGCCGGGTCGCTCATAAACTGCAGCCCCTGCCACCGGGCGCGCTCGTCGAGGTTGTCGGCACTCTTAAGAGGCACAGGCCCCCCCTGGCGGTTAAGCATCGAGCGCAGTGTCTGGCGGATAGAGACTAGCTCGCTATGCTCCGGAAAAGCCGCCAGCTGTTCTTCGACGATATCGACCAACCGGCGCAAATAGGGTTGGGACTCTGCAACGTAGGTTTCAAAGCTGTGGGGTTTTTCGATGAGATAGAGCAGCGTGACCCCTACCCGATAAAGCTGATCCAGTACAAATCGCGATGCTACCGTGTCGCGATAGACCTCCAGGGCAGTATGGGAGTAGTAATGGCGGACCATACGGGCAAAGAGGGCAGCCACAGTCACATTCAAGGTGTTCGGCTCTTTGTAGCGTTGCACAGCGGCCTCGACCCGCTCGAGCTGCCTGTGCAGAATCCGGGCGGATTTTAGGAATGCTTTGGCCAGGCCTGCCTCCGTCCGCTCCAACTTGCGTAGTTCGGGCAAGTTGAGCCTGTGGGAACCGGCTTGAAGGTTCTGGGTATACTCTTGAGACACAGATAAAGTGAAAGTGTAGGATGGCAGCCCTTATATAGTAGCGGTCCGGGGCGCTTCGCTATAGTCCGCAGCAAATTGATACATACCGTTAACCTGGAACTCGCTCCACAGGTACCGGTCCTATCCTGTACGTAGGCAATGGTCAAACAGCGAGGCAACCGTGAGCTATACCCAGCAGTTGGCACACTTGAGCGCCATGGACTACGTGGTTGTCGGAGTGGCTCTGTGCTACCAGAAAAATGCGGAGGGCAAAACCGATCCCGTGCGCGTGGTGGAGCCTATCCCGGCGACCGCGCTCGAGGCGATGAGCCGCGGCAACCGTACCTCCTACCTCAAGATTTATGCCACCACGCTCGGTGCGGTCATTGTCGATCAGCGTCCGGTGCTACCTACGGACATTCTGGGCGAAGATGCCCGTGTCTGCCACGATTTTCTGGGCCGCACCCAGGCGGCCGCCCGCACCTACAAAGCCAAAAGCGACCTGCGCCTGGTGCCTGTGGGGGAGGTTTGCACTCCTGAAATGGGGCAATTCCGGCTTCACTATGATCCTGCCTTCCGCCGCATTCTGGGGGGGGAGCGGCTCATCAGCGACAGCGACAACGTCAAGCAGCACAGCCACACCCACAAAACGCTGGTTTGAGTGGACGGGGCGGGCGTGAGTTGCCTTGACGATTTTTGGGATTATCTGGAGCGCGAACGTCGGCTGCAGCCTGCCACCTGCCGGGCCTACCGCTGCGATCTCAAGCAATGGTTCGGCTATCTCCAAACAGCCAATCCCCTCGAAGCGCGGCCGGAGCAGTTGCGCAGCTATCTTGTCCAGCTTGGCGATCGGGGGATCGGTCCCGGCACGTTGCGCCGCAAGCGCAGCAGCCTGCGGGTGTTCTATGGGTATTGGCACCGGCAGGGCGCCATCGCTGCCGATCCGGCTGCGGCTTTGCCGACAGAGACCTCGCGTGGGCCTGGGCTGCGGCCGTTGCGCCCGCAGCAATTGGAAGTCCTGCTGGGTGCGGTGGGCGATGACGCCTTCGATGTCTGCCATCGGGCCTTGATCCTGGCCCTGTATGCGGGTGGATTGCGTTCAGCGGAGGTGAGTGCAGCCAATTTGGAGAACCTGGACTGGGAGCGAGCGCTGTGGCGGCTGCCGCAACGCGACGTCCTGTTGGATCCGCGCTTGTATGCTGCCCTTCTGGACTACCTTCGGTGTGGTAGGCCAGGTTTGGCGACCAGTATCGCCGAGCGGGCTTTGTTTATCTCTCGGCGCGGTCATCGCTTGAGCGTGCGTGCCCTGCAGGCGCACCTGTCCCGCTGCGGAGTCACTGCACAGCAGCTGCGCCACAGCTACGCCGCCCACCTGCTGGAGGGGGGAGCCGATCCGGTAGACGTGCAGGCGCTGCTGGGCCTGCGCTCGACCCAGGCTGCTGCAGGCCGACAAAGCAACGCCGCCCAGGGCCTTCGGCGCGTCTACGATCTGGCCCATCCGCGCAGCGGTCTGCACAAAAGATAACCGACACAAAGGCCCGTTCTTGAAAAGAAGAAACGGCCTGGATTATCAATTGTCAACTCTGCGCGGTGTGCATCAACCGAAGCGACCGGAGATATAATCCTCGGTGCGCTTGTCTTTAGGAGAGAAGAAGATCTCCTTGGTGGGACCATTTTCGACCAGTTGGCCGATGCGGCTCTCGTCGGTGTTGAAAAAGAGGGTGTTCTGGGAGACGCGGCCCGCCTGCTGCATGTTGTGGGTCACGATGATAATCGTAAACTGATCGCGCAGTGTCTCGATGAGTTCTTCGATGCGCAGCGTAGCGATCGGGTCGAGGGCCGAGCACGGTTCGTCCATCAAGAGCACGTCGGGATTGACCGCCAGGGAGCGGGCGATGCACAGGCGCTGTTGCTGGCCGCCCGAAAGACCGAGGGCCGAAGTCTTGACTTTGTCTTTGACTTCGTTCCAGAGGGCGGCTCTGCGCAGGCTCGTCTCGACGATTTCGTCGTAATTGCCCTTAAATCCAAACACCCGCGGCCCGTAGGTGATATTGTCGTAGATGGTCATCGGAAACGGGTTGGGCCGCTGGAAGACCATACCGACGCGGCGGCGCAGACGGGTGATGTTGACTTTGGGATCGTAAATGTTTTGACCGAACAGTTCGATCTGCCCGTCGATGCGTACCTTAGTCTCCGCCTCGGCGATGCGGTTGAGGGCCTTGATAAAGGTGGATTTGCCACAGCCGGAGGGACCGATAATCGCCGTGACCGACTTGGCGGGAAGATCGACGCTGATATTATCCAGGGCCTTTTTGGTGCCGTAGAAAAAGGCCATGTTGCGCACTTTATAGGCGGTAACGGCCTTGGTGGGAACCTGATCGGCTTGAAGCTGCTCGCTGCTCATGGCGGAAGTATCCCAATTTTAGAAACGACGACGGAAGACATAGCGGGAGATGATGCTGATGGCCAGCACCAAGATCAGTAGCAGGAGGGAAGCTCCCCACGCCTTGCGCTGCAGATCTGCGTAGGGTGTGGTCGCGTAGTTAAAGATTAACACCGCCAGCGAAGCGGTCGGCTGGCCCACCTTGTCGATCCAGTACTGGCTGAACAGCGCGGTAAACAGCAGCGGTGCCGTCTCACCGGCGGCGCGGGAGACCGCGAGCATCACGCCGGTGATGATCCCCGGCAGGGCCGCCGGGACGATCACTCGGGCAGTCGTGTTAAAGCGATCGGCTCCCAGCCCCAGCGAGCCCAGACGCAACTCCCAGGGCACCAGTTTGAGCGCTTCTTCGGTCGTGCGCACGATGATGGGCAGCATCAAGATGGCGAGGGCGAAGCCTCCCGCGTAAGCCGAGAAGGTCTTGGTGGAGAGCACCACCACGCCGTAGGCGAATACACCAATGACGATCGAAGGCACACCGGCCAGAACGTTGACCCCGAAGCGGATCACTTCAATGATCCCCCGATCGTCGCGGGCGTACTCAGAAAGAAAAATACCCGAAAGTACCCCGAAGGGGACGCTGATCAGTGCGGCAATTCCCACCATCAGCAGCGTGCCCTGAATGGCGTTGCCGAAGCCGCCACCGGGGGTGCCGGCCGGGGCGGGCAACTTGGTGAAGATGTCCGGGCTCAAGGAGGTGAACCCCTGGATGAGCACGTAAATCAGCACCGAGAAAAGCGGGATGATCGCAAAGAACGTAAAGACGACCGACAGGGTGGTCATGCTGGTCGTAAACAGCGCCCGCCCCGGTTCGAGCGGGCTTGTCAGATCGTCGGAAACCGGCTGTTCGGGCCTAAGGGAGGTTGTCATGGCGGTTTAGTTGCGCTCCAGCGAGACTCTGCGCACGATCAACTCGGCGACGATATTGACCAACAGCGTGATCACAAACAGCAGCAGAGCTGCGAAAAACAGCGCGCCGATGTGCACCGCTGTGTTGGCCTCAGCAAACTCGTTCGCCAGCAAAGCAGCGATCGTGTAGGCAGGGGCAAAGATCGACGTGTCGATTTGCGGCGTGTTACCGATGACCATGGTGACGGCCATCGTCTCGCCCAGGGCGCGGCCAAGGCCCAGGATGCAGGCGCCGACGACCCCCGAGGAGGCCGCAGGCAGGAGCACCCGGAAAATCGTCTCCCAGCGGGTGGCGCCGAGGGCCAGCGAGCCGTTGCGCAGACTGCGCGGGATCGCCTTGAGCACATCGCGGCTGATGGAGGCGATGGTGGGCAAAATCATGATGGCCAGCAGCACGCCCGCCGTGAGCAGGCCCGGCCCATAGGGCACACCGAAGATCGATTTGCCGCCAATCTGGATCCAGCCCAGGGTTTGATTTAAAAACGTTTCGACCGCGCGGACGATCGGGATCATCACGAAGATACCCCACAGTCCATAGACGACGCTCGGAATGGCGGCGAGCAACTCGACCATGAAGGCGATGGGAGTGAGGATCCACTCCGGCAAGAAGTCCTCGGTCAAGAAGATCGCAATACCCAGGCCCACCGGCACCGCCAGGAGCATGGCGATGGCGGAACTGGCGATTGTCCCAAAGACGAAGGTGAGCCCGCCAAACTCCTCGACGACCGGATCCCAGGTCGAGTTGACCAGAAAACCGAGGCCGAATTTGGAGATGGCGGGCATTGCATCGCGGGCGACCACGAACGCCATCCAGAAGAGGGTGCCGACGACGGCCAAAGCCGCCACCAGGAACACACCGCGGGCAATAGTGTCGGGTTGTAAAGAACCCCCGCCGGCGGTCAGGTTCTCGGGAGCTTCAAGCTGGTTCGATGGTTGCGTCTGCATGATTATGAGATAGCGAGTGGTCAGCAGCGGTTATTTGAGCTGCTCGGCCGCCTTGATCACGTTCTTGGCGACGGCCGGAGGTATCGGGGTGTACTTGAGCGGCTCGACGTACTGTTGGCCCTCCGTCAAGGCCCAGGTGATGAACTTCTTCAGTTCGGCGGCCTTGGCCTTGTCGTTGCCTTCTTTGTACACCAGCAGCCAGGTGAGGCCAACGATCGGGTAGGAACTCGCCCCGTCCGGATCCTCGATGAAGACCCGGAAATTCTCCGGATACTTGGTACCTTCGAGGGCGGCTTCGGTCGATTTCACCGTCGGCAGCACGAACTTGCCTTCGCGGTTTTCGACCGCGGCCACCGACAGGTTGTTTTCGGCAGCAAAGGCGTACTCAACGTAGCCGATGGCACCGGGGGTCTGCTGCACCTGGGCGGCAACACCCTGGTTGCCCTTGCCGCCGATGCCGGTGGGCCAGTTCACCGAGGTGCCCTTGCCGACTTTCTCGGACCAATCGGAGGATTTGATGGCCGACAGGTGGTTGGTGAAGATGAATGTCGTGCCGGAGCTGTCGGAGCGGCGCACCACGGCGATGGGCAGATCGGGCAGCTTGACGTCGCGGTTGACCGAGGCGATGACCGGGTCGTTCCACTTGGTGACCTTGCCCAGGTAGATATCGGTCAAAACGACGCGCGTTAGCCGCAGTCCCGACTTCACACCGGGCAGATTGTAGGCAATTGCCACAGCACCGGCGGTCATGGGCAGCATCAGCATCTTCGAGGAACCGCCGACTTTGGCCAGTTGCTCGTCGTTCATCGCCGCGTCCGAGGCGCCAAAATCAACCGTTTTGTTGGTGATCTGGTTGATGCCGCCGCCGCTGCCAATACTTTGGTAGTTGATTTTGACATCGGGGTTCTTCTTGTTGTACTCGAAGAACCACTTTTCATAGAGGGGAGCCGGAAACGTCGCACCGGCACCGCTGAGGGTCAGCGCGTGGGCGATCTGGGTAAGCAGGGGAGAAGCGAGTGAAGCGAGGGCCGCCGTCGCTACAAAAGCCCTGCGGGTCCACTTGTTGGTCTGCATGGGTCTCAACCTTTTTTGTCTGGGGAACGTTGTTGTCCAGCACAGTAAACACTAAGCGCCCCCAGGGTAACGAAATTTGATTAAGGTAAGGTTAACAATAGTCAGGGAGCGCCCACACGCGGGTGGTGACCGAATCGTTGGCATCACCTGCATTACAGGCGATGCGCAGGCAACGGGCGAGCGATGTGTCGCCGGCATACCGACATTTACGGTGTTCTGACGACGCGCGGCGGGCGGGGCGGGGGATGAAATAATGGAGCCATGCGCATTCTTGTCAGCAACGACGACGGCATCCTCGCCCAGGGTATCCGCACTCTGGCCAATACCCTCCATCGCGCCGGTCATACTGTGACGGTGGTCTGCCCGGATCGCGAGCGCTCGGCCACGGGCCATGCCCTCACGATGCACAAGCCCCTGCGCGCCGAAGCGGTCGAAAACCTTTTCGAGCCGGGACTGGCGGCCTGGGCGATCAACGGCACCCCCTCCGACTCGGTGAAGCTGGGTCTTGACGCGCTACTGGGCGAACGACCCGACTTGGTAGTCTCGGGGATCAACTGCGGAGCGAATTTGGGCTCGGATGTCCTGTACTCGGGCACGGTCTCGGCGGCCATGGAAGGGACGATCGAAGGCTTACCGAGCATTGCCGTTTCGCTCGCGAGCCGCAGCCGCTGCGACTTTCAGCCGGCGGCCGATTTTTTGGTGCGCTTTGTGCGCGCTCTGGAGGTGCAGCCGCTGCCGGAGGCGTTCTTGCTCAACGTCAATGTGCCGGCCCTTCCGGAAAGTGAGATCCTCGGCGCGCGCGTCTGCCGTCTGGGGATGCGCCGCTACCGCGACCAGTTTGTCAAGCGCGTTGACCCGCGCGGGGTCAACTATTACTGGTTGGCCGGGGAGGTGATCGAATCGGAGGAAGCCCCCGACAGCGACGTGGTCGCCGTGGGCGAGGGGTGTATCGCGATCACCCCGCTCAAGTACGACCTCACCTACGAACCGGGGATCGGCTTGCTGGGCGCCCGGCAGTGGGAGAAAATTTTTGGTCCCCTCGCGGGCGGCTAACCATCCTCGGTGCGCTCGTAGGGTGCTTTCCAGTCGGGCTTCACCACCTGACGGCTGCGGGCAATCACCAATCCGCTGGGCACATCCTCGGTGACGGTGGAGCCGGCGGCGACGGTCACCCCGTCGCCCAGTTTGAGCGGAGCCACCAGGCAGGAGTTGGCGCCGGTACGCACCCCGTCGCCGATTTCGGTGTGGTGCTTGTGTTTGCCGTCGTAATTGACCACGATCGTGCCGGCGCCGAAGTTGACCTGCTCGCCGACCCTCGCGTCGCCCACATAGCTCAGGTGCGCCGCGTTGGTGTGATCGCCGATGGTGGCGTTTTTGATTTCTACGTAGTTGCCGACCCGACAGTGGGAGCCCACATCGGCACCGGGCCGCAGGTGCGAGTACGGACCGACGGTGGAGTGCGCTCCCACGCGCGAACGGTGCAGGACCGAGTAGAGAATTTCGGTGCCCGTCCCCACAACCGTATCTTCCAGCAAGGTCCCGGGACCGATGCGGCAGCCTCCGGCGATGCGGGTGGCGCCGCGCAGGTGGGTCTCCGGCTCGATCACCACGTCCGGTTCGATTTCGACGGTCTCGTCGATGGTGACCCGCAGCGGGTCGACGATGGTCACCCCCGAGAGCATCAACCGCACCAGCGTGCGCTCATTGAGGATGCGGCTCGCCTGGGCCAGTTGCACCCGGTCGTTGATGCCGAAGATCTCCTGGGGGTCTTCCACGGCGACGGCGCGCACGTGGGTGAGCATCGGCAGTGCGTCCGGCAGGTACAGCTCGCCCTGGTCGTTCTCGGCGCTCAATGCAGGCAGTACCGTCGTCAGTGCAGGCCACCGAAAGCAATAGACTCCGCCATTGATCAAGTCGTTGCGGCGCTGCTCCGCAGTACAGTCGCGATCTTCGATCACCTGGCGCACCCGGCCCTCGGCGCCGAGGAACACCCGGCCATAGCCACCCGGAGCGGCGAGCCGAGCGGCGAGAATCGTGGCGTCGGCCCCGAAGCTGCGGTGTTTTTCGACCAGATAGGCAACCGTGCTGGGCCGCAACAGCGGCGCGTCGCCGTTGAGCACCAGGACTTCACCCTCGAAGCCCTCCAGGTGCGGGATCACCTGCTGGACAGCATGCCCGGTGCCCCGCTGTTCGGTTTGCTCCACAAACTGGACCCCCGGGCGGGCGATGCGCCCGCGCACCAGATCGGCCCCCTGGCCCACGACAATGAAGCATTCGGCCAATGCCAATTCGCCCAACGCGGCGAGCACCCGTTCGAGGATGGTGCTGCCCGCCAGGGGATGCAGCACCTTCGGCAGGGTGGAGCGCATGCGGGTGCCTTTGCCCGCCGCCAGTACAATCGCTGCCAACTGCCCGCTCATCGTCTCTCCTTGCTGATGCTCAAACAGTATATCGGCGGGGGTGGAATTGCTAAAATTGGCCCTACAACCAGCTGAAGCAGCAGAAGTATGCACTACAAAGCAACCATCCGGGTAACGCTGCGTCCCTCCGTCCTCGATCCGGCGGGTGTGGCGGTGCGCTCCGGCCTGCAACAACTGGGGTACACCAGCGTCGCCAACGTGCGCATCGGTAAGTACATTGAACTCGAACTGGAAGCGGACAACGACGCTGAAGCGCGCCATCAGGTCGACCGCCTTTGCGATCAGATGCTCGCCAACCCGGTAATCGAAGTCTACAAATTCGAAGTAGCGGCCCTCGAAGCAGCCCGGCGCTAGCTATTCAGGCTTTTTGCCGTCGCCTAGAAGCCGCTCGACGACGATGCGGGCTCCCTCGCGCAGGGCGATGGTGGCTACGGTCGAGACTACCGAGGCAACGAGCGAACTTTTGCCCACCTCCCGGGCGATCGCTGCGTCGCGGTTTGTTCTGCGCCTGCTCCCCCCGGGCAAGTTCAAGGCGACCAGGGCCCCGGCGGCGGCGGCCACGCCCACGGCGCCCAGGGGATAGCGGTTCACCCAGGTGCGCCAGTCGAGGTCTGCTTTGACGCGCTGTTCGATGGCGCTGGCGGTCTGGGCGATGCGCTCGCGGGTGCGCTGCAGGTCCGCCTCGGCAAGCGGTGCGGTCTCGGGCGCGCCGGGGGGGGCCAGTTTGCCGTTGGTGGCCACGGTTACTTCCTGCGAATCAGCCATGTGATCGTCTCCTGCGCTTCTTCGATGGCCCGCCCCGGGCTGTTGCGCTTGAGGTTGCGCATCGAACCCGCCGCGATGACGCTGCCGCTACTTAAAAACAGCAAGGCGACGACGATCGCCGCCGCCCAGGTCGGTAGCACCAGTTGCAATCCGACCAGCAAGGCCACCCCGGCAAAGGCCATGCCGAGCACCAACAGGAGCAGCCCGAGCACGACCCCACCCGCGTGGAAGGCCAGCTTCTGGCCGTCGGCGGTGAATTCCTGGCGGGCCAGGCGAATGTGCTGGACTACCAGTTGCTCGAACTGGCCCACCAGTTCGGTCAGCAGATCTTTGAGGCTCGGTTCGCTCTGGCGCACGGGCATATCTCTCCTAGCGTCTGAGCAGGCGGGCTAGGACAAAGCCGGCCCCAAAGGCGATCCCCAAGCTCGCCACCGGATGGCGGCGGACGGTCGAGCGGGTGCGCTCCAATAGATCGTCAACTTCGGCGCCTTCTAAGTAGCGCGCGCCCGTGCGCAGTTGCGAGGCGACTTTCTGGGAGTACTCGCTCGCCTTGGTGCCCTGGGAACCCAGGCGCTCGAACTGCTCGGCGGTCTCTTCGAGCTTGCGCGCGGCCTCGTGCAGGACCCGATCGAGGCGCTCCTGGACACTGGCTTTCGATTCGGCGGGGGGAGCGGCCTCCGGTGGTGGTGGGGTGCTCTCCGTGGGGCTCGGGTTTTCCTCGGGTGCCATCGTCATCTCCTCGCCTGGGCTCACTTTCAGTATAGAGATCCTGCCCGTACCGCCCGTATCCTTAGGGGGTCAAGCGACGAAACCGGTACGGTTCTTCTTGAGCTCCCCATACCTGGTTGCCCTGGGCGTCGAAGCCCCGGTCCCGGGTGTCCATACCTTCTTTATATAAGGTGATCTCGTTGGTGATCCGCGCCGCCCCGCGCACGTTGCTCGGACAACCGCCCTCGGGGGTGGTGCCCACGTACCGGTCGCCCGCCTGCACCAGCCGCACGGTGCAAGTCGGATCGCCGTCCAGAGTCATGGGTGCGATCAGCCGTTCGGCGGTGGGTTTGGCGCACAGTCCCGCCAGAGGTTTCGCCTCGACGAATTTGAATCCTACCGATTCGACCGCGCGGCCGTCGGCGCTCGCGGCGATGCGCAACAGGCGCTGCCGGTAAGGCTCATTGAGCTTGTTCGACATCGCCTGCTCCTGGTAAAGATAGATAGCTTTTGACTTGTCGCCTTCAAGCTGCACAGAGCAGGTGGTCATCCGCACATCGGGGCGGGCGGAATCGCTTTGTGCTTGCTGGGTGGTCGCCATCACCCCGCTCAGGCGCGCGGCCACTTCCTCTACCTGGACATCGGCGGCCCTTGCGGGAAGTGCCAGATACAGGGCGACCAACAGCGGTACAGCGAATCGGGCAGGGGACATGGCAACCTTGGGCTGGGGTTTTGCCTGAGGATAGCATCGCCGCTACTGGGTCGGATGACCCTTGAAACCTTCCTTGAGGACGCGCTTAAGGATTTTGCCGGTAGTGGAGCGCGGCAACTCTGCCATCACGGTGACCCGGCGCGGACATTTATAGTCGGCGAGCTTCTCGCGGCAGTAGCGGATAATTTCCTGGGCTTCGGGCGGCTCCTGCTCAGGAATGGGTTCTACAAAGGCGTGCACTACCTCGCCGCGCAACTCGTCGAATTCGCCCACCACCGCGGCCATCCGCACCTGCGGGTGCGACTGGAGCACCTCTTCGACCTCGCGGGCATAGACATTCAGCCCGGCCACGATGATCAGATCTTTGAGGCGATCGACGATGTAGAAGTAGCCGTCGCCGTCGCGGTAGCCCAGATCCCCGGTGCGCAGCCAGTCGTCTACAAAGACCTGGATAGTCTCGTCGGGCAAGTTGAGGTAACCCTTGAACACGTTCGGCCCGCGCACCAGGATTTCGCCCACCTCGCCGTCGCTCAAAAATTCGCCGCTCTGGGGATCGCGGATGGTCATCTGCTGCCCCGGCAGCGGAATGCCGATCGATCCGGCTTTGCGCACCCCGCGCAGGGGATTGACGGCGGTGACCGGGGAGCATTCGGTCGGTCCGTCTCCTTCGAGGATCACCGTCTGGAACTTGGCTTCGAACGCTTCGAGGACGGGCAGGGGCAGCGGCGCCCCGCCGCTGATGCAAAAGCGCAGGTTGGTCAGCGCCGTGCCCTCGGTGGTAAGCAAGGCCGCGAACAGCGCGGGCACGCCGATAAAGGCCGTGCACTCGAACTGTTTGAGGTGCGCCAGAGCCTGGGCGGGTACAAAGCGCGGCTCCAGGTACACACTCGCGCCGTTGCGGGTGCAGACCAACAGACCAATGGTCATCCCGTAGGCGTGAAACAGCGGCAGCACCATAAACAGCCGGTCGGCCGAAGTAATCTCAAGCGCCGCAGCGCAGGCCTCCGAGTCGTAATCGAGGTTGCGGCTGGTGAGCATCGCCCCTTTGGGTCGGCCGGTAGTACCGCTGGTATACAGAACGGCCACCACATCCTCGGGGGCTACCGCAGCCGGCTCCAGCAGCGGCGGCGCGGCAAACAGATGCTCAAACGGCGTGCCCAACTCGCCGCCTCCGACCGTGACCACCTGAATATTCAGTTCCGCGATCAATTCGGCAATGGGCGGCAGCAACTGGCCCAGGGCGACGAGCACCCGCGCGCCGCTGTCGGTGAGCAAATGGCGGACCTCCTGGGGTTTGAGCAGGGGATTGACGGTCACCAGTTGCGCTCCGAGTCTCCAGATGGCGTAGGCTGCGATTGGAAAAGGCAGCACGTTGGGCAGCATCACCGCCACACGATCGCCGTACACCACGCCCAACTGGGCCAGACCGCCCGCCACGGCGGCGCTGGCGCGCGCCAACTCCCCAAAGGTGAGCGACTTTTCGGGGCCGATAAAGGCGGGTGCATCGGGGTGAAGCTGGACCTGGCGATCGAGAATAAGCGATAAATTCATGGAGGTCGGACGAAAAACTCCTACCCACGGTATCAGCTTTTGCAGACAGAAAGCTTTCTCCCCGCGGAGGGTGCTTTTTGTTACTGTGGTGAGAGTGTTCCTTGCTCCCTTCGGGGGGCCAGAATCGACCGTAAGGAGCGATCCCTGTGTCCACCAAGTACGAGACCATGTACATTCTTCGTCCCGACCTCACGGACGAGATCATCGATCAAACGATCACCCGCTACCAGACGCTGCTTGCCGAGCAGGGCGCCGCCCCCGTCGAGACGCAGCATCGGGGCAAGCGCCGCCTGGCCTACGAGCTGAAGAAATTCAAAGAAGGCATCTACGTCCAGATGAACTACGACGCCCCGACCACGGCGGTGGCCGAACTGGAGAAGTCCTTCCGGCTCAGCGAAGAGGTGATCCGGTTTTTAACTGTTCGCGAAGAGGATTAACCGCCATGAACGCTATTGCTTTGATGGGTACGCTTCAGTCCGAGCCGGAATTGCGCTTCACCCAGGATGGGCTCGCACGCCTTTCGGCTCTGCTCGGCTTCAGTGCCGGCCGCCCCGAGGAACCGGACTTTCAGATCCGGATGGTGGCCTTCGGCAACCTGGCAGAAGAAGTCGCCCGCACCCTCCACCACGGCGATGGCGTCCTGGTCGAAGGCCGCCTGCAGGCGGAGACCAGAAACCGTCCCGACGGCACCAAAGAAAAAGTTACCGAACTGATCGCCCGCAAGGTCTACCCGGCCACGGTGGGCGAGAGCCTGGCCGGGGCGGCGGCCGCCCCAGCCGCCGCCTCTAAAAACGGTGCTCCCGCCGCCGCCCGCCCGGCGCCCCGTCCGGCGGCTCCCGCCCGGCCCACGGCTCCCGAGCCCGATCTCGACGATATTCCGTTCTAGCCGGCCGCTTTGCGACTCTGGTAGAAAAACCAGCCCAGCCCCAGCAGCAGCGCCAGCGGCACCGGGATAAAAAAGGCCACCGACTGGCGCAGCAAGAACACCCAGATCACAGCCAGCAGGGCGAGCACGCCCAGGGCGAATAAAGTTACCAACAGCCAGGGGAACTGCGCGGGTTCTTGCAGCAGCGTCGGATTGCTGTCGATGGCCGGTGTCGGTGTCTGCAGCATCGTCTGCTGTTCAGGCGGAACGTAGGAATTGGCGTTCGGGGCGGCAGGAGCCGGTCTGGCCGAGGGAGCGGACGGTGCGGCGAAGGATTGAAAGAATGTTTCCTCCGGGACAGGTGGAGGGGACGGTGCCTGGGGGGGGTGGTAGACCGTTGCGTCGGGATCGACTGTTTCCTGGAAGAATGTCTCACCGCCCATTGGCGACACCGGTAGGACGTAGGGCGCCTGGGCGCTCGGCGCCGATACCACCGCCGGACGTGGAGGGGGCGGTACGGTGGGGGCGGTCGGGGATGGGGCCGGCGGCATCTGGAGCATCGTCTGCTGCTGGGAAGGCGGTGGTGGGGTGCTCACCGGCGGTAAGGGCAGGGGCGCTGTGCCATTGGGCGACTGTGCCGGCTGGGCCGCGATCTGAGGAAGCAGCGGGGCGTTCGGCGGCTGGATCGCGGTCACATCGGCGGGCATGGCTGCGGCAACGGGTGGCAGCGGCGCGGCGACCGGGCGCGGCGGCAGCGGTGCCGGCGGCAAATCGATAAGCGTCTTGGGCGGGTCCGGCATCTGGGTGTGCATCCGTCCCGGCTCGACAATTTGAGTGAGAGCCCGGTAACGTACCCGCAGACGCGGGCCGCTCGGTCCCCCAAGTTGCAGTTCGTCGCCCGAGCGCAACTCCACCGAGTCGTTGTTGACGCGTTGGCCACGCACCAGGGTGCCGCCCCGGCTCGCATCGGTGAACACGACGCGCCCGGCGCGGAGGGTAATCAGACCGTGGTTGCGGGAGACACCGATGTCGATGTCGGCAAAATCGATGTCCTTTTCTTTCTGTTCGCCCCGCCCGAGGCTGATCTCTTCTTGATCGAAGGCAAGTACTTTTCCCGCCAGGGAGCCCGTCAGGCATTCGATGGTGATATGCATGGCCAATTCTCAACGCGGCGCTGGTCGCTGCACACGCCCAGCTTACCTCCCTAGGGAAAATGGCTGTGTTAGATTCTTGGCTAGATCCGTGGCAGTACCGGCATTCTTCTACAGGTTCCAGCCCGGGCAGGAGTTGCGCTATGCAACTGTTTGAAACTTCCTACAAGGCTTACCGCTGTTCGCGCAACAGGCCGCTCAGTTGCGACGTGCTCGTACAGACCGCCCAGCAGATCCCAGGGGCCAAATTCTGCCAGGAATGCGGCTTTCCGACGTTGCTGGCCGAAAAATCCGAGATCCGCGGCACCCGCGGTACCTACCGGATCGTCAAGTTCGTGGGTACCCGCGGGATGGGCAGGCTCTACCAGGCCATCCAGGCGGGGGATAACCAGCCGTGCGTCGTCAAGGAGTACTTGCTTCCCAGCCGCTGCTTCAACAAAGCCGAGACCCGCCAGCGCAAGGACGCCTTCAAGCGGGTGGCGGGTTTATTGCCCGCCGACGGCAAAAACCAGGACTTTCGGCTGGTCAGCCCCTGGGAAGCGATCGCCGATGAGCAGGGCGAGCGGTGTTATCTGGTGACCAAAGGCGCGCTCGAAACGTCGCCCACCCTCGCGCGGCATCTGGCTGAAAGCGGCCCGATGAACGCGGCTCAGGTGCGCTCGGTGCTCAACCAGGTGCTCCAATCGCTGCAATTTCTGCACAGCCAGAAGTTCCGGCTGCCCTCGGGCCAGGTGCAGCCGGGGTTCGCCCACGGACATCTCACCCTCGACAGTTTGCTCATCAGCCGGGGCGGGGCGCAGTTTTTTGTCTACGTCTGCGATCTGGCCCTCTGGGAGCAGTTGTTTGACCCGACTCCGGCGGTGGCCGACGAACCGCTGCCCGAGCATGATCTGATCGCCCTCGGGTACGTGGCGTATTTTCTGCTGACCGGTCAACTGCTCAACCCGGCCACCGGCGGCTACTTCGACCCGCGCGACCCGCAGCAGTGGCCGACCGTGGAGCCGCGTCTGCAGGAGTACCTGTACCGGCTGATGGGTCTCGATGTGCCCTTCGAGACGGCCGAGGCGGCGCGGGCGGCGTTGCTCAAATTGCCGGGAGAAGAGCAGTGCGAAGCGGTGAGTGCCCCGGTCGAGTACGACAAAAAGGACAAAGCCAACCTGACCCTTTTTGCGCTGTTGGCGTTCGCATTGCTCGCGATGATCGCTGGATTGTTGTTTATTTTTTGGCCCCAACTGGAGCGCTGGTTCCCGAAGCCGCCCCAGATCGACACGCGCGTGGCGAGCTTTGCGGAAGTGAGCGGCGTACCGGAGGGTGCATTTAGCTACACCGCCGAGCGCGACGGCACCTGGAGCTATCTATTGCAGGGCAAACCCGCCGACGACCAGCGGCTTGTCGACCTGCTCACCGAGCCGCGCGCCCGCGTCGAGATGCGCTTTGTGCCCGTCATCTCTCCCAAAATCGACACCGAGAGCGAAGCGGTGCGGCTGGTGCAGCTCATCCGCACCGACTTTGCGATCACCAGCCTGACCGAAGATCTCAGCGACGACCTGGAGAGCAAGCCCATCGCCATCGATGGGCTGGTGGTCTACGTCGCCTTCAGCAAAAAACCGCGCAACCTGCCCAACGCCCTGGGGGGCAAAATCAGCCTCGAAAATCTCCAGAAGCTCTACACCGGCAAGGTCCGCAACTGGAAAGAGCTCGGCGGGCCGGATCTGCCGGTGCGGCTGTTTGCCCCCACCGAACCGGAGGCTGTGCGTATGTTCGAGCGGCTGGTACTGGGGAACGACCCCCAGCGCGTTGCCACCTTCCGCAGCCTGGCGACGGTATTGCCCACCAAGGAGACCCAGCGGCTGGTGCTGCCCGAATTCGACAACAACCGCTCGGGGATCATCGCCTTCAGCACCCTGGTCAAGGCCTTCGACCAGTGCTCGGGCTATCCTCTGGCCCTCGATCAGGGCAAAGGCGAAATCCAGCCGCTGGTGCAGACCGACCCGCGCTTTGACGGCCAGCCCATCCACCCCAACGTCAACCTGTGCGCCAAGGCCTTTCGTCTCGACGCCGGGGCGTTCACCCAGCGGCGCTACCCGCTCGGCTTTCCCCTGGCCGTGGTCTATCCCCGCGACAACAGCCGTCCGACCTCCGGCCTCAAATTTGCCGAATTGCTGACGACCCGCCAGGGCCAGCAGTATCTTGAAAAACTGGGCGTCGTCCCACTGCCGCTGTCCAATAAGTAAACGGTACCGCCATGGCCGCTCCCAAGTGCCCCAATCCGCAGTGCGAATACTTCAACCGGACACTGCCCAACACCGCCCAGGTCTGCCCGATGTGCGGCACACCCCTCGGGAACGTCGTGCGCAGCGGCAGCGCCGCCCCGGCTGCCGCTCCACCGCCGCCGCCCATCGTCTCGCCCTACCAGCAGTCGGCCCCGCCGCCGCTGCCGCCCGTCTACGCGCCGGTCGCTCCGCCGCCCGGGTACCCACAGCCCGCTCCCGCCGCCTACCCCCCGCCGCCGGTCGCCCCGGCCGCCGCGCCGGCCTCCCAGGGGCGGCCGACGCTCAAGCTGGTGCACGCACTCATCGGCCGCGAATTCGCGGCGCCGGGCGACGAAAGTTATATCGGCCGGCGCGGCGGCACGGTCAAACCGGCTCCCGAGATTGATCTGACCGGCATCCCCAACGATCAGGTCATCTCGCGGCCCCACGCCTGTATCCTCTGGGACGCCGCCTACGCCACCTACACGATCGCCGACAACAACAGCCGCAACGGCACCTTCGTCAACGGCCAACCGCTCACCCCGGGGGTTTCCTACCAGCTGGTGGACGGCGACACGCTCCAGTTGGGCCGGGAGAGCCTGGTGCAGTTCAAGGTGGCCATCGCCTGAAATATATTCCCTAGTTTGGAACCGAGGGCTCCGACTTTTGGCCACTGGCAGGCCGGCCAGGAGCTTCCTACACTGATCCCAGCCTCGGGTCCGACCTATGGATTTCAACTCCAAACCGCCCCAGCTCGAAACCCGCTTTCACGCCTCACCCGTTCAGGAACCCGCTGCTCAGGCGCATTCGGCCGCAGGCACGGCCGCGGGCGCCGCTTTGCAGACGCGCAACAAGCAAAAACTGGCGCTGATGCTGCAGGCGGGCCAGGTGCTCAAAAGCCACCTGGTGATGCGCCGCTTGAGCGACCGGGTCTACGAACTGATGCGCGACGAGCTGGATCGGCACCGCGAGCGCGGACGCGATTACGGGGGGCGCTTTTGATGGCACAAAACGGCAATGTCGTCCACGAACTGAACTATGTTCTGCCCAACCGCTTCTACGTCGAGATTGACAGCGAGTTGACCGCGTCGTTCATGCAGTGCAGCGGCATCGGCTTCACCATGAAGAAAAACTCCTACGCCGAGGGCGGGGTCAACGAGCAGGAACGCATCTACCTGGGGCCGGTGACCTACAGCGATGTCACCCTCCAGCGCGGCATCACCGACAGCCTCACTTTTTGGGAGTGGGCCTACGGGTCGCTCGATCCGGCCACCCCGACCAAACGGCGCAATATCAACATCGTGTTGTTCAATCAGGCGGGCGAAACCATGCAGTGCTGGACCCTGATCGGTGCGGTGGTGACCGGCTTCAAAGGTCCGCAGTTGATGGCGAACCTGCCTGCGCAGAACGCCACGGCGGCCATCGAGCAGGTGATCGTCTCCCACGAGGGTCTGCGCATCCAGAGAAGCGGCGGCGGCGGGGCGATGATGAACCTGACCCGCGATGCGAGCGGCTACTTCGGCAGTAATTAGCGATGGAATCGCAGCCGTCGCTCTCGGATTTTTCGGCTCCGCTGGGCATGTCCGCTCCTGCGGGCGAGCCTGAGACCCTCGCCCCCGAACTGGTCAGCCCGCCCGATCCGCTCGGGCAGGACATCCAGCTGCCGCAAGCGCTGATTGCCCCGGTGGGGGCGTCGCCGATGGCCGCGGCGGATCTGACGGCGCTGATCCCGGAGGGCATACCCGGTTACGAACGGCCGCAAAACCCCTTCGAGGGCTGGCCCTTCCAGGCTCCCGAACCGCCGGAATTGCTGCCGATCGAGGTTCCCGAGCCCCTCGCCCCCGGCCAGATGAGCCTGGAGGAGGCGATGGCGGCGGATGCAAGAAATCGAAACGACGACCGCCGCAGTGAAGATCCCCGCCGCGAGCAGCAGGAAGAGCGCACCATCGAATTGCCCCGCTACCAGCCGGGGGAGTTGGGCACGTTGGGCGACGAGTTCGAGCCGCCGCCGGCCCTCCAGTTCGCACCAGAACCCGACGACGACGCCCCCCCCGCCTCGGCGGATCTGCCGCCTCCCGCCGAGGCGTTGGCGGACTTTACCAGCGCGGACGATCCCGAGGTGCTCCCGGCGGAGTACTTGAGCCAGGTGCCCGAGTCGCCCGTGGCCGAGGCGCCGGGAGATACTTTGGAAAGTCCTCTCGATCCCGCCGAACCTTCTCAGCCACCGGAAGCGCTCTCCCCGCCGGAGGAAGCTCTGCAGGACTACAACGCCCTGTCGCCTTTGCCGCCCACCGAGCAGCTTTTTCCTTCGTTGGCCGCCCAGGAAGCGCCGGTTCCCCCCGGGTCGCCGCCGCAGGCAGTCCCCGGAGCCCCCGAGCTGTCCGGCGCAGGGGGCGCGGAGGGTGCGGGGCCGTCATTGGGCACGGGCGATCCCCGCTCGCTGTTTTCGCTAGAAGAAAGCTTTGCCGCCGAACCGGGCTCGGTACCCTTTATCGCGGGCAACTTGAACCCGCCTTTCCCGGGCGATGCTTCGGCGATGGTGCTGCCTGGCGGCCTGGAGCAAGAGGCGCTCCCTGCCGTCGATCCGCCCGATACCCCCGCCCAGGAATTTCTTTCGCTGGAGGATCGGTTCGTCCGGGAAGGTTTTTCCCTGCCCGATCAGATGGCTGCCCCCGAGCTCCACCCAGAGTTGCCAGCACCGGAGCTGCTCGAAGCCGAGGTGCCCCCGCCTCCCGATGGGTTGCCCACAGCAGCGGTGGACCTTGCTGCGTCGCCGCCTATGGATAACGGTGCACCGCTATCGGGCGAAGCAGAGAATTTATTAACCGCTGTGGACCCGGAAACTGCCGAACCGACGATGCAGCCGCCCATTCTGGAGGCAGCGGCGGACGGCACAGCGAGCCCATTTGCCGGCTATCCCCCCGAGCCGCTCACTGAGGCGCATGGGTCGCCCGTGGGCGAAGGGCCGATACCTCCGGTCGATTTTTTCTCAGCGCCGGATGAAGGTAGTCTTCAATCCTCTGTGGCGGAGCCATCCGCCCAGGTAGATGAACTGGCAAGCATCGGGCAGCCGGGGATGATCCCCCAGCCGGAGCCGTTGGGCGCACAACCGCAGCTGCGCGAGCCGGCCGTTCCGGCAGTTGAACCGCAGTCGATTGCCCAGCCCGAACCGCCGGCAGCGGAGCCGACCGACCTGCCACACACACCGCAAGCGGTCGAACCGCAGCTCATAGCACAGCCCGAACCGCTTTCAGCCGACACCGCCACCCCGTCCGAGCGGTCCGAGGCGGAACCATCGCTGCCTGCCGCTCCGGCGGAGATCCCCTTTCTAGAGCAAACTGAACCGCTCTACGCCAACGAAAGCGCACCGGAGTTGCCGCCCGGCGATGGCACCAGTCCGGCCGCGGATGCGGAGGAAGTCTTTCCGGTGCCGCCGCTCATTCCCCAGGCGACGGGCTTCCCATTGCCTGTCGAGCCGGTGTCGCTGGCGCCGTCGGAGCTGCCAGGCGAGGTCACTGCAGGCGAACCGCTTCGCGCAACCGCGTTTTCCGAGGGTGAACCACAGCGGTACGTGCTGCTAGACGATGCGGGTGCATCCGAATTTTCCGCCGGGGCGCCAGAGTTTTCCGCACCACCAGCGCAGAGCAAATCGTCCGTCGAGGCCCCCGGGATCGATACCCCGGTCGAGCCGTTGGCAGAGGTTGCGTTTCTGCCGACGCAGGATGAACTGGCGGACAGCGAACCGGTCGAGTTCGTCGAGCCGCTGCCGCATCCTGAGCCTCCGGTGCAACCCGAGTACGAGATCACCCAGGATCAGCCGCAGCAACCGACGGCGCCATTCGCCGACAGCCAGTCGGAAGTTTCAGGATCACCTCCAACTCCCCAGGTCGAATCGCGTGGGGAATGGCCGGGCCTGCCGCCCCAGGAGCAAACTGTGCAGGTCGAGCTGCCGCAATCTGCTGACGGGATGGGATTGATCGACCAACCCGAGGCTGGCTCACCGTCGCCTGTCGGCGATGAGGAATTGGTCCTCCCTTCCGAGGCGATGACCGGCAGCGCGCTGCCGGAATTCGGACCGTCAGCTTTTGAGGCCACTTCGCTCCCCCCTTCCGAGGCGCAAATTTTCCAACCGGACCTGGGGCTCCAGTCGCAACTTGCTGATGGAGCCCCGGGCGGTGAAGTGTACGGTGCGTTGTTGCCGGAGTCGGAAATTGGCGAAGCCAGTTCAGCGATCAGCGACCGCCAAGCGGAGCCGCCCGCTGATCCAGCAGTGCCGCTCCGGGAAGAGCCGTCGGTCGAACCGGCCATTCTCTCGTCGACTACCGAATCGATAAGTACCGGGGATCTTGGGGAGACTCCCGAGCCGCCGTTTGTTGCGCTGGAGGAGCAATTCTCCCAGGAGGGATTGCCCGAGCCGGTCTTGCTCGCCGCTGCGGAACCCTTCGTTCCGGTCGACACTCCAGTGCCGTCGTCGTCGGATGGTGAGTTGCAGGCGGCGATTGGCGACGAGCAACTGCCAGCGGCGGCGTTCTACGAGGCGGCCGGGTCGGCACCGCAGCCGGAGGCCCAACCGCTCCAGACGGACATGCCAACCCGCCTGGAATCTTCAGGCGAGCCGGTGCCGCCCGAAGGGTTCGCAGCCCAGGGCGATCCGTCGATGTTGGAGTCCCTGGAGCCCGAGCTGTCTGCGAGCTTAGAGAACCCGACTCCTATTGGATCGGACGCGGTCGCCGTCCCGCAACTTTCGCTGCGCGAACAGCCCGCCGCCGAGCCGGATCCGGCGGTGCCTTTGGAACTGCCGCTCGACGACGAGACCCCTGCAGAGCAGGTCGCGCAGGCACAAACATGGTTGGAGGAGCTGTCCGGCGGGACGCCACCGCTTTCGCCGCTGCAACCGGTAGAGTTGTCTGAACAATCTGAGCCGCTCCTGCCCTTCGAAACGCAGGCACCGGGCGAAGCGCCCGAGGGGATCTTTTCACTCGAAACCGAAACGGTCGATTCGGCTGGTGGAAGCGATGGACCGGTTGCATCCCTGGAAGCGGTGGAATCGAGCGGTGAGCCTGAGCCGGTCCCGGTGCTGGAAGCCGAAGCGAGCGAGCTGAGCGAACAACCGGATACGCTCCTATCGCCGGTAACAACCGAACCTACCGACGAACCGCCATCGGCCGGACCGCCGGCATCCCCAATGGGAATACCAGGCGACGAACCGGAAATCTTCGCGCCGCCACCAGCGCAGACAGCCGCCGAGGCGCCCGAGGCGACTGTGCTGTCTGCATTGCAGACGCCTCCGGCAGCAGAAGCATGGAGCGGTCAACCGGAGGCGATGCTGCCGCTTGAAGGGCAAGATCCGCAGGCGACCGAGTTTTTGGAGCCGGCCGGGGAGCCGGTCTTTACATCGCTGGAGGCGCAGTTCACCCGCGAGCAACCCCCCGGCACCGAACCAGTCGTCGGGCCGACGGCCCCAACTCCGCAACGACTTGCCCAACCGCAGGCCCTTGGCGAGACGACTGCCGAGGTAGCGGAGTGGTTCGCCCCACCAGAAGCCATCGAGACTCCGACCAAAGCACCGGAATCGCTTGACCAGCCGGAGGCGTTTGCCGAGGCATCGGCCAAAGTACCGGATCTGCCCTCTCAGCCGCAAGCTATCGGCGAGGGCGGTGTTTCCGACGAGCTGGATCCGCTTACCGACAGGCCACCGGACCTACTTGGCCGGCTGCAACCCCTGAGCGAACAGGCACTGCCGCAGCAGAGCGGGGCATTACTGCTTGAGCGGCCGGAGCCGCTCGGTCAAAGTGCCGATGAGCCGGAATCGATCTTGCCGACTGAAGCGTTGGGGGGGCCGGACCCGCTCGCTGTGGCGGAGCCGCTTGGGGAGTTGGAGTTGCTTTCCCAGCCGGAGCCGCTTGGCGAAGCGCAACCGATGGCCCCGCAAGAATCCCTGGCAGAGACGGAACTCGCCACTCCATTGGTGCCGCTGAGTGAAACGGCATCCCCTGACGATGCGGTATCGTTTGCTCAACTTCAGACTCCAGGAGAATTTCAGTCATCGGAAGCGCCCCTTCAGGCAACGGATAGCCCGATCGAGCCAGCTGCCGATGAACTGGAGCCGGAGTACGAAGTGTCGGCCCTGGAGGAACAATTCGCCCAGGAGCAGGGGCAACCGATCTCAACTATTTCTGCAGATGGCACAGCAGCGGTGCAGGAAGCGCCCGATTCCGAAGTCGGTTTCACATCGGGCTTGCCGGGCGAAATACTCACATCCACAGAAGAAACGGTTGCTCCGTCTGAGGCGTCGGCCGCAGCCGGACTGGAGACGCAGCCGGTTGCCGTACCCACCCCGGAACTGGCCACGCCGGTACTGGACGTTTCTGAGGGCGAATTTTTCTCAGAACCGCCCTTCCAGGTAGAGCAGGCGGAGTTGCTTCCTCAACCTGAGCCGCTCCCGCAATCAACCCCTGAGGCGTCTCCTACCCAGGCATCGATTTCCCTGGAAGAGCCGTTTGTCGGCGAGGAGCTTCCCGGGCCGCAGCCGCAAGTTGTGCCCGACGCAGCATCTGCGGTCACTCCTGCGGAACTTTTCGATCCCATCGAGGATGAGACAGAACTGGCGGTCCAACCGGAGATGCTGCCGGCGGCCGAACCGTTCGTCCCAGAGGCAATGCCGGACGCATCGTCGAGCCCCGAGCTGCCGGCGGTCTCGACTGCGCAAGCCATGCCGGGTGGAGCAGCAGAGGCCATCCGACCGAAACCGCCGGTAACGCTTGAGGAAGCGTCTGCGGCGATCGAGCAGCTGGGAGCCGCAGTACCAGGTGAAGGTCTGGAAACCCCCGAACCGACCTTCGCCGCGTTGGAGGATCAGTTTTCCCAGGAGGGGGGATTCGAGTCGGGGGTGTTCACGGCGGAACCGCCTCTGGCTTCGGACGACCCATCGAGCAACGCCGAGTTGCCGCTGGAGGCGCTCCAGAGCGAGTTGCCCGCCGAATTCCCAGTACAGCTTCTAGAAGCCGAGGCGCAGGAGTTGCCGCTTTCGGATCTCTCAGCTTTCACGGAACTGGAGGAGCGCTTTGCACCGGAGCCAACGGCCGAACTTGCAGCTGTCGCACCGAAGCTTGCGGCGGCTGCAGAACCGACATCCGACGACGAAATAGTGGTGGAAGCGGTTGTGCCGCCACAACCGCTGGAGATCCCTGGAGAAGAGCCGGAGGCTGGCTTGCCGCTGCAACCGGCGGAGTTGTCCGGCGAACCCGAATCGCTCCCGCTACCCGCCTCCGGGTTGTCGCCCAGCGAAGTCCAGACCGTTACGGCACTTCCACAGGAACTCCTGCCGCAACCGGAGCTGCCGACGTTGGCGGCCATCGAACCCGACTTGACGCCGGTAGATGAGGTGCGGGCCATCGAGCCGGACCTACCGCCGCTAAGTGAACGGGAGATCCGGCCCGGCCGGAGCGAAGATCGCAGCACCCCCAATCTGACGACGCTCGAAGCGCTGCCTGTCGATGGCGAAGCAGCCGACGACCAGCCGGAATCACCCCTGGGTGTTGCCCGGGATCTATCGGTGCTGCGTTCGTTGAGCGAAGCTGCCCTGCCCCTGGAAGCGGACGGGATAGTGCCGGCGGCGGCGGCATTTGCGCTGCCGGATGAGCCAGGCGAAACCACCGGGATCGATCCGACCCGCGCGGCAATCGACGATACCCAGGAGATCCCTGACGCGGACGGCGTGTTCGATCCGGCGCTGCGGACGGATGAACCGGCGCCGGAGGATGGTTCTGTCGCCGCTGAAGGACCTCTGGGTGTTGCCCAGGATCTGACAGTGCTGCGTCCGCTCGCCGGGGACGGTTTCTCACCGACAGTTGCCCAGGATCTGGGTGTTCTCGGTCTACTGGGGGTCGCGGCGGGCGTTTTCGCAGCAGCCGGGAGCGAGGCGATCGACCCGGTGGAGTACGGACCGCTTCTATACGCCCTGGCCGAGCAGGATCCGCTCGACGAGGCAGGCGGTGCACTGGAAGCGCTGCTGACGCCTCTAGATGCGACCGTTCCCGAACCGTTCCCCCCGCAGTTGGCGGCGGACTGGCCTGCAACCTCAGACCGGCCGCTCGGGATGGACGTGCAGCCGCTCGGGGTGCCGGAGGTTCCGGCCCTCGGACTGGAGGCGGGCGTTCCCCTGATGTCCGTGGCCGACCTGCAGGACTTCGATGCGGATCTCCTGGAAGCAGATCTCGAAGCACCGACGTTGCCGACCGCTTCCGAGCGCACCCTGGGGCAGGGGCCGCTGCTCTTTGCCGCCCAGCTGTTGGCGGATCAACAGCCGGAGGAAGACGCGGAAGCAGAGCCGGAAGTCCCTCCAGACCATGTCGCTTTGCAAAGCGATTTTGCCCAGCAGGAGCCGGACGGTTTCTCCGGCGCGGGTAAGGACGAGATGGAGGTCGAGCCGCTCGTCCTGCAGGAATATCTGCTGCAGCTGGAGGCCCGCAAAAATGCAGAGGAAGAGGAAGAAGAGGAAGAGGACGACGGCGGCTCGGAACTGCCGACCGTGGCGGGTGAAGCGGCGGCCCTCAGCGGCGCGGCCTTTGCTCCGCTGCTGTTTGCGGGTTCCGGTGCGCTCACCGATGCCCTGGGCAGAGTGGACCACCAGATTCCCGACAACTGGTCGGACATCGAGGAACTGCTCACCGTCTCAGCCGCCGAAATCGGTCTGGGCACCACCCTTCCCGCGGACACCGGCAGCAGTAGCAGTACCGGTGGGGGCGGCGGCGGTGGGGCAGCGCAGGAGGCCGCCTCAACCTATAGCGGCTACATGGGCGATTCGATAGAGCAGGTGCTACTGAGCGGACAGCTTCCCGCCCATGTCCCCCACCCCCCACCCACGGAGGCGGCAGCGGCGGCTGCCCAGGGGAACCTGGAGGAAGCGGAGGAGGCCGACGTCGAAAATGCGGATCTCGAAATGCTGGCCCAAGAAATCTACGGCCTGTTGCGCCAGCGCCTTGAAGTCGAGCGCGAGCGCTCGGGTCACCACTACCTGGGCCGTATGCCCTGGTGAGTGTACGCAGTACGCAAGTGAAGGAGAAAGACCATGACTCTCGTAAAGGCCCAACTCGTTCCCCAGGAAGGCGGCGGCTCGACAATCACGTTCTTGTATAACCCGAGTGCCATCTCGTTTACGCGCACGGTGGAGTGGAAAGAAAATAAAGGTTCGGTCGGCAACAACGACACCCTGCCCAGCACCGACTACAAAGGCGTCAAACCTTACCAGGTGACGATCGAGAACATGCTCATCGACACCTACGAGTCGCGCTCCTCCTGCCAGTCGTATATCGATGCGCTCAAGGACGCCGTCTCTCCCAAACAGGTCTCCGATGCGACCGCCGGTGCGGACGGAGCCGCCGACGGCGGCCTGCTCAACCGCAAACGGCCGCTGGTCTACATGTTTACGATGGGCTCCAACATCCAGTTGCGCTGCGTGGTCACCACGCTGACCTACAATTACACGATGTTTCTGCCCAACGGCGATCCGGTGCGGGCGATGATCACCCTCAAGCTCCAGGAGGTCGACGACATCGCCGCGGGCTCCCAAGGGGACAACGCCGGGGGGGCGAACCGGCAGACAGATTCGCGCAGCGCCCGCACCCCGACCGGTTAGTCTCCAGCCGCTGTTCACTATTGCCATTCCAGGGTCTCAGCGATGCCAAAGTACAACTCGAAGCCCAATATCACCATCGACGGGATGAGCGCCGAGGACACCGATCAGCTCGTCATCAGCACCCAGCAGATCTGTGTGGAGGAGAGCCTGCACCTGCCCGACGCCTTTACGCTCATCCTGCACAACCCCTTCACCCCGGGCCGGATGCGCGACATCCACCACTGGATCAACCACCCAGCCCTCAAAGTCGGTGCGAAGATTACTTTCGGGTTTCGCGCCGCCACCACGACCGCGCCGGAATTCATGGCGGACAACGCCCTACCGAAGCTGCTGGTGGGTGAGATTACCGGCATCGAGACCCACTTCACCGAAGATCCCTCCGCCCCGATGGTTCTGCGCGGCTACGACATGTCCCACCGGCTGCACAAGGGCCGCTTCAACCGTTCGTTCGTCAACATGACCGACAGCGACATTGTCCGCAAGATCGTGGCGGAGGTGGGCCTGCAGGCCGGCGGCGAGATCGAAGAAAGCGGCATCCCCCACGACTATGTCTTTCAAGAAAACCAGACCAATATGGCCTTTTTGCGCGAACGGGCGGCGCGCATCGGGTTCGAATTTTTTGTACAGGACGAACAGGTGCACTTCCATCGGCCCCGGGAGCTTGAGCCGGTGCAGCTGCGCTGGGGTGTTCGGCTGAATGCTTTTCGCGTGCGCATGAGCACGGCTGAGCAGGTGAGTTCCGTCGAGGTGCGCAGCTGGGACTACATCGAGAAAAAAACGATCGTCGCCACCGCCCAGAGCGAACAGGTGGTCACCAGGACCGGCTACGAACCGGGCAGTTCTTCCAATTCCCAGTTTGACCTCCAACCGAAGCTAGTCGTGGTCGATCATCCCGTCTTCAACGCCCAGGAAGCCGACACGATGGCCCAGGCGATCTGCGACGAGATGGGGGGCGAGTATATCTTTGCAGATGCCCGAGCCGAGGGCGAGCCGAAAGTGCGTCCGGGGCGGCTGGTCAAACTCGTCGGCCTGGGCGAAAAGCTGACGGGCGATTATTACGTCACCGACGCGCGCCACCTCTACCACGACCTGGTCTACACCACCGAATTCAGCGTGCGCGGCACCCGCGGCAGCAATCTGATGACTGGGTTGTCTCCCCAGCCCAAGCTCAAACCCGGCCAGACCAACCTGGTGGGCATCGTCACCAACAACAAAGACCCCGAGGGTATGGGGCGGGTAAAAGTAAAATTTCCGACCCTCACCGAGGAGCACGAGAGCAACTGGGCGCGCGTCGTCGGCCCCGGCGCCGGACCCAAGCACGGCATCTACTGGATGCCGGAGGTCAACGATGAAGTGCTCGTCTGCTTCGAACACGGCGACATCCACCGGCCCTACGTGGTGGGCGGCGTCTGGAACGGCAAGGACGACACCCCCGAGACGGTGGATGATTCGCTCACCCCGGTAAAGTTGCGCACGATGAAGACCCGCGTCGGCCACTATCTGCGCTTTGCCGACGAGGACACGCCACCCGACAAAAAAGGGATTTACATTCGCACCGCCGACAATTATCAAATCCAGATCAACGAGACCGACCAATTTATGGAGCTGCGCACGCCGGGGGGCTGCTTTATCAAACTCGACGACGCCACGGGCTCGATCACGATCGAAGCGCCGATGGCCGTGACCATCAAGGCGGGGCAGGTGTTCATCAACTAATCGCTGCAATTGCGAAGATTTCTGGAAAGGGTTCTACCGGGATCACAGGCGGTGGTTCTGGCGGGCTCTTACAGCTAGGGTCAGTGCAGCAAGCCCCCTTTCGTCGTCGGATACGGCGGCAAAGTGCAAAAAAGATTGCCGGGCACTCCGGTTCGCAAGAATGTACAATTGGCCCAACATTTCAATCCACATCATGCGCGACCAGTTCATCTCGATCGACACCTGCATCCAGTCCCATCTGCTGTTTATTGCCGCTTTGCGCCGCGCTCTGGCTATCGAGCAGCCCCTGCCTCTGCGCCCGCCCACCCGTATTCACGACCGCCGTCCCCGGCAGCCCTCGTCCAGAGCGGTGGAGCACTGAGCTGAGGGAGCCTTGGAGCGGTTTTCAATAGGTTTTGCTCCGGCTCGGCCACCTCGTTCCCGCGTGGGCATGGAGGAGGGTTGGGTAATCCCGCCTGGTTGTAATCTTTTGGCCATTCCTGGTTCCTCCTGCGAAGTAATCCAACGTCAGTTCGGGATAAGTAAATGCGGTCCGCCTAGGCTGGGATTAGCACATCACAAGCCACGGACCGCTCGCTATGCCCAGTCTAGAAGCCCTCTTTTGCCATGTCGATGACTTCTGCCGACGCTT
>JAESGW010000404.1_pt1 | contig 47963 bp, 50 predicted proteins | sample 9269791 | NCBI WGS metagenome assembly JAESGW01 (sample SAMN16773120, study PRJNA677053) | algae metagenome | isolation source: Aphanocapsa lilacina HA4352-LM1 and co-occurring heterotrophs from near cave... | place: USA: Maniniholo cave, near Haena, Kauai, HI | collected 2009-07-28
CCCGCAGCACGCCGTTATGTTGCGTAGAAATTGCCAATCGGCTGCGGGACAGCGCCTCCGCGTCGGGCCGCAACATAATCTTCGCCGCAACATAGTCCGTCTTATGTGCAGTTGAACATAAGACCGACGCCGCGACTGGCGAGCATGGCGACCTGCTCGATATTATTGGCGCGACGTGTGCGCTCGATGACTTCCACGACGTCGAGGCGGAAGCACGCCGCTTCCTCAGCCTGCCGCGGCCACAGCCCGACCCGCAGGCAAAGCCACGCGCGGCATCGGCGCCGACCGGCTCGCCGGAATCGGCACGGCGTCTCTTCGCCATGTCGCACCCGATTGCACGCACACTCGTGGAAACGTACTTGCGCAATCGTGGCATCACGGCATTGCACGGAACCGGAAATCTCCGTTTTCATCCGCGCTGCTACTATCGGCCCGATCGCGATAGGCCGACCGAGACCTGGCCGGCCATAATCGCCGCCGTGACCGACCTTCACGGCCGCATCACTGGCGCGCATCGGACCTGGCTTGATCCCCACGGCTTCGATCCCGTCAGGCTCGGCAAGGCGCCCGTCGACACGCCACGCCGGGCGATGGGCCATCTCCTCGGCAATGCCGTGCGCTTCGGCATCGCGCACGACGTTGCGGCCGCCGGCGAAGGCATCGAGACCATGCTGTCGCTTCGCTGCGTCATGCCCAACATGCCGATGATGGCGGCACTCTCGGCCGCGCATCTCGCCGCCATCTTATTTCCAGCGACGCTGCGCCGGCTCTATGTCGTCCGCGACAACGATCCAGCCGGAGACGGCGCGTTGGATCGACTCTTCGACCGAGCGCACGCGGCCCGGATCGAGGCGGTTGCCATGTCCCCGCAGGGCGACGACTTCAACGCCGATCTGCGCCGCTTCCGCATTGATGCGCTACGGATGGCTGTGCGGGTTCAACTTATCCCGGAGGACGTCGCCCGCTTCATGCGTCTGTGAGGTGTTGGCCGGAACGGATGAGCGTGGGGCCGGCGCGTTGCTGCCGGGTCGGTATGTCAGGCGCTTCCGTCGGAGAGCGCCGCGGCCCACGGCCTTCTTGAGAGGGCGACCTTGCGGCAAGCGGCTCGGCCCGGCAATGGCTCTGGTGAGGCTATTTTCCGCCGGCGCTACGCGCCTTTGCATCGCGAAACAAAATAGCCGTCCTCCGCCATCCTCCGCTTCGCTCCGGCCGCTGCGCTTCGCGCCGCGGTGCAGGTCCGGTCCGCCCGCCGCCCTTGGTCGCCATGAAGGCCGCGATGGGCGCGGCCGATCCGACAGAAGGAAGCGCCACATGACGACCGACCATGACGACACCGGCCACGAGCCGCACGCTGCATCCGCCACCGACACCATTCTCACCGAGCTGCAACTGCACGGCTACCGGCCGTTCCAGGACGAACCCGACCCACGGCCGCTCCCCGACGCGCGCAATATCGTCGGCGCCGTCGCCGATATCTTCGACGCCCTGATCGCCACATTGAACGACACCCGCCTCGAACCGGACCTCGAAGATCTGCTGTGGTCGACCGTCAATCTCTTCCACCGCGCCAACGCCCGGATCGAACGCCAGCTTGACGACAACGAACAGGCACAGCGACGCAGCCAGCGCGAACAGGACGGCTCGGAGATCCGCTCCGTCGAACTCGAGCGCCTCACCGCCGAGGGCATGACACTGATCGAGCGCCGCAACGTCATGGAATTCTTCCGCGACCAGGCCGCCGAACACTTCACACGCCATACCGGCTCGCACTGGCATCCGCGCAACGGGTCGATGGTCAACCATCGCACGCTCACCGCAGCGATGATCGACAGCCGCGACTTCATCGCCGCCAAGCGCCGGGCTGACACCGAAATCATGCTACCACCTGGTCCGAAGATCGCCTTCACCGGCGGGCTCGACTTCAACGATCACCGTCTGATTTGGGATCGTCTCGATCAGGTCCGCGCCAAGCATCCTGACATGGTGCTCCTGCACGGCGGATCACCGAAGGGCGCGGAGCGCATCGCCGCCCGCTGGGCCGATCATCGCAAGGTGCCGCAGATCGCCTTCAAGCCCGATTGGGCCAGGCACGCCAAGGCCGCGCCGTTCAAGCGCAATGACGCAATGCTGGCAGTGTTGCCGATCGGCGTTCTGGTTACGCCCGGCTCCGGCATCCAGGCAAACCTCGCCGACAAGGCGCGCCGGATCGGCATCCCGGTCTGGAAGCTCGGAAAGGGCGGCGTATGAGCGCCGCCACCAGGGTCAGTCGCGATGTCCAAACGTCGCGACTGATCCTGCCATTACTGCAGCACGACGAGCAAGGTTCAGGGCTGCAGCGAAATGCGCGTCAGAACTTGGCTACAGAATGGGCGGCTTTTCAGGTACTCGCCCAGCGACGATATAAAATAGAACACCACCGGCCGTGCTCAAGCGACTGCTTGAACGGGCTTCAGCCACCTCGCGATCGTGTGTCAGAAAATCCGACCAAGCCGCATCGAAGAACTCTTCGCTGCCGCCTCCTGCAAGGACATTTGCTCGCATCTCGCCTTTGTCAAACGGTCCGGTGCCTTGGATGCGCCATCTATCCCACGCTTGGACTGCTGCGCGCTCCGCGGCACTCGTATAGGGAGGAATCATCGGCATTGCTTTGTCGGAGAGCCAGACTTGAACGTGCTCAAACCCCAACTCGTGAAACAGCCCCGGAAGCTGTTCGCCGATATGCTCAGTCCCTCGGCCGCGCCGCGCGCGACCGAGGGAATGCCGCCAGACCAGTTCGCTGAGGCGCAGAAGCTGTTCGATAGGGACAATATCCATGAGACTGTCAAACGGCATCCTCGCGATCATGTTGTTGGGTTCGGCACATAACACCAAACCGCCGGGTCGCGTTATACGCATCATCTCCGTCAACGCCGCTGCTGGATATTGAAGGTGAAGCAGCACAGTTTGACACGTTGCCAAATCGAAGGAGTCGTTGGGTAGAGGCAAGCAGGTGGCATCGGCCCGAACTGTGGACGCCGCCGCAATGTTCCACACGATGCCCTGCATGCGTTGCATGAATCCGTCGATATGCTCCTGTTCGCGATCGATTCCGACGATGCTAGCGTTGCTAGCGAAGCGCGGATAGAGAAGCGCGCTCCAATGGCCGACACCACAACCGATGTCGGCGGCAGAAGTCACCGACGCAAGATCGAGGCGCTTCGCAAGCAGATCGAGATAGTCACTGTTCCAATAGTAGTCGCGCTCCTCGCCGAAATACTCGGCGGAGTGCGGACGCATGGAAGGATTAAGATCGGTCATGTGTCATCCCCATAGAATACGGTCGCCTCCGTGGGCGACAAAAGAGAAGTATGGGGATCAGCTTCACATAGTCGATTAGTACCACGACCGAATGTCGAAACCAATCTCTGACTGCCGTCACGGCCAATTTATGCTATGCTTTCTCTGCGCCGTGGAGGTGGTGGAAGGCGCAACCCATGCAACTTTTGCCACGGGAGTATCCACCATGCTGCTCGCATTCGGAATCGTCCTAAACATCGTCGGGCTCGGCTTCTTCTGCTGGGTTCTGTTCACGCTCGCAATCTACGCGCTGCCGTTCTTCGTCGGTATGACCGTCGGTCTCTATGCACACGAGTCCGGGACCGGACCGCTCGGCGCGCTCGGTTTCGGCATCGTCGCCGCGGCATTCGTGCTTGTCATCGGGCAGACGATCTTCTCGCTCGTCCGCGCGCCGATCCTACGCATCGCGGTCGCATTGATGTTCGCTGTGCCAGCCGCGCTGGCCGGCTATTACGCGACGTTCGGCCTCTCCGGCCTCACCATGACATCCGATCCGTGGCGGCAGGTCTTCGCTGTGATCGGCGCGGTTGTGATCGGAGCGACGGCCTGGACACGGCTTGCGGCATCCCCGCCCGACGGGGGCGGTCGCGGGAGTCCGGCACTGTCGTAGGGCCCCGCGGCGCCGCAACCTGATGAGATAAGCGTCGCGCCGTCCTTGTCGCTGCGGGTTCTGATCGGAGCAAGGCCGAAGCTCGGCTTCGTCAGACATGACCGTGCAGGAGATGTGCGGCGGCGGATCGCTCGTGGCTGCGGCGCGTTTCAGCACTCCGGCCGACGCAGTAGCGATGGCGCAGCGTTCATTTGGTGCCTGTTCTTTGGGGAGCGGGACGTCGCCTGGAGTATGGCAGACGATTTCAACACCGCCGGTTGCCGGGTCTCATGGTGGCGATGTTGGCCGGTTCTCCTTGGCATTTCCCTGTTCCGAGAAGCGCGTCCATTCGGGTCTCTACGATGGCTTGACCTGGCCGCAGAACGGCTACGCCTCGCTCGACTAACCGCAATGCCGGCGTTCAACTTTCTTCCCCTGGCGGCTGCGCCGCCATTCCTCGCGAGACAAGAAAGTTGCCCGCCTGGCATCCTCCGCTGCGCTTCGGTCCTTAAGGATGCGGCGTCGATCGTCTCCGGCCTGTCGGTCGCCATCGAGACCGCGATGGTCGCGGCTCGGAAACAGAGCAAGGAGAACTATCATGGCGAACATCGGCACCTTCACGAAGACCGAGCAGGGCTTCACCGGCGAAATCGTCACTCTCAGCTTCCAGGCGAGGGGCGTCCGCCTGGTCCCCGAGACCAACGGCACCAACGAGAACGCCCCAAGCCACCGCGTCTATGTCGGCCGGGCCGAGATCGGCGCCGCCTGGCCCAAGCGCTCCAACGAGGGCCGCAACTACCTGTCGGTCAAGCTGGACGACCCGAGCTTCAGCGGCCCCATCTACGCGAACCTCTTCGACGACGAGGGCGGCGAGAGCTACACGCTCATCTGGTCGCGCGGCCGCAAGGCCAACGCCGACTGAGCCGGCTTCGATCCCCCGCCCGGTCCGCCGGGCGGGGTTCTTCCCGCAAGACAGGTGGGGCCGCCGGCTCCCACACACGCCGAGTCCCGTGGCGACGACCGCCGCGGGCTCGGCTGCCCTGTTCGCCGCAACAGCGCAGCCAGCACGAATCACTAGTATATTGGGTGGCAGTATATTAGTGATCCGGTGACCTCTCCCGCATGAGAGTGCGGGCGATCGTGGCCAGGAATCTGCGGCGACTTCGGCAGGCCAGGGAGCTGTCGCAGGAGGAGCTTGCCGACCGTGCAGGGATCAACCGCAACTATGTCGGGATGCTGGAGCGCGAACAGCACGCCGCCACCATCGACATGCTCGAAAAGCTCGCTGCCGTCCTCGATGCCGACCCGGCCGACTTCTTCCGGCGCGATCCCAGGAAGTGATGCGCAAACCTCATCGGCGGCGTCTCTTCGGACTCGAATGCGCTTGTCCCGAATCCGTCCCCTCGATCGAGGCCAGCAAGTCGACAGGTTGCGCCTGCAGCGCGGTCGCCAACTCGAACAATGTCACCACCGTCGGATTCCTGCGCCCGCGTTCAAGTCCGCTCAAATATTGCTGCGAGAATCCCGACAGGTCCGCGAACTGCTCCTGGGTCAGCCCCCGATCCTGCCTGATCCGCCGCACGTTCTCTCCGACCAGCCGGCGCATATCCATGCCGGCAGGGTTGCGTTCCTACATACTATAAGTTTATCAACTATAGTATGTAATCAACCGCTCGGAGCCGCCGATGGCCCGTTCGTCTGCGCCGTGGATGTCGCAAAACTGCTACTGCGGATCGGTATGGCAGCTGATCGAATGGCCAATAGCGCTAAAAAGACGTCGCCTGCACGATACCGACTCGCCATCTCCCCCCGACTGATTGTTCAGAACACCGATGACTAGTTCGCCCGACAAGTCGAGGGGAGCCAAACGCTCCGTGCCCATCCCGCCTTTCGAAGACCGGCCTCCGCTGCTCGATCGCGTCAGCGCCTATGACGAGAAGCACCTGGTAAGCTATATCCGGCTGCTCGACGCGGAGGCCGAAGGCGCCGACTGGCGCGAAGCCGTCGCCATCATTTTCGGGCTTGATCCCGACAAGGATCCTCAGCGCGCCAAGCTCGTGCATGACAGTCACCTGTCGCGCGCGCATTGGATGCGGGACAAGGGCTATCGTCATCTGCTTGAGCCGCGCTTGCAGTAGCTTCGCGGCGCGGTGAGCTTGTGGGAACCGATCGCGCCGCCCGCGCGCAAGGTCGCGCTATCGCGTCATTCGATCTTAATATCTAGCTCCCGTTGCAATCCCCTCGATACTCAACGTTTGCGATCCGCAACAAGGATCGGCCGAGGGAGGGTAGTCATGCCACCTGCGTCCGACTGGCGGTCTGCGAGCACCGCCGAAAAACTCATGGGACTCGATCGCCCGCAATTTGCCGTCGAATTTCTCCGGCGCCATCCCGGCTACAACGAAGATTACGACAACACTCACGATCAGATCGCGTCGGGCTCGCTTGTGCACGACGCTGGAATGGAAAGGCTGGCCCGTCGCTGGGGCTTGAGCTTTCCCGCATGCACCCGACATTGCTGCATGGGAATCGCCCGCTGTCTGGAGACCGGAGCGTTTGTCGTCCGCTGTTATCGTTGCTCCCGCACCTGAGCCGTTCGCAGCCGCCCGTACCATCCCGGTCGACGATCTCTCGCCAATCCTAGCGAGCGTGAACGCCGGCGACGGCCGTCATGTCCTGCTCGGAGATCCCGACGGCTACCATCAGCTTTGGTTCATCGGTGGCGTCACGGGAGGCAGCAGTTTCGTCATTCCGCACGACGATGATGCCACCGCGCGTAAGCATGCGATCGAACGCCTGCAACGCCGCCTCGCTGGACAACGTGCTGGCCCGCTGATGCGAAGCCTGCAACTGACACACCGTCAGCGCATTCAAATGACACTCCAACTTCGCGCACTCGATGGTGTGGCAGACGGCGCGTCCCGGCGCGAAATCGCCGCAGTCTTGTTTGATCCGCAAGCGCGCGACATTCCTGCGATTGAATGGAAGAACGCGGCGCTCCGCAAGCGCATCAATCGCGTTATCGCTCGCGGAAAAACTATGGTGAATGGAGGGTATATCGCGCTTCTGACGGGCGACATCGCGCGCGCAAAGCGCTTCCTGCACCCGTAAGAACGGATGAGGGCGATAGATCCCTTTGCAAGTTCGCGAGCGTTAGGCAAAAATGAATTGAACAATTGGCAACATACCCATGAACCGTGTCGGTATCTCACTCGCGCTAATGTCCGCGATCCTATTTGGGGCCAGTACGCCCCTTGCCAAGCTTCTACTCGGTTCCGTCGATCCTTGGATGATGGCGGGCCTGCTCTATCTCGGCGCCGGTGGCGGTCTGGCCGCCGTCCATCTTTCGCGGGTCGTTCTGCAGCTTCCCGAAATTGAAGCTCCACTTCGTCGTTCGGATATTCCTTGGCTCGGTCTTGTGATTCTCACTGGCGGCCTCGCAGGTCCGCTGCTGCTGATGTTTGGTTTGGCGCGCACCGATGCGGCGAGCGCATCGCTATTGCTCAATCTCGAAAGCTTGGCAACGCTGGGTATTGCCTGGGTCGTATTCCGTGAGAACGTTGATCGGCGATTGCTTATAGGGGCTTTTGCTATTCTATCAGGCGCCATCCTCCTATCCTGGCAGGGCCAGGCTTCACTTGACTGGGGCGCCCCACTGATTGCGGGTGCTTGCCTATGCTGGGGGATCGACAACAATCTGACTCGCAAATTGTCCTCTGCTGATCCCGTACAAATAGCTATGCTCAAGGGGCTCGTAGCGGGTGCGGTGAATCTAGCATTGGCACTTATGAGCGGTGCCAAAATCCCTCCATCGGACACACTCGTTGCCGCTGGGTTCGTCGGCTTTCTAGGCTATGGCGTGAGCCTCGCCTTGTTCGTGATTGCTCTCCGCCATCTCGGCGCCGCGCGCACTGGAGCCTACTTCTCGCTTGCGCCCTTCGTGGGCGCTACGTTTGCAGTCCTCATACTCGGCGACTCATTCTCGACGGTTCTGTTGATCGCCGGATGTTTGATGGGGATCGGTCTATGGTTGCACCTTACCGAGCAGCATAACCATGACCATGTTCATGATTCCCAAGAACACGAACACCGACATCGACATGACGATCACCACCAACATGAGCATGATCCAAATATGCCATCGGGGGAGCCACATACTCACTGGCATAGACATCTGCCCCTGGTACATCGGCATCCGCACTATCCGGAACTTCATCACCGTCACCGACACGCCCGCTAAAGCCGAGTGAGTAAGCGTGCCTTTTCTTCTCATTCTTAGGCGTTCGATTGCATATGACGAGGGCGATCACGCGTAAGCGTGCCGTCATGTGCGTCTTGCGGACATCATCTGGATTGCTCTCCCTGCATTCTGTCTAGTAAAGCTGCTCCGCTGTGAAGGGGGGGACACCGCAGGAGACCTCCTGCGGCGGGTCTCCCCCGCCACGCCGATCCTCCGTCACGCTTGCCTCCGTTCCGCTGCCTTGTGCGGCAGCGGCCCGCGAACCGCACGGAGGCTCCCTTGCGCCCATCTCCTTCGCCTGTTGCGCCGCGCTTCCTGCGCACTCACGACGCCGCGGCATTCCTCGGTCTCTCCGGTCGCACGCTCGAGAAGCATCGCTGCACCGGCACAGGTCCGATCTTCCGCAAGCTCGGTGGACGCGTCGTCTATGCTATCGACGACCTCGAGGCCTGGGCCGCGGACCGCGCCCGCAACTCCACCTCAGATCCCGGCCAGCCGCTCCCACGCGACACGGGTCAGTCGCGCCCAGCGCCGTCGCGCGGCCGTTGACGGAGTGTTCGCATGCGCCGCTCCGTCGATGATCATCAGCTCGAACTGTTCCGCGCCAGATCCGGCGATATGCCGCCCCGAGACGCGCAAGACCTGATGTCGTGGCCGTTCTTCTCGCTCGCGAAGACGCCGCGCGTGCGGCCGATCGACTTCCAGTTGGGTGACGTCACGATCGTCGTCGAGGCGACGCACGAACACGGCATGGCGACTATCTGGGACGCCGACGTTCTGATCTGGGCTGCATCACAGATCGTCGATGCGCGGGACCGCGGACTGCGCACCTCACGCCTGATGGCGGCGACGCCGTATGAGATCTTGAGCTTTATCGGACGCGGTGACTCCGCGCCGAACTATGAGCGCCTCAAGGCCGGTCTCGATCGCCTCCAATCGACGACGGTCGCGACCTCGATCCGCCAGCCGACGGAGCGCCGGCGGCATCGCTTTAGCTGGATCAATGAATGGAAGGAGCGCGCCGACAGCGCCGGCCGGCCGCGCGGAATAGAACTGATCCTGCCGGACTGGTTCTACGCCGGCGTCATGGTGGACGCGCTCGTCCTCACGATCGACCGCGAATATTTCGCGCTGACCGGCGGTCTCGAACGCTGGCTCTACCGTCTCGTCCGCAAGCATGGCGGGCGTCAGCAGCATGGTTGGATATTCGACTTCCGGCATCTCCACCTGAAGTCCGGCAGCCTGTCACCCTACAAGCGGTTTGCATTCGAGTTGCGCGACATCGTGCGCCGCCAGCCGCTGCCGGGCTACCAACTCGCTTGCATTGCCGGCGCCGGAACCGCGCCATGCCTGAGCTTTCAACCCGTCGCGATTCCATCTCCATCCGCGCGCCGCCTGCGCGCGCCGCGGCGGCAACACGATGGGGACAAGTTGTGAATCGACCCGTCCTATCAGGAACCCGAATACCCGTCCTATCGGGAACCGCAAACCCGTCCTATCAGGAACCCAAACTGGACGTAAGCTTCGAAACCGTCTCGCAAAATCGCGCGCCTAACTTCTCTAACAAAGAATCCTTCGGATTCTTGCTAACGCCGAGCATCCGCTGGGGATTGTCGTGTGCAGCCGCTCGCACCGACATTACTTCACCGGGCAACGCAGACTTCGCGGTGACGCCATGACCCGGCGAACGCGCAAAACCAAACTCAAGTTCTGGCCAGTCGACGTCAAGCGCCGGACCAAACGACGAAAGCCTCCGCGCCAGACTCGGCGCAAGCGGAACGCCTTCGCAGCGCGACTGACCATCGATGTCACGCCTGACCTGCGCGCCCGCATCAAGATCACGGCCTTCGAACGCGGCGTCACCGTCGCCTACATGCTGCGCCTTCTTCTGCTGAAGAACTTCCCCTGCACCGCACGAGGCCGGCGATGAAAGGCGTCACCATCACGGATGTCTCGCGTGCGCATGATGGAGATTCGGCGCTCACCTTCGTCGAGCTGACCTGGCACAAGCAGCACATCGAGAACCGCATCCGCTTTGGCCGCCCGGCCGGACAACAAGTTCTCGACCGTCATCGCCGCGTCGTCAGTTTCGCGCCGGGCAGCATCTTCTGCTTCGTGCGCTGGGCCGCCAACGACTACGGTACCATCATTTCTCGCGCCGACATCGTGCGGGCCGTGGTCCCAGGCGAACGCCACCAGACGCTTCCGTTCGTGCGTCCCGGCGGCGACATCCTCCTGCGCATGGACGGCTGGCTCAAGGTCGAGCGCGTGCTGCACGTCATCGATGCCGTGGAGACGCTCCGCATCGATCCGGCCGATGTCGCACCGGATTACTGGCAGCATGTCCATAACCGTCTCTCCGTCAACGAGACGCCGCGCAACTACACGCGCACGCGCCATCAAGCCTGGCTCAAGCGACGCGAGGTTGGCGCATGACCCGCATCGCCACGCTCCTCGCAACGGCGATTTCCAGCCTCACGCTCGGCACGTCGGCCGTCGTCGATCCGTCGAAGACCCTGATCTGGAACGCCAGCGCCAGCGCGCCCATCGGCCTCTACGCCGTGCAGTCGGCCGAGGATCTCGATGTTACCGACCTGGTCGCGGTCGCCGCGCCGCCGCTGATCGCCGGGTTCATGGCCGATCGCGGCTATCTGCCGGTGGGCGTGCCGATGCTGAAGCGCGTCCTGGCGCTTCCGGGCGATATCGTTTGCCGCCACGGCCTCGACATCATCGCCTATGGCTCGACCGTCGGACATGCCCGCGAGCACGACAATGCCGGCCGCAAGATGCCGGTCTGGCAGGGCTGCCGCCGCATCCGTGACGACGAACTCTTCCTGATGAACTTCGACGTCCCGGACAGTGTGGATGGTCGCTACTTCGGTCCGCTTCCGCGCAGTTTCGTCATCGGACGCGCGCTGCCTGTCTTCACCGACGAGGCAGGCGACGGCCGCTTCCAGTGGCGCGCCGCCACGCATTGACGCCTCGCCAAAACACTCACCACCACCAACAGAAAGGACGACCACATGGCACAGATCGGCAGCTTCATCCGAACCCGGAACGGCTTTTCGGGACGCCTGCGCACGCTCTCGCTCGACATCGAGCTCACCATCGTGCCCGCCGAACACTCCGACACGGAGAATGCCCCGAACTACCGCGTTCACGCCGGCGACGAGGAGGGACCGGAGGTCGGCGCGGGCTGGAATCGCACCGGGGACAAGGCCGGTGAATATGTCGCCCTGCAGATCGACGATCCGGGCTTCCCGCAACCGATCCGAGCCAATCTGTTCCAGTCGGGCAGCGATCGCTCGGCCTTCCACCTGCTCTGGACACGACCGACGAAACGCGAAGCCCGGACCTGATCCGTGCGCCGCTCGCGCAAACGGAATGGCGGACTCCGGCGTGTCCTGCCCAAACCTCCCGTCATTCCTCTGTTCGCGAAAGACTCGACTCATTCCTCCGTCCCGCTCGCGGTCCACGCGGCCGTCGCGCGCAGCGGCGGTCAAGGGCGGCCGAAGGCCGGCGCTTGCGCCTTGCCCTTGACGGTCGCGAGCACGATGGCATCGCGTCGTTTTTCAGCGGGCGGAGGATTCCTCACGGAGCGAACGCGATGGACCTCGTAACGCTGGTGACCGCATGCGCGCTCACTGTTGATCCGAAGCTAATGCACGCGCTGGTCTGGCATCAATCGGGCGGCGAGCCTTGGGCGGTTTCGGTGCAGGGCGAGCCGAGCCCGCGCGTCTATTCCAACATGCGCGACGCGATCCGCGAAGTGCGCTCGGGGTCGATACAGGGGTCGGCTCGCGTCGGTCTCGCGGGTGTTTCGGTCTCGCCGTCCAGAATCTCGGCATCGGTCTTACTGCCGTGCCGCAACGTCGCGATGGCGGCTGACCAGATCGCGAGACACGCGGGCCGTTGCAAGACGCATCCGCGTCTCAAGACTGAGCCGATGTTGTGCGCGGTCGCCGTCTATCGCGGATCCTGGGCACAGCCGGACATCAAGTTCGCAACCGACGTCGTGGCGACGGCAGCGAAGGGCGACGCACCTAACTTCGACATGCCTCCAGGCACCAGCACGGCAATATTCGACACCGCCGAGGATCAACCGTCCGATGCCGACGCGGCGATTGTCGACGTGACATTGGACTTCGCCGAACGCAGCCGAAGCTGGTCAAGCGCGCTGTTTCCGCCGAAGGCCAGGCCGTCAGGAAGCGAGCGTAAACACGACACGAGCGCACCCGCTGCGACAGCGGAACCGCCAGACACCAATCCATTCGCGGCGTCTCCATCGCAGCCAAACGCGGAAAACCGCGACCTGTTTGTGCGTCGTTCGCCCCATGAGCGGACGCCGTGATGCCCGTCGTAAGCCATTTCTACGGCGGGCTTTCTTACCGACAGCGCGCCGATGGACTGGATAAGATCCACGCTTGCTGAGCGCGGCCACGACCAGTTAATTGCGCTCTTACTGACCAAGTTCACGCCTTCAACAGGCAGACCGGACAGCAGAGTAGCGTCGAATTCACGGCCAGTCGAACCGCCATCGTCAAGTTCTTCTGCTTCGCTTCCATTGCAATCCAATGTGTGAGACCGCGACCTTTTCGTGCGTCGCGAAGGCAGCGAGCATCCATGATGAAGCGTATCGCAAGCACTCGTCCGACAGCGAAGACAGGCGCACGATTGGGTGTGAGTGCGGAGGGCAGCGGCAACACGACCGTTGGAGTGCCCGCGTAATTGGGCTTGCGGCGGAGTATGCGGCGATGGCTGCGCGGGGGGTGGCTGTCCCCCAAGATGACGGTGCTGATTCGGGGTCGCTTTCGCGCCCCAAGCGCCAACGGAGGACAGCCATGGAATATTTTGCCGGACTCGATGTCGGATTGGAAGCGACCTCGATTTGTGTAATCGACCAGGACGGGAAACCGGTGTTGGAAACCAGCGGCACGACTGATCCGGAGGCGATCTTCAAAGTGCTGAAGCCATTCGCCGCCAAGCTGCGGCGAGTCGGCCACGAGGCCGGATCATTGTCGCCGTGGCTGCAGGTCGAACTCAAGCAGCGCGGGCTAGCGGCGGTCTGCGTCGAGGCGTGGCATGCGCGTGCTGCGCTGTCGGCGATGCGCAACAAGACCGACAAGGCGGATGCGCGCGGGATCGCTCACATCATGCGCACGGGTTGGTTCCGGGAGGTCCATGTCAAGAGCGCGGAGAGCTATCGGTTGCGGCTTCTGCTGACGCAGCGGCGCAATCTCAAGCGCAAGTTCCTCGACATCGAGAATGCGATCCGGCATTCGATCAAGACGTTTGGGCTCAAGGTCGGCCAGGTGAGCCGCGGCCAATTCGAAGCACGGGTGCGCGCGCTGGTGGCGGGCGACCCGTTGATCGCCGGGCTCACCGATTGCATGCTGCGGGCGCGCGCGGCGCTGTGGCAGGAGTACCTGCAGCTGCACAAGGTGGTGGTCGCGGTCGTGCGGCGCGACGAGCTGTGCCGGCGCTTCATGGGTATTCCCGGTGTCGGTCCGATCAGTGCGCTGGCCTTCAAGACGGCGATCGATGATCCGCAGCGGTTCCGTCGTTCGAAGACGGTCGGAGCCTATCTCGGCCTGACGTCGCGACGGTGGCAGTCGGGCACCTCGATCGACGTACAGGGACGTATCTCCAAGGCCGGCGATGGCGACGTGCGGCATCCGCTCTACGAGGCGGCCAACATCATGCTGACGCGTTATCGGGGCTTCAGTAGCCTGAAGGCATGGGGGTTGAAGATCGCCAAGAAGCGCGGCCACAAGCGCGCCTGCGTGGCGGTGGCACGCAAGCTAGCGGTGATCATGCATGCGATGTGGCGGGACGGTTCAGAGTTCCAGTTCAAGGCCGCGGCCGCCGCAGCCGATGCGGCCGCTCGTGTCGTGAAAGCGTTGCCGAAGCGCATCGCCGCCGCGGCATGACCGCCGTGGCCTGACGATGTCGCGAGCGCCCAAAGCGGACTGGCGATGAAGGAGATCCGCGCAAGCGGAGACGGTTTTGATGCAGACCAAGGGCGGCGGGAAGCACGATATCTTGCCTGTGGGGCGGGCGACCGCGACCACGCCAGATTGCCTGTGGATGATGCCCCGCGATCCCGATGCGGACATGTGCCCCGACACGGAAACGGTGTCGGTGAGCACGGAGGAGTGCATGGCGCATCAGAGCTGCGTTCCGTCGGTGGACCACCTTCGCGACCGATGCAACCACGGCGCCGTCCGTCGCGTTGCAGCGTGCGGCGTCGCAGCTTGGTGTATGATCAATCAATGGAGGAGTGCATGGCGAGGAAGCAGTGGACCAACCGCCCAATTAGGAGGGCAAGATTAAAGCAAACGGTGCCCTTCGGTGCCCGTTTGCAAGAAAGCGGTTGTGTGGTCGTGGGTTAGCCGACAGGAGCGCGGGAGCGTCGCACGCGTTGCGATGTGCGTTTCTCGATTGCACCAATGTTTTCAACGCTAATCGCAGCCTGCGTCATGTTTGTGAGATGATCGTCGTTCGTATCGACGCGCCGCACTGGCGTTGACACGCCGGGATGACGTCACCGATCGCCAGTATTTTTTCGCGCCGCTACGACCGCCGCCTGTTTGATGTTGCAGACGGGTACGATGCGCGCATCTTCGTGCTCATGAGCGACGAGTCTTCCGACTTCCGCATCCGGCCCGGCCGCATCCGCGAGCGCGGCACCCGCATCGGCAAACGGCAGCCGTCTTTCATCAACCAGGCGCTGAAGGCGGCTGCGAAGGCGAAGGGCGCTGCGCTGACGCCTGTGGAATTTTCCAGCCGCGTGGGAGCAGGCAGCAGCCGCAAGCGCCGCGATCCCGGTGCGAGGCGCCCCCGAAAGGGGAAGTGCTCCCGGATCGGCCGCGGACAGGCGGCAGCCGACCGGCTCCGGCGCTCCGTCGAGCGGCGCGGTCCTGGCGACCGACCACGTCGCGTTGTCGTGAAGGCGCACATCGCCAAGTTGAAGATCGGCAGCCGCAAGGCGGATGCTCACCTGCGCTATCTCCAGCGCGAGGGCACGACCCGCGACGGCGGTCGCGGCACCCTCTACGGGCCGGACACCGACAGCGCCGACGGCAAGGACTTCCTCGACCGCGGCCGCGAGGACAGACATCAATTCAGGTTCATCGTCGCGCCAGAGGATAGCGAACGCATCAAGGACCTGCGTAGCTTCACGCGAGATGTGATGCAGCAAATGCAAGAGGACCTTGGAGCGAAGCTCGACTGGGTCGCGATCGACCACTTCAACACCGGCCACCCGCACAGTCATGTGCTGATCCGCGGCAAGGAAGAATCCGGCAAGGACCTCATCATTGCCCAGGACTACATCACCGACGGCCTGCGCATCCGCGCCCAGGAGCGCGTGACCTTGGAGCTTGGTCCGGAGACGGACCTTGAGCTGCGGCAGAAGCTGGAGACCGAGGTGACGGCGGAGCGCTTCACGCGGCTCGACCGCATCCTGGTCGAGGAAGTCCCGACGCGGCTCCTCGATCTGAGGCCGGACGCAGGGCAACTCCGCGCCAATCTCGACAAGACGCTGTTTGTCGGCCGCCTGAAAGCACTCGAACGATATGGCCTGGCATCCGAGGCCGAGCCCGGCATCTGGTCTTTCTCCGAGCGACTGGAGCCGACGCTCCGGGAACTCGGTGAACGCGGCGACATCATCAAGCGCATGCACCGGGCACTGAACGAGCGAGGCGAGGAACGCAGCGCATCGAGCTATGTGCTTGCCGGCGAGAGCCTCACCGATCCGATCGTTGGCCGCCTGATCGACCGCGACCTCGACGACGAGCTGAAGGGAACGGCCTATGCCGTGGTGGACGGCACGGACGGGCGCACCCACCACATCAAGCTGCCCGATCTCGATGCTGCCGGCGACGGGCCTCTCGGCTCGATCGTCGAGCTGCGCCGGTTCGAGGACGCACATGGCCGCGAGCGCGTTGCGCTGGCGGTGCGCTCCGACCTCGATCTCGACGGGCAGTTAAAGGCGTTCGGCGCGACATGGATCGACCGTCAACTCGTGGCGCGCGAGCCCGCGCCGCTCAGCGATGGAGCATTCGGCGCCGAGGTGCGCGCGGCAATGGAGAGCCGCACCGAGCACCTGATCGAACAGGGACTCGCGCGACGGCATGGGCAGCAGGTCATCTATGCGCGCAACCTGCTCGAGACTTTGCGACGGCGAGAGCTGGAGTCCATCGGCGAGAAGCTTACGGCCGAAATGGGAATGCCGTTCCGCAAGTCGGCGAGCGGGGAGTACGTCGCCGGCCTCTATCGCCAGCGCCTCATGCTCGCGTCCGGCCGCTTCGCCATGATCGACGACGGGCTTGGCTTCCAGCTCGTGCCTTGGTCGCCATCGCTGGAACGCAATCTCGGCAAGCATGTCACCGGGGTCGCCCGTGCCGATGGCGGCATGAATTGGAATTTCGGCAGACAGCGCGGCCTCGGCCTCTGAAGCCGTGACATCGGGCATCGGGTCTCGTACAAATCTATCACCAAGGGGAGCCTGGCCGAGGGCTGAGATTCCGCAATTGCGCGGTCACCCTTCGAACCTGATCCGGATCAGGCCGGCGAAGGGATGGGATTCTTCGAGCCTGTCTTCCGCCGGCCTCAACGCGAGGCCGCACTATGTCCGAACGCTTCACCGAAATTCTCCGCCGCGCGAGCGAGCCGACCTGGTCGGAGGCTGTGAGGCACCGCTTCGTCAGCGAGCTGTTCGCGGGCACGATCTCCGACAAGGTGATGGCTGGCTACCTGATCCAGGACCATCGGTTCCTCGACAGCTTCCTGACCTTGCTCGGCGCGGCCATCGCCACCGCCGACAGCTTCGAGGCGCGGCTGCGCTTCGGCCGTTTCGTCGGCATGGTGTCGGGCCAGGAGAACACTTATTTCCTCCGCGCCTTCGAGGCGCTCGGCGTCACCGAGAAGGACCGCGCCGAGACGCCGGACACGGAGCCGACGAAAGGTTTCCAGGCGATCATGCGGGAAGCCGCGGCGACCCGCTCCTATGCGGCGGCGCTCGCCGTCCTCAATGTCGCCGAATGGCTCTATCTCGATTGGGCGATGAAAGCGCCGAAGCCGCTGCCATCGAACTTCGTCCATGCGGAATGGGTCACGCTGCACGACAATCCCTACTTCCGCGACTTCGTCGCGTTCCTGCGCGCGGAGCTCGATCGGGTCGGGCCGGCCGAAGAGGCAGTCAGCAAGGACTTCTTCCTGCGCGCGGTCGCGCTGGAGCGCGCTTTTTTCGACGCGGCCTACGAGGGCGAGGGCTGACCGATGGATGTCTTCGACCGGCTGAAGGCCGCAGCGGCCGCCGACTGGCAGAGCTACGTCGACCATGACTTCGTCCGCCGGATGGGCGCGGGCACGCTGCCGCAGGAAGCGTTTCGCACCTACCTCGTGCAGGACTACCTATTCCTGATCCAGTTCGCGCGTGCCTATGCGCTCGCGACCTACAAGAGCCGCACACTCGCCGACATGAAGGCGGCCCAGGCGGGGCTGGCAGCCATCCTCGACGAGATGGACTTGCATGTGAGGCTGTGCAGCCGTTGGGGACTGTCTCCGGACGACATCGAGGCCGCGCCCGAGCATCAGGCGACGGTCGCCTATACCCGCTTCGTGCTGGACAGCGGCGCGGCCGGCGACCTGCTCGACCTGCATGTGGCGCTGGCGCCTTGCGTTATCGGCTATGCCGAGATCGGCCGGAACCTGACGCCGAACGGTGCCGCCGCGCTCGGCGAGCATCCCTATCGCGAGTGGATCGCCGAATATGCGGGCGAAGCCTATCAGGGCGTTGCCGCCGCGGCGCGCCGCCATCTCGACGACTTGGCGGCGCGGGCCATGACCGAGCGGCGCTTCACCGAGCTTGCCACGCTGTTCGGCAAGGCGTCGCGACTCGAAGCCGATTTCTGGCAGATGGGACTGGACGCCGCCAAAACCTAGATTCACGGCAACCGCCCAGGCTGAGAGTTTCGCAGCCGGCAAGTATTTTTTCTCGCGCTTACGCCATTCTGCGAGTCGTCGAAAAATACGATTGAAACCACGCGACGAATGTCTTTGCTCGGCGTCTTGAACGCCATGCAAAGGAACTATTCTTGTCCGCAACCAAGATTCTCTGGGGTCAGATCCTCACCGTCTTCGCGATCGTGCTCTCGACGACCTGGGGCGCGACGCAGTGGACGGCGTGGAGGCTCGGATTCCAGCATCAACTCGGCGCGTCATGGTTCGACCTCGGGAGTCTGCCGGTCTATCCGCCGCCCGCCTTCTTCTGGTGGTGGTATTTCTTCGACGCCTATGCACCGCGCATCTTTTATGAGGGTGCGGCCATCGCCGCGTCCGGCGGCTTCACTGCCATCGCTGTCGCGATCGGCATGTCGGTCTGGCGCGCGAGAGAGGCGAAGAATGCCGAGACCTACGGCTCGGCTCGCTGGGCGAATCCCACTGAGGTGAAGGCGGCCGGGCTGCTTGGCCCCGACGGGGTTGTCCTTGGCCGGCTGGATGGCGCGTACCTGCGCCACGACGGACCGGAGCATGTGCTGTGTTTCGCGCCGACCCGATCCGGCAAGGGCGTGGGCTTGGTCGTGCCGTCGCTCCTGACTTGGCCAGGCTCCGCCATCATTCACGACATCAAGGGCGAGAACTGGCAGCTCACCGCGGGGCTACGCGCACGCTTCGGCCGTGTGTTGCTGTTCGATCCGACCAATGCGGAGAGCGCTGCCTACAATCCGCTGCTCGAGGTCCGCCGCGGCGAGTGGGAGGTGCGGGACGTTCAGAACGTCGCCGATGTTCTTGTCGATCCGGAAGGCTCGTTGGAGCGGCGGAACCACTGGGAGAAGACCAGCCATTCCCTCCTGGTCGGCGCAATCCTCCACGTCCTCTATGCCGAGGAGGACAAGACGCTTGCGGGCGTTGCCTCGTTCCTGTCCGACCCGCGGCGTCCGATCGAAACAACGCTGGTCGCCATGATGACGACGCCGCATCTCGGCAAGCAGGGGCCGCATCCTGTCGTCGCCTCGGCCGCGCGGGAGCTGCTGAACAAATCCGACAACGAGCGGTCGGGCGTCCTCTCCACCGCCATGTCGTTCCTCGGCCTCTATCGCGACCCCGTCGTGGCGCAGGTCACGAGGCGTTGCGACTGGCGGATCGCCGACCTTGTCGATGGCGAGAAGCCGGCGTCCCTCTATCTCGTCGTACCGCCCTCCGACATTAGCCGGACCAAGCCACTCATCCGCCTTGTCCTCAACCAGATTGGACGCAGGCTGACCGAAGATCTGAAGGCGACCGACCGAAGGCAGCGCGTCTTGCTGATGCTCGACGAGTTCCCTGCGCTCGGCCGGCTCGACTTCTTCGAGTCCGCGCTCGCCTTCATGGCCGGCTACAAGCTCAAGTCATTCCTGATCGCGCAGTCACTGAACCAGATTGAGAAGGCCTACGGGGCCAACAACTCGATCCTCGACAACTGTCATGTGCGCGTGAGCTTCGCGACCAACGATGAGCGCACCGCCAAGCGCGTGTCCGACGCGCTCGGGACCGCGACCGAGATGCGCGCAATGAAGAACTATGCCGGCCATCGTCTCTCACCCTGGCTCGGCCATCTCATGGTGTCCCGCCAGGAAACCGCACGCCCGCTGATGACGCCAGGCGAGATCATGCAGCTCCCGCCCGACGACGAGATCGTCATGGTCGCGGGCGTCCCGCCGATCCGCGCCAAAAAGGCGCGCTACTTCGAAGACCGGCGTCTCACTGAACGCATTCTGCCGCCGCCGAAGCCGAGCGACCCCAAGCCGCAACCAAAGTCCGACAATTGGTCTGCGCTCACGCCGATCCGACCGTCGGTCCCCCCTGCCGATGGCGGCGACGAACAAGACGCCACCGCCGCGAGCGCGGCTACGTCATCCGGTGTCCAGCGTAGTACCGATCCGGCCAATGGAGGCATTCGCCGCGAGCCCGGCCTTGAGCGTCACAAAGACATCGCACCGGAGCCCGCCAAGCCGTTCCCTGACGAGTTCGAGCCTGACCGAAACGAAAGCGATGATGATGCGGTGCGCGTACGAACGCTTGGCCGCACCATGCGACAAGTCGCGCGGCAAGCGGCGATGGATCCGCGAGACGGCATCGAGCTCTGACATGGAAAAGAAAGTCCGTCTTTCCGTCTATCTCGACCCTGACGTGATGCACTCACTCGCAGATTACGCCGACCGGCGCAATCAGTCCCGCTCCTTGATTGCGGAGGCCGCCATCGCATCATTCCTCTCTCCCGACGCAGACGAACGGCGCGAGGCGACAACTACAAAACGTCTCGATCGCATCGATCGGCGCATGCAGAGGCTTGAACGCGATCTCGGCGTTTCGATCGAAGCGATGGCAGTTTTCGTTCTCTTCTGGTTGACCTCAACACCGCAAGTGCCGGACGCTGCCCAAGCGGCCATCCGATCGAAAGGGCGCGAGAGATACGGAGGTTTCCTCGCGGCGTTAGGGCGCCGGCTCGCCACGGGACCGAAGCTGCGCCAGGAAGTTGTGGAAGATGTTGATCGGCCTTCGGCGATAGCAGGCCTGGAATGATCAATTACAGCTCGTAGTACCGCTCGTCAGCGCTTTCCGATGAGCAGCCAGACCGACCCGCTCTCAAGGCCAGTATGAGGACTCAAGGACTTGCTCAGACCGCGATACCAGGCAATGGCAAATCTCATCAACCCGTGACAACACCTGCAAACGAGTCAGTTTGTCCATCGACAGAGTATGCGAATCCCGATCCCTCCGCGATTCCAGGTTGCCGACGCTACCGCTTGAACCGCTCTAGAGTGTGATCAATTTCCATATGAAATTGTCCGATTCTCACAAGTATCCGCCCTAGAGGTGATTGCCCGGTTTTCCTAACATGAGTGTTTCGGCTGCTTCCATCGGGAGCAGGAATACACATGACGGTCCCACCGCGATCTTCGCAAGGATAGGACGACTGATATGTGCGTGGAAGTCCCCCATCTGCGCTATGTCGTCGCCGCTGCGGAGCATCGGAGCTTCCGTCGCGCCGCGGCGGCGCTTGGCATCACCCAGCCCACGCTGAGTAAGCGCATTCGCGAACTTGAAGATCGCCTCGACGTGCTGCTGTTCGAACGCACGACAGGAGGCGTGCATCTCACCGCGCAGGGCGAAGATTTCCTTGTCGTTGCGAAACGTGTGCTTGCAGACGTTGACGGCATGGAGAATTATGCAAAGGCCACCAAGGCAGGTGATGCGGGCCGACTGCACATCGGATTCTACACGGCACTGGCGGGCCCGCTGCGTGAGACCGTCTTCAGTTTCATTCGCCAGCACCCGCAGCTCGACCTCAATATAGTCGAGAACAACCGTGTCGCGCTGATCCCCCTGCTGGATCGAGGATCAATCGACATCGCTTTGGTTCTGGGCGAGCCTGCGTATCGGGACTACGCTCATATGAGTCTCTGGTCCGAGCGAGTCATGGTCGCATTCCATAAGGCGCATCCGTTTGCCGAGCGCGACTTCGTCTACTGGACAGACCTAAAGCATGAACGCTTCGTGATGAGCCTTCGCGATCCTGGCCCCGAGATCAAAGACATTCTGCTCAGTAAGCTCGCGTTGCCCGGCGACCGACCCCTCATCAAGCATGTCGAAGCTCATCACACCGCGATGATCAGCGCGGTTGATGGTGACCGCGGAATCACGCTCGCTTGCGAATCCTCATCCATTCCACCGTGGCCTGGCGTGGTGTTTCGGGAGGTCCGCGATGGTAACGGGCCGACCCGGCTCGGGTTCGTCGCCTATTGGCGTCGCAACAACGACAATCCTATCCTCAAGCAGTTTTTGGCATGGCTGCAAGCTCATCCAGCCGTGCCGACGACATCCATCCCTGACGCCAACTGATCGGCAGAATCGCATCCCTCCTGTATTTTTTCGCTGTACTACGATGACCACCTGACTCTTGTTGCGCTAGCTCGATTCCTGCCTTTTGTATTCGTCCCCGATGTCCGGCCCATCTTCTGATGCCGGTGCAGCGCCGGGGGCAAAATGGGGAATACAACACCCAGGGCTGAAGCGGTCACGCGCGGTGCCCGCATGCTGCGCACGGCGCTTGGGCCGGACATCGCCACTTTCCTGGAAGACCACGCCGTCGTCGAGGTGATGCTCAACCCGGACGGCCGTCTCTGGATCGACCGGCTCTCCGAAGGACTGTCCGATACCGGCGCGACGCTTCTTGCAGCCGATGGTGAGCGCATCATCCGGCTTGTAGCGCATCACGTCGGCGCCGAAGTCCATGCCGGCGCCCCGCGCGTCTCCGCCGAGTTGCCCGGAACGGGAGAGAGGTTCGAGGGTCTTCTTCCGCCGGTGGTCTCCGCGGCGGCGTTCTCGATCCGCAAACCCGCCGTCGCGGTCTTCACGCTCGACGACTATGCGGTGGCGAGGATCATGACAGCCGCGCAGGCGGCGGTTCTCCGCAAAGCGGTTGTCGAGCGTCGCAACATCCTGGTTGCCGGTGGCACCTCGACTGGGAAGACGACGCTGACCAATGCGCTGCTCGCCGAAGTCGCCAAGTCATCCGATCGCGTTGTGCTCATCGAGGATACCCGCGAACTGCAGTGCGCGGCGCAGAATCTTGTCGCGCTGCGCACCAAGGACGGCGTGGCCACGCTCTCCGACCTGGTTCGCTCCTCGCTGCGACTGCGCCCCGATCGCATCCCGATCGGCGAGGTGCGCGGAGCCGAGGCGCTGGACCTCTTAAAGGCATGGGGCACCGGCCATCCCGGAGGCATCGGCACCATCCATGCCGGCACGGCGCTCGGCGCGTTGCGGCGCCTCGAGCAACTCATCCAGGAAGCCGTCATCACGGTGCCGCGCGCCCTGATCGCGGAGACGATCAACATCGTCGCGGTACTCGCGGGGCGTGGTGCGCAGCGTCGACTCGCCGAACTCGCTTTCGTCGCCGGCCTCGATCCCGCAAGCGGCGACTACCTCATCCTCCCGTCTGAAGCGGGCGGAACATCAACATCCAACGGAGACCACCCATGACCGCACTGTCGCGCGACCTGCGCTCGCAGGTCGCTCTGCTCACCGCCACGATCGCAATTGCCGTGATGTCGGCGTCCACGGCAAATGCCGCGGGCTCCTCGATGCCCTGGGAAGCACCGCTTCAGAAGATTCTCGACTCCGTCGAAGGGCCGGTCGCCAAGATCATCGCCGTGATCATCATCATCGTCACCGGGCTGACGCTGGCCTTTGGCGACACGAGCGGTGGCTTCCGGCGCCTGATCCAGATCGTGTTCGGGCTCTCGATCGCGTTCGCCGCATCGAGCTTCTTCCTGTCGTTCTTCTCGTTCGGCGGCGGAGCGTTGCTCTGATGCAGACCGGTGAGCCCATCACCGGCTTCCACGCGCCGGTCCATCGCGCGCTGACAGATCCGATCCTGCTCGGCGGTGCCCCGCGCGCGGTAGCCATCGCCAACGGCACGCTTGCCGCGGCTGTCAGCCTCGGTTTGCGGCTGTGGCTCATTGGCATCGCGCTTTGGGCCGTCGGTCACTTCGCAGCCGTCTGGGCCACAAAACGCGATACGCAGTTCGTCGACGTGGTGCGCCGGCATCTGCGTTATCCCGCGTATTTTCGGTCGTGAGGTTCGCTCCATGATGAACCTCGCCGAATATCGCAATAGCACCGCAAGCCTTGCCGACTATTTGCCCTGGGCCGCCCTGGTCGCACCCGGCGTCGTTCTCAACAAGGACGGCTCGTTCCTGCGCACAGCGCGCTTCCGTGGCCCGGATCTCGATAGCGCGACGCCGGCCGAACTCATCGGCACCACGGCGCGCCTCAACAGCGCGCTCCGGCGACTGGGCTCCGGTTGGGCAATTTTCGTCGAGGCGCAGCGCAGTCCGGCGACCGCGTATCCGGACAGTATCTTTCCTGAGGCCGCGTCCGCCCTGGTCGATCTCGAGCGCCGTGAGCAGTTCGAAGCGGCCGGCGTCCACTTCGAGAGCCGATACTACCTCTCATTCCTCTGGATGCCGCCCGCCGAGGATGCGTCACGGGCCGAGAGCTGGCTCTACGAGGGGCGCGATCAGACCGGCGTTGATGCGCAAGAATTGCTCCGCGGCTTCATCGACCGCACCGGCCGCGTGCTGCAGCTCTTCGAGGGATTCGTACCGGAAGTCGATTGGCTCGATGATCCGGAGACGCTGACCTATCTCCATTCGACCGTCTCGACGAAGCGCCAGCGCGTCCGCGTCCCCGAGACGCCGATGCACCTCGACGCGCTGCTGACCGATCAGCCGTTGGTCGGCGGGCTGGAACCGCGTCTGGGCAGCACCCATTTGCGCACGCTCACGGTCATCGGATTCCCGACCGCGACCCATCCCGGAATCCTCGACGAACTGAACAGGCTTGCATTTCCGTACCGATGGTCGACGCGCGCGCTCCTGCTCGACAAGACGCAGGCCGTGAAGCTGCTCACGAAGATTCGGCGGCAATGGTTCGCCAAACGCAAGGGCATCGCCGCCATCCTCAAAGAGGTGATGACCAACGAGGCGTCGGTCCTGGTCGACAGCGATGCCGCCAACAAGGCTGCCGACGCCGACATGGCCTTGCAGGAACTCGGGGCCGATGACGTCGGCCAGGCCTACGTCTCAGCGACGGTGACGGTGTGGGATGAAGACCCCAGCATTGCGGCCGAGAAGCTGCGGCTGGTCGAGAAGATCATCCAGGGCCGTGACTTCACCTGTATCGCGGAGGGCGTCAACGCCATCGAGGCTTGGCTCGGCTCGTTGCCCGGTCACGTCTACGCCAATGTGCGCCAGCCGCCGGTCTCGACGCTGAACCTCGCCCACATGATCCCGGTTTCCGCGATCTGGGCCGGGCCGGTGCGGGACGAGCACTTTGCGGCGCCGCCGCTGTTCTTCGGCCGCACCGAAGGCTCGACGCCGTTCCGGTTCTCGCTTCATGTCGGCGATGTCGGCCACACATTGGTGATCGGTCCGACCGGCGCCGGCAAGTCGGTGTTGCTGGCGCTGATGGCGTTGCAGTTCCGGCGTTATCCGCGTTCGCAAGTCTTCGCATTCGACTTCGGCGGATCGATCCGCGCGGCTGCACTTGCCATGCAGGGTGACTGGCACGATCTCGGCGGCGGTCTATCGGACGGCGCGGAAACATCCGTCTCGCTCCAGCCGCTCGCCGGCATCCACCACACGCCGGAACGCGCCTGGGCCGCAGACTGGGTCGTCGACATCCTCGCCCGCGAACAGGTCGCCCTGACGCCCGAGTTGAAGGAACACCTCTGGGCGGCATTGACCTCGCTCGCCAGCGCTCCGGTTGGCGAGCGGACGCTGACCGGCCTTGCCGTCCTGTTGCAGTCCGCCAAGCTCAAACAGGCGTTGCGGCCATTCTGCATTGGCGGCGCCTACGGGCGGTTGCTCGATGCCGAGCAGGAAAGGCTCGGTGAAGCGTCCGTGCAGGCATTCGAGACCGAAGGCCTGATCGGCACCGGCGCGGCCGGCGCGGTGCTCGCCTATCTGTTCCACCGCATCGAGGGACGTCTCGACGGCCGCCCGACGCTCCTGATCATCGACGAGGGCTGGTTGGCGCTCGACGACGGCGGCTTCGCAGCACAGTTGCGCGAATGGCTGAAGACGCTGCGCAAGAAGAACGCGTCCGTCGTCTTCGCCACGCAGTCGCTCTCCGACATCGACGGCAGCCCAATTGCGCCAGCCATTGTGGAGAGTTGCCCGACCCGCATCTTCCTTCCCAATGAGCGGGCGATCGAGCCGCAGATCACCGCGATCTACCGGCGCTTCGGTTTGAACGATCGCCAGATCGAGATCATCGCGCGCGCTACGCCCAAGCGCGACTACTACTGCCAATCCCGCCGCGGCAACCGGTTGTTCGAGCTGGGTCTCGGTCCGGTCGCGCTCGCCCTCTGCGCCGCCTCGTCCAAGACCGATCACGCGGACATCGAGCGTGTGATCGCTGAGTTTGGCCACGAGGGCTTCGTTCACGGCTGGCTCGCTGCGCGCGACCTTCTCTGGGCCGCGGACCTCATCCCTGATCTGACCAACCTGGAGGCATCATGAGCATCAAGCATTCGCGCGGCCGTGCCGTGCTTCTTGCGACAGCCGTCGCCGTCATCTTGTCGATCGTGCCGGCATCGGCACAGATCGTGTTCGATCCAAACAACTATGCGCAGAACGTGCTGCAGGCAGCGCGCGCGTTAGAGCAGATCAGCCATCAGGTCACGTCGCTGCAGAATCAGGCACAGAGTCTGATCAACCAGGCGCGCAACCTTGCGAGCTTGCCGCAATCATCGCTGAACCAGATCCTTGGGTCGGTCCAGCGCACCCAGCAGCTTCTCGGTCAGGCCCAACGCATCGCCTACGATGTCGGACAGATCGACCAGGCATTCTCCACGACCTACGGGGCCGCCTCGACAACCGCGAGCGACCAAGCGCTCATGGATGGCGCGCGCGAGCGCTGGCGTAATTCGGTGGCTGGCCTTCATGATGCGCTGAAGGTTCATGCGGGCGTCGTCGCCAACATCGACACTAATCGCGTCGAGATGTCGTCGCTCGTGACGGTAAGCCAGGCGGCAACCGGCGCTTTGCAGGCGACCCAAGCCGGCAACCAGCTCATCGCCTTGCAGACCCAGCAAGTTGCCGATCTCACCGCCGCTGTCGCAGCACAGGGTCGCGCACAGAACCTCGAAGCCGCGCAACGCGCCGCGGCACAGGAGCAGGGCCGCGAGCAGCTCCGCCGCTTCCTGACGCCCGGCGCTGGCTACCGCCCAAGCACAGTACGGATGTTCCAATGATCAAAGCCTGGCTGCGCGACAACCGCGAAGGTCGAAACGGGCGTGATGCGGCCGTTCGCTCCTTTCTGCGCTTCACCGCGATCGCTGTTGTCGCCGCGGCCATTGTCATCGCCATCGGTGAAGCCAGCCGCACCGATGATGCAAGCCGCACCGCCGCACCGTCGGCGACAACAAGCGATCCGCTTGCCGCCGATCTCGCACGCTGCCGCGATGTCACGGCTGAACTGCTTGCGGCCGACGACACCTGCCGCCGCGTCTGGGCCGAGAACCGCCGACGCTTCTTTGCGCCAAACAACAGACCGGCTGAGGCGCGCTGATGGGCGGCACCGGCGTCATCGATCATTTCCTCGAAGTCTTCACCCGCTATATCGATTCCGGGTTCGGCCTGTTGAGCGGCGAGGTCGCGTTCCTCGCCACGACCTTGATCGTCATCGACATCACGCTGGCGGCGCTGTTCTGGAGCTGGGGCGCCGACGAGGACATCATCGCGCGATTGGTCAAGAAGACGCTGTTCGTCGGCGTCTTCGCCTACATCATCGGCAACTGGAACGCGCTCGCGAAGATCGTGTTCGAGAGCTTTGCCGGTCTCGGCCTGAAGGCGTCCGGCACCGGATTCTCCGCCGCCGATCTTCTGCGTCCCGGCCGCGTCGCCCAGGTTGGGCTCGACGCGGGACGCCCGATCCTGGAATCGATCTCCGGCCTGATGGGCTACATCGCCTTCTTCGAGAACTTCATCCAGATCGTGGTGCTGCTGTTCGCCTGGGTGATGGTGCTGCTCGCCTTCTTTATCCTGGCAATTCAGCTCTTCGTCACGTTGATCGAGTTCAAGCTGACGACGCTTGCTGGCTTCGTCCTCATTCCTTTCGGCCTGTTCGGTCAGACCGCCTTCCTCGCCGAGCGCGTGCTCGGCAATGTCGTCTCATCCGGCGTCAAGGTGCTGGTCCTCGCCGTCGTCGTCGGCATCGGCTCGACCCTGTTCTCGGAGTTCACGGCGGGCTTCGGCGGCAATCAGCCGACCGTCGAAGACGCGATGGCGATCGTGCTTGCGGCGCTCTCTCTGCTCGGTCTCGGCATCTTCGGGCCCGGCATCGCCAATGGCCTGATCTCGGGCGGCCCGCAACTCGGAGCGGGCTCCGCGGTTGGGACCGCCGTTGCGGCCGGCGGTGCGGTGATGGTGGGCGGTGCGGCGGCCGGCATGGCCGTGAGGGGAGCAGGGGCGGCGATGGGCGCGACGGCCGCGGCCGCGCGCGGCGGTGCCGCGCTCGCCGGCGGCGCGTCAACATCCTACGGCCTCGCGTCGGCGGGACAGAGCGGCGCGTCCGGTGTCGCCTCCGGTCTGTCCGGTGTTGCGCGGGCGGGTGCCGCCGCCGCCGCGCGGCCGGTCAGCGGCGCGGCGAGTCGGGCTTCCGGCGCAATGGCCGAGAGCTATCGCGGTGGCGCGCGCAGCGCCGCCGCGGCGACCGGCGGCTCCTCGACGATGGGCACGATCGGCGGCGCGAACGCCAGTGATGCTGCCGCGAGTCCGTCTTCGCCGCCCGCCTGGGCGCAACGCATGAAGCGCCACCAGACCATGAGCCACGGCGCAACCGCCGCCGCGCATGCCGTTCGCTCCGGTGACAGCCACGGCGGCGGCGCCTCCATCTCCCTCCGACAGGATGAACGCTGATGAATGTCTTCCGCAGACCTTCCGTGCGCTATGGCGCGACGCCTGAACCCGAGACGCCCTATCAACGAGCGGCTCAAGCCTGGGACGAGCGCATTGGCTCCGCCCGTGTGCAGGCCAAGAACTGGCGGCTGATGGCGTTCGGCTCGCTGTTCCTGTCGGCGGGCCTTGCCTTCGGTCTGGTCTGGCAGTCGGCGCGCGGCTCGATCGTCCCCTGGGTGGTGCAACTCGATAAAATCGGCGAGGCGCAGGCGGTCGGTCCCGCAATCGCCGACTACAAGCCGACCGATCCGCAGATCGCCTGGCATCTTGCGCGCTTCATCGAGCAGGTCCGCGCGATCCCGGCCGATGCCGTGATCGTGCGGCAGAACTGGCTGCGCGCCTACGAGTTCACGACCGACCGCGGCGCCTCGGCGCTCAACGACTACGCGCGCGTCAACGATCCCTTCGCAAAGGTCGGCAAGCGCCAGATCGCCGTCGAGGTCTCGAGCGTCATCCGCGCCTCGCCGGACTCCTTCCGCGTCGCCTGGTTCGAGCGCGCTTACGAAAACGGACAACTCGCCGGCATCGAGCGCTGGACCGCCATCCTCACCATCGCTCTCCAGCAACCGCGCGACGCCGACCGCCTGAAACAGAACCCGCTCGGCATTTACGTCAACGCCATCAACTGGTCGAAGGAGCTCTCGCAATGAAGCCGCCGATCCATATCTCGAAGCAAAGACTGCTCACGACTGTTCTTCTGATCGGCACGGCGGCACTCGGCGGCTGTGCGCAAAAGCTCTTTCCGCCCGACATCACCTATGATGATTTCGTGCCGGCCGTTCAGGCCGCCGAGCCGCCATCGCCGGTGCAGGTGGTCGAACTTCCAAAGCCGCTGCCGCTGCCCGGTCAGTTGAAGCCGGTCCCCGGCGCCAAGGCGCCGCCGGAGGCGAAGGATCCGAAGGACCGCATCACGCAGGCGAACAAGGCGGCGCGCGTCCAGCCGGTGCGCAACGGCTTCATCAATGCCGTGCAGGTCTATCCGTTCTCGTCCGGCGCGCTATATCAAGTCTATGCCGCTCCGGGGCAGGTGACGGACGTCGCCTTGCAGCCGGGCGAGCAACTCGTCGGCTCCGGGCCGGTCGCCGCCGGCGACACCGTGCGCTGGATCATCGGCGACACCGAGAGCGGCACGGCCGAGACCAAGCAGGTCCATATCCTGGTCAAGCCCACGCGACCTGACCTGCAAACCAATCTCGTCATCAACACGGACCGCCGCACTTATCTCCTCGAGCTGAACTCGACCGAGAAGACCTACATGGCTTCGGTGTCATGGCAGTACCCACAGGACCAGCTCATCGCGCTGCGGCGCCAGAACGCAGCCGCGCTCGCGACCCAGCCGGTCGCGACCGGCGTCGATATCTCGTCGCTGAACTTCCGCTACGAGATCGAGGGCGATACGCCGGCGTGGCGGCCACTGCGCGCCTTCGACGACGGCATCAAGGTCTATATCGAGTTCCCATCGGGGATCCGACAGGGCGAGATGCCGCCTCTCTTTATTATAGGGGCCGGCGGTGACACCGAACTCGTCAACTATCGCGCCCGCCAGAACTACTACATCGTCGACCGTCTGTTCGGCGCCGCCGAATTGCGCCTCGGCGACAGCAACAGCGAGCGCCGCGTCCGCATCGTCCGCACTGACGGAAGGCGCCGGTCATGACCGATGGAACGCAGAACGCTCCGGACGTCACGCCCGACTTGCGTCTGCGACCGGAGCGGCCGCAGGTCACCCGGCTGTCGCGCAAGGTGCTGATCGGTCTCGGTGCCGTCTCTGGTCTCGCGATTGCGGCGGCGCTGATCTACGCCCTTCAGACGCGACGCGCCGACCAGGACAACAAGGAACTCTACTCGACCGAGAACCGTCCGACGGCGGATGGCCTGACGGGCTTGCCGCGCGATTACACCGGCATCCCCAAACTCGGGCCGCCGTTGCCGGGCGACCTCGGCCGGCCGATCCTCAGCGCGCAGAACCAGGGACAACCGATCCCGCCGGGTGGCCCGCTGCCACAGCCCGGCGTCACGCCCGAGGAACAGCGCCGCCTGCAGGAGATCGAGGCCGCGCGCTTGAGCAAACTCTTCGCAGCGACCGCAATCCGCATCGCGTCACCTGTCACGCCGGCAAACGCGACTGCGGCGCCAGGCACGACGCTCGCGGTGCCGGCGGAAGCCCCGCCGCTTGATCCAAACGCCATGCAGAACATGCAGGATCGCAAGCTCGCCTTCGTCAACGGTCCGGTCGATCGCCGCACTGTCAGTCAGGATCGCTTGGCGAATCCGGCGTCGCCCTATGTCGTGCAGGCCGGCACGGTCATTCCGGCAGCGCTGCTCACCGGCATCCAGTCCGATCTGCCCGGGCAGGTGACCGCACAGGTCACGGAGCAGGTTTTCGATACTCCGACTGGAAAATTCCTGCTTATTCCGCAGGGATCGAGGCTTATAGGCCAGTACGATAGCCAGATTTCGTTCGGGCAGAAGCGCGTATTGCTCGTCTGGAATCGCGTCATGCTGCCGGACGGGAAGTCCATCGTGCTGGAGCGCCAGCAGGGTGCCGATGCGCGTGGCTTCTCCGGACTTGAGGACGAGGTCGATTATCATTGGTGGGATCTGATCAAGGCCGCAGCACTCTCCACCTTGCTCAGCGTCGGCGCGGAAGTTGGCTCCGATCGCGACGAGAGCGATCTTGTCCGTGCTTTGCGCCGTGGCTCGCAGGACTCGATCAACAACACCGGTCAGCAGCTTGTCCGCCGCCAACTCAACATCCAGCCCACACTCACCATCCGCCAGGGATTCCCGGTGCGCGTGATCGTCAACCGCGATCTCGTGATGGCGCCCTATGGCCAGCAGGAGGCAAGCCGATGAGCAAGCTGAAACTCGCCACCATCGAAGACGACAAGCCCGTCAAGCTCACGATCGAATTGCCCGCGGCGGTCCATCGCAATCTGGTCGCCTACGCGGAAGCCATCGGACAGGAGAGCGGACAGGCCGCTCCCGATCCAGCCAAGATCGTCGCCCCGATGATCGAGCGGTTCATGGCGACAGACCGGGCTTTCGCGAGATCACGGAAAAGCAAATCGACTTCGTAAGCTTCCGGCCGCTAAAGCCAAGCCTTTCGTACCTGAGAGCGATTCCAAGGTCGCCGAATCATTCAAATTATCTAACAGAAACAATTTCTTGAGGAGAGTTGAGCGTGGAACGTGTCCAACTCCAGCGTCCTGCACGGCCCATTGCGTCGATCATGCAATGTTATAACATAGCAAGTTCATATTGTCGGATGGTGCATCGTCAAGGTTTGACACGTCGTCCAATCCAGGGGCCGCAGTGTTGGCATACTTAGGGTTTCGAACGTGAGTAGGTGGTCGCTGTTTAATGAGGTCGATATTGGAAGAGCAGGTGAAGCTGCGATCCGTCTTGCTGACCTCCTGTCATCCAACGCCGCTCTTTCCAATGCAGATGACGGTAACAGCATCTTTCCAGACTATGCTGGCGAAATCTTCGCAAAGGGTCGCTATCGCTCACACACAGTTCGACCCTTCATGCAATATTCCGATTGCGACATGGAGCTTGTCTCCGACCTGCGCGTCAAAGGATATCATCCGCCAACTCTATGCATCGGCGTTCTCCTGAAGGGAACGTGGCAAAGTACCGTCAACGGCAAAGCGCTCGACATGCAGAAGATCGGCATTCCAGCAATGCTGGCCGCGGGTGAAGCGTTTGAAGCTGTGACCAAACAGACCGTGGGTCAGCAATGCCGTATGGCCGCCGTCAGCATTGGCGCCGAATTCTTCTCGTCACAAGAGGATGAAGAAAACTCGCTGTGGCATGTGTTGCAAACCTTCCTGAAGTCGGATCATGCCCAATACGAGTTTCCAAACTGCGAGGTTCTGAAATCGATCCTCCAGCGTCTCTACAATAACCCATATCACGGAACGATCGGTCGCCTGTACACGGAAAGCCTTGCACTATCGGCTCTTGTCGAGCTCGCAGTTCATCTTCAAGGCGGGCACCGTCACTGCACGGTCTTTCCGCTTCACCACAATCGAGCCTTCGAGGCCCGCGAGATTCTCAATCAGAACATTACGGAAGCATCCACAATTTCCGAGCTGGCTCACCGCGTTGGAATGAGCGAGGTCACACTGCGTCGGGCGTTCAAAACGACATTCGGCGTCACCATCGTCGAGTACGTACGCGATCGCAGGCTTGATGCCGCTCGCGTCATGCTGCGAGAAGGCCGCTTCCTGGTGGCGGAGATCGCCTACCGCGTGGGCTATTCCGATCCTGCAAACTTCACCAATGCCTACCGACGCCGGTTCGGTCATCCCCCGGTCACCGAGTTACGAGGATTCAAAAGTTGACCGATTTGCACAAGAGGAAGTGCATGGCTCACAAGCCGCGACCATAGCTCACCCCACGCGCTCTCCCTAAAACTGCCTGTTGGTGTGCAGTACGGGGGTGGGGTGTGCGGTGGCGTCTCAAGAGCTTGTGAACGATACGTCGATGGTCGAGGGGGCGTCGCCGCGGCGATCCCCGACCGACCAGCAAAGGCCCGCTACGGCGGCCCAAAGCTCCCGAGAGGGCGTTGCAATCGGTCAAATCGCACTGCGCCTTTTCAGGCTCATGCAGCGGCGGCGGGTTCTCCTTACATTCGCGATTATCTGCGCCACGCTTGCGGCACTGACCTCGCTGGTTCCCTACCTTGCCGTTGCGCTCGCCTTGATCGAGCTCATGTCCGCGGCACCAGATTGGGGATGGATTCTCACCATCGGCTTGGGGGCGATCGCTGCGGTCATCGCGGACAAGCTGCTGTTCGGGCTGGCGACGGCACTTTCCCACACGGTCGCTTTCGGGACACAGCGCGACCTTCGGTTCGACCTTGCCGAAAAGCTTTCCCGCGTGCCGCTCGGTTACACCGACGAGAAATCGAAAGGTGAGATCCGCACGACTCTGGTCGACGATATCGAGATACTCGAGGACGGAATGGCCCACCTCGTGCCCGAGGTCAGCGCTGCCGTCATTGCGCCCGTCATCACCTTGAGCGTGATGTTTGTAATCGATTGGCGCCTCGCACTCCTCATGGTGCTGCCCATCATGATTGGTGCGACACTTCTGAATGTGATGATGAAGCGCGGGGAGAAGCCGACCCGGGACTACTTCGACCTATTCAGCCGCATGGCGACGACAAGCGCCGAAATTGCAGACGGGTTGCCAACGGTTCGCGCATTCAATCAGGACGAACAAGCCACGGCCAGGGCCCGCGGCGTATTCGACGAGATGACACGCTTTTCCAACGCGTGGCTCTATCAGTGCATCCTCCCAGGTTCGACGGCACAGGTTCTGCTCTCCAGCCATCTCTTGTTTGTTGGGCCAGCAGGCCTGCTGATGGCCGCCAGTGGCTGGGTATCCACTGCCACTCTCGCCGCTTTTCTGGCGATTGCCTATGGCTTCGGAGATCTGTTCGCCGCACTCCACGGCATCAGCCATCGCTTGATGCAGCAAGTGCAGCTGCTTGAACGTATCGATGGTCTCAAACATGCAGTAGAGCTTCCGGTGCCGGTGAACAGCCAGTCGCCGCGCGATTCCTCCGTCAGTTTCAACAACGTCAGCTTTGCTTATGGGACGCGGACGGTCCTCTCGGACGTGTCCTTCAAGGTCAACCCAGGCCAGTGCCTTGCCCTCGTTGGACCCAGCGGCTCAGGAAAATCGACAATCGCAAAGCTCGTTGCGCGGTTTCACGATGTCGCGGCCGGCGCGGTCCAGGTCGGCGACGCCGACGTGCGCGACCTCGATCCCGATGTGCTGCACAAGCAGATCGCTTACGTCTTCCAGGACGTCTTTCTGTTTGGCGGAACGGTTGCCGACAATATCCGCCTCGGCCGCAGCAATGCGACCGATGAAGAGGTCGTTGCTGTAGCCAAAAGTGCTCAGGCCCATTCCTTCATTGAACGGTTGCCACACGGCTATCAGACCATTCTGGGCGAGCGTGGCTACGGCCTTTCCGGCGGCGAGCGTCAGCGAATCTCGATCGCCCGCGCGATCCTGAAGAACGCGCCGATACTTGTCCTTGACGAAGCAACAGCGTTCGCCGACCCGGAAAACGAGGCGCAGATCCAGGACGCAATCGCGCAGCTCGCGTGGGGCCGCACCGTCATCGTCATTGCCCATCGTCTGCACACCGTCGTTCATGCCGACGAGATTCTCGTGCTCGACCAGGGGTGCGTCGTCGAACGCGGTCGGCATGCCGATCTGGTCGCCGCCAACGGGCTCTTTGCGCGCATGTGGCAGGCGCAGGAGGAAGCGCGAACCTATCGCCACAAGAGTCAGGAGCGTCTGTCATGAAGCTCCTGCGCTTCATCTGGTCGTATCTTGACGCTGCCCGCGGACAATTTATTGCAGGCATGTCGACGACCCTCATCGAGGGAGTGGCGACGGCCGTCCCGGCGGTTGCCGTTGGTTTGGGCTTGGCACGGCTCGCGCGGGGCAATGCTACGCCCGAAGACATGATGCCTTATGCGGCTGCAATCATTCTCGCCTTATTGGCGCGCATGATCGTCATCCGCTTTGCCTGGCGGTGGGGCTTTGAAGCCGGGAACGTCGCGACCGAGGCGATCCGCAATCAGATCGTCGATCACATGCGACGCGCTCCGCTTGGGATCCTTCAACGCTGGAGCGGCGCGAAGCTGGCGAGCTTGATCACGGAGGACGGACGCTGGATCAACGAGGTCGCGGGGTTCACCCTCAACCGAATGATTGCAGGGGCTGCAACAACTCTTGGTCTAGTGATCGCAATCTTCTTCCTCAATCCGGTTATCGGTTACGCGGTCATTGCCGCCTTCGCAGCAGGATTTGTAGCGCTTCCAATTATCGCTAGGTTGATGAAGGCGTTGCTTGCGCGGCGCAATGCCAGCCTCACCATTGCCACGCAGCGCATCGGTGAATATGGCGACGGAATCGCGGTGTTTAGGTCGTTTGGGCAGACCGGACAGGCGCTGACGCAGCTCCGAACCGCCGTCGATGATCTCTACAAACTGATGATGTCGAAGATGCCCGTGCTGGTCACACTGCAGCAGACCAGCAGTGCATTGATCGGGCTGTCGATCGGGGGAGCCATCGCACTGACGGCGGCGGTCGTGTTGTGGCGACACGACATACCCGCGCCGGCTTCCGTCGTCCCCGCGCTGTTTTTGGCCCTCGCTGCAAATAATGCACTCATCATCGGGGTGATGAAGCCGATCATCCTCATAGGGCTGGCGAATCAGGCCCATGCCGGGATGGTCAAATTCCTTGCTGAGCCGACGCTTTCGGGTGAATCAAACGCGTTTGGCGAGCCGCTCGACGTCCGCTTTGAAGATGTGTCGTTCCGGTATCAGGCAGACAAGCCCGAAGCGTTGCAGGGAATTAGCCTCCATGCCCCGCAAGGATGTGTGACCGCACTTGTTGGCCCAAGTGGCGCGGGGAAATCGACAATCGTCGCGTTGCTGCTGCGCTTCTTCGATACAGAGAAGGGGCGTATCACTGTAGGCGGTCTCGACGTACGTACGGCCGATCCGGCTCACCTTCAGTCGCGCATCTCTCTCGTCAATCAGGATGTCCATCTTTTCCGCGATACGTTGCGCGCCAACATTCTGCTTGGAGACCCATCGGCCGACGATGGGCGTCTGCAAAGCGTAATCAAAGCGGCGCAGCTCGAGGACCTGGTCGCGGCGTTGCCAAATGGCCTCGACACCGTGCTTGGCGATACCGGGCGCACGCTGTCCGGCGGCGAGCGGCAACGCGTCGCCATTGCGCGCGCGCTCTTGAAGGATGCGCCAATCATCGTCCTCGACGAGGCGACCTCGGCAATGGACCCGCTGACCGAGCGGGCTATTCAGCAGGCCGTTGCTGCGCTCGAGCACGGCCGCACCGTCATTGTCGTTGCACATCGCTTGCGATCAATTGCAAGCGCGGACGAGATTCTTGTCGTCGATGGCGGTGGAATCGTCGAGAGAGGTCAACACGCCGATCTTCTGCGCCGGCAAAGTCTTTACGCACGACTTTGGCAGGCGCAGGAACGTGCCGCGGGCTGGAGGCTTCGATGAGCCTTCCGTACGCGCAGAGAATCAATTTCGGCATGGTCGCGTTCTGCGCAGCGACCTCCATCCCGATGTCGTTCTTCTACTTCGTGCTGCCAGCCGTGTTGAGGCAGGCCGGGCACTCTGCGGAAGTAATTGGTCTCGTTGCGCTGATCTATCTGCCTTATGCGCTCCGCGTTTTCTGGGCGCCGCTCGTTGATCGGATGGCGGCAGGCGCCGCCGCTCGGTATCGCGCGATTGCTTTCGCCATGTTGGGTGCAGCCATCGTCAGCATCCTTGGCTTTGTCTTCGTCAATCCCAGAGTCGATCTCGCTGCGACTTTGGCTATTGGAACTATTGTCTTCGTATTCCTCGCCACGGGGCTCACGTCGCTCGACGGGTATGTTCTCTCGACTCTCGGCACGGCGGGCCGCGAGCGCATCACCGCGTATCAAGTGACCGGGTTCACCTTGGGTGCGATTATTCTCGGCATCGGCGCAATCGCGACGGACGGGATTGAGTGGACCACGTTGGTGTTCTTGCTCGCCGCCACGACGGCAATACTGACTGTGCCTTTGCTGATCTTGCCGAAAGCCGGACCAGCGTCTGAAGCGCCGGATCCGACCAGTCTTCCACACGGGATCTGGCATTTCATTCGCCGGCCCGCGGTTCGTCGTCGGATCGCGATCTCGGTACTGGCGCACGGAGGCTTGGGCCTGCCCGCTGGCTATCTGCCGGTCTTGCAAGTCGATGCCGGATTGACACCAGGCCAGATTGGCTTGTTCGGGGCGATCGGATCGAACATCAGCGGACTCATTGCCGCCATCGTAGCAGGTGCCCTGATCACCCGTTTCGGCGGTTGGCGCACGCTGACGTTCGTCACTCTCGCGGGGCTTGCGATCTACGGCGGCGCCGCCTTCACCCACGAACAGCTCAATGGACCGATTTTTGCGGTGAGCCTGGCGCTCATCGTGATGGCCCTTGGCTATGGTTACATCGTTCCATATCGCGCCCTCGTTCTCACGATCTGCGATGCCAAAAGCGGCGCAACGCAAGCAGCGGCGCTGTGCTGCTTCGACGTCGTGATCTCACTTCTCTCGGCCTCCATGGCGGGCGTCGTTGTCGGCGCGATCGGTCTGACCGGCCTATTCGCGCTTTCGGCAACAGCATGCCTTGCCGGCGCTCTTTACGCCATGCGCGCGCAGAGCCGTGTCGATGATTCCACGTCGGTCAATTCCACACAGGTGCCTGCATGACGACCTTTAATAAGAGAGTTTCCGCTTTACTCAGCACAACCGTGCTCACAAGCATTCTTGTCGGCAGTGCCTCGGCGCCGGCCGTCAGTCAATCCGCTGACGTCCAGCTTGAAGAAATCACGGTGACGGCCCGTAAACGTCCGGAGCGCGTCTGGGACATTCCGTTCTCCGTCGACGTGCAGGCACAGCCCCAGCTCGATGAGAAGCGAGTCACCGACGCGCCGAGCGCTTTGCGAGATGTCAGCGGTGCCGGGATCACCACATTTGGAGACAAATCGAACTCGTTCATCATCATGCGCGGCGTCGCACCAATCCTGACGCCACTCAGCCCTGATGACAGCTCTGTTCTGACCTTTGTTGACGGTGCTCCGCTTCCGATGGGAGCCTCGAATTCGTCCTATCTGGATTTGCAGCGGGTAGAGGTGATGAAGGGGCCACAAAGCACCCTGTTCGGACGCAACACCAGCGGCGGCGCAATCAACCTGATCCCAGCGCTTCCGACTTTTACTCCGGAAGGATATTTGCGCGGCGAGTACGGAACCGGCAACTTTCATCGCGTTGAAGGCGTTGTAAGCGGTCCCATTATTCCAGGTAAGCTCGCCGGTCGCATAGCACTCCGACGAAATGGAGCGGACGGGTATATCGACAACGTCTTTGGTCCAACGCTTGGAGGCGAAGGTATATGGACGGGTCGCGCTTCGTTGCTATTTACCCCGACCGATCGCACCACCTGGACGGTCAGCGCCAGTCACGAAGACAGCAGAAACACGCCGGTCTATTACCAACTGGCGGGACTCGGCTATGCCGGGCAGTTTCGCCCTCTCGATAACAGCAAGATCAACAACTTCACATCCAAGTTCGAACACTCGTTCGACAGCTTTACGTTCACCTCGCAAACGTCGTACGCGACGTTCAAGAACAAGAACGAATACCAGTATGGCGATGCCTTCTTGCTGAGTGCGGCCTACGCCACATTCGGCCTTGTGCTACCGCCGTCATTTTACGCGGATCCCGCGCAGAACTTTAACGTCTGGAACAGAAATGAGAGCCGATTCACGCAGGAGTTTCGGGTCACATCACAACCAAACGCTCCGATCTCTTGGCTTCTCGGTGCCGTCTACTACGAGGACAAGGCGGATTATTTCAACAGCGCCGATCAATTTGGCCTTGTGACAGGTAGTCCACTCTCTTCGGGCACCCGAACCTACAAGCTCGATACCAAAGGCCAAGCCCTATTCGGCGAAGCCACATTTCCTGTGTTTGAACGACTGAAGTGGTCCATCGGTGCTCGCGGAGCGCACGAGTCAAAATCTTTCGAAGGACAATATTTTGGTGGTCCCTTCACGGCGGTTGGCGCGTTGCCCTACTTCTATGAGGAGGGCTCGCGCAGCTATTCGTTCTGGACCGGCCGAACAGGACTGACCTACGAATGGAGCAGCCAATTCATGTCGTTTGCGAACGTCTCGCGCGGCTACAAGACAGGCGGCTTTGGCGTCTACAACACCGGAGCCCCTCTCGGTGTGGCGCGAGAGCCTTATGGCTCTGCAACAGTCATGACCTACGAAGTGGGCAGCCGCGCGTCTCTTCTCGACAATAGGCTTAGGATTAACGCGGCATTTTTCTTCAACGATGTGAAGGATGAGCAAATCCTCGCATATGCGCCTCAGCTCGGAAACGCTGTCCTATCGCTGAATGTCGACACGCAAAGCAAGGGCTTCGAGGCGGATGCGACGTTTCAAATCACGCCACACTGGGAAGTGTCGGGAGGCTTCGCCTATACGAATGCGAAGATGCTCAATGTAGCTGCACAGGTCATCGCGTTGCAGCCGGGAATTCAAGACGGAAATCGTCTCCCGAACGTCCCCGAATGGACAGCCAAGGCTGCGCTGGGCTATCGCGCCCCAGCGAGTTCCTGGGGGCTTGGTGGCGCGCTGGCCGACTCGAATATCGTTGGCCGGGTCGGTTACAACTATATCGGTTCGCGCTACACAGATGCCGCCAACTTTGGCGGGCTCGAGCCTGTTCATCTCGTCTCGGCGCGGCTTGGCATCGATTGGGGGCGGGGTGAAGCGTATATCTTCGGCGAAAATCTGCTCGACCAGAAGTATATGACGCTGAATCAACCCTTCACGTTTCCACCGACGGTGTTCGGCGTGTCCTACGCTCGCGGCGCTGTGGTGGGTGTGGGCACCTCGGTGCGATTCTGAGGAGCTTCGCATGAATCGTTTGCGCGCCGCTGTCTCTGGGCAAAGGAATTCGTCGTTCGCATCAAGTGCCGAGCAAAAGGGACGGCACGTTCATCCATACCGTAGCAGGCGCGTATTTTGCTTTCTGCTCGCACTTGCAATCGGTTTGTCCCAGCCCGTTTCGGCGCAGGAGCCACAGCAACAACCGACCCCCGCGCCCGCTCCCGCAGCGCCGCCGACGGCGATGCCGACGCCGGAGGCCCCAGCGCAGCCGACGCAGCCACCTGAGCCCGTTCCGGCCGCCACCGCGCCCGCAACATTGCCGCACGACCTGTCGCCGTGGGGCATGTTCATGCAGGCCGACATCGTCGTAAAGGCGGTCATGGTCGGACTTGCATTCGCTTCACTCATCACCTGGACGGTCTGGCTCGCCAAGGCGCTGCAACTGGCTGGGGCGAAGCGAAGGGCCAGGAGCGCGACCCGCAAGTTGCAGCGTGCCGACAACCTGGCCGACGCGACAACCGCTATTGAGACAGGGTGGACCCGCAACGGGCCGGTCGCCGACCTCGTGCAGGCCGCGGCGCGCGAGTTGAAGCGCTCTCCCGACCTCTCGGCGGAAGGCGTGAAGGAACGACTCGCGATTGCGTTGTCACGGATCGAAGCGAGCGCCGGCCGCGACATGACGCGCGGCACTGGCCTGCTGGCCACCATCGGCGCCACAGCCCCCTTCGTGGGCCTATTCGGTACCGTGTGGGGGATCATGAACTCCTTCATCGGCATCAGCCAAAGCAAGACCACTAATCTCGCCGTGGTTGCGCCCGGCATCGCCGAAGCGCTGCTTGCGACTGCGCTCGGCCTCGTGGCAGCCATCCCAGCCGTCATCATCTACAACGTGTTCGCCCGCGCTATCGCTGGCTATCGGGCGCTTCTCTCCGACGCATCGGGTGAGGTCCTTCAGCATCTCTCCCGTGACCTGGAGCGCAGCCCAACGACAAAGCCCGCAACGGACAAGGGTGTCGAGCAGATGCCGCGCATGACGGCGCTGCGTCCCGCGGAGTAAGCGATGGCTGTCACCCTCAAGGACCCGCAGGACGGCGACCTCACGGAGGTCAGTGATATCAATGTCACGCCCTTCATCGACGTGATGCTCGTGCTGCTCATCATCTTCATGGTGGCCGCGCCTTTGTCCACGGTCGACGTCGCTGTCGACCTTCCGGTCTCTAACGCCCAGCAACAGCCGCGCCCGGACAAGCCGGTCTTTCTGACGGTGAAGCCGGACCTGACACTGGCGCTCGGCAACGAGGATGTGCCGCGCAACGCCCTGCAGGCGACACTCGATCAGCAGACCGGAAGCGATCGCGAGCAGCGTATCTTTCTGCGCGCGGATGGCGTCGTGGCCTATCGGGAGCTGATGAACGTGATGAACCTGCTCCGTCAGGCCGGCTACCTCAAGATCGCGCTGGTTGGTCTCGAAGATGTCGGACAGGTTATTGGGCCGGCTGAACCTCGATCGCCAACGCCAGCCGGGGGACCATCACAGCCGTGATCGATTGGCGCGATCCCGATGGGCGACCCGACCGCAAGATCACGACGCTCTCCGCCTTGCGGTGGACGGTCGCTATATCGCTTGTCGTGGCCGCTCATGGCGGAGCAGCTTGGCTCGCGCTGCATTGGCGGCCCGCGGCCGCTAACCCTGGCAGTCCGCCAGCGGCGGTGATGATCGAACTCGCACCGATCGCCGTCGCGCCCGAGCCTGTCCCAACCGAGGTTGCGCCGAGTCCGCAGGTGACCGAGGCGCAGCCCGATCCTGTCCCGGACCCGCCGGAGAAGCAGCCCGAAGATCAGCCGGAGATGCCGGAGCCTGTTGTCGAGGATCCGCCCAAGCCCATCGAGGAGCCGACACCTGTTCCCGTCCCGCAGCCGCAGGTGGAGGTCCCAAAGCTGCCGGAAGTTCCTAAAGCTGACGCCGTGCTCACGCCGCCCCCCAAGGCACAGATGCAAGAGCGCAAAAAGCAGCCCCCAAAACGGGCGGCGTCGCCCCAGACGAGTGCGCCGAACGTGCAGGCGCAACGGGCCAATCGTTTGGCCGCGCCGTCGTCAAGCACAGCCCCGGCTCCAGCCGCCGCAGTGGCGACTTGGCGAAGCGCTCTCATGGCGCACCTCAACCGATACAAGCGTTTCCCCGCAGGGGCGACGGGCACCGGCGTCACAACGGTGGTGTTCACGATCGACCGCAGTGGCCGCGTCGTCGGCGCGCGTTTGGCGCGCTCGTCCGGCGACAGCGTGCTCGATAGTGAAGCCGTGGCGCTTGCCCGGCGTGCCAGTCCGGTGCCGGCGCCCCCGGCCGGCCAGGGCGGGAGCACACTCACAATCTCGGTCCCGATCAGATTCGACCGTCGATAGCCAACACGCATGGATGGTGACGCCTATGAATGATGCAGCAAATGGACAGATCGCGCTGGGGCTCTCGGGCGTCCCCGAGACGCTCCTGTGGCCGCTGTATTTCCGGGCTTATGCGGCGCGCAAGGATCGCGACTTCTTAATCGATCCGGTCGGGGTCTCACTCGTCGATCGTATCGACTACGACTTCACCAAGTTCGGCCGACCCAATGCAGCGCATGCCGTGCGGGCAAAGTTTGGCGACGACCTCGTGCGCGCATTTCTCAAAGAAAATCCTCAAGCAACCGTTGTCTCATTGGGAGAGGGGCTGGAAACAGAATTCTGGCGCGTCGACAATGGCGCCGTCACCTGGCTCTCCGTAGATTTGCCGGAAGCGATTGCGGCCCGTCGACGGTTGCTCCCTCACGATCCTCGCAACACACTCCTCGAATGCTCCGCGTTCAATCCAACGTGGATCGACGCTGTCGATCCGACAAAGCCGGTCTTCATCGTCGCAGCGGGGCTCTTCATGTATTTCCAGCAGGATGCAGTGCTTGAACTCTCGAGGACAATTTCCTCTCGATTGCCGCAATCGCAAATATTCTTCGACACGATCCCCCCGTGGCTCTCGCGCCGGACTTTGAAGGGCTGGCGGCCGACAAAGCGGTACACAACACCGCCGATGCCGTTCGGGATTGGCATTGATGAGATTGAGGCCTTTGCGAGCGCCATACCAGGAATGCGGATCAAGCAGATACGCGCCTATCCAGAGCCGTACCCCAACAAGATGCCGGTTCTGGCGTTTCTGTCGCGCATTGCGTGGGTTCGAAACCGCGCCCCGGCTTTGGTTCATGCGGCCTTTGATGCTCCGAATGAGCGACGCCAGAAATACCCATAGCGGGGCCGCGATTCCATTGTCGCTCGGCTGCAACAGCTAAAAGGGCATGTGCTGAATCAAATGTTCGAAACGCGCTCGACTGCCCCCACGATCAATCGGCTTGCAATCAACGCGTTGGTGCGTGGCCGCCACGCCAAGATCGGTGGCCACTCGAGGGCGTCGCGTGCGAAACACTTGTTGAAGATCGCATCCGCCTACTCCTGGGAGGAGCTTCTTTCGGAGCCGGGAATTGGTCCGGTAACAGCCGCAAAAATTAAGGCGTGGGTCGAGGCTCAGGGCGCCTCGCTACTTGAAGCAAGCACGCGTCGCTGATTAGGCGAGGAAAGACGATGACGACAGACCGACCTACGACGCGCAACCCATTTGCTCGGGTAACCTTGCTGCTGGCGCTCGTCCTGCTCGTCATGGCGATTGTGCATTGGCGCGACAACGGTTGGGCGAGCTTGGTCTGGCTTGCGATGTTCGTCGTCACCTTTGCAATCCGCGCGCGGTACGTCCTGCGCAGCCGCACTAACATCGTCGTCGCATCTCGCAGTCACCTCAAGGAGAAGATCTTGCTGGCTGTCATGTTCTTGACCATCATGATGCTGCCACTCCTCCAACTCGCCACCCAGGCCTTCTCCTTCGCCGACTATCAACTGCCGGATTGGGCAATATGGATCGGAGTTGTTAGTCAGCTCCCGTTTCTTTGGCTGTTCTGGCGATCGCATGCCGATCTTGACCGCAACTGGAGTCCGAGTCTTGAGGTTCGGAGGAACCATGAATTGGTGACGACCGGCATCTATGCCTGGATGCGTCATCCGATGTACGCAGCGATCTGGATCGCAGCGTTGACTCAACCGCTCCTGATTCACAATTGGATTGCTGGTGTATTGGTCATCCCAGCCTGCGCCGCGCTCTGGTTTCTGCGCGTGCCAAGTGAAGAAGCCATGATGCGTGAAACGTTTGGCGCAGCTTATGACGACTACGCTCGCAGGGTGGGGCGGTTGCTTCCCCGGCCGGGGCACTGAGACCGAACGGCGGACCGCGACCGCGGGTCGCCTCGGCTCCGCCATTTACGAGTTCCTGCCGCCCCGCCCGCCCAGCGGCCACCCTTAATCCGATATGGGAGGTTGCGCGCAAGCAATGTAATATTATAACATTGCATCTAAGCATGCGCGTCCGGAGCGAGACTTGGTGCCGATCAGCGATTTGCTTCAGAGGTGGGCGATGCAGATACAGAGATGGACCGATCATGCTGGCGAGAGTTCTGACGGAAAATCGCCCTCTCCAGCTCGCATCGAGACGTTGATCCTGCGACCTGGCTTCCAGCTCATCTTGAGCGATATTGGTCCCGGGGATGGGCCAACATTCTTTCACGAGGAAGAGGAAGACGTCGTCGCACTCGGATTTCATCTGAAGGGCGGTGCGGCGTTTGATCTCCAATCAACATGCGTGAGGACCGAAGCCTTCGATTGCTGGATGTCGGCGGCTCCGAAGGGGGCGCGGAGCGAGTTCAGAATTGGTCCCCAAGGCTTCCAAACGATTTCGATGCGCCTCTCGCCAGCGCTCGCTTCGTCGTTCTTCGGACAACATCTGAAATCGCAGATCGATGAGCTTGTCCGTGGCCGCCTTGGCGAGACCACGGCCAGCCGCGGGAGCACATTGAACGCAATAGGCGTCAATCGCATCCAATCGATGTTCAACACGCCCTATACCGGATCAGCGCGGTCCTTGCATCTTGAGTCTGGAGCCCTGGCTCTTCTTGGGGACCTGCTCGCATCGCAACCGTTGTCCGACTGCGAAGAGACAGCCTTGACGGCCGGCGACCGCCAGCGTGTCGGACGCGCCCGGGAGCTCTTGGAGAGCCGCCTGCGTGATCCGCCCACGATCCATGAGCTGGCACGCGCCGCCGGCCTCAACGAGTTCAAGCTGAAGCGCGACTTCAAACGTCTATTTGGAACGACCGTCTTTGGCTATGTTCGGGCGCGGCGATTGGAGATCGCCCAGGCCTACCTGCAACAAGGCATGCCGGTTCACGAGGCGGCGTTTCAGGTCGGGTATCATTGCGCCAGCCGCTTCGCACAGGCATTTCGCAGACAGCACGGCGTGGCGCCGGGCGATGTTGCTCGAAGCGCCCGCGAAAAAAATCCCGCTTAGCACGATCAAACTCCCGCTCCGCACGAGCATCCGCAGCGTTCCACATTGCAAATTAGTGCCTCTACGGAGGCGGCAATGGATGTGAATGGCGTGGGATGTTTCTTGGGTAAACGGGTCTGGTTGCGCCGGCGTCTTCTTGCAGGCCTCGCTCTGACCAGCGTGAGCCTGGCCGCGCATGGCGCAGCAACCGCACAAGAGGCCGCGCCCGCGTCGTCCTCCGTCATCACTCTCGACCCGATCACCGTCACGACTGCACGAAAGCGGGACGAAGATCCCAAGAACGTGCCGTTCGGGCTCGATATCTACACGCGGCAGAATCTCGACGATCGCCGCGCCACGACTTTTGCCGACGTGCTTCGGGATTCATCCAGCGTCAATTTGACCGACTACGGTGACAAGCGAAGCTCGGTTGTGACGATCCGCGGCGTCGGTCCTCTGAGTGGCGCACCTGGCAATGTTGACGATACCAGCGTCCTCACCTTCGTCGACGGGGTTCCGCAGCCGCTCTACGGCAGCGATGCGCAGATGCTGGATCTCGAGCGCGTCGAGGTTCTCAAGGGACCCCAGAGCACGTTATTCGGCCGCAACACCTCGGGCGGCGCCATCAGCATCATTCCCCGCGCACCCAGCTTTGCCCGCGAAGCAACCGTGCGCGGTGAGCTTGGGTCGGATTTCCATCGGCGGTTCGAAGCCATTGCCGGAGGCACGATCGTGCCGGACGTGCTAGCGGGTCGGATCGCGCTTCGCTATTCAGGCGTCAACGGCTACATCCCCAATCTCTATGGCGGCGCGCTCGGGGGCGACGACTCCTTTGCGGGCCGGATGGGACTACTCTGGAAGCCGACAGATCGCACCAACGTCACGCTGACGCTCAGCGGCGAACGCGACCGTTTGAAGCCCAGCTTCTTCACCTATCTCGAGAGCCCATCTTACCCGCTAGCCGCCGTGACACGCTCGGACCTTGGACGTACGCTTTGGGGGACGACCCTCAAAATTGACCACGAGTTTGACGCCTTCCGTCTGACATCGACAACCGCGGCGACATCCGTCGATCTCAAGCTGGATACCGACGACACCGACGGTCTCCTATGGTCGCGGCTGACCGGACTTCCACCTTCCGCGCTCACGACCGGCAACGACTTCTCGGATTGGCGCGAACGCGAAACAAAGCTTTACCAAGAGGTGCGCTTGTCATCGCTGCCCAATGCGCCGATTGCCTGGGTGACCGGTATTTCACTTTACAACGACAAATTCGACCTTCGTTACAACAACTCGCATACCTTCGTGCCTTCACTCAACGGCGTGCAGCAGAACGATTTCACGACGCGGGGTGCGGGCGTCTTCGGCGAGGTGACCTATCCGGTTTTCGACCGCCTGAAGCTGACGCTAGGCGGGCGGCTCTCACATGAGAGCAAGGAATATCACTCGGCTTTCACGTCCAATGGGTTTCCGGGCGTCGTGCCGAGTTCGATCGCCGGCGATCGCATGCAGTTCAATTTTTGGACAGGTCGCGCGTCGCTGCTGTACGAGTGGACGAACGAGCTCAGCACCTACGCGACAATCGGCCGAGGATACAAGACAGGCGGCTTCCCCCGGTTCCGCAACGATGCCTATCAAGGCCTTCCATCGCTTCCCTACAAATCGGCAACGTCACTTACTTACGAAATCGGTGCCAAGGCGCGCACCAGCGACGGAAGAGGGCGAGCCAATGTCGCATTCTTCTGGAATGACGTCCATGACGAGCAGCTTTTCGCGCTGGATTTCACGACCTTTATCTACAAGGTCTACAATGGCGACACGCGCAGCTACGGCTTCGAGTTCGACGCGGCCTATGAGATCAGCCGAGGCCTGGAGCTGTCAGGTGGCTTCACGATCCTGCACGGTGAAACGCGCAACCTTTCTCCGGATTTGATCAGCCTCGTCCAGGGCCTTGCGAACGGAAATCGGCTCGTCCAGGCGCCCGAGTTTGCCGGGAATGCCGCCGTGACCTATCGCACCACACAAGGATCGATCGGTGCCGACGGCAATCTGATGGCGCGGCTCAGCTACAACTATGTTGGCGCGCGGTTTGCCGACATCGGCAATCTCGCCCCGCTCAACGCCTATCATCTCGTCAATGGTCGGATCGGAATTGAGAACCCACGCGGCGAATTCTACCTCTTCGCCCGCAATCTGCTCGATCAGGACTACAATCTGAATTCGGTTTACTACCAGCCGGGCGTCCACACCGCGCTGCCCGCGCGCGGACGCGTTATCGGCGTTGGCGCGTCGGCAAAGTTCTAGTGTCCTGAACCAGAAGTTCGCAACATCGGGGCGTTGTTTGCCGGGGCATTGTATCGGCAGAAGCGCTCGATGGAAGCGAGGATGTCATCGGCGGACTTGGTC
>JAESGW010000406.1_pt1 | contig 47712 bp, 45 predicted proteins | sample 9269791 | NCBI WGS metagenome assembly JAESGW01 (sample SAMN16773120, study PRJNA677053) | algae metagenome | isolation source: Aphanocapsa lilacina HA4352-LM1 and co-occurring heterotrophs from near cave... | place: USA: Maniniholo cave, near Haena, Kauai, HI | collected 2009-07-28
CGCGGTGGTGTTCGGATTGCTGGAGCGCGGCATCAAGCGCGTGCATCTCGCCAACCGCACCGTCGAGCGCGCCCGCGCGCTTGCGGATCAGTTTGGTGCGGGCGTTCTGCCCGTTGCATGGAACGAGGTCTCGGACCTGCTGCCGCGCGCGGGCCTGCTGGTGAACACGACGTCGCTCGGCATGCACGGTCAGCCCGCGCTCGAACTGGATGTCCGCCTGCTGCCGTCACACGCCGTCGTCGCCGATATCGTCTACGTCCCGCTGCAAACGCCGCTGCTGGCTGCCGCTTCCGCGCGCGGGCTGAAGACGGCCGACGGGCTCGGCATGCTGCTGCACCAGGCGGTGCGTGGATTCGAATTGTGGTTCGGTCGACGGCCGGAAGTGACCGCCGAACTTCGATCCCTGGTCGAGGCCGATCTCGCAAAGACATGATCACGCCGTGATGACCAGATGGCCGATCGCCCCCTTGCAGGCGACGGCACGCGTCGCGTCAATGTCGGCTGCGACGGCATCGCGCCGCCAGGTGTGAGACGCAGCGTCATCCCGGGGCGATGCGCAGCATCGAACCCGGGATCTCGAGATTCCGGGTTCGCGCTCTGCGCGCCCCGGAATGACTGGGCATTTTTCAAATCGCCAGCACGTTGTCGTCGATCTCGGCGATGGTGTTGACGCCGCACAGGCCCATCGTGGTGGTGAGCTCCTTGGCGAGGATGTCGATCGCCTTGGCGACGCCCTCTTGCCCGCCGGCCCCAAGCCCGTACGCATAGGCGCGGCCGATCATGCAGGATTTGGCGCCGAGCGCGAGTGCGCGCATCACGTCCATGCCGGTGCGGATGCCGCCGTCGAACATGATTTCCATCTTCGAGCCGACGGTGTCGACGATCTCAGGCAGCACCTCGATCGAGGACGGTGCACCGTCGAGCTGGCGGCCGCCATGGTTGGAGACCACGATGGCCTGCGCGCCGGTCTTGGCCGCGATCTCCGCGTCCTCGACGTCGAGGATGCCCTTCAGGATCAGCTTGCCCGGCCAGATCGAGCGGATCCAGTCGATGTCCTTCCAGCTCAGCGAGGTGTCGAATTGCGAGTTGATCCAGGTCGACAGCGCCGTGATGTCCTCGCTCACCTTGAGATGCCCGGCGAGATTACCGAAGGTGCGCCGCTTGCCGCGCAGCACGCCGGATACCCAAGCAGGCTTGGTCGCGAAATCGATCAGCTTCGACAGCGACCATTCCGGCGGCACCGACATTCCGTTCTTGATGTCCTGATGACGCTGCCCGATCACCTGCAGGTCGACCGTCAGCACCAGCGCAGAGCACTTGGCCGCGATCGCGCGCTCGATCAGCGCCTTGATGAAGCCGCGGTCCTTCATCACGTAGAGCTGGAACCAGAACGGCTTGTCGACGGCGGCTGCGATGTCCTCGATCGAGCAGATCGACATCGTGCTCTGGGTGAAGGGAATACCGGCGGCCTGCGCGGCGCGGCAGGCATGAATCTCGCCATCGCCGTGCTGCATGCCGAGCAGGCCCACAGGCGCCAGGATCAGCGGCATCGCCGCGGGCTCGCCCAGGATGGTGGTGGAGAGGTCGCGCTTCGATACGTCGACCAGGATGCGCTGGCGGAACTTGATCTGCTGAAGATCCTCGGAATTGGCGCGCAGCGTATCCTCGGTATAGGAGCCGCGGTCGGCATAGTCGAAAAAGGCCTTGGGAACGCGGCGCTTGTGCAACTGGCGCAGGTCTTCGATGCAGGTGATGTGCTTCATGGACGTCCCGGCCCCTTCTTGAATTCCTTTTCGGTGTTGTCATCTATCATGGTTGGTACGCCAACCAAATCGCATCTCGCGGCTCCGCCGACGAGGCGAGGACATGCCAGGACACGTGCCATGACCGCACCGCGCAAAGTCTCCGACAAAGACGCCGGCTCGCAGGATCGCACCGAAAAACGCCGGCTGGACGACGCCCTGGAAGAGGGGCTGGAGGAGACCTTTCCGGCCTCCGACCCGGTCAATGTCACCCAGCCGCCGCCCTCCAAAGGCGACCACCACGTCAAGCGGGGGGATTAGCGCGGCTGGTCCCGGGCCGGCGGTTCCCGGAAATATCAAGTTATAACAATGTATTATACATAAAATCGGCCGCGGCGACGGTAATGATTCATCATATTTTTTGAACTCATTTTAGCGGCTAAGCGATTATAACCCGGCAGTGCACGCTACGATGGGATCGTGTTCGGGGATTCGTGGCTGTCATGCCGGAAGGAGCCCTGGGATCACTTGGGGGACACATGAGCCGCAAATATTTCGGTACCGACGGGATTCGGGGCCGCGCCAACGGGTTGATCACGCCGGAGCTCGCGCTCAAGGTGGGGCAGGCGGCCGGGCTGGTGTTTCAGCGTGGCGAGCACCGCCACCGCGTCGTGATCGGCAAGGACACCCGCCTCTCCGGCTACATGATCGAATACGCGATGGTGGCCGGCTTCACCTCGGTCGGCATGGACGTGCTGCTGCTCGGCCCGATGCCGACGCCGGCGGTTGCGATGCTGACCAAGTCGATGCGCGCCGATCTCGGCGTGATGATTTCGGCTTCGCACAATCTGTTCGAGGACAACGGCATCAAGCTGTTCGGTCCGCAGGGTTTCAAACTGTCCGACGACGTCGAAAAGCAGATCGAGCAACTGCTCGACGAGCCGATGGATCGCCGGCTGGCCCAGAGCGCCAGCCTCGGGCGCGCCCGCCGCATCGACGGCGTTCATGACCGCTATATCGAGTTCGCCAAGCGAACGCTGCCGCGCGAACTCTCGCTCGACGGCCTGCGCGTGGTGATCGATTGCGCGCATGGCGCGGCCTACAAGGTCGTGCCGGAAGCGCTGTGGGAGCTGGGCGCGGACGTCGTCGCGATCGGCGTCGAGCCTGACGGTTTCAACATCAACAAGGAATGCGGCTCGACCTCGCCGGAGGCGCTGGCGAAGAAGGTGCGCGAGATGCGCGCCGACATCGGCATCGCGCTCGACGGCGACGCCGATCGCGTCATCCTGGTCGACGAGCGCGGCCACGTAGTCGATGGCGACCAGTTGCTCGCGGTGATCGCGCAGAGCTGGAAGGAAGACGGCCGCCTCGCCAGGCCCGGCATCGTCGCCACCGTGATGTCGAACCTCGGGCTCGAACGCTTCCTCGATGGACAGGGGATCGGCATGGTGCGTACGCCGGTCGGCGACCGCTACGTGCTCGAACAGATGCTCAAGCAGGGCTACAATCTCGGCGGCGAGCCGTCAGGCCATATCATCCTGTCCGACTACGCCACCACGGGCGACGGCTTCGTCGCCGCGCTGCAGGTGCTGGCGGTGGTGCAGAAGCTGCGCCGTCCGGTGTCGGAGGTCTGCCACCGCTTCGATCCGCTGCCGCAGATCCTCAAGAACGTCCGCTACCGCAGCGGCAAGCCGCTCGACGATGCCGATGTCAAATCGGCGATCATGGATGGCGAGAACCGTCTCAACGGCCACGGCCGTCTCCTGGTCCGTTCGTCCGGCACGGAGCCCGTGATCCGCGTGATGGGCGAGGGCGACGATCGCATGCTGGTCGAGGACGTCGTTGATCAGATCGTCAACGCGCTCGGCCACGCCGCGGCGGCGTAAGCCAGCTTTGTTTCAGAGGCGCGTGATCGCTGATCGGTCATGCGCGGCAATGCATCGCAGCCATCGTCGATTGACGATGGTCGGCCGGGTGCGTGCATCGTAAAAAACTGCATTGCCGCCGCGAATCCTTCCGGGAAATGCGCCCTTGAACAAGCCCGTCATCGTGTCCGATGAGACGCTGTCCGCGCCGGTGATCGTGCCGGATGCGGCGCCGGGCCTCGCCGTCAAGGCAGCCGCCGCCGGGCCGGCCTACATCGTGCTTGCCGGCATCAGCTTCTCGCATTTCCTCAACGACACCATGCAGTCGTTGATCGCGTCGGTCTATCCGATCCTGAAGGACGCCTACGCGCTCGACTATGCGCAGATCGGCATGATCACGCTGGCGTTCCAGTTCACCGCGTCGCTGCTGCAGCCGCTGGTCGGACATTACACCGACAAGAAGGCGCAGCCGTTCTCGCTCGCGACCGGCATGGGATTTACCTTCTTCGGATTGCTGCTGCTCAGCGTCGCGCACGCTTACCCCGTCATCCTGATCGCGGCGGCGCTGGTCGGGCTCGGCTCGGCGGTATTCCATCCGGAGTCGGCGCGGATCGCGCGGCTGGCCTCGGGCGGGCGCTACGGTTTTGCGCAATCGGTGTTTCAACTCGGCGGAAGTTTCGGCACCTCGATGGGGCCGGTGCTGGCCGCGCTGATCGTGGTGCCGTTCGGCCAACCCTCGATCGCCTGGTTCTCGTCGATTGCGTTTCTGGCGATCGTGATCCTGTGGCGCATCGGCGTCTGGTACAAGCCGCAGATCACGACCAAAAAGGCGGCGGTGATTGAACGTCATCCGGACCATCCGGATCCACGGCGCGTCAGGATCGCGCTTGCGGTGCTGGTGGCGTTGCTGTTCTCCAAGCAACTCTACGTATCAAGCCTGTCGAGCTATTACATCTTCTATCTGATCGACAGGTTTCAGGTCTCGACCCAGGCGGCGCAGCTCTATCTCTTCATCTTCCTCGCCGCCAACGCCGCCGGCGCGTTCTTCGGCGGACCGATCGGCGATCGCTTCGGCCGGAAATACGTCATCTGGTTTTCGATCCTTGGCGCGCTGCCGTTCACGCTGGCGCTGCCCTATGCCGGCCTGGTCGGCAGCGCGGTTCTGACCGTGTTCATCGGCCTGATCCTTTCGTCGGCGACGTCGTCGATCATCGTGTTCGCGCAGGAATTGATGCCGCACCGTTTCGGCATGATCTCCGGCGTGTTCTTCGGCGTCGCCTTCGGCATCGGCGGGCTTGGCGCGGCGGTGCTCGGCCGCCTTGCCGATCACACCAGCATCGCCTTCGTCTACCACCTCTGCGCGTTCCTGCCGGCGCTCGGACTGCTCGCGGTGTTTCTGCCGAAGTTGCATCAACCCGTCTTGCGCTAGCGTGCGTCATCGCCGCTGCGGTCGCGTCAACAAGATCCTGGCGGTGCGGTGAGGCGACAAACCGTCGTCAACACATCGTTAGGAATGTCGGCGGCTTCGTGTGCTTTTCGTGGCCGCAATCTCTTCGTCTCGCACCGCGAAGCAGTGCATCGAAGGAGTGGTGACGATTTGTCAACCTTAATAATTAGGGTTAAGCGCCGCTTAAACATTTAATGGCATCGTCCGCCCGTGAGTTTTTGAAGTGGGGCGTTTTTCGCAGTCTGCCTCACCGGAAAAAAGGACGAAGCTTATGCGTAGCGTTATGTCTCTCGTTGCCGCCGGTGCGGCCACTCTGTTGTCGCAGGCGGCGTTCGCCGCCGACATGGCCATCGCGCCGCCCCCCTATGCAGCTCCGGTGGTCGAGGATTTCGGCGGCTGGTATCTGCGCGGCGACATCGGCTTTTCCAATCAGCGCGTCGATCGGCTGAACAATGCGCTCGACGTCAACCTGACCTCGTCGCAGCAGACCAACAGCTTCAACACCGCAGGCATCTTCGGTCTCGGCGTCGGCTACAGGTTCAACAACTGGTTCCGCGGCGACGTCACCGGTGAATACCGCGGCAATTCGCAATTCTTCGGTACCGACCACATCACCTATGTCGGCGGCGTCGGCACCGACACCTATCATGCCACCAAGAACGAGTGGGTCGTCCTGGCCAACGCCTATGTCGATCTCGGCACCTGGTGGTGCATCACCCCGTTCATCGGCGCCGGCGTCGGCGGCGCGCGGGTTGCGATCAACGGCTTCACCGATCAGGGTCTCGCCAACAATGGCGGCGGCGCGCTGCCCGGCCTCGCTTACGGCGACAGCTTCGCCAAGTGGAATTTCGCCTGGGCGGTCCATGCCGGTCTCGCCTACAAGGTCACGCCGAACTTCACCGTCGAACTCGCCTATCGTTATCTCGACATGGGCGACGGCCTGACCGGCGATCTCCGGACCTTCGACGGCACCAACGGCATCTACAACCCGATGACCTTCAAGAACATCACCTCGCATGACCTCAAGCTCGGCGTGCGCTGGGATCTGATCAGCCCGCAGGTTTACGCGCCGCCGCTGATCCGCAAAGGTTAACTACGGCTTTCATTCGCTAACGGTTGCGAGACGGCGCGGGAGTTTCTCGCGCCGTCTTTCTTTGCGTTAGCGGCACAAAAAAAGCGCCGGCTTTGCGACAAGATTGCGCCAATCAAGCGCCGAAACAACGATTGGTTAAGGTTAACAGGCGATGATCAACGCAGGTTCAGAGCGTCCGATGGAGCGTTGCAATGCGTCGACTTTTGCTGGTGGCGGTGATCTGTGGAGCGACTGGCGTCGCACAGGCGGCCGATATGCCGGACTTTCTCCGCGGAGGTATCTCAGATGGCCTGAGCCGGAGCAGCGTCAATTGGCAGGGCTCTTATGTGGGCGGCCAGGTGAGCTACGGCTCGGTAACCTCGAAGGTAGCCAGCGGAGTCAACAGCGACCTGCAGACAACCTACCCCTTGGTTCCTGCGCCCGGAGTCGCCTACAATTGGATGCCGCTGGGAAGCGCCAACGGCACCTCGACCGGTTACGGCGCCTTTGTCGGATACAATTCGCAATGGGATGACGTCGTCGTCGGCTTCGAGGCGAATTACATCCATGACGGATTCCGGTCTGTCGCGAGCTCGGTCGGATCGACATACGCGGGCGGCGTGCTCCAGAGCGTCACCAATTCCAACGCGACGGTGAAACTTTCGGATTTCGGTTCGCTGCGCGTGCGCGGCGGCTACGTCATGGGATGCTTCCTGCCTTATGCGTTCGTCGGCACCGGCCTTGGCAGCCAGACGGTCGATCGTACCGTTTCGGCGTCGCCGCCGCCGCTGGTTGCGGGGACGTTCGCCGCGAGCAAGTCCAAACTGGTGTTTGGATATAGCGCTGGCGCCGGCATCGACATAATGCTGGTCGGAGGCCTGTTCGTGCGCGCCGAATATGAGTATCGCCGCGTGACGTCGGACGTCGAATCCAACATCAACACGGTGCGCGCCGGCCTCGGCTACAAGTTCTGATCCCGCCGCCGTTGACAGATGTGCCGCTGCCTGTTGCACTGTCGCCCTCGACTGGCTGGGGCGACTTTGCATGAAGATCTACGGCGATACCAATTCCGGCAATTGCCTCAAGGTGAAATGGGTGTGCGATCATCTCGCGCTGCCCTATAGCTGGATCGCCGTCGATACGCTCAAGGGCGAGACGCGCACGGCTGAATTCCTCAAGCTGAACAGCGCCGGCCAGGTGCCTACGGTCGAACTCGACGACGGAAGGACGCTCGCGCAATCCAACGCCATCATCCGCTATCTCGCCCGCGGCTCCCGCCTGATTCCGTCGGATGCATACGCGGAAGGGAAGATGGATGAGTGGCTGTTCTGGGAGCAATACAGCCACGAGCCCTACATCGCAGTCTGCCGCTTCCAGATGTTCTATCTCGGCAAGCCGGCTTCCGATCTCGATCCCGAAAAGGTCAAGCGCGGCTATGCGGCGCTGACGCGGATGGAGCAGCAGCTTGCACTTTCGCCGTTCCTGGCCGGGGAGAACGTGTCGCTCGCCGACGTCTCGCTATTGGCCTACACCCGCCTGGCGCATGAAGGCGGCTTCGATCTCGATCGCTACGCCGCCGTGCGCCGTTGGATCGGCGAGGCCGAAAAATTTCTCGGCCTGCCGGCGGCGCGCTGACTTCACTGGAAAGTTTCATGCCCACCACTTTTGATATCACCATCCGTCGCGCGCGCGGCGAGGACATTGACGCCATCGTCGCCATGCTCGCCGACGATCCGCTCGGCGGGCCGCGCGAGCGGATCGAAGACCCGTTGCCGCAAAGTTACGTTACGGCGTTCGAGCAAGTCTCGCGCGACCCCAATATTCAGCTCGTTGTCGCGGAGAACGGGGAGGGCGCCGTCGTCGGCTGCCTGCAGCTCTGCATCCTGCCGGGCCTCAGCTCGCAAGGCGCCTCGCGCGGCCTGATCGAGGACGTTCGCGTTGCCAGCCATTGCCGCAGCCGCGGCATCGGCGAGCAGATCGTGCAATGGGCGGTGGCGGAAGCGCACGGCCGCGGCTGCAAGGTGGTCGAACTGCTGACGCATCACACCCGCGTCGATGCGCAGCGGTTTTACGAGCGGCTTGGATTTGCGCGCAGCCATGTCGGCATGACGATCAGGTTTTGACGCACGGTTGAATCGTTTCTGTCGCCACTGCTTGCGGTAGCAGGACTTTCTGCGATCGAATTAACAACCGATAAACTACGCAGGCGTCCGTTGTTTTACGGAGAGGAACGTCTGCGCTATCCCGGCGTCACCTTCGGGCTTGGGGCGCTTGGGGATTTTCGATGAAGAATTATTCGATCGTGCGGGTCGGCGATGAATATGTCGTGCAGGCCGGTGAAGCGCGCATTCTCAAGGTCACGAGCCGGCGGCAGGCAGCCAAGCTCGTGACCGAGGCGGCCGAACTGCTGGGGCAGGTCGTGGCTCTTCCGCCTGACGAGGAGGTATCACTCGCGTGTGAAGGCGAGCCTGCCCGGGATCCGTCCGAAGTTCCTTGACGATCTGACACGATTCCCCTAATCACCGCGGCGGGACACCTCCCCCCAACGGGAGGCTTACTATCTGGAAGGATAGATCATGACCGTTGCGAAGCCCGCTTCGCGGCCGAACGTGCCGCATTTTTCCTCCGGCCCCTGTGCCAAGCGCCCCGGCTGGAATCCCCAAAATCTCAAGGACGCCGCCCTCGGCCGCTCGCATCGTGCGAAGGTCGGCAAAGCGCGGCTCAAGCTCGCGATCGATTTGACGCGCGAAGTGCTTGAAGTCCCGGCTGATTACAAGATCGGCATCGTGCCGGCGTCCGATACCGGCGCGGTCGAAATGGCGCTGTGGTCGCTGCTCGGCGCCCGCCCGGTCACCACCATCGCCTGGGAATCCTTCGGCGAGGGCTGGGTCAGCGACATCGTCAAGGAACTGAAGCTCAAGGACGTCACCAAGCTGCACGCCGGCTATGGCGACATTCCCGACCTCGCCAAGGCCGATCCGGCCTCCGACATCGTCTTCACCTGGAACGGCACGACATCGGGCGTCCGCGTGCCGAACGCTGACTGGGTCAAGGCCGATCGCCAGGGCCTCACGATCTGTGATGCGACTTCGGCCGCTTTCGCGCAGCCGCTCGATTTCGCAAAGCTCGATGTCGTGACGTTCTCCTGGCAGAAGGCGTTGGGCGGCGAGGCCGCGCATGGCATGCTGATCCTCAGCCCTCGCGCGGTGGAACGGCTCGAGACCTACAAGCCGGCATGGCCGCTGCCGAAGATTTTCCGTCTCACCAAGGGCGGCAAGCTGAATCAGGGCATCTTCGAGGGCGAGACCATCAACACGCCGTCGATGCTGTGCGTCGAGGATTATCTCGATGCGCTGAACTGGGCCAAGTCGATCGGCGGCCTCAAGGCCCTGATTGCGCGCGCCGACGCCAACACCAAGGTGTTGTCGGACTGGAAGGCGAAGACGCCATGGATCGATTTCCTCGCCAAGGAGCCGTCGATCCGCTCCAACACCTCGGTGTGCCTGAAGTTCACCGACCCCGCGATCACGTCGCTGACGGCGGATGCGCAGGCGGAGTTCTCGAAAAAGCTGGTGGCGCTGGTCGAGAAGGAAGGCGCCGGTTACGACTTCGCCTATTACCGCGATGCGCCCGCGGGCCTGCGGATCTGGTGCGGCGCCACGGTGGAAACCTCGGACGTCGCGCTGCTGACGCAGTGGATCGACTGGGCGTTCGCCGAGACCAAGGCCGCGTTGCCGAAGGCGGCTTAGCTCGTCCTCTCAGCCGTAGTCCCGGCCAAGCGAAGCGCGAGCCGGGACCCATAGCCACAGCACGGAGTATGGATCCCGGCTCTACGCGCCAAGAGGCGCTTCGGCCGGGACGACAATCGATTTCCCAAAGGATCATCCCATGTCCAAACCCAAGGTTCTCATTTCCGACGCGCTGTCTCCCGCCGCCGTGCAGATCTTCAAGGATCGCGGCGTCGAGGTCGATTTCCAGCCCAATCTAGGCAAGGACAAGGACAAGCTTGCCGAGATCATCGGCAATTATGACGGCCTTGCGATCCGCTCCGCGACCAAGGCGACCGCGAAGATCATCGACAAGGCCACCAAGCTGAAGGTGATCGGCCGCGCCGGCATCGGCGTCGACAATGTCGAGATTCCGGCGGCCACCGCCAAGGGCATCATCGTGATGAATACGCCGTTCGGCAACTCGATCACGACCGCCGAACATGCCATTACCTTGATGCTGGCGCTGGCGCGCGAAATTCCGCAGGCCGACGCCTCGACGCAGGCCGGCAAGTGGGAGAAGAACCGCTTCATGGGCGTCGAGATCACCGGCAAGACGCTGGGCGTGATCGGCTGCGGCAATATCGGAGCGATCGTCGCCGATCGCGCGCTCGGCCTGCGCATGAAGGTCGTCGCGTTCGACCCGTTCCTGTCGCCCGAACGCGCCAAGGATATCGGCGTCGAAAAGGTCGAGCTCGACGATCTGCTCAAGCGCGCCGATTTCATCACGCTGCACACGCCGCTGACCGAAAAGACGAAGAACATCATCGACGCAACGGCGATCGCGAAGATGAAAAAGGGCGTGCGCATCGTCAACTGCGCGCGCGGCGGCCTGGTCGACGAGCAGGCGCTGGTCGATGCGTTGAATTCCAAACATGTCGCGGGCGCCGCCTTCGACCTGTTCGGCCATCCCAACGTAATCTGCACCCCGCATCTCGGCGCCTCCACGACAGAAGCGCAGGAGAACGTGGCGTTGCAGGTCGCCGAGCAGATGTCCGACTACCTGCTGACCGGTGCGATCTCGAACGCGGTGAATTTCCCCTCGATCACGGCGGAAGAAGCGCCGAAGCTGAAGCCGTTCATCGAACTCGCCGAAAAGCTCGGCTCGTTCGCGGGCCAGCTCACCGAGAGCGGGATCCTGAAAGTCCAGATTACCTATGAGGGACACGTCGCCGAGATGAAGATCAAGGCGATCACCTCGGCGGTGTTGTCGGGCCTGCTGCGGCCGATGCTGGGCGACGTCAACGTGGTGTCGGCGCCGGTCGTTGCGAAGGAGCGTGGCATGGTGGTCGATGAAATCGTGCGCGCCGCGCAGAGCGATTACGAAAGCCTGATCACGGTCACGGTCGTGACCGAACGGCAGGAACGCTCGGTGTCCGGCACGGTCTACCACGACGGCAAGCCGCGGCTGGTCGACATCAAGGGCATCCGGGTCGACGCCGAGTTCGGCAAATCGATGATCTACGTCACCAACGAGGACAAGCCCGGCTTCATCGGCAGCTTTGCGGGCCTGCTAGGCGATGCAAAGATCAACATCGCGACCTTCCATCTCGGCCGCGTCGAGCAGGGCGGCGACGCCATCGCGCTGGTCGAGATCGACGGCGCTGTACCCGCGGACGTGCTGGCCAAGGTGCTGGCGCTGCCCCAGGTGAAGCAGGCCAAGGCGCTGGTGTTCTAGGCAAGGCCGCATTCGAGGCGCCTTTCCGAAAGGGAAGGGCGCCTCGTCTGTTTGCTGTGAACCCGTCGCAGTAAACGCATGAAGATCCGATCGAACCGGTTGCTCACTCGCCGCGTCTCATGACCGGGAGCGGTGGGCGTATCGCCTTCAGGCGAACGGTTCAGGAGAGGATCCATGCGATTGTTTGCGAACAGTTTTCTGACGACGAGCCTCGTCGTCCTGACGGCGCTGGCCGCAGGCGGGGCGCGGGCGGCCAGTATCGACGCCAGTTCGGCGGTCGATGCCGTCACCGTCTATCCCGATGGCGCCAGCGTCACGCGCGTCGTCACGGTCGATCTTCCCGCCGGTGAAAACTCGGCCGTCCTCAAGGATTTGCCCCTGACGCTTGATCCGTCGTCGCTGCGGGTCGAGGGTGAGGCGGGTGCCAGGTTGACGATCGGTGCGATCGACGCCCTGCCGCCGCGCGCAACACCTCCGGTCAATCTGCCCGAACTCGACAAACGCATCGAGGCGCTGAAGGACGAGCGCGCCAATCTGCAGGGCGCGATCGATGCCGCTACCGCGCGCCGCAAGTTCGCCGAACGCTTTGCCGAGGCGTCTCCGGCCGGGATCGGCGACAAGGGCGAGGCGCGGCCGATTTCGGAATGGCGCGCCGCCTTCGCCGCGGTCGCGGAGGAGGTTGCGAGCGCCGACGCTGCGATCCGCGATGCCGAACGCAAGCAGCGTGAGCTCGACCGCGAGATCGCGCGGTCGGAGCAGGACCGCGCGCAGAAGCCGCCGAGCAAGCTCGAAATCCGGATCGAACTCGCTACTGCCGCGGCGACAAAGGCGCCGCTGCGCGTGACCTATGCGGTGCGCAACGCTCGCTGGACACCGCTCTACGACGCGCGTCTCGACACCGGCGTCAGAGACCGCAAGCCGGCGCTCGAACTGGTGCGCCGCGCCGAGATCACCCAAAACACCGGTGAGGACTGGTCGAATGTCGCGCTCGCGGTCTCCACTGTACGAACAGCGCGCGGCGGCAAGGCGCCGGATCTCAATTCGCTGATCGTGCAGTATCCGCAACCGCCGCGTCCGGCGGCGGCCGTCAGCGGCGGCGCGATGGATTATGCGGCAAAACCGCTGTTGCGTTCCGCACCGGCGCCCAAGGCGGAGTCGGTCGCCGAGCGCGCGGATGAACAACAGGCCGCGGCGGATGTCGGCAGCTTCCAGGTCGTGTTCAAGGTCCCCGGCCGCGTCAGCCTCGGCGCCGGCGAAGGCGCCAAGAGCCTGCGTGTCACCAGCGCGATGATTGTGCCCGACCTTTCGGTTCGCGCCGCGCCGGTGAAAGATCCGACCGCATTCCTCGAAGCGAGCTTCAGGCAGAATGAGGACGCGCCACTGCTGCCGGGCCGGGTTTCGATCTATCGCGATGGCGTGTTCGTCGGCCGCGGAATGATGGCTGCCGCCGGCAAGGACGAGACCGTGCGGCTCGGCTTCGGCGCCGACGACAAGATCAAGATCGAGCGTGCCGTTCTCAAGCGCAACGAGGGAACCGGCGGCCTGATCGTGACGACGTCGAAGACGGACGAGCGCGCCTTCAAGACCACGGTGCGCAACGGCCACGATTTCCCGATCAGGATTGCGATCGAGGACCAGTTGCCGGTCAGCGAGAACGAGGACATCGTGGTCGAGATGCTGCCGCAAACCACGGCGCCATCAGCGACCAACATCCGCGACAAGCGCGGGGTGCTGGAATGGGCGTTCGAGGCGAAGGCGGGTGAAGTGAAGGATATCAATTTCGCCTGGCGTATCCGCTGGCCGAAAGACAAGAACGTCGTGATGACGCCGTCGGGCTGAGCCGGCGAGGAGCGCGAACTTGCGGTCCTCTGCCTCCGCGGCCGAGGACCAGAAAACGCAACGACGTCAGGCGGATTCGCGCGCGACCCAGCGGTCACCGACCTTCCGGTATCCGTGCTTGACCGCCGCCCAGGCAACGCGATGCGCCGTGCTTTCGCGCTGTGCGGGACCGCGCGACGCGTACTGTTCCCAGGCACTGTTGAAGGCGGCGAGATAAATCTCCCGCGCGTGCTGCGGCAGATGCGCGCGAACGGGGGGAGGGAGGTCGTCGATCGATGCATACGGCAAGCGATATCTCCCGCATGGCCGTGCGACGGGTCAGACGCCAATCGGACCGGGATTGCTCAGGCCCAGCCGCCGCCACGGTAGGTGACCAGGTGGTCGTGGACGGCGCCGACGCCGGCCGCGGATTCCGCTGCCACCCTGATCGCCTTTCGCTCGGCATCCGAATCCGCAACACCCCAGAGATCGACGATGCCGTTGGAGACGGTGACGTTCAGCAGTCCAGTATGGGTCCAGGTTTCCGCCTTCAGGCTCGCAAGAATCCGGTCGCGGATCGCCTTGTCCGTCGGCGCGATGTCGAGCAACTTGCGCGCACTGGCCACCGCCTGAAGCAGATTGGCCCTGCTCACGACACCGACGAGCTGGCCGTTCTCCAGGACAGGCAATCGTTTGACGCCGTTCTTCTCCATCAGGGCTGCGACTTCATGGAGCGGGACCTGGGGCGAGGTGGTGATGACATCCCGCGTCATGACATCCGAAACCCTGCGGCTGTGGGATTTGACGTATTCGTCCGCCAACGTGTCGCTCTCGACCAATACGCGAAGCCACCAGGACCGGTGTCGTTCGGTCCCGGCCTCGACGCGGTGCAGCAAATCGCCTTCGCTGACGATGCCGACCAGCTTGCCGTTGTTGTCCAGCACCGGAACTGCGCTGATCTGCTTTTCGAGAAACAGCTTTGCAACCTCCTGCACAGTGGCGGAGGGACCCACGGTAATGACCGGGGCAACCATGACGTCACGGACAAGCATGGCAACTTCTCCCATCATTGGAACGATCATCAAAAGCCCCAGGCAGCGGCAGCTGTCGTTGATTCAGGTCAAGCTGGACGGAACCAGAGCGGCTACTGGTTCTATCGATCACGACCAGCGTCGATGCGGACGGCGCCGGAGGTTGATTGGAGCAGAGAACTTGATGGAGTCCGACCCCTCATCCCGCTAGCCGTGACTTCGGTGGCGATCTCGGGCAAGAAGATGCCAGGGATCGAACACAGGTCCCGGTTTGGGAGAAGCCAGCGATGTCCTATCAGCATATTCTCGTCGACGATCCCCGGCCGCGGGTCCGGCGCATCACGCTGAACCGGCCGGAGAAGCGCAATGCGCTGAATAATCGCCTGCGCGCGGAAGTGTTCGAGGTATTGCAGCAGGCGGACCGCGACCCTGATGTGTCGATCTCGATCGTGCGCGGCGCCGGACCGTGCTTTTCCGCGGGCTACGATCTGTCGGCGGACAATCGCGTCGACCAGCCCTATCACTCGGCTTCGGGTCCGGGCCAGTGGTCGCGCCACGTCGTCGAAGGCTGGTTCTCGATCTGGGATCTGGCGAAGCCGGTGGTGGCCCAGGTGCACGGCTATTGCCTGGCCGGCGGCACCGAACTGGCGACCGCCTGCGATATCGTCTACGTCGCCGACGACGCCCAGATCGGCTATCCGCCGGTGCGGCTGATGAGCCCGCCGGACATGCAGTATCATCCCTGGCTGGTCGGCATGCGCCGCGCGATGGAACTGATGTTGACCGGCGATGCGATGTCAGGCCGCGAGGCCGCCGAATGGGGCTTTGCGACGCGTTCTTTTCCGCTTGCCGAACTCGACGCGCGTACGCTGGATTTTGCCGAACGCGCCGCCAAGGGCCCGGTCGAACTGCAGCAGCTCAACAAGCGCTCGGTGCACCGCGCGATGGAGATCATGGGCGCACGCGCGGCGATGCGCGCCGGCACCGAGATCCAGGCGCTGGCGTTCACGACCGAAGCCAGCAAGAACTACATGTCGACGTTCCGCCGCGACGGATCAAGCGTGAAGTCGCAACTCGACCAGCGCGACACGACATTCGGGGATTACCGGACGAAGAAGGGATGATTGCCCACCGCTGTCATGCCCCGCTTCAAGCGGGGCATCCAGTACGCCGCGACCTCTCGGTCGATCACAAACGTCTCTGGGATACTGGATCGCCCGGTCGAGCCGGGCGATGACACCTGTGTTGTGGCGACAGTACGGAAATCACTTCGCCTTGAGGAAATCCGCGACTTCCAGCAGCACGAACTCGTTGTCGTCCGCCTTGTTCGGATCGCGGCTTGAGGAGAACGGCAGGTTGTTGTCGTTGCCGACGATGATGTGCGTGTCGTCGACGCGGTCGACGTTCTCGATGGTGAAGAACGGGAAGGTCAGCACGCCATCGTTGAGCGGCTTGCGCGCTTTCTTGTCCGGATCCCTGATCTTCATCAGGTCGATATAGGCGATCTTGCGGGCCGGCTTGCCGACATTGGCGTCGGAGAGTTCAACCTTGTAGACGCGCTTGAATTTGGCGAGGTCCGGAAAGCAGTTCTCGCCGCGCTGGCCTTGCGGGCAGGCCTTGTCCGCGGTGCCTTCGCCATTGTCGCGCTCGATGATCAGGCCGTTCGTGGCGTCGATCATGTTGAAGTCGCCTATCGCGTTGCCGTTCTGCTCGAACACGTAGGTCCAGAAGCGCCCGGTGAACTTCTCAGCGGCGACGTCGAACTCGAGGATGCGCGCGGCTTCCTTGCCGTCAACTTTTTCAACGTCCTTCTTCTCTGCGTCCCACAGCGGCCCTTCCAAGAGGCCGTAGAGGAACTTGCCGTCCTTCGAGGCGGCAAAGCCTTCATAGCCCTTGGAGCGGCGCAGGTTGACCGTCGTGTAGCTCGCGCCGGGTGCTGCCGGCGATTGTACCGACCAATGATCCGGCGAGCGCACCGGCTTGCCGTCGGCGATGGTGTCGAACACGGCGAGGATCTTGCCGGTCTTGTCGGCCTTCAGCACATAGGGGCCGAACTCGTCGCCGATCCAGAAGGTGTCGCCGACGAGCTGGAAACCTTCGGTGTCGAAATCGGCGCCGGTCAGGTAGCGCTTCGCGGTATTCTCGTGGACGATGCGGAACGGCACCTTCTTGTCGGGATCGTGCAGGAAGATGGTTTCCTGCCGATCGATCTTGCCGGACGCCCAGTCGATCTTGTGGCGGTTCAGATACAGCATCGAATCGGCCGAGTTGTAGCGCGAGCCCATGCCGTTGTCGGCGAGCACCCAGAACGAACCGTCGGGCATGACCTTGATGCCGGAATGGCCCTGCAGCGGCTGGCCCTTGAACGGCAGCGACACGCCGGTCGGCCGCTCATAGGATTTTCCCATCACGCTGCCGACGGCGTCGACGCGCTTGCCGGTGGTGTATTTGCCCGACGTCTTGAGGTCGTCAGGCGCATCCGCAGGCGCATCGATGAAGGTCTGCGCCGGCAGCACGGCGTGGCCTTTCAGCGTGGCGGGAAATTCGCCTTCGCCTTGCGCAAACGCAGCGGTGCTGGCCAGAAGGACGGCCGCGACGGAACAGAGTAGGGAAATGCGCATGATCGATCTCCTGGGGATTGACGATGCGTCGTTCTGGGCAGCGGATGTAACAGGCGGCTGACGGTTTTATGAAGGGTGCGTGTCGCCGTTGGATAAGGGGTGCGGCGCTACGCCACCGGTCGCATGGTCTGCGGCAAGAGGAACGGTATCCCGTTCTCGGTGTAGTCGATCTCGACGTCGACTTCGAAGATCCTGCGGATGGTCTCGGCTGTGATCGCCTCGGTGCGGCGGCCATCGACGGCGAGTCTGCCGCGATGCATAAGCAGGATCCGGTCGGCAAACCGCATCGCGAGGTTGAGATCGTGCAGCACGGCGACGACTGCGGTGCCGCCCTCCGCGCGTCGCCGTGCCGTCTCGACGAGGTCGATCTGGTGGCGCATGTCGAGGCTGGACGTCGGCTCGTCCAGCAACAGCAGGCCAGGCCCGTGTAGTGCTTCGCCGCAGGCGAGCTGCACGAGGATGCGCGCCAGATGTGCGCGTTGCTGCTCGCCTCCGGAGAGCGTCGGCAACTGCCGGTCGCTGAAATGCGCCAGTCCGACCTCGGTGAGCGCGGCATCGACCAGCCGCCGCGCGCTGGCGCGGCCGGCGTCGCCTGCGCCCATACGGACGATCTCCTCCACGGTGAACGGGAAGGTGACGGTGACATGCTGAGACAGCATTGCGCGGTGATGGGCGAGTTCGCGCGGCGGGTAGCTGCGGATCTCGCGCTGCTTCAGTTCGACATGGCCCCTCGTTGGGCGAAGATCGCCGGACAGCATCCGCAGCAGCGTCGACTTGCCGGCGCCGTTGGGGCCGACGATCGCGACCATTTCGCCGGCCGCGATGCGCAGGTCGACCGCGTCGACCAGCGTCGCGCTGCCGACCGCCAACGAGAGTGACCTGGCTTCGAGAAGGGACCTGGCTTCAGGAAGGGACTTGGCTTCAGAAAGGGACTTGGCTTCGAGAATGGACGTCATAGCGAGACCAGCCCGCGCTGCCGCAACAACATACCCAGAAAGAACGGCGCGCCGATCGCAGCCGTCAGGATGCCGATCGGCATGTCCGCGGGCGCGACGATGGTGCGGGCGAGCGTATCCGCACCCACCATCAGCCCGGCGCCCAGCAACATCGAGGCCGGCAGCAGCAGACGGTGCGCGGGTCCGATCAGGAGCCGCAGCAGATGCGGCACCACGATGCCGACAAATCCGATGACGCCGCAAACCGAAACCGCAACGCCCGTCATGGCTGACACCAGCACGATCGAAACCCGCTTCAGCCGCTCGACATCGACGCCGCTGTGAAAAGCCTCGGCCTCACCGAGCACGAGCACGTCGAGCCCACGCGCGATCGACAGGCAGGCGACGAGCGCGATCCCCAGAACCGGCGCCAGCGCGGCGAGCTTGGGCCATGTCGCGCCGCTCAGTGAGCCCAGCAGCCAGAACGTGATGTCGCGCAACTGGCGATCGTCGGCAATGAACACCAGCAGTCCGATGCCGGCATTGGCGATCGCAGCAATGGCTATTCCAGCCAGCAGGAAGATCGCAATCGACGTCCGTCCCGAACGGCTCGAGATTCGATAGAGGATGACGGTCGTCGCAAGCGAGCCCACGAAGGCCGTGAACGGCAGCACCTGATTTTGCATGAAGCGCAAGCTCTCGCCGATCTGGCTGTCGACGAAGACGATCGAAGCCGCAGCCGCGAGTGCGCCGCCGGAGGAAACGCCGACCAGCGCGGGATCGGCGAGGGGATTGCGAAACAGCCCCTGCATGATCGCGCCGGACGCCGCGAGCAGGGCCCCCACCATGGCGGCGGCCGCGATTCGCGGAATCCGGATCGACCACAGCACGAGCTGGTCTCGTACGAGATTGGGACCAGCCGAGGCATCCGCCCAAATACCTAGCGCCGCGGGCAGCCGCGCCAGCGGAATTCCCGCAGCGCCCACGGTGAGCGCGACCAGCGACGCGCCGAAGAGCACGATCAGCAGCCCGGCGAGGGTCAGCGACGCGGCGGGGCGCAACGCATATCCGCTGCGGCGCTTCGCGCCTTCCGCGCGGGAGTCCGCAAGATCGGTCATTGCCGGCAATTGGCCGTCAACGCCGCCGGCATAAACTTCTCGGCCTGCGGCGCCAGCGCCGGATAGAGCTTGATCGACAGATCGCGCGCCGCCGCCGCCGTGCGCGGCCCGAAGCCGAGCAGGTAGAGACCTTCCATGGAGATGAACGACTTGTTCGCGACGACCGGCGTCAGCGCGAAGGCGGGATGGACATACACCGCTTCCGCATCCACCGAATCCTTGCCGCGCTGGATCGAAAGCACCACGTCCGGCTTCGCCGCGACGATCGCCTCGTCGTTGATGATCTTGTAGCCGTCATAGCCGTCGATTGCGTTGACGCCGCCGGCAAGCGCGATGATCTCATTGGCGGCGGTCTTCTGGCCCGCGGCCATCGCGCGGCCGTTCAGCATCGACATCACGAACATCACGCGGACCGGCTTCGTCACCTTGGCGCGCAGTTCGCGCAGTTGCGCCAGGTCGTCGGTCACGACCGCGGTCAGGCATTCGGCGCGCTTGTCCGCGCCCATGGCATGGCCGACCAATTTGATCTTGTCGAGCAGGCCCTGTTCGGAAAAGGTTTCGGGCACCAGCACCAGCGGCACCTTGGCTGCCTCCAGCAGGTCCATGGCTTCCTTCGGCCCGGAGCCCTGCACGGCGAGCACCAGCGAGGGATTGAGCCCGAGTACGCCTTCGGCCGATATCTGCCGCATGTAGCCGACGTTCGGCTTGCCGCGCGCCGCGGCCGGATAGAGGCTCGTGGTGTCGACGCCGGCCAGCCTGTCCTCGAAGCCGAGCGCGTAGAGGATTTCGGTGATCGCGCCGCCGATCGACACGATCCGCGCCGGATCGGATATGGTGACGTCGCGGTTGCGCGCATCATGCACCTTGATGCCGGCTGCAACGGCAACGCCACCGAGCAGGAAGCCACAGGCAGCGGCCGATAATGCGAGCGTGCGGCAGAATGTCATTGCTGGTTCACTTGATCGGATTTGCCTGGACAGATTCGCTTAAACAGATTCGCTTGGTCAGGTTCGTTCGTTCACTTGGTCAGGATCAGCTTGTTCTGCGACGTCAGCCGCAGGCGGTAATTGTCCTCGCCATGCGCGATGATGATCTCGCGCTCCACCGCGAACAGTTCGCGGCTGTCGAGCCGGTTGCCGCTCATGACGATGGAACGCGTCGTGGGAGCAGGGCTTGCCGCATGCGTCGGTGCGTCTCCGAGCTTTCCTCCTGAAGGAACGGTCATCTAATCTGTGAAGCCCCGATTGCGCTATCCCAAGGCGTGTTTGTACAGGCCGGCCCGGCCGCAATCCAACTGCTGCAATTTACAATCGATATAAAGTGGGCTGCGTGGTTGTTGACCGGTTCCGCAGCCGGGCGTAACCAGATGCATGCGATGTGGGCAGGGGTGTGTCCCGGTCGCGAAGATTGGTAGCCAGCAAGCAGCCGCTTTTTGCGGCGCCCGCCAGCCAGACCCAAAAGACAGAACAACAGGTTGGGGCAGTATGGCTTTTCGGGCTAGGCATTCGCGCGCCCTGGTTTTGGGCGCGTCGGCTTTTTCATTGGCGTTGATGTCGTCGCTGTTGGTGACGTCGACGGCAGCTTTCTCGCAGACCGCCGAGCCGGATGCCGTCACGCGCGCGTCCGAGCAAAAGCAGAAGCAGTCGAAGCGCAAGCCCGCCGCGCCGCAGCAGGAAGCGCAGGCTGCGCCTGTCATGAACGCGCGGGCGCAGATTGGCGCCGCGCCTGTGCTGTCGCTCGATACGATCACGGCGGTCGCGACCAAGACGGACGAGCGCGCGATTGACGCGCTGGCGCCCGTCAGCGTGGTGACACTCGAGCAGATCCAGGGCCGCCAGGCCAGCACGCTCGGCGGACTTCTGTACAACATACCCGGCGTCTGGGTGCAGGATCGCGGCGACGAACCGTCGACCTCAATCAACATTCGCGGCCTGCAGGATTTCGGCCGCGTCGCCGTGGTCGTCGACGGCGCGCGGCAGAATTATCAGCGTACCGGCCATTTCGCGAACGGCTCCTTCTTCCTCAATCCGGAGCTGGTCGGCGGCATCGACATCGTCCGCGGCCCGACCGCCAACATCTACGGCTCCGGCGCGATCGGCGGCGTGGCGTCGTTCCGTACCAAGGACATCGAAGATGTCGTGCGTCCGGGCGAGCGCTGGGGTGTCGACGCCAAGACCATTCTCGGGACCAACTACGGCCGCGCGCTCGGTTCGGTGTTCGGCGGCGTTCACGTCAACCCGAATGTCGATGTGTTCGCCGGTGGTACCTACAGCACCCAGGAAAGCTACAAGGACGGTGCCGGCTTCGAGGTCGCCAATACTGGAAACCGGCTCACGGCCGGTATTGCCAAGCTGACGGTGCGGCCGGCTGACGGGCACGAAGTCAAGCTCGGCACGATATTCCAGCAAGACCTTTTCAGCGTCGGTCAGCCGCGGCGGCGCGCGGGCGACCCCAACACCACCAATCCGAACGGGACCAACAACCTGGACGGCACGTCGATCTACCGATCCGACGTGAAGAACTACACGACGACGCTCGGCTGGAAATATTCGCAGCCGGACGACAAGTGGTTCGACTGGGACGCCAAGGTCTACTGGAATCGCACCGAGAACGATCAGATCAAGACGGGCCATACCAGCACGACCCCTTCCGCCTTCTGCGGCGGCCTGCCGGGCAATGCGGTCTCAGGCTGTATCGGCAGCAACCGCGGCTACTTGCTCGATACGGTCGGCGTCGACGTCTACAACACGACGCGCTTCGAGACCTACGATTGGCGCCATGCGGTCACCTACGGACTGGATGCCTTCCAGGACAAGGTGACGACGAACGATCTGCGCGGTACCTCCGATGTGACCACTCCGGGTGGGCAGCGCACGCTGGCGGGCGGTTTCGTGCAGTGGAAGGCCAACTACACTTCGCTGCTCGAAGTGATCGGCGCGTTGCGTTACGACAATTACCAGCTCTCTTCCGCGACCTCGTCCGCCAGTGGCGACCGCCTGTCGCCGAAGATCACGGTCGGCCTGATGCCCACGGCCATCCTGACGCCCTATGCAAGCTATGCCGAGGGCTACCGTGCTCCCTCGATTACCGAAACGCTCGTGAACGGGCCGCACGCCGGCGCTACCGCTCAAAGCTCGTTCTTCCGCTGTCCGTCGGGCACCCCGGGACCGGGCGCCGATTCGACCTTCTGCTTCGTGCCAAATCCGAATCTGCGGCCCGAGGTTGGCAAGAACAAGGAGATCGGCTTCAACCTGAAGAAGAACGACGTGTTCACGTCGGGGGACAGCGTCCGCGGCAAGTTCAACGTGTTCCGCAACGATATCACCGACTTCATCGACCAGGTCGCGTTCGGAACGCCGCTCGTGGTTCCGACCGGGCCGCCACCTGCGCCGAGCATTGTCGCTCTGCCGTTCCTGCAGTACCAGAACATTGCCCAGGCCAGAATTCAGGGATTCGAGGCCGAGACGATGTATGACGCCAGTACCTGGTACGTCGGTGTTGCGGGCTCGTACCTGCAGGGCAAGAACCTGCAAACCGGCTTCGGGCTGTACAGCATCCCGCCGCAGAAGATCACGACGACGGCCGGCATTCGGCTGCTCGATCGAACGCTCGTGCTCTCTGTGATGTGGACGTCGGCGGGAGCGAACAGGAACATCCCTCCAACCTATACGCCGGCAACCGGGTTCGACCTCGTCAACCTCTATGCCCAGTACCAGCCGACGCGGGACCTCACGCTCAATTTCTCGGTCGAGAATCTGCTCAATCAGTACTACCGTCCCTACGCCATTCCGGTCGGTAGCACGGGAGACACTCAAAACGACGTGAAATGGGCCAGCGCCGGCCCCGGAATCGTATTCAAGGGTGGCCTGAAATATCATTTCGGAGGAACCTGACACGAAGAGCCCACGGTCTCGGGCGAGAAGACCGACACCTCCAGTGCACCGGGCCGCGCTGATGCTCCAGCGCGGCTTCGGCGCATCCGTGCTTCCACCCAATTCAATCGGTACGCCAAGCGCACCACAGCTAGGAGATTTCTGATGTTTATCGCAATGAACAGGTTCCAGGTGAAGATCGGCTCGGAAGCAGCCTTCGAGAACGTCTGGCGCAGCCGGGAATCCTATCTCGGCAACATGGCAGGCTTCGTCGAGTTCAATCTGCTCAAGGGTCCCGTCTACGAGGACCACACGCTGTATTCGTCGCACACGACCTGGGTCGACAAGGCGGCGTTCGAGGCCTGGACCCGCTCGGAAGAGTTTCGCCGGGCGCATGCCCGCGCCGACAACAAGACCGGCGAGAGCCTCTATCTCGGCCATCCCAAGTTCGAAGGTTTCGAGGTGATCCTGAGCGAGCGCAAATCCAGCGCCGCCGCCTGATGGGGAGGGTGCGATGCTGAGCACGGAACTCGCCGACCTCAAGGCGCATATGCTGGAAAATCCCGGCGCTGTCATCGAGGACGTGGCGCGGCAGCGAGACGTCACGCCGCGCGCCGTGCTGGAGGCGATGCCCGAAGCGATGGTGCGGATCCGCAGCGGCGGCGGGTTCGTCGCCGCGATGGGCGACATCGCGCAATGGGGCGAGGTGACGCTGATCGTTCATACCGATGATGCGATCTTCGAATTCACCGGCGCCATCCCGGCGGGAGAGATCGGCCGCGGCTACTTCAACCTGATGCAGCCCAAGGGACTGCACGGGCACCTGCGGCACGAGCGTTGCGCGGCGATCGCCTTTGTCGAGCGGCCGTTCATGGGAAAATCGTCGGCCTTCATCGCGTTCATCAATGTCGATGGCGGCATCATGTTCAAGGTGTTCGTCGGCCGCGACGAGACGCGTGCGCTCCGCGGCGATCAGTTGCAGCGCTTTCATGCGCTCGCGGACAACATCGCGCCGGCTGCCGCGGCGTAGCCGACCCGCATATCAGCCCGGGAGACGATCATGCGGCGAAGAGTGCTCGACTTTGTGATTCGTTTGGGTGGCGCCGTGACCGCGGCCGCGTTGCCGGGAGCGGCGCTGGCCGCGACCGACGCGGCACAGTTGCCGCGCAACCTGTCGCCATGGAACATGTTCGTGAATGCGGACGTGGTGGTGCAGGCGGTCATGGTCGGGCTTGCCTTTGCCTCGCTGGTGACATGGACCATCTGGCTTGCCAAGACCGTCGAGCTTCGCCGCAAGACGGCCGCGGCCAAACGACGCCTCGGCATGCTGGAGACCGATACCGTGCTCGCCAGGGCCGAGCAGGAAACCCGCGGCAGCAACGATGCCGTGGCGCAAATCATCCAGTCGGCCGCGCGCGAGGCCAGTCTCTCCAACGGACATTTCGATGATGGTCTCAAGGAGCGTGTCGCGCTGCGGCTGGAGCGGGTGGAAGCGGCGATGTCGCGGCAGGTCGCCCGTGGCACCGGCGTGCTCGCGACCATCGGCGCCACCGCACCGTTCGTCGGTCTGTTCGGAACGGTCTGGGGCATCATGAACTCGTTCATCGGCATTTCCGAGGCGCAGACCACCAACCTTGCGGTCGTCGCGCCTGGTATCGCGGAAGCGTTGCTCGCGACCGCGCTCGGTCTCGTCGCTGCGATCCCGGCGGTCGTGATCTACAACCATCTCACCCGCTCGATAACGGCCCACCGGGCGCTGCTGGGCGACGCCTCGGCGATGGTGCTGCTCCTGATCAGCCGCGAGGGCGACCGCGGTGCGTTCCACCTCGCGCGCGCCGCCGAGTGAGCTAGAGGAGGCGGAGCGATGGGCGCCAAGCTCGGTAATACGGTCGGCGGACGGATGCGCGGCGGCGTGGACGACCTGGTCGAGGCTCACGAGATCAACGTCACGCCGTTCATCGACGTGATGCTGGTGCTGCTCATCATCTTCATGGTCGCAGCACCGCTCGCCACCGTCGACCTCGGCGTCGATCTTCCCGCCAGCACGGTGGAGCCGTCGCCCCGACCGGACAAGCCGGTGTTCGTCACCGTGAAGCCGGATCTGTCGGTCGCTGTGGGCGAAGACGTCATTGCGCGCGATACGCTCACCACCACGCTCGACAGCGCCACGCAGGGGAAAAAGGACGAGCGGATATTTCTGCGCGCCGACAAGGCCGTTAGCTATGGCGACCTGATGGAGGTGATGAACCTGCTGCGCAACGCCGGCTATCTGAAGATCGCGCTGGTCGGCCTCGACGGCCGCAGTTGACCGTCATGAACGCGTTCGTTCTTCATGACGTCTCGGATCAAGCCGTCGTCCGGCGCTGGGGATTTTCTGCGACCGCAATCGTCGCGGTGCATGCAGCGCTGATCGCGCTGGCCATGAACTGGTACACCCAGCGTCCGACGCCCGGTGCGACGATGCCCGCCATCATGGTCGATCTGGCGCCGGTTACGTCGTCCCCCGAGGCGTCGCCGATGGACATTGCGCCGGGACCCGAGATGCAGCAGGCCGACGCGGCGCCGCCTGAGCCCGCGGCGGTGGAGCCGGTGGAGGAGCAGATCGCGCCGACCCCGCCGCAGGAGAAGCCGGAAGTCGTGGCGCCACCGGAGCAGAAGCAGCAGCCTACGCCGCCAAAGCCGGAGCCGGCGCAGATCGTTCCGGAGCAGAAGCCGGTGCCGGTGAAGCCGAAAATCGTAAGGAAGGACGCCAAGCGTCCTTCGGAGGCGCCACCGGCGCCGCGCACCAGCGCGCCACCGCGCGCCGAACGCCAAGCGCCCGCCGCATCTTCAATGAGCGCGGGCGCGACGGCCTCCGCGATCGCCGCCTATAGCAATCTCGTCCGCGCGCATCTGATGCGCTTTCACCAGTATCCATCAAGCGGTAACGGCCAACGCGGCGTCGCCAGGGTGGGTTTTACGATTGGCCGCAGCGGTCAGGTGCAGTCGAGCCGCCTGGGCGGCTCCTCGGGCGTTTCGGCGTTCGATGCGCAGGCCATGGCGATGGTCCGCCAGGCCGCGCCATTCCCGGCAATTCCGCCCGAGATCGCGCACGGAACAGTGTCCGTGAACGTGCCCGTGGAGTTCAAGCCGCGGTCCTGATCCCTCGGTCCTGATCTAGACCTATTCCTTGACCGCGCCGGTCAGCGACGAGACGTAGTAGTCGACGAACAGCGAATAGAACAGCGCCACCGGCAGCGAGCCGAGCAGCGAGCCCGCCATCAGCGCGCCCCACTGGTAGACGTCACCGGTGACGAGTTCGGTCAGGATCGCGACCGGCACCGTCTTGTTGGCGCCGCTCTGGATGAAGGCCAGCGCGTAGATGAACTCGTTCCACGACAGCGTGAACGAGAAGATGCCGGCCGAGATCAGCCCGGGTACGGCGAGCGGCAGCGTGATCCGTCGCAGGATCTGCAGCCGCGTCGCGCCGTCGACCAGCGCGCATTCCTCGAGTTCGTAGGGGATCGACTTGAAATAGCCGATCAGCAGCCAAGTGCAGAACGGCACCAGGAAGGTCGGATACACCAGGATCAGCGCCAGCGGCGAGTCGAACAGGCCGAATTGCACGATCACGGTGGCCAGCGGGATGAACAGGATCGAGGGCGGAACGAGATAGGCGAGGTAGATGCCGAGCCCCACATAGGGGCTGCCGCGAAAGCGCAGGCGCTCGATCGCGTAGGCTGCGAGCGTCGAGGCGAACAGCGACAGGAAGGTCGAGCACACCGCCACGATCATCGTGGTCCACAGCCAGGTCGGATACGCCGTATTGAACAGCAGGTGCTTGATATGCGCGAGTGTCGGCGAGGTGATCCAGAACGGATTGTGATCCTTGAAGTTCAAGAGTTCCGCGTTCGGCTTGAACGACGTGATCGCCATCCAGTAGAACGGGAACAACAGGATCAGCACGAAGCAGGCCAGCGGCAGGTAGATCATCATCACCCGCCGCGCCCGCGAATCCCACGACATCGTATCCGGCGTGGGGCTGGCGACGTTACTGTTGCCCGGTGAGGCGGCTACGTCAGTCATTGGCTTCTCCCTGCTGCCATTTACGGCGCGCGAGGCCGAAGTAGCTGAACAACGTTGCGAACACTAGGAACGGAATCATCGACACCGCGATCGCGGCACCCTCGCCGAGCTCGCCGCCGGCGATGCCGCGCTGGAAGGCGAGTGTTGCCAGCAGGTGGGTCGAGTTGACCGGTCCGCCGCGCGTGATGGCGTAGACGAGCTGGAAGTCGGTGAAGGTGAAGATGATGGAGAACGTCATCACGATGGCGAGGATCGGCATCATCATCGGGAAGGTGATGTAGCGGAAGCGCTGCCAGGCGGTGGCGCCATCCAGCATCGCCGCCTCGTAGAGCGAGGGCGAGATGGTCTGCAGCCCCGCCAGCAGCGAGATCGCAACGAAGGGGATGCCGCGCCAGATGTTGGCTACGATCAGCGAGAACCGCGCCGCCCACGGCGTTCCCAGGAAGTCGACATTGGTGGTGCGGACGCCTAGCACGTCGACCAGCAGATAGGAGATGATCGAGAATTGCGGGTCGTAGATCCACCAGAACGCCAGCGCGGAGAGCACCGTCGGTACGATCCAGGGCAGCAGCACAATGGCGCGCAGCAGGCTCTTGAGCGGAAAATGGTTGTTGAGCAGCAGCGCCAGCCAGAAGCCGAGCGCGAACTTTCCGAACGTCGCGACCGCGGTGTAGAACACGCTGTAGAACACCGCGCCCCACCACAGGGGATCGGACAGCAGATACTGGAAGTTCTCCAGGCCGATGAAGACGCCGCTCCTGCCGATCGTGGTGTCGGTGAAGGCGAGCCAGACGCCGAGACCGAGCGGGTAGGTGAGGAATACCCCGAGCAGCCCGAGCGCCGGCGTCAGGCACATCACGATCAGGAACGGCTTGTAGTCGAGCAGGCGCGCGATCCAGCCCGGTTGCCGGTGCGCCACGCCGCGCGTCGATAGTGTGGTTACAGACATTGAATGCTTGCCATGCTCAGTTCAAGGTCATTCCGGGGCGATGCGAAGCATCGAACCCGGAATCTCGAGATTCCCCGATGCGCTTTTGCGCATCTGTGGTCTGGTGCTTACACACCATCCCGGAATGACGGCATATCGTTCGACGGCGGTTTTACCGAGCCTGCCGCCGGAAATACCGCTTCGCCCGCTGCTCCGCTTCCGCGGCTGCAGCCTCAGGCGTCGAGGCGCCGGTCGCCACTGCTGCGCACATCTGCACCAGCACGTAATCGGAACTCACAGCACCGGTTGCCGTCGAGATCGGGCCCTTGTAGCCGTCGTAATAGGTGCTGTTCATGGTGTCCTTGAAGATCTTGACCTTGGGATCTTCGGACCAGACCTTGGCCTCGGCGTAGTTGGCCAGCGGCTGCGCCCAATAGCCGGAGTTGGCGTTCAGCCACGGCTCGTACTGGTCCTTTTCCAGCATGTATTGCAGGAAGGCCTTCGCGGCGTTGGGGTACTGGCTGTGCTTGAACAGCATGGCGTTGAGCGTCAGGCCGGCCATCGGGGAGACCTTGGCGAGGCCCTTCGGCAGCAGCTGATGCTCGCTGTCGTCGGCGATTGCCTTGGTGGCCGGATCGTTTTTCAGGGAGAAATACAGCGAGACGCCGTTTGCGGTCAGCGAGATTTCCTGCGCGGAGTACGCGCGGTTGTTGCTGACGTCGTTCCAGGACGCCGTGCCGGCGATGAAGGTCGGGTACAGTTCCTTGACCCATTTCAGCGCGGCGATAGTCTCCTTGCTGTTGATGGTGACGTTGCCTTCCTCGTCGATCAGCGAAGCGTTGTGCGACCACAGCGCCCAGTTGGCGAAGCCGTTGCCGTCGCCCTTGGCGTTGCCGAGCGCGAAGCCGGCCGGCTTTCCGGCCTTGTGCAGCTTCCGGCACAGGTCGAGGAAGCCGGCGTGGTCTTCCGGCACCTTGTCGAAACCGACCGATTGCAGCACCGATTTGCGGTAGATCAGCGGGCCGGCGGTGGCGCCGAACGGCAAGCCGATCCAGGCGTTGCTCTTGTTTTTCATGCCGTAGTTCTTTGCCAGCGGCAGCCAGCCGCCGTAGCGCTTGCCGAGGTAGTCGGCGACATCGGTCAGTTCGACCAGCTTGTCGATATAGATGTGCGGCGCATCGGAGAAACCGATGATGATGTCGGGGCCGGCGCCGGAATTCGACGTCACCGCGGTCTGCTGGTTGATGTCCTCCCAGCCGACGAAGTCGACCTTGACCTCGACGCCGGTATCCTTGGTGAACTTGGCGCAATTGGCGCGGAACACGTCCTCGTCCGCCTGCACGAATCGCACCGGGCGCAGCATGCGCAAGGACGCGCCTTTCTCGATCGCGTATTTGGGGGCCGCGACGTCGGCAGCCTTGATGGTGGAGTTGGTCTGGGCCGAAGCACCGGTCGCCGCCAGCGCGGCAGCGGACACGCCGAGCGCCAACGCGTCACGGCGGGTGATGTTGGTCGTCATATCAAGAGTTCTCCCTGTTTCCTGTTCCCGGCGTTTCACCGCCGGTGAACCCATAGCCTCGATTCAGAGGGAATCGCAGGCCGTTCGTTACGTTGTTGTTACTTCTTGCGGGCGCGGACCGTTCTCCGCTTCGCCCGAAGACGCCTTCTTGCCGTCCTAGCTGTTCGGACCGCGATCCATGCTGACAGGTTGCCAGCGACGAAGCGAGGTGTTTTGCAGCACCGACGGATTGACACAGCTTACCGGCCACATGCCCGACAAGACCAGTGACAATTCGTAGCCTACGCGGCGCTTGCGTGCTTCGTCAAAACGTGCCGACGCAGAGGCGACATGCGCCGTAAGCGTGACGTTTTCCATGGAAAGCAGCGGATTGTTATGGGACGGCGGTTCCTTTTCCAGCACGTCCAGCGCAGCGTGCGAGATCCAGCCCTCCTGCAGCGCCTTGATCAGCCCTTCCTCGTCCACCGTTGCGCCGCGGCCGGTATTGATGAAGATCGCGCTCTTTTTCATCTGCCGGAAGTGCTTCTCGCCCAGCATGTGGTGGACTTCGGGCCGGGCCGGGGCGTGCATCGACAGGAAGTCGGACTGCGCCAGCACCTCCGACAGCGTCGCCGGGACCACGCCGTGGTCGGAAATCAGCGTCTCCTGGATGAAGGGATCGTAGGCGATCATGCGCAGCCCGAACGGGGCGGCGCGCTTGGCCACCGCACGCGCGACGCGGCCGAACGAGATGAAGCCGAGCGTCTGCCCCATCAGCCGCGGAATCTTCAGCAGCGCGGGACGGCCCTCGGACCACCGTCCGGTGCGCACCATCTTGTCCTGCTCGACCAGCCGCCGGAAGCCTGCCAGCAGCAGCATCATGGCGTGGTCGGCGACCTCCTCGATGAAGGTATCGGGAATGTTGGTGACGGGGATGCCACGGGCGGTTGCGGCTTTGACGTCGACCGAATCGACGCCGACGCTGCCGAGCGTGATGACCTTGCAATTCTGCAGGGAGTCGATGACCGCCTTGGTGATCGGCATGCCCTTGGCGTAGATCGCGTCCGCGTCTTTCGCTGCGGCGATGAACTCCGCTTCGTTGGCCGGCGCCTCGATGATCTCGGCTCCGATCGGGTCGAGCGCTTCCTTCTCGTAGTCATAGCCGCCGCCGGCGACCGTAAAGCTCGCGCCCTTCGGCGTCACCACCCTGAATTTCGGCATTTCCTGCTCCCGATTTATCTTCGGTGTTGGTTTGAGGGCGACGGGCGCCGCCACTGTTGTTTGACAGATTCCCCTTTTACGCGACTTGATTGCCATCCGCTACAATCATCGGTTGCTTTATTCAATAAAAACACGGACTTGTGCCGTCTTCGTAAGGAAGCGCTAAAGGGTCTCTCGATACCGTGCGTCCATCGACCGACCGAATCGCACGCACGTTTCCGGAGATTCCCTGTGAAGCTGACCAATCTCAAGATCACCCCCAAGCTCGGCATTCTGGTGGGAATCACCATGCTCGGCCTCTGCGCCGCCGGTGTTCTCGCGGGCTATCTGATGCAGCGAGAGATGCTGAACGGGCGCGTCGAACAGACCAGGGCGATCGTCGACATGGCGCGCAACATGGCGCTCGGGCTGCAGAAGCAGGTCGAGGCGGGCCAGATGACCAAGGATGCGGCGATTGCCGAGTTCAGCAAGCGCGGCAATACGCTGACCTTCGACAACGGCAACGGCTACGTGTTCGCCTACACCATGGATGGCATCGCCGTGCTGGCGCCGGTTCCGGCGCAGATCGGCCAGAACCGCATGGATATCGAAACCGCCGGCCGGAAGCTCGTGCGCGAGCTTCGCGACGGCATTGCCAAAGACGGCCACGTCACGCTGCGTTACGAATATCGCAAGCCCGGCAGCGAAGAACTGATCCGCAAGTTTTCCTACGCGGTGCCGATCCCCGGCTGGAACATGTTCGTCGGCACCGGCGCCTATCTCGACGATCTCGACGCCAGGATGAAACCGCTCGCGTGGCTGCTCGGCCTTGCCATTCTCGGCATCGCGCTGGTGGCGGGCAGCATCGCCTGGATGATCGGCCGCAGCATCGCAAAGCCGCTCACCGAACTCGGCGCCCGCATGCAGGATTTGGCCGAAGGCAAGCTGGACGGCGCCATTCCCGGCATCGGACGCGGCGACGAGATCGGCGCGATGGCTGCGACCGTGCAGATCTTCAAGGACAACGCAGTGCGCATCCGAGGGCTCGAACAGAAGGAATCAGAAGTGCAGGCGCGCGCCGCGGCCGAGCGCCGCGCGGCGATGGAGAACATCGCCAGCGATTTCGAACGCAGCGTGACCGGCATCGTCCGGTCGGTATCGACGGCGGCGGCCGGCATGCAGACCACGGCGCAGTCGATGACGGCAACCGCCAGCGATGCCAGCGCGCGGGCAGCGACCGTCGGTGCCGCGTCGCAGCGCTCGTCGGACAATGTCGGCACCGTGGCGTCCGCCGCCGAAGAACTCTCCAGTTCGGTCACGGAAATCTCCCGCCAGGTGGCGCGTTCCAGCGAGATCGCCAGCAAGGCGGTGAGCGACGCCGAGCGCACCAACGCCACCGTCGGCGCGCTCTCGATCGGCGCCGAGAAGATCGGCGAAGTGGTGAAGCTGATCCACTCGATCGCCGCGCAGACCAACCTGCTGGCGCTCAACGCCACCATCGAAGCGGCGCGCGCCGGCGATTCCGGCCGCGGCTTTGCGGTCGTGGCGTCGGAAGTAAAGGCGCTCGCCAACCAGACCGCGAAGGCGACCGAGGAAATCTCGTCCCAGGTCGCGGCCATGCAGGCCTCCACCAGCGAGGCCGTGGCCTCGATCGGCGGCATCACCGAAACCATCTCGCAGATGAGCGAGATCACGGTTTCGATCTCGAGCGCCGTCGAACAGCAGGGCGGCGCGACCCGCGAGATCGCCCGCAACATCCAGTCGGTGGCGGCCGGATCGAACGAGATCGCCACCCATATCGGCGGCGTCACCACGGCAGCGACCGCGACCGGCAAGGCGGCCTCCGAGGTGCTGGCGAACGCCCGCGAACTCGATACCCAGTCCGGCATGCTGCGCAGCGCGGTGGATGAATTTTTGGTCAAGGTGCGCGCGGCGTAGGCCGCGATCACACTCTCCGGCAACCGCTTGCCGCCATCGGGAGCGCGAGTATATTGCGCCGATGGCTGTCAGCTCGCCCGATCTGAAAGCGTTCTTGCTCGCCACGCCGTTCTTCGGCGGCCTTTCGGATGCAAGCCTCGAACTCCTGGTTTCCATGCTGGTCGAGTGCCGCTTCGACGCCGGCGCCACGGTGGTCGCGGAAGGCGAGCCGGGGCGCTCGATGTTCGTCGTTCACTCCGGCGAACTGGTCGTGAGCAGGCGTGCGGATGGCGAGCGCATCATCCGCATGGCGCGGCTGGAGCCCGGCGATTTTTTCGGCGAAATGACGCTGATTGAAATGCAGAACCGATCGGCCACGGTCGTCGCGGAGAGCCCGACCGTGCTGTACGAACTCACGGCCGGAAAACTCTATGCCTGCTACAAGGCCGATATCCAGGCGTATGTGATGGTGATGCAGAACATCAACCGCGAGCTATGCCGCCGGCTCCGCCGCGCCGACCGCCGCATCGCCGAACTGGAAATGCTTCACACGGGTGAATGACGGCGTTGGACGCCGTAGGGTGGGCAAAGGCGTTCTTGCGCCGTGCCCACCATCCATCAACGAATCGCAATGTGAACGGTGGGCACGCTACGCTTTGTCCACCCTACGAAGTGCGTCGCGCGTTACTGCTTCTCGATCCCGGCGTCCGCGATCAGCTTCTCCCAGAGCACCAGCTGCTCCCTCAGGAAGGCGTCGAACTCTTCCGGCGTGCCTGAAAATGCTTCCATGCCGCGTTCGCCGAGCTGGTTCTTGATGTCGGGCCGTTCGATGATCTTGCGGATTTCCGCATTGAGCTTGACGACGATGTCCTTCGGCATGTTCGCCGGGCCGAGATAACCCTGCCACGACGTGATGTCGAAACCTTTCACCGTGTTGTCCATGGTGGGCAGTTGCGGCAACAGCGCCGAGGGCTTCTTGGTGGTGACGGCCAGCGCCTTCAACGCCTTGGCGTTGACGTGGGGCAGGCCGGTCGGGACGTCGATGAACATCATCGAGACGCGGCCGGCGATCACGTCGGTCAGGGCCGGCGGCGAGCTCTTGTAGGGAACGTGCAGCAGGTCGATCCCGGCAAGGCGCGCAAACGTCGCGCCCGACACGCTCGCCGAGGAACTGCCGCTGGCGTAGGAGTATTTGCCGGGCTCCTTCTTGGCCAGCGCAATCAGTTCGGCCACCGAGTTCACCGGGATGTCCGGATGGATCACCAGCATGAACGGCAGGTCGCCGGTCCGCGCGATCGGGGTGAAATCCTTGATCGGGTCGTAGGTCATGGTCTTCAGCAGATACGGATTTGCCGAATGCGTCGTGTTGGTGGTCACGAATAGCGTGTAACCGTCGGGCGCGGCGCGGGCCACGAAGCTCGCCGCAATCGAGCCGTTGGCGCCGGCCTTGTTTTCAATCACGGTGCTGACGCCAAGCGCGGTGCCGAGCTCCTTGCCGATCAGGCGTGTCGTGGTGTCGGTGCCACTGCCGGCGGCGAACGGCAGCACCAGCGTGATGTTGCGGTTCGGGTAGGGGGCCTGCGCGGAAGCCGTGGCGATCAATGCCAACATCAGGGGGGCCGCCGCCGCGACGCGCCGGTACCGCTTCAAAGTTGCAAACATATAGTCGTTTCCTCAGGTTGTTCTTGGTCAATTGGCCGGGAAACTAGCCCGCCCGGGATCAAAGGGGAAGCCGGTAAGACGCTACGCCGCATGCTGCGGAAACACGCGCTTCTCAGGCTTTTGCCGAGGCCGGCCGCGATGCGATCACCACCCCGGCCAGCACCAGCACATAGCCGACCAGGTGGAACAGCCGCAACTGCTCGCCGAGCAGCAGGATCGCCATCGCCGAGCCGAATACCGGCACCAGGTGAAAGAATGGCGCGGCGCGGTTCGGCCCGATCAGCGCCAGCCCGCGGTTGAAGAACGTGTAGGCCAGCGTGGAAGGAAAGATCACCACATAGGCCAGCGCCGTCATCGAGATCAGGTCGAACTTCAGGGTGACGCCGGTCGAGAACTCCCAGATCGAGAACGGCAGCAGCATCATCGCGCCGCAGCAGGTGGTGAACGAAATCAGCGACAAGGCATGCGTCACCGGACGCCGGGGCATCAGCGCCGAATACAGCCCGAACGACACCAGCGAACTGGCAAACATCAGGTCGCCGCGGTTGAAGCTGATGCCGGCGAGTGCGCTGAAATCGCCGCGCAGGATGATGGTCAATACGCCGGCGAGCGAGATGGTGATGCCGGCGAGCTGCGCGCCGGTCAGGCGGACGCCGAACAGCGCCAGCGACCACAGCGCCACGAACAGCGGCCCCGCCGACTGGATCAGCAGCGCGTTCAGCGCCTCGGTGTACTGCATGGCCCAGTAGGAGATCGCGTTGTTGTAGGCAAACCCGATCGCCGACAGGAACACCATCATCGGCAAATGCGCGCGCAGCACCGGCCAGTCGCGCTTCAAATGCGGCCAAGCGAACGGCAGCAGGATCAGAAAGGTGCCGATCCAGCGCAGACAGGACAATGTCAGCGGCGGGACGTGGCCGGCAACGTGGCGCGCCAGCACGATATTGCCGGCCCAGAACAGCGAGGTCAGGCTGAGCAGCAAGTAAGGCTGGTTGTTCAGCCACCGGATTGGATGGAGGGCGGGCGGCGCTGGTGCGGGGTCGGTCATGGTCTCGGACCAAGTAGGGCCAAAATTTCCGCCGCACGACAAGTCCCACGCCTGCAATGCTACAATGTCCGGCATCGCCGAATGCCGTGAGGAGCCGTGGATGGGTGTGGATCTGCTGAACGTGAAGGGTCTGCTGGAGCTGGACCAGCAGGCGCCGGTGGTGATGGTGAATCTGATGCGTTTCCGCGAACGCTCGCTCGACGGCGACGGATCGGGCTGGGACGCCTATTTGCGCTACAGCGCGCTCACCGTGCCGATGATCAAGGCGCGCGGCGGCACGCTGCTGTGGACCGGCGACGCGAAAACGGTCGCGCTCGGGCGGCAGGACGGCAATCAGTGGGACTATCTGGCGCTGGTGCATTATCCGACGGTGTCAGCGTTCATGGACATGATGACGTCGGCCGACTACGAACAGCGCTGCGACCCCCACCGTACCAACGGGTGCGCCGAACACGTGATCATCGCGACGAAGGAGGCGTACAGCAAGTTCAAGGCGGGGTGAGCTGAAGCGTGCAAGACCAACATCCACCGCCTGTCATGCTCCGCGAAAGCGGGGCATGCAGTACGCCGCGGCTTCTCGGCTCGATCCGTGGTCTCTGGAATACTGGGTCACCCGCATTCGCGGGTGACGACAGCTCACCTGACGGCAAAGACGTTCAAAACTTCCGCACCAGATCCGGCGTGATCTCGCTGAGGGAGCGGATGCCGAGCAGCGCCAGATCGCGGTCGATCTCGGCCTGCAGCAGCGTGATCGCGCGCCGGACGCCGGCCTGGCCGCCGGCGATCGCGGCATAGAGGAGGGGGCGGCCGACCCAGACGAAATGCGCACCCAGCGCCAGCGCCTTGATCACGTCGGTGCCGCGGCGGATACCGCCGTCGACCATGACCGTCATGCCCTTGGCTTCGGCTGCTATCTCCGGCAGCGTGCGCAGGCCGGACATGGTGTAGTCGAGCTGGCGGCCGCCGTGGTTGGAGAGCATCACGCCATCGACGCCGCTCTCGCGCGCGATCCTGGCGTCGGCGGGCGAAACCAGTCCCTTGACGACGAGCTTGCCCTTCCACCTCTTGCGGATCAGTTCGACATGCTTCCAGGCGAGCTGGTCGCGGTGGCCGATATTGCGCATCAGGTTCTTGGCGAGCACCGGCGGACCGCGCCTGGCGTCCATGTTCTCGAAATGCGGCATGCCGAAATTCTTCACCGTGCGCGCCCATGTGCCGAACAGCCAGTGCGGATGCGTCACCGTATCCCAGAACACCCGCGGCGTGATCGCGAGCGGCACCTGAAAGCCGTTGCGGATGTTGTTCTCGCGGTTGGGCGGTACCGGCACGTCGGCGGTGACGACGAAGGTGTCGTAGCCGGCTGCCGCCACGCGATCGACCAGCGGTTCGATGCGCTCCGGCACGCCGGCGAGATAGGCCTGATACCACGCGGCGTTGTTCTCGCGCCGGACGTCCTCCAGCGTGATCAGCGACGAGGCGCTGAGAATCATCGGCACCCTGGTTTCGGCGGCCGCGCGCGTCAGCACGATGTCGCCGCGATAGGCGCACAGTGCCGAGGAGCCCATCGGCGGGATGCCGAACGGCGAGGCGTAGCGCTTGCCGAACAGCGTCGTGGTCTGGTCGCGGCCGGAGACGTCGTTGAGCACGCGCGGGACGAAGCCGTATTCGTCGAAGGCCTTTCGGTTGTCGCGCACGGCGGCATCGGTCTCGGCGCCGCCGGAGATGTAGCCGTAGAGGAATTTCGGAATCCGGCGCCGCGCAGTCGCCTCGAAATCGTCGAGCGTGAGATATTTCTGCAAGGCGCGCGGCACGGCGCTCTCGGCGCGGGTCACGGTGGCGGGCGGGGCGGTGGTCACAGCGGCTGATTTGTCGAGCACGTCGGGCGTTTCCGTTATTCTTGGTTCTTGATTGAGGCTACCGTCTGGCGGGCGCTGCGGGCGGGGCGCTGCCAAATTTGCTGGTGTTGATGGACTGGCTGAGCTCGCCGAACATCTTGCGGGTGTCGGCGATGACAGAGTTGGACTTCTTGTTGAAGCTCTCGACCAGTTCGCGCAGCGAGATCACGGTCGGCAGCAACTCGCCGCCATATTTGTCGCTGGCGAGGCCGCCGAGAAAGTCCTTGGTCTTGTCCAGCGCGCCGTCGACGGCGGCGATGCCGTCCTCGGCGGTCGCGATGACGCTGGTGATCCTCGCGCCATTGCCGGACAGCGACGTCGTAAAGCTTTCAAAATTCCGCAGCGTGTCCTTTACCGCCACCTCGTTGTCGGCGATTACCTTGTCGACGTTGCGCAGCGCGACACGGATCTTTTCCTGGGTGTTGAGCGTCCCGTCGGGATCGGCGGTCAGTTCGGGAATGCCGTCCGCACCCTTTCGCGGCGGCGGCGCCTCGTCGGAGCCGCCGGTAAAGGAAATCGCGGCGATGCCGGTCAGCCCCTGGAATTCGAGGCCGACCTGGGTGTCGCTTTTTACAGGCGTATTGCCGTCGATCATGGCAAGCGCCACGACGCGGCGGGGATGGTCGAGCTTCAGCGACACCACTTCGCCGACCCGGATGCCGGAGAAATTGACGCTGCCGCCCTTGCGCAGGCCGGAGGCCGAGCCCTCGAAGATCACCCGGAACGGCACCTGCTGCTTGATGCCGGCGAGCCTCTGGTAGGTGAGGAACGCAGCCAGCGCCCCGGCAATCAGGGCCAGGGTCAGGGTGCCGATCATTACGTTGCTGGCGCGCGCTCTCATCGAAAACCTTGCGAAGCGGGCTCAACAGATAGCGGATTTGCCGCCGCAAGTCACCGCGCTCGACCACCCGGAACAAGGGGGCGGCCGAGGTCTAGAGGCGAGGGATCCAGCCCGGTCGGCTCAACAAGTATTCGACCATTCGCGGAGGAATGCTCAAAGCCTTGGCTATCACGAGTTCATCCTTCGGCAGTCCCGCAAGGATCGATGCTTCGCTCTTGCTTCGGACCTTGGGAAGCCACTCCGGATCAACCACGACGGCGCGTCCGACCGCAACCAAGTCAGCTCCCAGATCGATCGCCCCCTCGGCATCCATGCAGGTTTTGATCCCGCCACTCGCCATGATCGCGCTGCGGCCGGCTACAACGCGGGCAAGTGCCGTGATTGGGCTCTCTGCCGGGGTATGCCTCTTCTCGACCGGACCATTGTAAACGCGTGTCTCTCGCATAGGTCGACTGTTGCGATAATCATCCAGCGAAACGGAGATGTAGTCGAGATTCAACCTGGCCAATTCGTTGCAAAGCTGTTTGGCGTCCTCGAGCGCATAGCCGTCCGGCTCGGCCTCGAATGGCGTAATGCGAAACCCTGCGATCAAGTCTGGACCGAGTGCGTCGCGAACAGCCTGCGCGACAGCGAGCGGAAAATTCATGCGCTTTGAAAGCGTGCCTCCCCAATGATCAACGCGATGATTGGCCCGGGGTGAAAAAAATTGATGAACCGCGTAGTGGTTGGCGCCGTGAACCTCGACGCCGTCGAACCCGGCCTTTCGGGCGAGCGAAGCGGCGTTGCGGAAGCTCGCAATCAGGCCTTCAACCTCATCTGCCGTCATCGCCCTCGGGGTCTTTGCCCCCGGACGCAACGATGCAACGGCAGAAGGCGCCCGCATAGATTGCTCACCGATCAACTCAGGCTTTGCGATGCGTCCACCATCGTAGATTTGCAGGATCGCAAGGCCTCCTGCAGCACGCATTGCTTCGGCGAGCCGGGTGAGGCTGGACAAATGTCCGTCATGGGCCGCGCCAATCCCCCGCCAGGAGCGCCCGTCCTCCTTGACGTAAGTCGCGGAGGAAATGGCGGCTCCGAACCCGCCGGCGGCACGTCGCCGGACAAATTCGAGTTCGTCTTCGGCAGCCGTTCCATCTTCATGGGAAGCATCGGTCGTCATCGGAGCAATGACAAACCGATTTGCGATCTCCCGTCCGCAGTTGAACCTCAAAGGGGACCAAGCAGCCATCGATCAAACCTCGGTTATTCCTCGTGGGGCAGCATTGGACGGAAACCCGTTCGCTGCAACTTGATAGCGCATCTGCCAGTGAAAGATACGCCCGGCGTCGATGACGACAGTCTGCCCGGTCACGGTCTCGGTGCGACACATGGCGACCACCATGTCGGCGCAGCTCTACCCTTCGAAGCGGACGTCGGCGAACAGATAAGCAATATCGGCTTAGGGCCACAGCCAGACGCTTAAGACGTGGGGGACAGAACTTGAAGGCTCATTCTCCCTTTTGGCTGCAGCCAATTGCGCAATTGTCTCCAAGTATAGGCCGGAAGTGATCCGACGGCCACCCGCGCAGCGTTCTAATGTCGGTAGCACGATACAATCGCGGTTGGCTTCCCGATGGATCATTCATTTGCACGGACGGAAACAATCTATTGGGCAGCGGTGGGAGCACTTGTCGTGCTCTTTGCCCTCGTCCTCGGATTGCAGCTTTTTGATAAGCGCATGGTCGGCGGTGAAAGCAACTGGACAAAACCATTGAAGTTTCATCTGGCTTTGGCGGTTCATTTTGCCACACTTGCCTTGGCGACCAGCACTCTTGGCGATTCATATCGCGCCTCTCCGTTGCTTTTGGCGGTTGCGGTCGCTGCCGTTGCGAGCGCTGGGTTCGAGCTGGCGTACATGACCGTGCAGGCCGCACGTCTGCAGATGTCACATTTCAATCGTTCCACCCCATTCCACACTGTCATGTATGCGCTCATGGCTGTGGGAGCGGTCCTCATCACTTTGGCGGCCGGAGTGGTCGGCCTCGCCGTTTGGTTGGATAAAGCGTCTAGCGTTGGCTCAGTGCTGCGCACGGCTATAGCACTCGGCCTGATTGGCGGTACCGTTCTGACGCTCATCGTTGCGTTCCGGATGGGGGCAGCGCTCTCGCATCACGTCGGAATTGAAGAAGCGAATGCCGCTCGCGTACCATTTTTCGGATGGTCAAGAACTGTCGGGGATCTTCGAGTGCCCCACTTCCTGGCTACGCACATGATGCAGGTTTTGCCCATCGCGGGTCTTGCGATCGAACGCGTCGCGTCTGGCCCGATCGCGCTCGCCCTGATCTGGATTATCGCAGCCGTCTGGAGCACACTTACGGCATATGCCTTCAATCGCGCGCTTGCGGGCCAACCGTTCTTGTAAGTTTTCTCTTTCTCGTGTTGCTGCGACGGCCGGACTCTTGGGGCCCAGAAACTGACCTCGGCGGCGCTGGCTCCAGACGTCCCCGAGAGTCCGGGCGGTGGGCCGATCCCATGCCCTGCGTGCAATGCGGCGTAACAATCGGCGCGAGGCCAGGGAACCGTCTCCCGCTGAAAGCAGTTACCCCCGCGACGAAGCGGAGTGACCCCGCCGGATGTTGATAGTTCAGGACGGCGCGGTGTATCTTCACTTTCTAAACCGAACCATCGGCAGACTTGAGGGCGAACGAACGGCCATGCGCGCCTTGATCCTGGCATTGTCCATCCTGGCGATCATTGACAGCGCGCACCTTGCCAACGCTGGTCTGAGCAGCACGCCTCGCGAGACGTCGGCCCCCGCTGATACGGCAATCGCTACTGACGAAGCCACTCAGGAGAGCGAGGAACAGATCGGCCTCACCAAGGCAAAGCGTCGTCAAGTGCAACGTGGGCTGAACAGGCTCGGGTTCGACACCAAGGTCAATGGGAAGTTCGAAGAACCGACTCGCGCCGCCATCGCGCGCTGGCAGGAGGAGCAAGGCTACCCTGCGACTGGCTTCCTCAACGCCGCCCAGCACAAGGTGCTAACGGACGCGGCGAAGGTGGCCGGCAAATCAGCCCGTCAAGACCGCCGTCGCACGGCAGGCCGTGCCCGCAATTCGCGTGGTATCGGCGGCCCAATCGGCGCGATCGGCGGCGTGGTGGGAGGCGTAGGGAGGGGCGTAGGGAGTGCGGTGGGCGGGCTATTCCGCAGGTGACTCGTCCAGCCTCAAGATAGTTGGAATCAGGCCTACGCACCCTGGCACTTTGCAGGACGGCTGTTTTGAGTTCGCGATCTAGCCAGTTTGAGGCTTCCGCGATGCCACGAACACCCCGGTCAGCACCAGCGCGAAGCCGATGAAGTGGAACGCTTGCGGGTGCTCGCCGAGAAAGATGATCGACATCACGGTGCCGAAGACCGGCACGACGTGGAAGAACGGCGCGGCGCGGTTGGCCCCGATCAACTGGACACCGCGATTGAAGCAGAGATAGGCGATCGTCGAGGGAAACACCGCGACATAAAACAGTGACAGCAGGTTCGTGGCGTCGATCCGCATCAGCGGCCGCGTGAACAATTCCCAGATGAACAGCGGAATCAGGCACGCCGCGCCGGCGCCGAAGGTGAAGGCGACAAACGACAATGCGTGGATGCCGGGCCGCTTCAGCGACAGCACCGAATAGAGCCCGAAGATCGCCAGCGCGATCAGGAAGATCAGGTCGCCGCGGTTGAACTCGATGTTCGAAAGCTTGGTGAGGTCGCCATGCATCAGGATGACGAGCACGCCGGCCATCGACAGCATGATGCCCGCGGCTTGCGCCAGCGTCAGCCGGATGCCGAGCAGCGCCAGCGACCACACCGCGACGACCAGCGGCCCGGCGGATTGGAGCAATAACGTGTTGAGCGCCTGGGTGTGCTCCAGCGCCCAGTATTGCAATGTGTTGAAGGCGCCGATGCCGGTGATCGAGAGCACGATCATGATGCCGAGGCGCTGGCGGATAGCGCCCCAGTCGCGCACCAGGTGTTTCCAGGCAAACGGCAGGATGATCAGAAACGCGAGCGACCAGCGCAGGAACGAAAGCGTAACCGGCGGAATGTGGCCGGCGGCCATCCGTCCGACGATCGCGTTGCCGGCCCAGCACAGCGCCGTGATGCTGAGCAGCAGATAGGGCTGGTTGGCGAGCCAGTTTCCGGATGGTGCGGAAGTGGTGGGTTCGGAAGCCGACATCTGGACCCGGTTCATGGCGCCGCGGCCCGCCCGGCGAGGTCCGCCGGGCCGGAGATGTGACCCGGCCGAAGCCACAGACACGGATTTGGCCGTTTCATCAATGGCGGGGACGCATCGCCCCCATGCGGGCAGGCCTTGGCATCTGCTTCTTGCCACTTGTTTGATGTTGCAAAGGTTGCCGCGAATATGCAATCTAAGGAAGATTGATTGAATCAATCCAACCTTGGATTTTCCGCCAACGATGGCGGGTTATTCCGGATTGTTCTGTTTTTTCCGAGTTATTACAGCGTTTTCGAGCGACGCATGTCCCCGGCCTTGACCCGGGGATGCATACAGGTCGCGCAATCGGGGTCTGCGCAGATGGCGTGGACTTGTCTGCGCAGAAAGCGCCGTCAACAACAGGTCTGGCGCATGATGGGTGCTGGTTCAGTCAGAGCCGATCATGCTCCGGGCGTCCGTTCGATCGTGGGACCACGGCTGCAGACGATTGCCAATTCAAAGGCTTCGCCTGTCCGTGAGGTCGAATCATGCAACCGATGGGTCATTCCTTTGAACAAGCCATTATCGGCCGAAGAAGCCGAAGCCGAGACGCGACAACGATTCGCCGTTCGCGCCAATTCCATTCTCGCATTCATCGAGTGTGACGACGAGTTGCGCCCGAAACTGCGCGAAGCCATCGTCGAGGCGATGCTTTGGGCGCAAACGCAGCCCAGGCTTTCCGAATAGCGGCGCTTCTCGGAAAGCGTCGAGGGCGTGTGGAAGCAGCGGCTTACGCTGTCAGCGGCCGTGCGATCGCGTCGGCAGCCTTCACGGCGTCACCGGGAGCGAGTTCGACCTGCAGGCCGCGCTGGCCGCCGTTGAGGAACACGCTGGCGTGGCCCAGCGCCGTTTCCTCGATCGCGACCGGCACGGGCTTCTTCTGGCCGAACGGGCTGATGCCGCCGACATGGTAGCCGGTCAGGCGTTCGGCATCGGCCGGGCGCATCATTTTGGCAGCCTTGCCGCCGAAGGCGCCGGCGAGTTTTTTCATGCTGACCTCGCAGTCCGACGGCACCACGGCGCAAACCGGCTTGCCGTCGACCTCGGCCATCAGCGTCTTGAGCACGCGCGAGGCCTCGACGCCGAGCGATTCGGCCGCCTGCAGCCCGATGCTCTCGGCGTCGGGATCGTAATCGTAAGTGTGCAGGGTGAATTTCACGCCAAGCTTGTCCAGCGTCTGGGTTGCACGGGTGGTTTTGGACATTGCCGTTCCGTCGTTGCCGAATGTTAATTCCACAGGGCTTGGAAGGCGCTGCCGCCGTTCACAAATATTACGGGGTTTCAATGGGTTGGAGACCGTCGAAGGCCCCATAAAGCCGCCTTCTTGCTTGCCTAGATCACCCGCTTCCGTTATCCGGTGGGGCTGTCTTGCATGCAAACGGCCCCGGCCGTGATTTTGGCTGGGCAAGGCTAGCGCATGATCCGGAACAATGGCTACCGGTTTGCCGGAACCTTCATGCTGGGACCAACAGAGTTGCAGGGAACACCTTAGAAATGGCCAATGTTGTCGTCGTCGGCGCCCAGTGGGGCGACGAAGGGAAGGGCAAGATCGTCGACTGGCTGTCGGAGCAGGCCGACATCGTCGTGCGCTTCCAGGGCGGCCACAATGCCGGCCATACGCTCGTGATCAATGGCGAGACCTACAAGCTGGCGCTGCTGCCGTCGGGCGTGCTGCGTCCTTCCAAGCTTGCGGTGATCGGCAACGGCGTCGTGTTCGATCCCCAGGCTTTCCTCGACGAAGTCGAAAAGCTCAAGGGGCAGGGCGTCGCCATCAGCCCGGACAATCTGCGGGTCGCCGAAAACGTCACGCTGATCCTGCCGTTGCATCGCGAACTTGATGCGTTGCGCGAATCGTCCAACACCGCCACCGCGATCGGCACCACGCGCCGCGGTATCGGTCCGGCTTATGAAGACAAGGTCGGCCGCCGCGCGATTCGCCTGATGGATCTCGCCGACCTCGACACCCTGCCGCACAAGATCGACCGCCTGCTGGCGCATCACAATGCGCTGCGCCGCGGCCTGCGGCTGGAGGAAATCGACGCCGGTGGAATCCTGAAGGAACTCACCGCGCTGGCGCCAAAGCTGTTGCCTTACGCCGAGACGGTGTGGCGGCTGCTGGATATCAAGCGCCGCGAGGGCAAGCGCATCCTGTTCGAGGGTGCGCAGGGCGCGCTGCTCGATGTCGACCACGGCACCTATCCCTACGTCACCTCGTCCAACACGGTGGCGGCGCAGGCGGCGACCGGCACCGGCATGGGCCCCGGCGCGGTCGGCTATGTGCTCGGCATCTGCAAGGCCTATACGACCCGCGTCGGCCAGGGACCTTTCCCGACCGAATTGAACAACGAGATCGGCGAGGAGATCGGCCGCCGCGGCAAGGAGTTCGGCGTCAATACCGGGCGCAAGCGCCGTTGCGGCTGGTTCGATGCCGTGCTGGTGCGGCAAACTGTCCGTACCTGCGGCATCGCCGGCCTTGCCCTGACCAAGCTCGACATTCTCGATGGCTTCGAGACCATCGAGGTCTGCACCGGCTATATGCTGGACGGCAAGGAGATCGATCATTTGCCGGCGGGCGAGGGTGCCCAGGCCCGGGTGGTGCCGATTTACGAGACCATCGAGGGCTGGAAGGAGCCGACCGCCAACGCCCGGTCGTGGGCGGACCTGCCGGCCCAGGCCATTAAATATGTCCGCCGGGTCGAGGAACTGGTGGGTTGTCCGATTGCGTTGCTTTCCACCAGCCCCGAACGCGAGGATACTATCCTGGTTCAAAACCCGTTTGAGGCTTAACGGGATGTTACCGAGGCCAGCAATATTGAAGAGACATGGCTGATTACTACCCGCTGATCGCACGCGCTATTGCCGGCCTGGACCCCAGTGCCCCCGGTGAGAGCCGACGCGCGCTCTATGAGCGGGCCCGCACTGCGCTGATCGCGCAGTTGCGCAGCGTGCAGCCGCCACTCTCCGAATCCGAAATCACCCGCGAGCGGCTGTCGCTGGAAGAGGCCGTCCGCAAGGTTGAGTCCGAGGCTGCGCAGCGCGCCCGGGAGGCCTCGCGTCCGGGCAGTGGTGCCGCGCCGCGCGGCGGCGACAATTTCCGCCGCGCCAACGCCCGCCCGCCGGACGCCGCACCCCAGCCGGGGTCGGCCGCGCCGGGCACTCCACCCCGTCCGCGTCCGCCCGGTCAGCCACCGGCGCGCGATGCGCGCCCGCCGCTCGGCCAGGAAGAGCAGCGCCCGCCGCGCAATTCGCGGCCCGACGGGCAACCCCCCGGTCCGCCGCGCCCGCAGGCGCCGCAGATTCCGATGCAGGATGCCGAACTGCCGCCGCAGATGCGCGGTGACCGGCCGAACGGACCCCGCCGCGGTCCAGACAATGGCGCCGCGCGGATGCCACCGCCACCGCCGGGCATGAGCGGCTTCCGCGACATCGCCGCCGACGCCGACGATCTCGGCCGCGCCGCCGCCCAAGCCAACCGCGCCGCGCGAAAAACCTACGCCAACGTGCCGTCGCCCTCGCCGGAATTCGACCGGCTCGAGCCGAGCATGGAGAACCGCGGCGCCGATCCGGAAGCACCCTATTCCTACGAGGAATCACTGGAGGAAGCGGATCGTTATGCGCCGCAGTCGCCGCAAATGCCGCCGCCGCGCGAGCGTTCGCGGTTGTCCGGCGATCGCGACCGCGAACCGAAGAAGCCCTCGCGGGCGATGGCGGCGTTTCCGTTCAAGAGTGCGATCGCGGTCGGCATCGTGCTCATCCTGGTCGGTGCCGGCATCTTGTGGGGCAAGCAGGCCGTGACAATGGTCAGCGGCCTGTTCAAATCCTCCCCGACCGTGGAGGCGCCAAAGGACCCGGCCGCGCCGCAGTCGCGCCCGAAGATCCCCGACCGGGTCGGCCAGCCTTCGTCCTCGGAAAATATCGCACCCGTGGCGCAGCGCGTGGTGCTCTATGACGAGGATCCGAGCGATCCCAAGGGCAAGCAGTATGTCGGCTCGGTGATCTGGCGCACCGAACCGGTCAAGGCGAGCGGCAACCAGAAGCCTGATATCGCCGTGCGCGCCGACATCGAGATTCCGGACCGCAAGTTCAAGATGACGATGTCGTTCCGCCGCAACACCGACAGTTCGCTGCCGGCGAGCCACACCGCCGAACTGACCTTCATCCTGCCGCCGGATTTTTCAGGCGGCGGCGTCGGCAACGTACCCGGCATCCTGATGAAGTCCAACGAGCAGGCGCGCGGCACGCCGCTGGCGGGCCTCGCGGTGAAGGTCACCGACGGCTTCTTCCTGGTCGGCCTCTCCAACGTCGATTCCGATCGTGCCCGCAACCTGCAGCTGCTGAAGGAGCGTTCCTGGTTCGACGTGCCGCTGGTCTACGTCAACCAGCGCCGCGCCATCATCGCGATCGAAAAAGGCGCTCCCGGCGAGCGCGCCTTCAACGAGGCGTTCGCGGCGTGGGGGGAATAGGAGCGTTTCGACGCCCTGATTTATCCCTGTTAGCTTGCCCATCAGCTGTTCTCCGCGACTCCCTGTAGACCCCTGCATGCCGGGGCACCCCAAATGGGTGAGGTGTCCCTCGGGTTCCGCTTACTCAGTAGTATTGCGGTAAAATCGGCGCCGGCTTGCAACCTCCGGTTAGGGAAGTCACCGTACGATCAGCCGGTTATCGCCGGACGCTTTCGACACCATTTCTTTCGCTCAAACGACAACACCCGGGATCAGTTTTCGAACTGGTGTTCAATGCTTGTTCATTTTCTGACTGATGAGCCGACCAAGATTCCAGCCATCCGTGCGATCCTGGGGCCGGAACACGACATAGCGCCCCAGGTGCTGGGGACAGTCAGCACGTCCGCCATATCGGACGGCGTGCTGATGATCGACGCCGACCTGCGCAAGCCCGCCCCTGTCGAGCAGCTCAAGGTCGTCCTCGGCGATCTGCGCGACGTCTCCGAAAAACTGTTCGTCGTCCAGAAGCACCTCCACCATGTGGTTTCGCAGGCGTTTGCGCTCGGCGCGACCAGCGTGGTTTCGCGTCCGAAGGAAATCGTTTCGAAACTGGCGGAGATCGAGGTCGCCCAGAAGGCGGCGCAGGAGAGGATGCAGGCCCGCTCCGCCAGCGCCTCGCCGGAGATCACGCAGAGTGCGGCGGTGTTCGGGTCCATGTTCACGGCGATCCGGGACGGCAGGCCCTTCAAGCTGGCGGACGCCGAAGCCGCCACGTCGGAGATCATCAACGGCATCGAGAGAAACGGATTGACCCCGTGGCTCAACGACGTGCGCCGCTATCATGAAGGAACTTTTCAGCACTGCCTGCTGGTGACGGGCATCGCGGTCGGCTTCGCCATGGCGATCAAGTTCTCCGCGGTCGACGTCAAGCGGCTTGGCCTCGCGGCAACGCTGCATGACATCGGCAAGGCGCATATCCCGTTGCAGATTCTCGACAAGCCCGGAC
>JAESGW010000407.1_pt1 | contig 47504 bp, 36 predicted proteins | sample 9269791 | NCBI WGS metagenome assembly JAESGW01 (sample SAMN16773120, study PRJNA677053) | algae metagenome | isolation source: Aphanocapsa lilacina HA4352-LM1 and co-occurring heterotrophs from near cave... | place: USA: Maniniholo cave, near Haena, Kauai, HI | collected 2009-07-28
GCCACCAGGCGACCGGAACGACCTCGTCACCGATCAGCCCGGCGGCAGCGACCAATCCCACCGCGCTGCCGCTCGCCGCCAGCGCAGCGCCTTTTCCGCGCGCTTCGACCAGCCAGGCAAAGATTTCTCGGTGCGCGGCGATCCGGTCGCCATATTCCGCGGGCGCGCCGATCGCGAAGGGCGCGACATAGGCCAGGTCGCAGTCGATCTCGGCCAGCCGCGCGTCCACCGCCATCCGCCGCCCGCCCGCATCGGTCACGTCCGCCCCATCGCGTGAAGCGAAGCGCAGTCCGATGCTCGGCGGCAGCGTCTCGCGCGCAGCATATTGCTGCTCGGCATAGCGGTTCGCCATCGCCAGCGCATCGGTCAGTTCCGCCACCGGAGCGGCCAGCACGCCGTCCACCATCACGATCGCTATGCGCGGCATGGATCGCCCTTTCGCAATGTCGACATCACCCCTGATATTGTCTGAATCACCTCTGTTCCGTCAAGGGGACGAGGCGCACCTTCCAAGTCAAGAAAACGTCGTAGGAGAGAGTCGCATGTCGGCACGCGCCGAACTGGTCGATGCCGCCGAACACGAAGACGTGTTCGACCGCGTCTGGGACGATATCGAAGCCCGACAACTGGAAGCCGCCCGCGAACTGTTCGCCGAACGGATCGAGCAGATCCCGGTTCTCCGGCGGCGGGCAAGCGAAAGCGGCGTCAGCGAAATCCGGTCGTTCGACGATCTGGTGCCTTTGCTGTTCGCGCACACCTCTTACAAGTCATACCCTGCGAGCTTCGTCGAACAGGGCCGTTGGGACCGGCTGCTGCAATGGATGCAGACGCTATCGACGCGGACCGTCACCAATATCGACGTGGACGGCGTGACCGATGTCGACGAATGGATGCGTCGCCTGCGTGCCGCCGGGCACATCGTGCTGGCGACCAGCGGGTCGAGCGGCAAGGTATCCTTCCTCAATCACACGCGCGGGGACTCGGCGAAGAAGCGCCGTCACTATCGGCGCATGAGCGGCTGGCCCTTTATCAAGGCGGACAACAGCCGGGTCGTGTTCCTCACCAGCCCCTCGGACGGCCCGAACAGCGCGATCGAGGCGGCACAGAATTCCGCCGCCGTCTGGGCACGTCCGGGCGAGGCGCATTTCCTGACTGACGAGCCATTGTTGCTGGCCGATATCAGCGCCGCCGCCGCGCTCAACAAGCGGATGGCCGACGGCACCGCCACCCCCGATGAGATCGCGGCGATGCGTGAAAAGGGCAAGGCCCGCGCGGCGCGCATGGACGCGGCGATGGACGGCTTTGTCGATCGGCTGCTCGCCCACCGCGATGAACCGATCGTGGTTTCCGCGCTCTGGGCGCAGCATATGGCGATCATCGAACGCGCCCATGCTCGCGGTATCGAGGGTGGCGACTTTCACCCCGAAAGCATGATCAATGCCGGTGGCGGGTTGAAGGGGGTCGCACTGCCACCCGACTACAAGGAACAGGTCGATCGCTTCTACGGCAAGGTCATCCGCAACAACGCCTATGGCATGACCGAAATGGCGCAGACCTGCCCCAAATGTGAGGCTGGACGCTATCATCGGCCACCCGGCCTGATCTGGCTGCTCCTCGATCAGGACGGAGAGAAGCTGCTGACGGCCAAGGATGGCGAAGGCGGCGTGGTCGAAGGCCGTTTCGCCTTTCTCGACCTGCTCTACGAAGGGCGCTGGGGCGGCCTGATCAGCGGCGACAAGGTGTCGATCGACTTCAACCCCTGTCCGTGCGGGCGTCCGGGTCCGACGATCCTCGACACGATCGTCCGCTATGCGCAGGCGGGCGAGAGCGACCATATCGGCTGCGCGGGTACGATCGACGCCTATATCCGCGGCGAGGTGGCGGCATGAACGCCCCCGCTGAAATCGCTCCGCCCGGCATCGCGCATGTCGTGAAGGGGGAACGGATCACCGGTGCCGATACCGTCCATGGCAGCGGCGCGGCGTGGTTCGCGACGCCCGCGCTCGACATCGCCGCCCTGGTTTGGCCCCGCCCTGCCCCCACCCCCGCCGCCGATGTGCCGATCGACGAGATCATCGACCTGCTGGTGGAAACCGGCGAGGTACTGAAACGCGACCGCTCGGGCCTGCTGGCGGAGGCGACGGAGCGCAGCATTTTGGCGGGTCATTACCCAAAGGATCTGGTCCAACGCTCGTTCGCCTATCTGCCCCACATGTTCTCGCGCGCGGCGATGGAATTCATGATCGCGCAGGAAATCGGCGGCAAGGACCTGCTCGACGGCTGGCGTGAGGTCGAGACACCCTCTGGCCGCGCGGCGCGCGTCCGCGCCTTTCCGTGCCGGTTGCTGCACATCATCGCCGGCAACTCGCCCGGCGTCGCTGCCAATACCATCATCCGCGGCGCGCTGACCAAGGGCGCGCACCTGATGAAGCTGCCGTCGAACGAACTCTATAGCGCGCCCGCCCTGCTCGCCGCGCTGTCGGAGGCCGCGCCCGGCCACCCGATCGCACGCTCCTTTTCGGCAGCCTATTGGCGCGGCGGCGATGCGTCGGTCGAAAACCTGCTGTTCCGCCCGCAATATTTCGACAAGCTCGTCGCCTGGGGTGGCGGATCGACGATCCGCAGCGCGATCGCCCATATCGGCCCCGGTTTCGAACTGGTGTCGTTCGATCCCAAGACGTCCATCTCGATGATCGGTCGCGAAATCTTCGCCTCCGGAGACGCGATCGAAAACGCCGCCACCGCCGGTGCCCACGATGCGACGATCATGAATCAGGAAGCCTGCACCGCCAGTCGATTCCAGTTCGTCGAAGGCAGCGTCGAGGAAGTCGACCGATATTGCGATCGCCTTCAGGCGAAGCTCGGCCTGCCCGGCCGCTCGGCTTCGTCCGAACCGCGTCCACTGCCCCGCGACCTGCGCGAGGAAATCGATGGCTTGCGCGACCTCGACGATTTCTACCGCGTCTGGGGTGGCTATGACGGCAGCGGACTGGTCGTCCGCTCCGACGAATGCGTCGATTTCCATCCGCAGGGCAAGGTCGTGAACGTCGTCCGGGTCGAGCGGCTCGACGACGCCCTGCCCCACGTCAATGTCGCGACCCAGACGGTCGGGGTCTATCCGCCCGAACGGAAATCGGCGCTCCGCGACAAGCTCGCGGCGGCGGGCGCCCAGCGGATCGTGACGCTGGGCGCGGCTACGCCCGAAGTCGGCCTGCCGCACGACGGCTTCTACCCCCTCCACCGCTTCGTTCGCTGGGTGAACGACGAGGGTTGAGGCAATTCATTATAGCGAGGTGAAATCATGAAGATCGAACCCGGCACGCCGTTCGGCGCTACCGTCACCGACGTCGATGTAAAACTGCTCGCCCCCGGACAAGCCGATCGGCTGGTTCAGGCGCTGGCCGAACATCATGTCCTTCTCATCAAGGACCAGCATCTGGAAAAGCGCGATTACGATGCGTTTGGCCGACGGTTCGGCGATCCGATCGACTTCTTCTTCACACGCGACCTGGACGACGAGTTTCCGGCGCTCATCACGATCAGCAACGACCCCGGCCTCGACGTCGCCCGCCGCGACGGCGCTGCCTTCTGGCACACCGACGGCTCGTACGAACATGTCCCGGCCGGGGTGACGATGCTCTACGCGCTCGAAGCCCCGGCCGAGGGCGGCGAAACCCGCTTTGCCGACCTCGCCGCCGCCTATGACGCGCTTCCGTCAGAAACGCGCGAGCGGATCGACGAGCTGAAGGCCTGTCACATGCTCCTCGGCGGCAAGCGCGACGCCGACGAAACCCCGATCAAGCTCAACCCGGACGCCGCCGACCGCGACGGCGGCATCCGCGCCCGCAAACGCGCGACCGAGCGGCCAGTCCACCCGCTGGTACGCCGGCACCCGATCACCGGACGAAGCGGGCTGTACGCTATCGCCGGAACGCCCTTCGCTATCGAGGGGATGCAGGACGCCGAAAGCGCCGCATTGCTCTCTGAGCTGAAGACGCACGCAACCAGCGAACGGTTCGTACGCGCCTTCAAGGCAGATACGCACGACATCTTGATCTGGGACAATCTGTCGACCATGCACCGAGCGACGCCAATCGAATACACGCTAGAGCCCGGCAGATGCCGCCGCCTTCTACGGTTCAGCACGAAATCGTTAAAGTTGACCGCATGAAGAAAAGGGGTTTCGCGGTGAAATATCTGGATTATGTATCCACAATATGCAAGCGTTAATCAAAAAAAAATCCAATCTGACGAAGATTCAAATAATAACAGTCTTCACAGTATCGTATATGAAACATAGGCGGCACTGACTTGGCTAAGGTCAAATAAGTGAATTGAATACGTCACCAAGCGATAACATGGCTCATAAATGCCTAGGCCGCGTTGACAAAGTAGATTCTCAATCGGCCTGATTTCTGATTCAGAGCTTCTCTTTGAGGGAGTGGCAATGGCTCGGGGCGATCTGACGGACGAGGAATGGGATGTGATCGCAGGGCTGCTACCGTCGGAGCGAGGCCGTAAATCGCGGCCTGCTCATGATAACCGGCGTTTCCTCAACGGCATGCTGCACGTGTTGCGGGTCGGTTGCCCATGGCGCGACATGCATGAGCGGTACGGCCTGTGGAATTCGGTCTGTGTGCGGTTTCGACGCTGGGCAGAACAGGGCGTATGGGATGCGATCCTGGCGACGCTGGTCGAATTGGGACTGACAGACGACTGGCAGCACATGATCGACAGTACCACCGTTCGCGGCCATGTTTCGGCGGTGGGCGGAAAAGGGGGGCTCGTGCGCAAGCTTTTGGTCGATCACGCGGCGGCTTTACGTGCAAAGTCCATGCCCGCTGCGACAATCAGGGACGCCCTCTCGGCTTCATCCTGACCGGCGGAGAGGCATCCGATTATGGCGCTGTCGATGCCCTGATGACGATCCCCGTCATCAAACCCAAGGCCCTACTCGTCGACAAGGGCTATGATGGCGACGTCGTTCGCGAGAACCTGCTGATACAGGGCATCCTGCCGATCATCCCGCCCAGGTCCAACCGTCGTGAGCACATTCCCTGCGACTTTCGCCGCTACCGTGATCGCAACCGCATCGAGCGCATGTTCGGTCACCTCAAGCAGTTCCGTCGTGTCGCCACGCGCTACGACAAAACCGCTCTATCCTTCGCCAGCTTTCTCAACCTCGCCGCCATCCGCAAATGGCTGCCACACTTTGTCAACGCGGCCTAGCCCTATCGATATATGGTGGGGGGATCATCGCCGCAAGAAGTTGGACTACGCCGACCGCGTTTACCGCTTCGATCCAGCCATTGGCTGCGTGAGAGCGACTAGCCGGATTGCGCTCCCACTCGTCGACCCGTGAGCGGGGTCGACTAGCGGAGCCGCGTCACGCGGGCAGCGATGCTTACCCGATGGCGGCTTATCGACAACCATGGCTGATGGTGCCTGTGGTTCGATCACGCCAATCCCAAATTCTGAGTTCATCTCGTGCAAGGTCGGCGGCCATTCCGGGTAAGGTTGAGGAAGACCCGGCTCCCGGCTTCAGCCAAGTGTCGCATCCGCAATGAGGTATCGTGGTGCTCCCTAAATCGAAGGGACACAAAGTTACCAGGGGCTCATGACAATACAGATTTCCCAATGATATGAGTGCCCCGTCGGGTGGTCCACGGGGCACCAGCTCAAGACCGCAGAAATTGGCCATTTGCTCGTTGCTTCTTCGCGCGTGATGCACCGGAATCGATGATTTTGGGATCACTGCGGGACCCGCAAATGCGCGGACGCCCAGTTTGCCGACTTCGACTCAACGGCCAAGCCTGTCACGACACCGCAATCCTGCCCGCCTAGCTTCGCCGCGGCCGCAGGAGCGCACCATGGACAGCACGCTTACCGATCTCGATCGCATCAAGGATGAAATCGCCGACAGCTTCGACGAGGAGCTGGAGATGGAGATGGACGAGACGCGGCTGGAGACGATGCTCGCCGATCTGTCCGACCATCCCGATCGCGAGGCGCTCGACCGGCGGCTCTATTTCCGCGAGCTGTTCCGGCTGCAGCATGAGCTGGTCTCGTTGCAGGACTGGGTGCAGCACAAGGGACTGAAGGTCGCGGTGATCTTCGAAGGCCGCGATTCGGCGGGCAAGGGCGGCGTGATCAAGCGCATCACCCAGCGGCTCAATCCCCGCGTCTGCCGCGTCGTCGCGCTGCCGGCGCCGAGCGAGCGCGAGCGGACCCAATGGTATTTCCAGCGCTATGCCGCGCATCTGCCGGCCGCGGGCGAGATCGTGCTGTTCGATCGCAGCTGGTATAATCGCGCCGGGGTCGAGCGCGTCATGGGCTTCTGCACCGAAGAGGAATGCGAGGAATTCTACCGGTCCGTCCCCGAATTCGAACGGATGCTGGTGCGATCGGGGATCATATTGCTCAAATACTGGTTCTCGATCACCGATGAGGAGCAGCAGTTCCGCTTCCAGATGCGGATCCACGATCCGCTGAAGCAGTGGAAGCTCAGCCCGATGGATGTCGAATCACGCCGTCGCTGGGAGGAATATACGCGGGCCAAGGAGGTGATGCTCGACCGCACGCACATTCCGGAGGCGCCGTGGTGGCTGATCGAGGCGGTCGACAAGAAGAAGGCGCGGCTCAACTGCATCAGCCACCTCCTCGCGCAGATTCCCTATCAGGAGGTCGAAAGACCGCCCGTCATCCTGCCCGAACGCGTCCGTCATGACGATTATGAACGCCGCGAGATCCCGCCGGAAATGTACGTGCCCGAACTTTACTAGCGGCGGCGGCGCAGCAGCAGCCAGGTCGCGCCCGATGCGGCGATTGCGAGGATCGCAGCAACCACCGTGCCGCCAATGCTGTCCGCAAAGGGCAGCCCGCCGGTGTTCATCCCGAAAAAGCCCGTCACCAGCGTCGCGGGAAGCAGCAGCGCGCTCATCACCGACAGGAAATAGAGATTCTGGTTGGTGCGCTGCGCCGTCTGAAGATCGAGCTCGTCGCGCAGCATGCGGAACTGCGCCTGCGTCGCGGCGACATCGCCATCGAGCGCGAGCAGCCGCTGGACATTATGTTCCGCCACCGGCGCGAGCAGCGGGGGCAGGTCGGGGTCCATCTCCAGCCGGTGGAGCGCGGCGCGCATGCCGCCGATCAACCGGTGGAGCCGGGCGGCGCGGCGGCGGATGGCGACCAGATCGCGCGCCGTCGGGGGAAGCCGTTCGTTGAGGAATTCGTCCTCGGCCGTCTGGATATCGACCGCGAGTGCGCGAACGAACTGGCTCAGCCCGTCGGCCATCGCGCCCACCATGAGGTTGAGCGCGGCCCCGCCGTCGCCGATATCGACGCCTTGCGCGATGCGCTGCTTGACGATGTCCGCCGATCGCAGCGGATGATACCGCCCGGTGAGCATCAGGTCCGGCGTGATTGCGATATGGATCGCGCCGATCTGCGTGGTTTGCGCGGTGTCGAAATCGCGCTCGAAATCCTGGAGAACCAGCCCGACGATACCGTCCTCGACGATCGCCTGCGAATGGGTGTCGCGTGAGAGCATCAGCTCGTGAATCACGCGCGGAAGCTGCGTCCGCCGTTCGAGCCAGCGCAGCGTGCGCTGATCGGCGAGATTGAGGTGCAGCCAGCGGAAGGCTGCGCCGTCACCCTCGTCGCACGCTTCGATCAGGCGGGTGCCGTCCTCCGTCCGTGCACAGCCCCAGATGAGCCCCGGCTGCATGACGGTGGCCTCGAAGGCCTTGAACGGCGAGTCCTCGATCCTTGCCGTAGCGATGATCCCTTAGAAGACGGCGGACAGCAGCGCATATAGCACGCCCGACAGCAGGATCGATACGGGCAGCGTCAGCACCCATGCCATCAGCAGGTTGCGGATGGTCGACATCTGCAATCCTGATCGGTTGGCGGCCATGGTGCCCGCGACGCCCGAGGAAAGGACGTGCGTGGTCGAGACGGGAAGGCCGAGCATGTCCGCGGCGCCGATCGTGCCCATCGCGACCAGCTCGGCCGACGCGCCCTGCGCATAGGTGAGGTGCGTCTTGCCGATCTTCTCGCCCACGGTGACGACAATCCGTTTCCAGCCAATCATCGTCCCGAGCCCGAGCGCGAAGGCGACCGCGATCTTCACCCAGGTCGGAATGAATCGCGTCGCGCTGTCGAGCGAAGCCTTGTAGGTCGCCAGCCCCTTGGTCTCGCTCTCCGAAAAGCCGAGGGTCTTTTCCTTGGACAGCCGCTTGATCGCCTCCGACGCCAGATACATGTCGTTGCGCATATTCTCGGTCGCGGCGGCGGGAACCTTCGCCAGCGAGCCATAGCTGCTCACCTGCCGGTCGATGTTGGTCACCAGCGCGCCGAGCGCGGGCACGGTGGCGGGCTGGAGCGTCTTGTCGGCGATATAGCTCGTCACCGCCGCGCGCGGGTCGGACGGTGCCGCGACACCGTTCGCATGGGCCGCCAGCGCGCCCGCTGCGGCGGTGGTGTTTACCTGGAATTCGGCGACATATTTCTCGGGCACCGCGCGGTTGAGCGCATAGGCGGTGGGGACGGTGCCGATCAGGATCAGCATGATCAAGCCCATGCCCTTCTGCCCGTCATTGGAGCCGTGCGCGAAGCTGACGCCGGTGCAGGTGAAGATCAGCAGCCCACGAATCCATGTCGGCGGCGGCGTATTGCCCTTCGGCGCTTCATAGAGCGCGCGGTTGCGGATCAGCACCTTCATCGCGAGGAAAAGCAGGGCGGCGACGGTGAAGCCGAGCAGCGGCGAGAGCAGCAGCGCATAGCCGATCTCGGTCGCCTTGGACCAATCGACGCCCGCGGTGCCGCTCTTGCCATGGAGCATGGCATTGGCCACCCCGACGCCGATGATCGAGCCGATCAGCGTGTGCGAGCTCGACGAGGGAATGCCGAGCCACCAGGTCGCCAGATTCCAGATGATCGCCGCGATCAGCAGCGCGAAGACCATCGCGAAACCGGCGTTCGAGCCGACCTGGAGGATCAGCTCGACCGGCAGCAGCGATACGATGCCGAACGCAACCGCGCCCGAGGACAGGAGAACGCCGAGGAAGTTGAAAAAACCCGACCAGACGACCGCATAATTGGCGGGCATCGAATTGGTGTAGATGACCGTCGCGACCGCATTGGCGGTATCGTGAAAGCCGTTCACGAATTCGAAGCCGAGCGCGATCAGCAGCGCGATGAACAGCAGGATGAAGGGCAGAAACGCCGTGGCATGCACCCCGGCCGCCGCCGCGTCGCTATAAACGCTGTAGGCGACATAGAGCAAAGTCGCGAGAATCGCGGCTCCAAAACCGAACTTGCCGGCAGCGCCAAGCCCCTTGTCGAGATCCGGCCGCTCAATTGCTGCCGTGTCCGCGGTCGTCGCAATCATGGGGTGGCTCCTGCCTCGAGAGGATCAGCTCGAGGCTAGACCCGCGGTGTGACAGCCGGGTGACGCGTCGGAGGCGTTGCCCCGAGCCACGCACCGCCCAGTCAGATCAGGATATCAAACGGATCGAGACTGGTGACGTTCATCACCGTGATGAAGCCACCGTTGAAATACAGCTCGGCATTGCCGTCGACATAGTAGATTTGGAGACCGCCATCGTTGGGGTTTCCGGCATCGGTCCCACGCAGATCGATCACATCGTTGTTGCCCGCCTCCTGCCCGAAGTCCCAGATGATGTCCGATCCGGAGAAGCCCTTGAACATGAAGCGGTCGTTGCCGCCACCGCCCCATAGCTCGTCTCTCCCTTCGCCTCCGTCGAGCGTGTCGTTGCCGCCCGAATTTGCCGTCCCGGCTCCCGATGCGCCGTCGCCATAGAGCTTGTCCTCGCCGCGCCCGCCCGTGAGCACGTCGTTGCCGCCGCGCCCGCCTGCCGCGATCGTCGCGGCATCGCCGTAGAGTATGTCGTCGCCCTCCCCGCCGAACAGCCGGTCGTTGGCGCCGCGGCTGCCAGCGGCTATGGTGCTGAAGTCGCCATAGAGCGTGTCGTTGCCGAGCTCGCCATAAAGCGCGTCGCTCTGCCAGCCGCCGAAGATCGCGTCGTCGTCCGCACCGCCATAGAGCGAATCCTCGCCCTTGTCGCCGCGCACCAGATCCGCGCCGAAGCCGGCGAAGATCGTGTCGGCGCCCTTGCCGCCGCTGATCTGATCGTCGCCGAAGCCGCCGGTCAGACGATCATTGCCGCCGGTGCCGGGGATCGTCTCCGGCTGCGGCGCACCGTCCACCGCGAAGAGCTGCACCTTGATCCCGCCGTCCGAACCGGCATTGTCCTCATCGCCGTTCCAGGCAACCGCAAAGCGATCACCGCCCAGGCTGGTGACGCTCGGATCGCCCGCATTGATGCGGGAGGGCGCGTTGACCTGGAATTCTTCGTCCAGGCGCGCGCCGTCCGCGTCGAACACCTGCGCACGGACCGTCGTTGTGGGCGCGGGCACCCCGGGCGCCTCTGCGCCATCTGCCCAGACGATGACAAAGCGCCCGTCGGAGAGCGCGGCGACATCGGGGTTGAACTGGTCGGCCGCGATCCCGCTGTTGACGGTAAAGGCATCGGCGACCGGCTGACCGCTGGGATCGAATATCCGGGCTTTGACGTCGGAGCCGGGATCGTTCACCGGATCACTGCCGAATTCGCCATCGCGCCAGACCACGACGAAATTGCCGTTGGACAGCTGCACGATCGAAGGATCCGGCCTTCCGCCCTCCGCCTCGCCAATCTCGAACGGAGCGCCACCTGACCCGTCGCGCTGGCGGATCTGGCCGTAAAAGGCCGGTTCGCCACCCTCCATGGCGTGCTCCTCGTCCCGGTAGCCATACCAGGTGACGACGAAGCTCGTGTTGGAGAGAACAGCCGCTGCCTTGGCATCAAGGCCGCTGTCCCAGCCATATGAAAAGCTCGACAGAACGGCGCCCGAAGGCGACCGCGTTTCGCCCTCGCCGGTGAATTCGCCGCTCCATATCGTCACGACGCCGCCATCGGGGAAGGATATGATCTCCGGATCGCGATGATAATAGTCGTAATCGGTCAGATGCTCGGGGCCTGTCGGCACGCCGTTCGCATCGAGATACTGGGTGTTCACCGACGTACCCGGCAGGCGATTCTCCTCACCGCTGCTATAGGCGACCGCAAAGCTGCCGTCGGGGCGTGCCGTCACCGTCGGGCTGAATTGCGCATCGGTGGTGATCGTGTTGACGCGAAATTCCTCGGCGATCGCCTGCCCCGGCAACAGCGCGCGCGCCTGGATCTCGAAGTCGAGATTGTCCTCATCACCGGACCCCGACTCGCTGCGCCAGGCGACGACGAAGCCGCCATCGGCGGTGCCCGCGATATCCGGCGTGTTCTGTGTGCCATAGGTGTTGCCGGTGTTGATGAGGAACTCGCTGCCAATCCTGAACGGCATGACGCTCACTCCATTTTCGGCGGTCGTCGATGCGCCGCCGGCGCTGCGCCTGCCGGATGTGGGAGGCGCCTGGTCCCCTTATCGCATTCAGTTGGGCCCCGGCAGACGGTGCGGGCCATGGATGAGCCACGCCGCCCGCTTTTCGCGACGGTAAGCGAGAAGGTATAGCCTAGGCTGGCTGGCCGAACAGACTGGCCGAGGGCAACACCGCCGCCGCCCCGGAATGGCGCGTCACCGCATAGGTGAAGCCGGGCAGCAGCGCATAGGCGCCGACCCGGCCGTTCTGGCCAAGCGCGAGAAAGCCGACCTGCAATCCTTTGATCGCCTCGCCGCGTAATTGGGCGATGTGCTTGACCGCCTCCTCGCACGCCGCCTGGGGCGAGAGGCCCGCGCGCATCGAGGCGATCACGCGGGCCGTGCCCGCAATGCGCGTCACCTCCTCGCCAACGCCGGTCGAGGCGGCAGCGCCGACACCGCTTTCGAGGAACAGGCCGCAGCCCGCCTGGGGAGAATCGCCGACCCGGCCGCGCATCTTGAAGGCCATGCCGGAGGTGGTGCAGGCGGCCGCCATACGCCCGTCGCGCCCACGCGCGAGGATGCCGATCGTGTCATGATTGAGCCGCGAGCTCGGCGGCGCGGGCAGCTGGTTCTCGATATTGGCGACAGGCTGGTAGTGCGCGGTCCTCAACCAATCGCGCCACGCCTTCTCGGCATCGGGCGTCAGCAGATTTGCGCGCGGCATGCCCTGGTCGAGCGCGAAGCGGGTGGCGCCCTCGCCGACGAGCAGCGTGTGCGGCGTCTTCTCCATCACCAGCCGCGCGACCGAGATCGCGTGGACGACATCCTCCAGCGCGGCGACCGCGCCGACGCGGCCTCGATCGTCCATGATGATGGCATCGAGCGTCACATGGCCGTCGCGATCGGGATAGCCGCCATAGCCCACCGAATGGTTGGTCGGATCCGCCTCGGGCACCCTGGCGCCGGCCTCGACCGCGTCGAGCGCCGTGCCGCCAGCCTTGAAGCGCGCCAGCGCGGCCTCGTTCGCGGCTTTGCCGAAATCCCAGGTGGAGACGATTGCGATCGGATCGTCGCTCTCCGCGGCCCTGCCGGCGCCCGCGGCGAGCGTGGCCGCCGCGCCGAGTCCAAGCGCGCCGCGCCGCGAAATATGCTCGTTCATCCTCGCATGCCTTCTTCCGCGAGCGCCGCGCGCAGCTGCGCCACGATCCCCCTGTCCGTCCTGCGGCGCGGGCCGTTCGCAAAGCCGAGCCGCAGCGTGGCGGCATCCGGTTCGGGGCCGGCACGGCTCGCCGATCCGTGCACCTCGCGCACTCCCGTGGCAGCGATGAGCCCCGCGACATTGTCGGGCGTGATGCCCGAGCCGGCGATGATCGACATCCGCTCCCCGGCCGCGGCGACCATGGCGGCGAGCGTCGCCGCGCCCTCTATTGCGGTTGGGGCACCGCCGGAGCTGAGAATCTTGTCATAGCCGAGCGAGACCGCCTCGCGCACCGCCGCGACGGGATTGGCCACAAGATCGATCGCGCGGTGGAGCACGATCGTCGCATCGCGCGCCGCATCGCGGAAACGCGCCAACGCCTCCAGATCGAGCCCGCCGTCGGACCGCAGCGCGCCGACCACCACCCCGGCAACACCGTGCGTGACGGCGAGGCCGATCTCCTCGGCCATCAGCGCCGTCTCGCCTTCCTCGAGCACGAAACCGCCCGCGCGAGGGCGGACCATCATGTGGATCGGAAGGCCGGTCCGCAGCGCCTGCTCCAGCAGCGCCGCGGAAGGGGTGAGGCCGCCGAGCTCCAGCGCTGAGCACAGCTCGATCCGCTCCGCGCCGCCGGCGACGGCCGCCCCGAGCCCCATCACATCATCGACGCAGATTTCCAGGATTGCGCTCACGGCTCCGCTACTAGGGGAGTCGGCGCCATCATTGAAGTGTCGCCCACCCGACATTCATCGTGCGCGCCCGCGTGCGCCGACTGGCCACAGGTCGATCAGCGTCTCTCCGCGAACGACGTGATAGCTGTCGTATAGATTGACCGTCGGGTCGCAGTGCGGAACGGTCAGCGTCACTGCGCAGCCCGGCTTCAGGTCGTTGCCGATACCGGAGCCGATCAGCGCGCCGTGTTCATCGCCCATGAACACGAAGTGCGTATCGACCGGGGCGCCACGTTGCACGACCGCAGGCCCGCCATCGGTGGAAAGCGACTTGTACCCGGCGTCGATCGTCACCAGCGCCGCGTGATTGGCGCTGACGACGCGTGAATCCACTCCGAGTGCGGTCTCGAACGGGGATGACGGGCCATCGGCCAGGTCGCAGTCCAGATACTGCGTGTCCATGAAGATGTAGGAACCGGCCTGGATCTCGGTGAGGACACCAAGCTCCAGGTCGATCCGATGGGTTCCCGTCCCCGATCCCGTGACGATCTCGGGCGGGAAGCCCGCATCGGTCAGCACCGCGATGGCCTGTTGAAGATAATGTGTCCGCTCCTCGATCGCCGCGCGACGATCGGCGAAGCGCTCGATATGCTGCTGCGACCCGCAATAGAATTGCACCCCGCGATAACGCAGCCGCGCCGCGGCATCGATCACGCGCGCCAGCACCACCGCATCGCCGGCGGAGGCGACACCGGTGCGGTGTGAGCCGGGATCGATATCGATGATGACGTCCAGCTCGGTATCCTCAGCCGCAAGCGCGCTGTCGATTGCCTGCGCGACCACGGGATGATCGACCACCGCCATCAACCCCGGCGATCGCCCCGCCAGCGCCGCCAGCCGCGCGATGGCGCGCGGCGCCGCGACAGGCGAGGTGATCAGGAGCCCCGCGATGCCGCCATCGGCAAGCACCTCGGCCTCGCCGATCTTTGCGCAGCACAGGCCGATCGCGCCAGCGGCGATCTGGCGGCGGGCGATATCGACGCTTTTGTGGGTCTTGGCATGCGGCCGCAACGCCGCACCATAGGCCGCGACGATGGCCGCCATCGCTGTGATATTGCGGTCGAGCGCGTCGATATCCAGCACCAGTGCAGGCGTGTTCAGCGCCGCACGAGACCCCTGCTGGCCGATCAGATGCGCGTGAAGTTCATGGTCGTTCATAATGAAGCGCTCGGCAGGACGGAAGTTGAAGTTCTGCCGGCCAGATGGACCGCACTGGCAGAAATGTCCGCAACGGGTCGTTGGCATCAATTCGACTTTACATTGAGCAAATGGCTGCCTGAGCGTCAACTCGTCCAAAACCTGCGACGTGGGAGGCTGCGGTGCGGATCGCGTTTCTCTCACCGGAACCGGGAACCATGCATGGTCGCTCGTGTTGCTGTTCGGTATGACACGCCATCATGATCAAAACCCGTTGTCGCCACGGAGCGCCTTGATCGCTCTATCTGCGTCCATCCTGCTCGGCGCCTGTTCGCCATCGAACACCGGCGAGACCAATTTGACGGGCGCGGCGCCAAATGAATCAGGGTTGGCGATGAGCGCTGGCAATGAGGATAGCCCGGTGGCGCCTGTGCCAGCCCGGCCCGTGCCTCAGGACGGTGCTGATGGTAACACGATCGGGGGCGATGGTTCACCCATCCGCCTGGCCGCCCTGTCCAAGGATGACATTGACGGCGCGCAACTCTCTGGCGAACTGGCCTGCTCCTTCGGGGCCCCCGGGGGCGCGCCGCTTCTTCTCGCAAATGGCGATGTCGCTTCTTCGGATCCTGCCCAGGGCGTGGTGAAGATACTCGACTCCGTCGAACGGGTCAGCGCTCCGGGCGGGTTCAACGGGATCGTTCGTGGAGGCACCTTCACGGGACAGGGCAAGACAATCCGGATCACGCTGATTGGCGATGCGCCGACCGCCGGCGGAGAATCCCCGCCCCATCCGGCAACCCTGACCTACGAGCGCGCCGATGGCGCGAGCCGCACCCTTCGCGGGTCATGGGTGTGCGGCCCCTAGATAAGCGGCCATTTCGGGCCATTGTGCAGCGCCGTTTCCACGGCATTTCAAACGAACTTCCAATGCTCCCTCAAGCGCGAGGTCTCCAAGGCCCGTCGCCCAAGGAGATTGTAAGCAATGCTTTTCACACCACACGACAACAGGACAGGCGACCACGCGCTGGTCCACGACCACGCCCAGCACATCGATACGATGCGCGGGCTCGCCCTGCTGGGCGTCATCATCATGAACATCGGATCGATGGTGATGATGGTCAACGGACGCCAGATTTTCGCGGCGGCTTCCGCCTTCGACCTGACCATGGCCGGTCTCGACCTGGTCTTCGTCCTGGGCAAGGCGCGGTCGTGCTTCGCCTTTCTGTTCGGCGCCGGCTTCGCCATCCTGATGATGCGCGCCGAGGCCAAGGGCGCCGCCATGTTGCGATCGACGCACACGAGCCGGTCAAGGATACCGGTCTGCGCCGTACATGGCCCAACATGGTCAGCCGCGAGGGCGCGCGCGGGCAGGAGTTCAACGCCTGGGGCAACCCGACCAACCCGCCGGAACATGTCGCGATCCTGCCCTTAACCCGCATGCTCGCCGGGCCGATGGATTATACCCCGGGCATATTCGACATCGCGCATGGCAAGGATGAGGTGTCGCGGCGCGTCCAATCGACGCTGGCAACCCAGCTCGCGCTCTATGTCGTGATCTATTCACCCGCCCATATGGCGGCCGACCTGCCCGAAAATTACGAGGCGCGTCAGGACGCCTTCCAGTTCGTTCGCGACGTGCCGACCGATTGGGAAACCTCGAGGACCCTGGCCGGCGAGATCGGCGACTATGTCGTCGTCGCCCGCCAGCCACGTGGCGGCAAGGACTGGTTCCTCGGCGCGGTAACCGACGAAACCGCGCGGAACGTGACCCAATCGCTGGACTTCCTGACACCCGGCAGGCGCTACGAGGCGCAAATCTATGGCGATGGCGCGGGCGCCGGTTACCGCACCAACCCCCTCGCCTTTCAAACCACCCGGAAGATCGTCACCAGCAAGGACAGCTTGCCGCTGATGATGGCCCCAGGCGGCGGAACCGCCATCCGCTTCAGGGCCATCGATTGACGCAACGGGCTTTGATGGCAAACGCCGCGCCATCAGGCGGGCATTACGATTTGCCGCCGATCCAGGTCTGCGCAACGGACAGGTTGTCGTCCACGCTCACGAGGTCGGCGCGATGGCCCGCAGCGATTCGGCCGATGGATTGATCCAGCCGCAGAAACGCGGCTGGGTTGCCGCTCCCCATGCGGACCGCGGTCTCGATCGATATATCGAGCATGGCGACGGCGTTGCGGACCGCGGTGGCCATGTCCAGATCGGACCCGGCCAGCGTGCCGTCGGCATTGACGCAGACGCCGTCCACCACGCGCACCTCGTGCCCCTGGAGCATGAAGGTCTTGTCGGTCATGCCTACGCTCGGCATCGCGTCGGTGACGAGCATGAAGCGGTTGACCGGCTTGCACCTGAGCGCCAGCCGCATCGTCACCGGATCGATGTGGCGGCCGTCCACGATCAGCCCGCACCAGCTGTGCACGTCATCCAGCGCCGCGCCGACCGCGCCGGGCTCGCGCGCCCTGAGCGGCGACATGGCGTTGAACAAATGGGTGAAGCCGGTCATCCCGCTGTCCAGCGCGGCGCGGATATCGGCATAGGTGCCGTCGGTATGGCCGGCGGCGACGACGATGCCGGCGTCGCTCAGCTTGCGGACCATCTCGGGTGTGGTGCGCTCGGGCGCCAGGGTGACCAGGGTGCGCCCAGTCTTCAGGCCCGTAACGGTGGAAAAGCCTTCGGCGTCGAGCGCCCTGATCTTGGTCGAATCGTGGATGCCCTTGCGATCGACGTTGAGGAACGGGCCTTCGATATGGATTCCGAGCACGCCCGGGACACCCGCGGCGATCGCCTGCTCGACGGCGGCGATGCCGCGCCGGACGATGGCCAGATCGTCGCTGATCAGCGTCGGCATGAAGCCGGTTGTGCCGAAACGGCGATGGGCCGCGCCGATCGCCGCGATCGCATCGACCGTCGGCGAATCGTTGAACAATACGCCGCCGCCGCCATTGACCTGCGCATCGACGAAGCCGGGAAGCAGCATCCGCCCGTCCAGATCATGTCGCTCCGCCTCGCGCGGAATGGCATCATCGGAGATCACGGCGGCGATGCGATCACCCTCGATCAGCACCGACCGGCCTTCGACGAAACCGTCGTCGAGCAATATCCGGCCATTGGTCAACGCGATCGTCATACCGTCTCCGTCACCTTGCGCAGATGCGGCGGGCGATCCGGATCGAACCCGCGCTTGAGCGACAGCGCGTTGGCCGCGCGGTAGAAGGACTGGATCTGCAGGATCGGCTCGATCGCGGGATGCGCCGCGATCGACGGCAGCGGGACCGCGCCCGCCGGCCCCTGACCGGTGACCAGCACGGGCGCGCCGCGCGCGATCGTCTCGGCAACCAGCGCATCGATGCCCGCCTCGGTTTCGTCCGACTGGCGGAACACCAGCAGCGGAAAATCGGGGCCGACCAGCGCCATCGGGCCGTGCCGCACCTCCGCCGCGCTGAACGCCTCGGCATGCAGGCCGCATGTCTCCTTGAACTTGAGCGCCGCCTCCTGCGCGACACCCAGGCCGACGCCGCGGCCGATGACGTACAGCCCCTTCGCGTCCGCGAGATGATCCACAAGCGGGGACCAGTCGGCCTGCCACGCCTGACCGAGACGATCGGGAAGCACGCCCAGCGCGGCGTCGAGCGCTTCGTCTCCGGCCCATGCCGCCACCAGATCGGCGATGGCCGCGAGCGCGGCGATGTAGCTCTTGGTCGCCGCCACGCTGGTTTCGGGCCCGGCATGAAGCGGCAGCGTCATGTCGGCGATCTCGCCAAGCGGCGAACCGGACGCGTTGACCAGCGCGAGCGTCGCCGCGCCCACGGATTTGGCCGCCTCCACCGTCGCGATCAGATCAGGGCTGCGGCCGGATTGCGAAATCGCCATGCACAGCATGCGCTCGTCCGCCGGCGCGGCATGATAAAGCGAGCTGACCGAAGGCGAGGCGGAGGAGACGAGCGTGCCGAGGCGCGTTTCGATCAGATATTTGGCATAGGTGGCGGCGTGATCGGAACTGCCGCGCGCGCAGGTGAGGACCGCGGCCGGCGGGTGCGCGCGCAGCCGGGCGGCGATGTCGGCGATCAGCAGCGCATTCGCCATACGCTGGGTGCGGACGACCACCGCCGCCTCCGCCGCTTCGGCAAACATCCGTGTCGGGGTGTCGGTCATGCGAGCGCGTTCAGTTCCGCGACGAAATCATAGGCGTCACCCCGGTACCAGCTGTGCGTCATCTCGATCGCGCGGCCATCCTCGAGGAAACCGCGTCGCTCGATGAACAACCCCGGCGCGCCCGGATCGACCCCGATCAAAGCCGCTTTTTCCGCATCGAACAGCACCGCGCGAAGCCGCTGAAGCGCGCGCACCGGGCGATTCCCGGCGGCGTCGAGCGCGGTATAAAGCGACGCATCGACCGCATCGACCCCCGGCAGACCATAGCCCGCGATCGTCGAATATTCGAGCGCCATGCCCATATCATCGGCGAAGCGGATGCGGTTGAAGCGAAAGACGCGTGTGCCGGGGCTCAGCCCCAGGGTCAGCGATTCGTCGGGCGTCACCGCGCCTTCGGTCTTGCTCAGCCATTTGCTGTGCGGCACGCGGTCGCGCGCGGCCATGTCCTCCGAAAAGGAGGTCAGCTTGGAGAATTGCTTTTCGACGCGCCCGGCGACGAAGGTGCCCGCACCGTGGCGCCGCGTCAGCAGCCCTTCGCCGACCAGACCGTCGATCGCCTTGCGCACGGTGATGCGCGACACCGCAAATTCGGTCGCCAGATCGCGCTCCGGCGGCAACGCCTCCAGCGATTTGAGCAACTGGCGATCGACCGCGCCGCGCAGCACATCCTGCAGGCGCTGGTAGAGCGGCGCGTGGCCACTGGCCTCGATCGGCCCGACCTTTTCAACAAAACGCATGAATCCCCCGGCTTGTCGCTGTCGCGTCATGATCTATAGGACCAATCAAATACCATTTACCAGCGCATTTTTGTTACAGAACCGTAAAAAAAGATGCGAACCCCTCTTGACGGCGGGATTGGTGTGGCAGATGGTCTGCTCATTGGTATCTGATTGGTAGCAAATTGGCATTATCGGCGAAAACGTCGAAATCAGGGGGAATGTCCATGATCATCCGCAAATTCCTGTTGGGTAGCGCCAGCGCGGCCGTGCTGGCCATCACGGCGAGCCCGGCACTGGCGCAGGACGCGCCCGCCGACGTCGAGCAGGGCGAAGACATCATCGTCACCGGCATCCGCGGATCGATCCGCGCATCGATCGACGCCAAGCGCAATTCGGATGTGGTCGCCGATGTGCTGTCGGCCGAGGATATCGGCAAGTTCCCCGACAAGAACGTCGCCGAGGCGCTGCAGCGCGTGCCGGGCATCGTGATCAACCGCGAATATGGCGAAGGCGAACGGGTATCGCTGCGCGGCACCGCCCCCAACCTGACCAAGACACTTGTCAACGGGCATGCCATCGCGACCGCCGACTGGTTCCTCCTGGAGCAGCTCGCCGCGACGCGCAGCTTCAACTATCTGACGCTGCCCGCCGAGATCGTCGGCCAGCTGGAGGTGTACAAGAGCCCGCAGGCGGACGTCGAGGAAGGCGGCATCGGCGGAACGATCAATGTGAAAACCCGCAATCCGCTGGACCTCGATCCCTTCTCCGTCTCGGCCTCTGCGCAGATCGTCTATTCGGAACTGCGCGATAGCTGGGATCCGCAGGCTTCGGGTCTGGTCAGCTGGAAGAACGAGGCAGAGACGTTCGGCATCCTGATCGGCGGCAATTATCAAAAGCGGGACATCCGGCGCGACGGCGTGGAGGTGCTGGGCTATCAGCCGGTCACCGTCGATGGCGAAACCGCGCAAGTGCCCTCGCTGATCGGCTCGGCCCTGTTTCAGCAGGAACGCGAGCGCTACGGCGCCAATATCGGTATCCAGTTCCGCCCCTCGGACACGCTGGAGATCAACATCACCGGACTTTATTCGAAGTTCGGCGCTGACAATTTCAATCAGAACTATCTGGCCTGGGGATCGAACGCACTTGGCGGCGGCGGCACGCTGACCGACGCGGTGGTGCGCAACGGCACGGTGGTGTCCGGCCGGATTGACTCGATCGCGGACGGCCGCGCGGTGGTCTATGATGCGATCGACCGCTCGGCCTTCGCCAAGACGCTGTCCGGCGATTTCGATCTTGTCTGGAAGCCAAGCGATCAGGGCACGCTGCATTTCAAGGCCGGCTACACCAAGGCCGATGGCGACACCGAATCGCAGCCATTCTACGAAGGCGGCGCGCCCGGCGGTTTTACCTTCGACCTGACCGGCGAGACGCCGCAGGTCAGCTTCATCGGCATCGACCCGACCGATCCGAGCGACCTGATCTTCGACTTCGCCTCGCTCCACCAGATCACCAATGATGACGAGGAGACCTATGTCTATCTCGACTATGAGCATGCGCTGGATTGGGGGCCGCTGAACGCGATCAAGGTCGGGGCGAAGTTCACCAACCATGACCGGGTGACGACCTTCAACGCCACCACCTTCGGCGGCTTCTTCCTGCCGCTGCTCGCGGAGGGTTGCGGAGGGCCGTGCGATTCAACCGATTTCGCCGGGCCGCTGACCCCGGACAACTTCCTGGAGAACATCGCCGAAAGCGGCACGCTGACGCGCTTCTGGCAAGTCGATCGCAACAAGCTGCAGCAAATCTTCAACAATCTGCCGGCAAGCGTGCGCGCCCGCATCCCCAACCCGCCGGAAAACTTCTCGATCAACGAAAAGGCCTATGGCGGCTATGTCATGGCCAAGTTCGGCGGCGAAGGCTGGCGGGGCAACGCCGGGGTGCGTGTTATCCAGACCGATCAGGTTTCGCGCGGCAACCTGATCGGTGTGCCGTCGGGGCCCGGAACGATCGACGACAACGCGTTCGGCATTTATCTGCCGGTGACGGTCGAGCGGTCGTATACCGACGTGCTGCCCAGCGTGAACATCAGCCTCGATCTGGATCCCACGCTGGTGCTGCGTTTCGCGGCGGGACGCACGATGGCGCGGCCCGATTATACCGATATCGTGCCGCGGATCAGCCTCAACCCCGGATCGTTGACCGCGGCGGGGGGCAACCCGCTGGTCGATCCCTATCGCGCCAACCAGTTCGACGTCAGCCTGGAATGGTATCCCGATCGCGACACGATCTTCGCCGCGGCGCTCTATTACAAGGATGTCGAATCCTACATCACCGACACCATCACCCAAGAGGTGTTCCCGGTGCAGACCGCGACGCCCAACACTTCCCGCTGCACGCTCGTCGATGCCGGCGAAAATCTGTATGACTGTCTGTTCGACGTCAATCGCCGCTCCAACGGCCCGGGAGGACGCAACCAGGGTTTCGAACTGCAGGCGTCGCGCACGCTGTTCGGCGGGTTCGGCGTACTTGCCAACTATACGTTCTCAGACGCCCAGATCGACGGCGGTGGTCAGGTCGCGGGCAATTCGAAGCATGCGGTGAACCTGACCGGCTTCTTCGAGAATGATCTGCTGTCGGCGCGGCTGAGCTATAATTATCGCTCCGCCTTCTTCATCACCATCGATCGCGCTGCACCGCTGAACCAGGAAGCGACCGAATCGCTGGACGCATCGGCCAGCGTCAACCTGACCGAGAACATCGCGCTCACCGCCGATGCGATCAACCTGACCAACGAAAAAATCGTGCAGTTTTCCGGCACGCCTGACCGCCCGCGCGCCGTTTATGACAATGGCCGCCAATTCTATGTCGGGGCGCGTTTCCGCTTCTGACCCTGGCTCGGGCCGGCGCGCGTCGCCGGTCCGAACCGGCACGCTTTCCCTTTTCGCCAAAGCCGCGATGATGCGTGTTCCAGTTCATGGCGTAGAGGACCGGGCAAGGGTATGAAGAGCAGCTTGATCCTGATCGCGGCGCTGGCGTTGGCGGGGTGCGCCACATCGGCCCCTCGCAGCGCGTCACCGCAGCTATTGCCGCAGCCGCGATCGATGACGGTCGCTGCGGGCGAATTCCGCGTCGACGCGAGGACCGTGGTCGCGGTGCCCCCTGGCGATGCCGGCGCGCGGCAGGCGGCCGAGCGGTTGGTCGATCTGCTGCGCCGCACGCGCGGCGTCGCGCCCGGCATCAGCGAGACCGGGGGCGATATCCGCCTGGTGCGCGAAGCGGGACAGCCGCACGAGGGATATAAGCTCGACGTGAAGCCGTCCGGCGCGGTCATTACCGCGAGCGATGATGCTGGGCTGCTCTACGGCGCGATCACATTCTGGCAGCTCGCGACATCGGGGGCTGACGCCCTCATCCCGGCGGTGTCGATCGCGGATTCGCCGCGCTTCCGCTGGCGCGGGCTGATGCTGGACAGCACGCGGCATTTCCAGTCGCCGGACTTCGTGAAGACGCTGATCGACGCGATGGCGGCGCACAAGCTCAACACGCTGCACTGGCATCTGACCGACGATCAGGGCTGGCGGATCGAGATCAAGCGCTACCCACGGCTGACCGGGGTTTCGGGCTGGCGGGTGCCGGCCTCCGCGCCCGGCGCACCGGCGCTGCCGCGCACCGGCGGCTTCTATACCCAGGATGAGATCCGCGATATCGTCGCCTATGCCGCCGCGCGCGGGATCACGATCGTTCCGGAAATCGAGATGCCGGGCCACGCGCTTTCCGCGATCCGCGCCTATCCCGAGCTGGGCACCGGGGCGCCGATTCCGCCCGGCACCGAATCCGACTGGGGCGTGTTTCCCTGGCTGTACAATATCGACGACGGCACCTTCACCTTCCTGGAGAACGTGCTGACCGAGGTGATGGCGCTGTTCCCATCGCCCTATATCCATGTCGGCGGCGACGAGGCGGTGAAGGACCAGTGGAAGGCGTCGCCCGCGATCCAGGCGCGGATGAAGGCGCTGGGTGTCGCCGATGAGAATGCGTTGCAGAGCTGGTTCATCCGGCGGATCGAGCGCTTCCTGTCCGGGCATGGCCGCAAGCTGATCGGCTGGGACGAGATATTGGAGGGCGGCATCGCGCCCAATGCGACGGTGATGTCTTGGCGCGGCATCGACGGCGCGGTGGAGGCGGCACGATCGGGTCATGATGCGGTGCTGGCACCTTCGCCGACGCTGTACCTCAATCACAATCAGGGCACGGGCCCCAATGAGGGACCGGGCCGAGCCGCCCCGATCACGCTGGCCGAGGTCTATGCCTTCGATCCGATGCCGCATGCGCTGACCGCCGAGCAGCAGCGGCACATCATCGGCGTGCAGGCCAATCTGTGGACCGAGTATGTCCGCAGCGAGGCGCTCGCCGCCTATATGATGTTTCCGCGCGCATCCGCCGTCGCGGAGCTGGGCTGGTCCGATCCCGCTACGCGCGATTTCACGGGGTTCGCCGGCAGGCTGGCACCGCAGATCGACCGGCTGCGCGCGCTTGGCATCGACGCCGCGCCGAGCGCCTATGTGCCCGAGGCCAGCGAGCGGTTCGATCCCGCCACCGGCCGGGTGACGGTGACGCTGGCCAATCAGGTCGGTTCGCCGATCCGCTACACGCTCGACGGGAACGCGCCCGATGCCCGGTCGCCGCTCTATGCCGAACCGCTGGCGCTGACGCTGCCGACGCGGCTGCGTGCGGCGGGCTATCGCGACGACCGGCTGCCGGGCGAGTTCGATCGCCGCTATGACGCCATGAGCGTGCGGCGGCGCGACGATACCCAGCTCAAACTGTGCACCACTGCCATCGGCCTGGCGCTGGAGGATGATGCGCCGGCCACGGGCCCGCGCGCATCCTTCCTGATCGACATCATGAATCCCTGCTGGATTTACGAAGCCGCGCCGCTTGATGGGGTGACGGCGATCGCGATCGATGTCGGGCAGCTGCCGTTCAACTTCCAGATCGGCAGGGACGTCGATAAGATTCGCTTCCGCGCGCCCGCCACGGCCGCGGGCGAATTCGAGGTGCGGATCAACGGTTGCGAAGGCGAACGCATCGCCGTCCTGCCGCTTGCCCCCGCAATGGCCAATCCGGCGATCACCCGCCTGTCGGCGCCGATCGCGCCCCGCGCCGGGATGCATGATCTGTGCTTCACCTATACCGCCAGGGGGCCGGAACCGCTGTGGGCGATCGACGCCGTGCAGTTGATGACGCGATGACCGCGATCCGCCTGGGCGCGCCCTTTGCCGGCTGGGCGGTGGCGCTCGACGCGGTGCCGGATCCGGTTTTCGCCGAACGGATGATGGGCGAAGGGATCGCCATCGATCCGCTCGACGGTATCGTCCGCGCGCCGTGCGACGCGGTGGTGAGCGCGGTCGCGCCGACCCGCCATTCGGTGACGCTGACTCTCGCCAACGGGGCGGAGATCCTGATCCATATCGGGCTGGAGACCGTCGCGCTGGGCGGCGAGGGATTCACCGCGCGGGTAAGCGTGGGGGACCGCGTGGCGGCGGGCGCGGCGTTGATCGAGGTCGATCTCGATGCGGTAGCGCAGCGCGCCAGGAGCTTGCTGACCCCGATCACCGTGGCGAACGAGGGGTTCGCCATTGCCGCCGTGGCAACGGACAGGAAGGTGGCGCAGGGCGATCCGATCTTCACGGTCAGCGCGACCGGCATCACCGCCGCGCAGACCGATACCGGCTTCGACACGGCGCGCTGCGAACTGGTCATCCCGCTCGCCCACGGCATCCACGCCCGGCCCGCGGCGCGGATTGCGGCGGCGCTCAAGGCGTTTTCCGCCGAAGTGAGCCTTGAGGCGCATGGTCGCGCCGGCAACGCGCGGAGCACGGTGGCGCTGCTCTCGCTTGGGCTGCGGCACGGCGACAGCGTGGCGATCGTCGGCCGCGGCGCGGATTCGCGCGCCGCGGTTACGGCGATCGCCACGCTGATAGAAGGCGGTATGGGCGAAAGCGACACGCCCGCCGAAGCGCCGGGTGCGCCGCCGGTCGCGAGCCCGGTTTCGGCCGGTCCGGTATTTCGCGGAGTCATGGCCGCGCCCGGATTGGCGGCGGGGCCGGCATTCCGTTTCGCGGTGTCCGATCTCGACGTGCCCGAGCAAGGCGCGGGGCGCGAAGCCGAGAATGCGGCGCTGGATCGCGCGCGCGTCGATGTCGATACCGCGCTCGCCGCCACAGCCGGCGGCGAAGGCGGGGCGATCGTCGCAGCGCACCGTGCCTTGCTCGACGATCCAGAGCTGATCGCCGCCGCACGCGCGGGCATGGCCGACGGCCACGGCGCCGCCTGGGCCTGGCGTAGCGCGACGCGGCGCTATGCCGAAACGATCCGCGCAACCGGCGATGCCCTGCTGATCGAGCGGATCGCCGACCTGATCGATGTCGAGCGCCAGGTGATCGCCGCGCTGCTGGGCGCGGAAGCCCCGCAGATGCCGGCTCCCCCCACCGGCGCGATCATCATCGCCGATGAATTGCTGCCCTCGCAGTTCCTTGCGTTCAACTCCGCTTCGATCGCAGGCATCTGCACCGCGGGCGGGGGACCGACATCGCATGTCGCGATCCTCGCCGCAGCCGCCGGGGTGCCGATGCTGGTGGCCGCCGGGGCGGGCGTGCTCGACGTCTCCGAAGGTGCGGAGGTCATATTGGATGCGGACGCGGGTACGATCGATACCATGCCGGACGGGGCGGCGCTCGCTGCCATAACCTCGCGGCTGGCGGCGAACCGGAAGCGCCGCGCGGCGCAGGCCGAGGCGGCACATGCCGATTGTTTCACGGCCGACGGCCTGCGGATCGAGATATTCGCCAATCTCGGCTCGCTCGCCGATGCCACCCGCGCGGTCGCCGCGGGCGCCGAGGGATGCGGGCTGCTGCGCACCGAATTCCTGTTCCTCGACCGGGCGGAAGCGCCTTCGGAGGATGAGCAGCGCGACGCCTATGCGAAGATCGCCGCCGCACTGGACGGCCGCCCGCTGATCATCCGCACGCTCGATATTGGCGGGGACAAGCCGGTGCCGTATCTGCCGTTCCCGCACGAGGACAATCCCGCGCTGGGCGCACGGGGCATCCGGCTGGGTCTGGCGCGGCCCGATCTGCTCGCGATCCAGTTTCGTGCGATCCTGACGGGCGTGCCCGAGGCGCAATGCCGCATCATGCTGCCGATGATCGTCGATCGCGGCGAGTTCGCGGCGGCGCGCGCGATACTCGACCAGGCTATCCGTGATGTCGGCCTCGGCAGCGCCGTTCCGCTGGGGGTGATGATCGAGACGCCGGCGGCGGCGCTGCTGGCGCGCGATATCGCCGCGGAGGCCGACTTCCTCTCGGTCGGCACCAACGACCTGACCCAATATGCCCTGGCCGCCGATCGCGGCAATCCGGCGCTGGCCGACCGCATCGATGCGCTGCATCCCGCGGTGCTGCGCCTGATCGCGCTGGCGGGCGAAGGCGCGCAGGCGCATGGGCGGTGGCTCGGCGTGTGCGGCGCGCTCGCCTCAGATCCGAAGGCGGCGGCGATCCTGATCGGGCTTGGCGTCACCGAATTGTCGGCGAGCCCGGCGGCGATCCCCGCGCTCAAGGCGGCGGTGCGCGCGCTCGGGACCGACGAGTGCCGCGCGCTCGCTGCCCGCGCGCTTGATCTCGGCACCGCGCAGGCAGTGCGGGCAATGGTGGAGGAACGCTGATGCGCCTGTCGCTGGACCGCTTGCAGCCGCTTGGCCGCGCGCTGATGCTGCCGATCGCGGTGCTGCCGGTCGCCGCGCTGCTGCTGCGGCTGGGGCAGCCGGATATGCTCGACATCCCGTTCATCGCGGTCGCGGGCGGGGCGATCTTCTCGAGCTTGGGCCTGCTGTTCGCGATCGGCGTGGCGGTGGGGCTGGCGCGCGAGAATAACGGCGCGGCGGGGCTGGCCGGCGCGGTCGCCTATCTGGTGACCGTGGAGGGGGCGAAATCGCTGATGACGGTGCCGCCGGAGATTGCCGCCGGCTTTGCCGCGCCGGTGAGCGATACGCTGGTGGCAGCCTGGAAAGCGAAGGAACTCGCCAAGCTGAGTGTGCCCGCCGGCATTCTGGCCGGGCTGGTCTCGGGGTGGCTGTACAACCGTTATTCGACGATCCGGCTGCCCGAATATCTCGCCTTTTTCGGCGGGCGCCGCTTCGTGCCGATCGTGGCCGGATGCGCGGGGCTGGTCGGCGCGGTGGTGTTCGGGTTCGGCTTCCCCGTGCTCGAGGCGGGGATCGACACGCTCAGCCGCTGGGTGACGGGCGCGGGCGGGTTCGGGCTGTTCCTCTACGGGCTGCTCAACCGGCTGCTGATCGTCACCGGGCTGCACCATATCCTCAACAACATCGCCTGGTTCATCCTAGGCGATTACGGGACCGCGACCGGCGATCTCAACCGCTTCTTCGCGGGCGATCCTTCGGCGGGCGCATTCATGTCGGGCTTTTTCCCGGTGATGATGTTCGGCCTGCCCGCCGCCTGCCTCGCCATGTACCGGTCTGCGGCGCCCGATCGGCGCAAGGCGGTGGGCGGAATGCTGCTGAGTCTGGCGCTCACCTCGTTCCTCACCGGCGTGACCGAGCCGATCGAGTTCACCTTCATGTTCCTCGCCCCGGTGCTTTACGCGCTGCACGCGGTGCTGACCGGCATCGCGATGGTGGTGATGGATGCGCTGGGGGTGAAGCTGGGCTTCGGCTTCTCGGCGGGCCTGTTCGACTATGTGGTGAATTACGGCCTCGCCACCCGCCCGCTGATGCTGCTGCCGGTCGGCGCCGCCTATTTCGCGATCTATTATGCGACGTTCCGGTTCTGCATCATCCGCTTCAACCTGAAGACGCCGGGACGGGATTTGGAGCCGCAGGGATCACCGGAGCCGGCCAGGCAGGGCCAACCGCAGGCCGCCGCGTTCGTCGAGGCGCTGGGCGGTGCGGACAATCTTGTCTCGATCGACGCATGCACCACGCGCCTGCGCCTGGTCCTCGCCGATCCCGACCTGGCCGATGCCGAGCGGCTCAAGCAATTGGGCGCGCGCGGGGTGATCAAGCCGGGGGGCAATGCGGTGCAGGTGGTGCTCGGCCCGCTGGCCGATGCGATCGCCGGCGACATGCGCGATGCGATCCGATTGCCCTTGGGCGCCGAGCTCGACCCCGCCACGATCGCGGCGCTGGGCGGGCCATCCAACGTCAGGACGAGCGCGGTGAGCGCGGGACGGTGGCGGATCCAACTGGAGAATGCCGATCTGGTAGAGCGTCCCTTGCTGGATGCGGCGGCGCCGTTTGGCTGGTCGTTTCTTGGACCGCACGTCGTCCATATCCTGCGCTTGCCCTAGCGCGCGAAGTCCGCAGCGGTCTGCGCGCCTATCTCGACATCAGGGCACCAGGAACGTGGTGGTGGTGATACGATGCAGGAGCGTCACCTTTCCCCCGGGAAGATCGGCATCGCGCTCGTCCTTCAGGGCTGCATGAAGAATATACCGCCCGCTCTCGCGGACCGGCACGGTGAAAGTGCCGCTTGCATCCGTCTCGACGTTCTTCATCCACCGCTCCGGCGTTAGCAGCCGGATCGCGACGCCGGGCGCAGGTTTGCCGTCCTTGATCAACACGAAGCGCGTGCCGTTCGCCTCCACCGGCACGATCTCGGCCGGCATCATCGCGCGTGTCTCGGTGCGGCCCGCGCGGGCATAGTAGATCCCGCCGGCCTTCTTGCCGTCTTCGTCCCACGGCGCGAAGATGTCGTCGTCCCAGGCGCGAACATCACCCGCAGGCGCCGCTACCTCGATATACCCGGCGCCACGCACGTGTTGCGCGGTTGATGCCGGTATCAGCTTTGGTGCCTTGAGTTGGGGAAAGGCCGGATCACCGCCTTCGGGTAAGGGATTCTCCGGCTCGCCGAGATAGATGCGCGCGACACCGCCGGAATCGCGTTCGATCCAGATTTCATGCGCGCCGGCGGCGGCGGGAATGCCCAGAATCAGCGCAGCCATCAGAAGCCTCTTCATGGCAACACTCCTTCATTGTGAGCCGGGCGAATGGGATCGAGCACCGCCTCGCCCCTCGGCGCCCACAGGCGATGCACGGCGAGATAGCCCACCGCCGCAAGGATCGTGGCATCGAGCGCGGGCACCGTCGTCAGCGTCACGCCGAACCGCGTGGCGGCCAGCGCGACCACGATCGACCCCAGCCATGTCCCCACCGCCGGCCAGCGGAACGCCGGCAACCGGGCGATCGATTCCGCGGGATCGGCATGGCGGAAGGTCAGGAAGCCGTCGATCACGTAGATCGCGGCGATCGGGGGCACGATGATACCCAGAAACAGCAGGAAGGGCACGAACGCATCGATGATCCCCATCAGCGCGAAGATCATCCCCACCGCGCCGCCCGCGCAGATGAAGACCCACTGCCGCACCGCCGGGAAGGTCGCGCTCATCGACAGGCTCGCCGAATAGAGATTGGCCGCGTTGATCGTCCAGGTGGAGAGTATCAGCATGAACAGCGCCGGAAGCCCGAAGCCGAACCCGACGATCAGCTTCATGATGTCGGTCTCGCCGGTGGCGAGCGCGGGCAGCGCCGCGACGATCATCAGCAGCGGCGTGGCGAGCGGAAAGGACAAGATCATGCCGGCCACGGCGCCCCGCGCCGACCGGATATAGCGCGACAGATCGGGCATCGCGGCAACCACCAGCATGTTGCCGCCGACGATCGCGGACAGCGCGATGCCGAAGCTCATCGGCTCGGGCGGCGTCGGCGAGGGCGCAAGGACCACGCCATGCTTGCGGATGGCCGCCACGCAGACCGCGATCAGGATCGCGCCGAGCAAGGGGACGGCGATCAGCGCCAGCCGGTCGAGCGTGCGGAAGCCGAAGATCGTCGATACCGTCATCAGCACGCTGCCCAGCACGACGAACGCCGCGAAGCCGCCCGGAATGCCATAGCCCTGCCCGGCCGCCGCGACCATCGCGCCGCCGAAGAAGGAGACGTTCACGCCGAACCAGCAATAATGGATGACGGCGATGACGAGGTTGACCAGCCCGGCGCCCCACAGGCCGAACGACCGCTGGACCAGCAGATAGGTGGTCAGCCGGGTCCGCACGCTGATGATCGCGGTGAGGCATGCGCCCGCGCACAGCGCCAGCCCCGCAAGTAGTGCGGCGAGCACGGCCCCGCCGAATCCCAGCGCAAGGCCGGTCTGCGCGCCGTTGAGGAAACCCGGAAGGGCGATCGAAAAGCTCGCGATGATCAGCGCGACGCGCCACCCCGCGACGGTCAGATGCTCCGGCAAGGGAGCATTGGCATATTCACCGCCCGGTTCGCTCATCCGTCCCCCCACCCGTTCAACAGCTCGATCGGCCGGTACGCATCCTCGAAGCCGAACGCCTCGGGCCCGACGAACGCCAGCGCCCGCGCCTCCCGCAGGACCGCCGGCGCGGCCGCGCCGACCACCTTGACCCGCTGGCCATATTTCAGCCGCTCGGTGGTGATCGAATCCGCCGTTTCGCGGTCCATCACGGTCAGGATGTCGGGCACCATCGCGCACACCACCCCGTTCCGGCGGGCGATCAGATTCTCGTTCTGGAACTCCATTTCCATCCGCCCCACCCCACCAAATCCCTCGATCACGACGCGCCCGACCGAAAAGCCGCCCCGCGTCTCGCGTTCGAGATCGACGATCTTGCCGTCGAACAGCGCCCCCGCATAGGGATAGAGGCCGGTCAGCCGCAACGCCGCGAACAGCGCCTCGAACGGATCGTCTCCGGCCTCGCGCGCGGTGCGGATGGCGGCGCCGATCGCGATCGCCGCGGAGACGCTCCCGCCGATCGCGTGATCCTTCGCCTGGCGGCCGGAAAGCGGATATTCGACCATGTGCGCGATCCCGCCCAGCGCGACCGCGAGGCTGCGGGCGATCCGCTCATGCGTCAGATTGTCGTCGGTCTCGATCACCGTCAGCGATCCGCACGCCGCAGTCAGCACCGATGGGCAGGCGGACAGGCCGTGGATGTTGAAGATCGCCATCTGCGATTCTGGGAACGCCCGGCCCATGCCGTCGGCATCGACCACCGGCACGCCCATCCGCGCGGCGCTGACCAGCGGTGCCAGCCCGTTGCCCCCGCCGATCTCGATCGGCAACACCGCATCGATCGGCCGCCCGAGTTCCTTCTCCAGCCGGCGCAGTCCGGCCAGCGCCTCGCGCCCGCTCGGCAGCTTCTCGACCGAGACGGTCGGCGCGCCGATCCAGCCGCACGGCACCACCAGCGCGTCGTCGGCCAGGCTGTCGAGCGGGATCAGCTCGAACGCGTCGATCCGCGCGAGTTCGGCCTCGCCCAGCAGGCGGCTGTAATAGGGATCGCCACCGCCCCCCGAGCCGAGGAACGCCGCACCGCAGGCGAGATCGGCGAGCGCCGCACGATCAATGGACATTTTGGACCAGCCTACGCTGCTGCCGCGTTTTGACGCCCTGCGCCGGCGCGATCGCCAGATCGCCGACCGCCCTGACCCGCAGCTGCGCCGCGCGACCCGGAATATAGCTCAACGGTATTTCATCCACTTCCACGATCTGGACACTGTCGGCCTCGCCCCCCGCGGCGATCACCCGGGCGACGACGTCCGCGCGCATCCGCTCGATCGCCGCCGCGCGCGGCACCTTGTCATAGCTGACGATCTGTTCGGCCTGCGCGCCGACCTGCGCGATCGCGGCGCCCACCGCATTGGCCACCGATGCGTGCGGCGGCCGGACCACCTGCGCCGCCCCCTTCAAGGAATCGGGGATCAGGAAATTGCCGCCGCCGACCGCGAGGATGGTCACGTCGCCGCGCGCGGTCTTCATCCGATCGACCCCATCCTCCAGGATCGCCTGGATGCGGTCCCATGTCGCGGCAAGCATGGCGGGGCCGAGATCGGGCAGGCCGGACCGGTCGCCGAAATCGGCCCGCCCCGTCGCAACCGCGATGTCGCTGGTGGTCAGCGTCGCGCCGCCGAACGTCATAGCGTCCTGGGTGATGCGGAACCCCACCGAATCCGGCCCGACGCGGAGTGCACCGTCCTCCAGCGTGTCTGCGCCGTATAGCGCCGGATCGAGATGCACCCGCGTGCCGCCGCCGAGCCCGATCGCCAATATGTCCGGCATGCGGAAATTGGTGCGCACCCCGCCGATATCGACCGCGATCGACGATTCGCGTGGGAAACCGCCCGCGAGCACGCCGATATCGGTGGTGGTGCCGCCGACATCCATCACGATCCCGTCCTGCACGCCGGTCAGGAAGGCCGCGCCGCGCATGCTGTTGGTCGGTCCCGAACCGATCGACAGCACCGGATAGGTCGCCGCCTGCACTGCGGAGATCAGCGTGCCGTCATTCTGCGAGATGAACAGCGGCGCGGCGATGTCGATGCCGGCCAGCGCGCGTTCGAACGACGCGATCACCCTGGCTGCCAGGCTGGAAAGCGCGGCATTGAGGATCGCGGCGTTCTCCCGCTCGACGAACCCGATCCGGCCGATGGCGCTCGACGGCGTCACGATCGCGCGCGGATGTTCCTCGCGGACGATCGCTGCGGCCCGCGCTTCCATCGCCGGGTTGATCGGGGCGAAGGCGCTGCTGATCGCGACCGCATCGATCCCCCGGCCGCGCAGCGTGCGGGCGGCATCGCGGACGCGCGCCTCGTCCAGCGGGGCGATCTCGCGGCCATCCACCTCGTAGCCGCCCGGCAGCAGGAAGACATGCTCGCCGATGCCGTCGGTCAGCGCCTTGGGCCAGCCGGTGAGCGGCGGCAGCGCCTCGCCCGAGGGGCTGGCGAGGCGCAATATACCGACCGGATCGAGCTTGTTGCGCTCCACCAGCGCATTGGCGAAATGGGTCGTGCCGATCATCACCGATCGGACCGCGCCGGGCGCGACCCCGGCCTGGCGCAGCACCGCCTCGATCGCGGCGGCGATGCCCGAGCTGATATCGGCCGTCGTCGGACGCTTGGTCCAGGCGACGATCGCCTTGCCGTCCATCAGTACGGCGTCGGTGTTGGTACCGCCGACGTCCACGCCAATCCGCACCGATCCGAACTCCGACACCCCGTTTCCCATGTCGCATGAGGTAGGTGGCGCTAATCATCGGCGGCAACGCGAAAAACGGGTGCCGCGTCAATCCAGACGGGTAAGCTTGGCGGGTTTTCGGGTAAAACGCGCTGCGGGCTTGAGTGCCATGCTTCCGTAACATAGCCTGCATCGCAGCGAAGGCGATAATTCAGGCGGTGAGAGGTTCTCCACGGGATTTGCGCGATGCATGAGCTGATCCACACCAAGGTCGCGCCACCCATGTGGATGGGGAACCAGATCCGGCGCGATTTTCTCCTGGCCCAGCTCGACGGCGCGCTCGAACGCCGCCTGACCCTGATCCACGCACCCGCAGGCTATGGCAAAACCAGCCTGTTGTCGCAGTGGCGCGACCAGTTCGGCGATGCCTCCGTCCTGATCGCCTGGCTGACGCTGGAACGCGATGAATCCGATCTGAGGCGCCTGACCGACTATATCGCGCTCGCGCTCGATGAGGCCGCCCCTGCGGAGGCGCGCACGGACGAAACCGAGCGCATGGGGACCGATCTGCCGCCCCGCGCAGCGGTCTCCGCGATCGTCAATCGTCTCGCCCGTGAAACGCGGCCGGTGGTGCTGATCCTCGACGATTTCCACCGCGCGGAAAGCCCGGCGGTGGATGAATTCGTGCGATCGCTCATCCAGCTGGCCCCGGAGAACTGCCATTTCATCGTCTCGTCGCGCGACTATCCGTGGCTGGGCCAGTCGGTTCTGGCGGCCAAGGAACAATTGCTGGAACTCACTGCCGAGGATCTGAAATTCTCCTCGCACGAGGCGGAAGCGCTGCTGGCGCGCTTCCATGGCGAGGGTCTCGACGACGACAATGTCCGCAGCATCGTCGCGCGGACCGAAGGCTGGCCGATCGCGCTCCAGCTGGCGTCGCTGTCGCTGAAGCGCGGCGTCGATTACCGGCAGCTGCTCGACCAGTTTCGCGGGCCGAGTTCGGAACTGGCGCGCTACCTGTCCGAACAGGTGCTGATGACGATGCCGGTCGAAACGCAGGAGATCGTCATCCGCACCGCGCTGATCGATCGACTGACCGGGGATATCGTCGATGCCCTGTGCGATCGTCAGGACGGGTGGCTGATCCTGGAAAGGCTGGAGGAGCAGGGCGTATTCCTGACCCCGCTGGCGCCCGACCGGCGGGCCTACCGCTATCACCAGCTGTTCGCCGAATATCTGCGCGAACGGCTGGCGCGGCGCGACAGCGTGCAGTTCCGCGCGCTCCATCGCCGTGCGGCGCAATTCTACGCCGCGCGCGGTGACGCCGCCGAGGCGGTCAACCATGTCATACAGGCCGATGACGACGAGATGCTGGCATCCATTCTGGAGGATGCCGGCGGCTGGCGGCTGATCCCGCACGGACAGCTGGCGATGGTCCAGCGCGGCCTGCAGAAACTGCCCGACATCCTCGTCACCGCGCGCCCTCGCCTGGCGCTGGCCAGGGTCTATCTCGAGATCAAGTGCGGAGAGATGGCGGAAGCGCGGGCGAATTACGACCGGTTCGTCGCAGCCGCGGCGGAGATGGAACTCTCCGCGGATCAATGGACCGAAATCCGCGTGGTCGGCGACGTGCTCGCGGATTACGAGAATGAGCCGGCGGCGCTCGACGATCTGTTATCGCGCGAGGCGCTGCTGCGCACGCTTCCCGCCAACGACCATCTCGTAATGGCGAATGTGAGCGAAACGCTGGGCGCGAAATATTTCGAGGGCGGCTGGCTGGAGCGCGCGCTGGAGCCGACCATCGTCGCGCGCGAGCATTATCTGGCGATGGGCTCGCTCTACAGCGATCTGTTCACGCGGTTCCTCGAATCGCGGATCAAACGGGCGCAGGCACGATCCAACGATGCCGTCGCGATCCTCGCGGCCGCGCGCGCGCAGATCGAGGAGAATTTCGGCGACCGATCCGATCTGGCGGCCAATTGCGCCGCGTTCGAGGCCGAGCTGCTGTACGAGCAGGACAAGCCCGCCGAGGCGCTCGCGCTGCTCGAATGGGCATTGCCGCACATGGAGCAGTCGGACGGCTGGGTCGATGTCTATGCCGCGGCCTATTTCACCGCGGCCCGGTCGCTCGCCGCGGAAGGGTCGCTGGACAAGGCCCATGCGGTGATCGCCCGGGCGCGGCGCGTTGCCGATCGGCGGCGGCTTCGCCAGCTCGAATTGCTCGCCGCCCAGTGCGAGCTGGAGCTGCTGATCCACCACGAGGACGATCCCGACGCGGCGCAGGCGCGCGCCGCGGAAATCGGGCTCGATGCGCTTGCGGACGCGACGGAGAAGGGTTCGTCCGTCCATCGTCCGGTCGCGACTGCCGCATCCTTGTCCCGCGCACGGCTCGCATTGCTCGCGGGCGACAATGACGCCGCGATCGCCCAGCTAAGCGCGCTCAAGCGCTGGGCCGGCCAGCATGGCGCGGGGCGGCTGCTGATCGACGTCAACATCCTGCTCGCCTGCGGTCTGCGGCGCGCGGGCGAAGCCGGCCAGGCCCAGACCTGTTTCGACGAAGCCGTCGGAACCGCGATGTTCCAGGGGATCGTCCGTCCGTTCATCGATGCACGGCGTTTCGTCGAACCGTCGCTCGACGCGACGCTTGGCGGCACGCCGCAACTCGACCGGTTCCGCGCCCAGTTTCTCAAGGGGCTCGCCCGGTCGCTGGCGTGCCGGCCGTCGGGATCGCCCGCGCAGAGTTTCCTGAGCGGACCGGAGTCCGCGATCCTGGAGCATCTGGGCTTCGGCTATTCGAACAAGGAAATCGCGCGCCTGATCGGCATGTCGCCGGATACCGTGAAGTACCGCCTGAAATCGGTGTTCCGCAAGATCGGCGTCAGCAAACGGCGCGACGCTGTGCGCGTGTTGCGCGAGCGCGGGCTGATTGGCGTTTCCGATCAACCACCTGCCTGACGCGGCGCCGCCCCTCCATACCCGGCACGCGTCCCGGCTTCCCCAGCACGCCTGCCACCCTTACCCATTTCGTCCCCGATTTACCCCGAAAACCGCGTGGCACGGCGGCGTGTCTGGGTTTGAATGCAACGGGGATGACCGACCTGTTTCACCAAGATGACACGGGCGGTCCGGCCGGGGACAATTTCTCGAAGGGGTCTGAGATGACGAAGCGGAATGGGGTACGCGCACCGACACGGACCAGAGCGATGCGGCTGGCGCTGCTGGCCGCGTGTTGCATCGGCGCATTGCCGGGTGTCGCCGTGGCGCAGGACATAAGCGAGGGAGAGACGGCGGCGCAGGATGCCGATGATGACCGCGACATCGTGGTAACGGGCACCCGCGCGCAGACCGGCACCAAGACCGACGCCGCGCTCACCGAGATCCCGCAGTCGATCAGCATCATCACGGCGGAAGAGTTCAACGACCGTGCGGCGGTGAACGTGCAGGACATCATCCGCTACAGCGCCGGCGCGGCCGGCGAGCTGAACGGCGTCGATACGCGCGGCGATTTTCTGGCGGTGCGCGGCACCGGCGCCGAGCAGTATCTCGACGGCCTCAACCGCATGCCGAGCTTCATCTATGGCGGCCGCCTGGAGATCTTCACCGTCGAACGCGCCGAGCTGCTGCGCGGTCCTTCGTCGACGCTGTACGGCGGCGGCGGTGCGGGCGGCATCCTCAATTCGGTCAGCAAGCGGCCACAGACCAGCTTCGGCGGCGAGATCGGGCTGGTCGGCGGCACCGACGCGCTCAAGCAGGTGCAGTTCGACGTCACCGGCCCGCTGGCGGACGGCCTCTCCGCCCGGTTCGTGGGTCTGGTGCGCGACGGGCATCTCCAGCAGGAATCGCAGCAGAACGACCGCATCGTCGTGATGCCGGCGGTCACCTTCAAGCCGGGTCCCGACACCGAGGTCACCTTCATCGGCCTCTACCAGCGCGACCGGCTGGGCAGCCAGACCTATCTGCCCACCAGCAAGACGGTCGACGCCGCAAGCGACGCGGTGCGCATCTCGAACGATTTCTACCTGGGCGAGCCGGACTTCAACCACACGTTCGCCGATTATTATTCGGCGACGATCCTGCTGACGCACAATTTCAGCGACACATTCTCGTTCAACAGCCGCAACCGCTTCTTCGAGCAGGAAGTCGATTACCAGGAAGTGTTCGGCTATACCGGTTTTGCAGGCGGCGCCTATGCGGATGCGGCCCGCACCATCGCCAATCGCGCGTGGTATCTGAACCGCGCCCAATATGATGGCTTCAACAGCGACAATAATCTGGTGCTGAGCTTCGATATGGGGCCGCTGACGCACCAGATCCTGGCCGGTTTCGACTACACCAAGTTCCGCGAGGACAAGGAGGAAGGCTTCGGGCAGGCGCCCGGGCTGAACCTCTATGCGCCGGTCTATGGCGTCCCATTCGTCTCCGGCGTCGGCTGGATGACCGACACCAGGAACTCGCAGACCGGTTTCTACTTCCAGGATCAGATCCGCGCCTGGGACCGCGTCTCGCTCGTGTTCGGCGTGCGGCATGACGAGGTGCGTTCGAGCGTGAACGGCGTGAAGCTGGAGAACAACAAGGCGTGGACATTCCGCGGCGGCATCATCGCCGATGTGGTCAAGGGCGTGTCGCCTTATTTCAACTATTCGGAATCGTTCCTGCCGGTGTTCGGCTCCAACTTCTTCGGCGTGCCCTATGTGCCGAGGACGGGCCGCCAATATGAGGCGGGCATCAAGTTCCAGCCCTCGCCGCGCATGCTGTTCACCGTCGCCGCCTATGACATCAGGGAAGAGAATGTCCTGATCGCCGATCCGGACGAGCTGCAGAATTTCATCCAGGGCGGCTCGACCCGCTCGCGCGGCATCGAGGCGGAAGCCAATGTCAGGCTGCCTGAAGATTTCAATCTTACCGCCTCGTACAGCTACACCCGCGCGGAATATCTCGTCGTCGATGGCCGCCAGCGTGGCGACCGACGCGAGAATTTGCCGGAGCACCAGGCCTCGGCCTGGGCGTCGAAGGGCTTCGAGCTGGGCGGCGATCTCGGCGCCAGGGTCGGCGCGGGCGTGCGCTACCAGGGCGACAAGGTCAGCTTCGACCAGCTCTACACGATCGATCCGGTGACGCTGGTCGATGCCATGGTCGAGCTCAACTACGGCAAATGGTCGCTGTCGGTGAACGGCGCCAACATCTTCGACAAGAAGGTCTACACCAACTGCAGCTACGGCGGCCCGCCGATCGACGAGGGCTATTGCTACATGGGCAAGGACCGGACGATCCTCGCATCGCTGCGCCGCAAGTTCTGATCCACGCCCGGGCCGGCACCGCATCCCGCGGCGCCGGCCCGATTGATGTCAGCGTACCGGAGAGACCATGCCGAACTTGACCCGTCCCGCCCGCCTCGCAGCGTTCGCGCTGCTCATGGCGGGAACCGCCAGCGCCATGCAGGCGCGCGAGCGTGTGACCGCGGATACGATCCTGACCAACGCGCGGGTCTATACGGTCGACAAGAAGCAGCCCTGGGCGCAGTCGGTGGCGATCAAGGACGGCAAGATCGTCGCGGTCGGCTCCCAGGCGGAGGTGGCGAAGACCAGGGGCGCGGCGACCCGGATCGTCGATCTCAAGGGCAGGCTGGTGCTTCCCGCATTCGGTGACGCGCACGCCCACCCGCTGTTCGGTGCGCTTTCGCACACGCGCTGCTCGCTCCACGACGGCAAGTCGATCGACGATTACAAGAAGCTGATCGCCAAATGCGTCGCCGATACGCCGGGCACCGGCGCGATCTACGGCGTCGGCTGGGAAGACTCGCTGTTCCCGCCCAACGGCATCCCGCACAAGCAGATCCTCGACGCGATCTCCACCAGGCGCCCGCTCATCTTCGATTCGGTCGGCGGCCACACCAACTGGGTGAACTCCAAGGCGCTCGAACTGGCCGGAATCACCAGGGACACCCCCGATCCGGTCAACGGCACGATCGACCGCGATCCCGCGACCGGCGAACCCGTGGGCAGCCTTCAGGAATCGGCGCAGGGGCTGGTCGCGAAGCTGATCCCGCCGCCCACCGACACCGATATCCAGAACGCGGTCCTCTACACCGCCAAGCTGTTCAACAGCCTGGGCATCGTCGCCTGGAACGACGCCGGGGTGGAGTTCGACGACCAAGGCGGCAGCCGCATGGTCGATGCCTACAAGGCGGTGGAAGACGCGGGCAAGCTCACCACCTATGTATCGGTCTCGCTCAAATGGAAGAACGAGCGCGGGATGGACCAGCTCCCCGGCCTGCTCAAGGCGGCCGAGCGCGCCAACGCGCTGGGCATCCCGACCCACACGGTCAAATTCTATGTCGATGGCGTGATCCCGCAAAGGACCGCCTATATGCTCGCGCCCTATGAGGGCACGACCGAGCGCGGGACGCCCCAGATCTCTCCGGACATGCTGAACCAGGCGGTCACCGCGACCGACGCCAGGGGCATGCACGCCTTCCTCCACGCGATCGGCGACGGCGGCGTGCGCATCTCGCTCAACGCGATCGAGGCCGCGCGCAAAGCCAATGGCGCGAAACCGACCTATCACATGGTCACCCATTTGAACGTCGTCGATCCGGCGGATCAGCCGCGCTTCGGCAAGCTGAACACCTATGCCCAGTTCCAGCCGACATGGTCGTCCTGGTATCCCTATATGGAGCTGACCGAGGCGGTGATCGGCAAGAAGCGGATGGAATATATCTATCCCGCGGGCAGCATCGTCCGCGCCGGCGGCAAGCTCGCTTATGGCGCCGACTGGCCGGTCGCCACCGCCAACCCGCTGGAGGGTCTCGAGGTCGCGATCACGCGGCGGACGGCCGGCGATCCCAAGGCGAAGCCGCTGCTCGCCAACGAAGGCATCAGCCTGGCCGAGGCGATCGAGAGCCACACGCTCAACGTCGCCACCGTCAACGGCATGGCGAAGTTCACCGGCTCGATCGCGGTGGGCAAGAACGCCGATCTCGTCGTGCTCGACAGGGACATCTTCAACATCCCGGTCTACGAGATTTCCAAGGCCAAGGTGCTGGTGACGGTGTTCCAGGGCAAGCCGGTGTACGGCGATCTGGAGACGCTGAAGCCGTAGGCGCAACCGTATCGACGCGGACGCCTCACGGCCAATAAAGGGCGAAACGCAAGCTATCGGGCACCGCGCGCACCGGCACGGTCATGTGTCCCTCGCCGGCATAGACCTCCGACCGTGTCCGCAACCCATGGGCCGAAAGCGGCTCCATCCGCTTGACGAAATCCTCGGCGTCCCACCGCTCGAGGATCGCTTCCTCGCGGTCGCCCGCGACCACCAGCAGCCGGCTGACCTTGGGCACCTTTCCCGCCTGAAGCCGCGCCGCGAAATCGCGCTCTTCCTTGAGTGTCAGCTGCTCGTGCCAAAAGATCGACGGGCTCGCCGCGATGATCGCATGGAACGCGCCCGGCCGCGTGTAGAGCGTGTGGAGCGCGAACAGCCCGCCCAGCGAATGGCCGAACAGCGACTGCCGGTCGGGATTGGTCTTGTAGCGCTTGCTGATCTCGGTTCGCAGCTGGCCGGTCAGGAAATCGAGGAACCTGTTCCAACCGCCGCTGCGCTCCTTGGCGAACTTGGCATAGGCGCCCGACATGGTCGGCGCGCCGGTGAAGTCGTTGATGCGCCGCACATCATAGGCCATGTCGGTCGGATAGCCGACGCCGACGACGATCGCCTTGTCGCCGGGCGTCCATTCCAGCATCCGCCGCGTTTCGGCGAACGAAGCGAACAGCGCGTTGCCGTCGAGCACATAGAGCACCGGATAACCGCCCTCGGGGGGCTCGCCCTTCGGGAAGGAGACGAAGATGCGGTAGACATCGCCATGTTCGGCGGTGATGTCCCACACTGCGGTGGCGGGCATGGTATAGCCCTGCGCCGCGGGCGCTTCCGGGGCCGCGGTCTGGCCGGGCGCGGCGATGGCGGGCATCGCAAGGGAAATGGCAAGACCCGTCGCGAGTGTCTTCAGCGCCTCGATCATTTTCGACCACCCCTGCCCGGCTTCATGGATCGTGCAAGCTAAGGCGCGCAGCCGCCGCCGCGCAATCGGCCACCCGGCAATTTACCCGTCTGATCACCGCGCTTACCCCGAAAGCCGGGTGATCTGCCCTTGCCGCTGTGGTGATCTGCACCACGCCGAACCGGCGCATGGCGGGGGCCATCGCATCGCCGGTTTGCTCGTCACTCAGGAGGGCAAAGCAGATGCAGAAATTCACGATGAAACTCTGGTCCATCGCCGGCGCCGCCGCGGCATCCACGGCGCTGGCGACGCCGGCGGCGGGCGAAGGCCCCGCACCGCAGACCGCCGATCCCACCGAGACGGTCTATCCCACCGGCTTCGACAAGGCATTGTCGCTGATGCTGGCGGGCGAGGGCGGCGAGAACGGCATCGGCGTGCACAAGGTGTGGCCGACGCTGTCGTTTCCGGCGCTCACCACCGCGCAGATCACCAAGGCGCTCACCGGCAACTCGCTGGTGATCTCCTATCACTATACCCACCAATATGGAGCGGACGGCAAGGTCGGCGGCTACAATATCCGCTACGATCCGGTCGACGTGAAGAAGTGCCCGAAGAGGGAAATCGCGGGCGACGGCCTGCTGCTGTATGAAGGCGTGTGCAGCGCGCAGGTGAATGAGCCGGTCAGCGGGACCTGGAAGGCGGAGAACGACCGGCTCTGCGTCAGCCTCGCCTGGGCCGGCAGCACGAAGATCGATGGTTGCTATGCCATGTTCTTCGTGATGGACAGCGTGGCGATGGTGAAGCCGGACGGCACCGTTTCCGGCAAGGCGCACGCGCTCAAGAAGGGCGCCGCCCCGGACATGTAGGAACAGCGCCGTGTTCATCTGTATCCCCGACATCCTCGACCCCGGCCAGATCGGGATGCTGGCGGCGATGATGGATCGCCAGCCGTTCGTCGCGGGCCGCGAGACCGCCGGGTGGGCCGCCGCCGGGGTGAAGGAGAACCAGCAGGTCGCGAGCGGCTCCGCCGACTATGCCGCGATGCAGGCGATGGTGACGGAGGCGCTGGCGGCGAACCGCATCTTCGCGATGGCGGCGATGCCCAAGGCGCTGCGGCCGATCCTGTTCAGCCGCTACCTGCCCGGCATGGGGTACGGCATGCATGTCGACAATGCGCTGATGGGCGAAGCGCCGCAGACGCGGATCGACCTCGCCTTCACCCTCTTCCTCTCCGAACCGGAGAGCTATGAGGGCGGCGAACTGGAGATCGACGAACCCGCCGGGACGCGCGCGTTCAAGCTGCCCGCGGGGGCGGTGCTGCTCTACCCCGCCAATTCGCTGCACCAGGTCACCAAGGTCGTCTCCGGCCGCCGCGACGTCGCGGTCGGCTGGCTGCAGAGTCTGGTGCGCGAGCATGAGAAAAGACGCGTCATCTTCGAGCTGGAGAATCTCCGCGCGACGATGTTCGCGGAAAGCGGCAAGACCCCCGCCTTCGATATCCTGACGCGCAACACCAGCGATCTGTGGCGGATGTGGGCCGAACCCTGATCTGCTAGCCGGGGAACGCGGCGGGCGGCCAGCGACCGGCCCAGGGGTTCGCCTCTTCGAGCCGCTCCGCCAGTCCCAGCAGCATTTCGTCACCCCCATGCGCGGCGGAGAACATCGCGCCCACCGGCAGCCCGCTGACGCCCGGAAACAGCGGCAGCGAGATGCTGGGCGTGCCGGTCATGTTGTGCAGCGGGGTGTAGTTCACATAGCCGAACAGCGCGTCGAACAGCGCATCGGTCGGCCGCGTCGGCGCGAGATGGCCGAGCGGCGGCGGCACGGTTGCGGTGACGGGCGAGAGCACGACATCCACGTCTTCGTGGAACCCCGCCAGCGCCGCCGATGCCCGGTCCACCTGCGCCAGCGCCTCGGCCAACATCTCCGGCGTCACCCGCGCCCGCCGTTCGCCGAGACCGAGCGTCCATGGCTCCAGCACCTCGGCGGCGTGCGCGCCGTAATGATCGACGATCTCGCCGCCCAGATAGTCCCAGAGGGTGGTGAACCCCGCACGCAGCGCCGCGCGATCGATCGGCTGGCTTGCCTCCTCCACACGATGCCCCAGCGCCTCGCACAGCGAAGCCGCGCGCCGGACCACCGCCGCCACCTCGGCCTCCGGCCCGGTGCCGTCCATCCCGGCCGGATCGAGCGCGATCCGCAGCGATGCGCCGCCGGTGGCGGCCGCCCGCTTGTCCGCAGGGCGCAGCATACGCGCCGCCCAGGCGGTGTCGCGCATCGTCCGCCCGTACAGCCCGTCCGAACACAACATGTCGTCGATTAGATTGTATGCCCGTGCGCGCACGTTCCAGCCGCGGCTCGGCTTGAAGCCGATGATGCCGCAATTGGACGCCGGAATGCGGATCGATCCGCCTGCATCGCTCGCCGTCGCGAAGGGCACCAGCCCGGCCGCGACCGCCGCCGCTGCACCGGTGCTCGATCCGCCCGCGCTGCGCGACAGATCCCACGGGTTGCGCGTGGGGCCATAGAGCAAAGCCTCGCCGCTCGCGTTGAGCCCGAACTCGGGCATGGTCGACATGCCGACCGGTACCATCCCGGCATCATCGAGCGTCTGCGCCAGCGGAAAGGCGCGCGTGGCGATCTCGCCTTTCTTCGCGCGCGATCCCGCTTCACAGGGGAAGCCGGGATATTCAAGCGACGCCTTCAGCAGATAGGGCACCGCCGCCATTGCCCCGTCCCGGTCAACCGTGCGGGCACGCGCGCGGGCATGGTCGAACGCGCGGAAGGCGATCGCATTGATCGCGCCGTCCATCGCCTCGATCCGCATGATCGCTGCCTCGGTCAGCGCTTCGGGCGGCACCTCGCCGTTTCTCACCAGCGCCGCCTGCGCATGGCCGTCTAGCCGTGCGATCATGTTCGCTTCCGCAGGGGTCATAAAATCCTCAGAGACGTTTGATTCCGGCCTGCTTGCTAGAGTGGTCGGCATTCCGTCCAGCCCATCACCCGTTTCCGCCCGGCCGTTACCCGTCGTCAGGCGGCCTGTGCGGCCTGCATCGGCGACGGCGCGATCAAGCCGAACAGATCGCGCGGATCGGTGGGCGCGGTCAGCAGGTCGAGCGTGCGATAGTCCCCCGTCTCCAGCGACAGATCGCGAAACAGGCGCAACGCAGCGAAATCCTCGATCGCGAAGCCGACCGAATCGAACAGCGTGATCTCGTCCCGCCGCTTGCGTCCCGGGCATTCGCCGCTGATCACCCGCCACAATTCGGTGACCGGGAAATCGGCCGGCATCTGCTGGATTTCTCCTTCTATCCGGGTCTGCTCGGGCAGTTCGACGAACACGGTGGCGCGTTCCAGAATGGCGCGCTGCAGCTCGGTCTTACCAGGGCAATCGCCGCCGATCGCGTTCAGGTGCACCCCGCCGCCAACCATATTGTCCGAAAGGATCGTCGCATGCGCCTTGTCGGCGGTGACGGTGGTGATGATGTCCGCGCCCATCACCGCGCTGCCCGAATCCTCGCAGGCGACGATCGTCATGCCGGATGACGCCATGTTGCGCCGGAACTTCGCCGTCGCCGATGGATCGACGTCGTATATCCGCAGCGTATCGATCCCCAGCGCGGCGCGGAACGCCATCGCCTGGAATTCGGACTGGGCGCCCAATCCGATGATCGCCATCGTCCGCGCCTCTGGCGGGGCGAGGTGCCGCGCCGCCAGCGCCGACATCGCCGCGGTGCGCAACGCGGTCAGGATCGTCATCTCGGACAGGAACACCGGATAGCCCGTCGCGACATCGGCCATCATGCCGATCGCAACCACAGTCTGGAGGCCCTGTTCGTAATTATACGGATGCCCGTTCACATATTTGAACGAATAGAGCGCGTCGTCCTGCGTCGGCATCAGCTCAATCACGCCGCCGGCGCTGTGGCTGGCGAGGCGCGGGGTGGTTTCGAACTCGGGCCAGCGGCGGAAATCCGCCTCGAGATAATCGACCATCCGCAGCAGCAGGGCCTCGATCCCGACCTTGTCCACGATCCGCCTGATCTCCGACACTCCGACGAACTGAACCATCCACGCCTCCCTCGTTGCACAGCGATGCTAGGGCGCCCCCCGGCCCAACCGACAGGCCCAGGTTGCACAATAATGCATGCCGCTTTGGACAGATTGTCGGGTACGGCCGGACAATATGCGGACCCGTCCGGTAGAGCCGAATTGGACCGCGACAGCGAAGACGAACAGCGAAAGACTGGCCCCCGATGCACGACCTCGACCATCTCGACCGTCAGCTGATCGCGGCGCTGCGCGAGGATGCGCGGATGCCGATCACCCGGCTCGCCGCGACGCTGAAGATTTCGCGCACCACCGCGCAGGCCCGGCTCGACCAGCTGCTCAAGAGCGGCGCGGTGCTCGGCTTCACCATCCGCGCCCAGCATCGCGGCGATGCGTTGCGCGCGATCATGATGATCGAGATCGAGGGCCGTTCGACCACCGCGGTCATCAAGAAGCTGCGCGGCTTTCCGGAAATCGTCACGCTCCACACCACCAATGGCGGCTGGGATCTGGTGGCCGAGATCGTCACCGGATCGATCGCCGATTTCGACCGCATCCTGCGCGAGATCCGCCAGATCGAAGGGGTGCTGAACAGCGAGACCAGCCTGTTGCTCAGCAGCCTGTAACGCGCCTTAGCCTGGCATTCAGGCGAGCCTGTCGCCAATGAAGCGCGCGCCGTCCTCCAGCGCCTCCCGCGCCAGCGCGGAGATCGACATCGCCTCGAGAAAGCTGTGCGTCGCCCCGCGGTAGATCTTGCTGTGCGTCTCCACGCCGGCCGCCCGCAGCCGCGCGTCGATCGCGACCGAGCTTTCCGAGACCAGATCGAGTTCGGGGACCACCAGGAATACCGGCGGGAAGCCTGTCAGATCGGCGTTGATGGGAAAGGCGAACGGATCGTCCGCCTCGCCCACATGGTTGAGATAGTTGCGGAAATATTGTTCGGATTCAGCGCGATCGAGGATCGATCCGGGTCCGCCGAACCGCGCTTCCGCCTCGTCCGAGATATGCGCGGAAAAGGCGCCATAGTTGGACAGGATCGCGCGAACCAGGCCCATCTCCCCCCGCTCGCGCAGCCTGAGCGCCGTGGTGAAGGACAGGTTGGCGCCGGCTGAATCGCCCGCCATCGCCATCCGCGCCGGATCGATGCCGAGTTCGCCACCATGGTCCTTGAGCCACAGCATCAGCGCCTCGATCCGGTCGAGCGCGACCGGATATTTCGCCTCGGGCGACAACGGATAATCGACCCCGATCACCGCGAACCCGCCGCGCTCGGCATATTCGCGCATCAACCGGTCGTGCGTGTCGATCGAGAACAAGGTGAACCCGCCACCGTGCAGATAGACCAGCGCGGGCGCGGGCTCGGCCACGCCCTCCGGCACATACACGCGAATGCGAAGCTCCCCCGCGCCGGGATCGAATGTCCGCTCGGTGGTCCGCGCCATTTCCGGCCCGCCCTCGCGCCAGCGCGCACGCACCTGTTCCGCCGCGACGCGTTGCTCGGGAAAGCTCATCGTCTCGAGCGGCGGATGGTTGCGCCAGCCTGCACGCATCTCATCGAGAAAGCGGCGAATTTCCGGGTCGATCTGGTCGGTCATCACGCGGTCTCCGGCTGTTGTCCACGCTGCTGCGCCCAGGGCAGAAGGATCAGCATCGTCGCCGCGATCAGGCCGCCGATCCCCATCGACAGCGACACGACGAGCAGGCTCGCCCCGCTGGCGAACAACGCCCCCGCGACCACCGGGCCGAGCGCCGATCCGCCCCGGCCGATGCCGATGACGAAGCCGGTGCCGCTCGCCCGCAATGTCGCCGGATAGGTCTGCGCCAGGATCGGGTACATGCCGACCACGCCCGCATTGATGAAGAAGGCGGCGATGGCGGCGGTGATCGACAGCCGCGTCAGGTCCGGCCCCGCCACGCCGAACGCCGCGATGGCGGCGACCCCGGTCAACATCGCGCCCGCGACCAGCGGACGCAGGCTGAACCGCTGGCTGGCCAGCCCGATCACGATCGCGCCCGCGAGGTTGCCGATATTGGCGAACACCA
>JAESGW010000408.1_pt1 | contig 47408 bp, 48 predicted proteins | sample 9269791 | NCBI WGS metagenome assembly JAESGW01 (sample SAMN16773120, study PRJNA677053) | algae metagenome | isolation source: Aphanocapsa lilacina HA4352-LM1 and co-occurring heterotrophs from near cave... | place: USA: Maniniholo cave, near Haena, Kauai, HI | collected 2009-07-28
CGCGTACGCAGGTCAGCGGAATAGGGCTTCGCCATGCGTGCTGGCCTCCAGCTCCAGCACGCATCTTGAATCAGAAGCCGACTGATTTGGGAATCCCCAGATTCCAACTTACGCTGAATGGCTCTAGAAGAGCGCGTCGGCCTTGTAGACCTGCTTGGCGTTCTCTGGAGTGACCACCATGACCGGTGGTGTCGAGTCCTGCTGCGCGGGCTTCTTGCCGGCGAGCAGGTCCAACATGGTCCTGAAGCCCGCTTTGGCAATTTCGTCCGCTGAGTTGACGCCAGTGGCGATAAAATTCGTACCCTTCATGATCTGCTCTATCGCCGCCTTCTGACCGTCGAAGCCGAAAATTTTTATCTGAGCTGTCCGACCGGCATCAGCGATCGCCTTCTGCGCGCCGAGGCACATCACGTCGCCCTCGCAGAACACTGCGTCGATGTCCTTGTGCTTGGCGAGCATGTCCTCCATCACGCGGATCCCGCCATCCTCGGTCCACCTGCCAAACTCCGGTGCGAACGTCACCTTGACGCCGCTGTCCTTGACCTTCGACAGCACACCGTCGCGGCGCGCGTTTCCGGTGCTGTTGTCTTCCGGACCGCCGCGGATCATCAGCAGATGACCCTTGCCGCCCATTTGCTTGGCAATGACCTCGCCGACGCCTGCGGCCGTGTTGAAGTTGTCCACCCCGATCCAGGCGTCGTACTCGCCACCCTTCAGCCTCCGGTTCACCAGCACGAGCGGCTTGCCGGCCTTCTTGATCGCGGCCATGCCGCCGGGCAGGGCCTCTAGCGGGCTGATGTTCATGATGAGGCCGTCGACGCCTTTCGCGAGGAGATCCTCGATATCGGAGTTGACCTTGGCAACGTCGCCGTTGCCGTCGGCGACGAACGTCTGCACGTTGTTCGCGCGACCTTCCGCCTCGAGCGCCCGCACCATGGCAATGAAGTAGGGTGCCTTCATTTGCAGCGTTACGATACCGATCCGCTTTTGCTGCTGCGCGGCAGAAGGCGCGACGAACGCCAGCAGGCCGCAAAGACCAACGATAAGAGCTGTGAAGCGCCTCATGGACATACTCCTCCCATTCAATGGTTGAACTCTCATTTTTTTCTCCTTTTTGTCTCAACGAGGAGCACGGCGACGATGATCACCGCGCCCTTTACGATGTCCTGGTAGAATGATTTCACACCCACCAGGTTGAGAAGATTGTTGATGACGCCAAGCGTCAGCACGCCGAACAGGGTGCCGCCAACGCTTCCGCCGCCGCCGCCAAGAGCCGCGCCGCCGATAACGCACGCGGCGATGGCATCGAGCTCGTAGGCAAAGCCCAAACTTGGCTGAGCAATTCCCAGACGCGAGACGAGGATTGCACCCGATAGCGCAGACAGCGCACCGGACAGCATGTAGGCGGTCACCACCGTGCGCTGCACGCTGATGCCTGCCAGGCGAACGGTCTCTTCGTTGCCACCAATGGCGACAGTAGCGCGGCCGGCCGGGGTACGGTTGAGGTAGAACCAAACTAGCGCGTAGCAGGCGAGCATGATCATCATGCTCAACGGCACTACGCCGATAAGGGTGGCGCCGAGCTCGCGAAACGCTGAATGCGACGGGGAGATCGGGACTTCTGTGTAGAGAAAGACACAGCCGCGTACGATACCCATCGTTGCGAGGGTAATGATGAAGGACTGCAGCTTGAAGCGCGCGATGATTGTGCCGTTCACGAAGCCAGCGAATGCGCCAGCTGAGACCGCGACGACCAGCGCGGGCCCGATGCCGAGCTGATCGGCGATCCCCGCAAACAACACACCGCCAAGCGCAACGACCGAGCCGACGCTGAGATCGATGCCACCGGTGAGAATTACGAGCAGCATCCCCAGACTGATGAGGCCATTCGCCACCACCTGACGCATCAGATTGCTCATGTTGCGCTCGGTGAAGAACGCCTCCGCGAACCATGCTCCTGCGAGCAATAGTGCGACGAAGCCCAGGATCAGTCCGAGATCGAGCGCGCCCAGCCGCGGCTCGCCGCCGGCGAACCACCATGCTCTAAAACGTGCCGCGCTGCCCTCAGTGTGCATGCGTTCCCTCTCCGCCGCCCGAGGCACACGCCAGGACGTTTTCTTCCGTCGCCTCTTCTCTGCTGAACTCGCCGACCAAGCGGCCCTCGCGCATGACGAGTACGCGGTCGCACATACCAAGTATCTCGGGGAGCTCCGACGAGATCAGCAGAATTCCCATTCCTTGTTGGGCCAAGTGACCGATCGCCGTATAGATTTCCTTCTTTGCCGCCACATCGACGCCGCGTGTCGGTTCATCGAGCAGAAGGAGGCGCGCGTTCGTGAGCAACCATTTTGCCAACACCACCTTCTGCTGATTGCCACCGCTGAGCTTGCCGACCGGCCGCTCGATGTTGGGCGGGCGGACGTCGAGCTCTCGCGCTTTGGCCTGCACGAGTTCGTTCTGCGTGCGGCGATCGATAACGCCCATGCGGCTCACGGCGGGAAAACTCGCGAGGCTCGCGTTGTCACGGATCGAAAGACCCAGAACGAGGCCGTCGCTAATGCGATCCTCGGTCAGCATGGCAATCCCGGCGCGCAACGCATCGCGCGGCGAGCGCGGGCGATAGGCCCTGCCACTCATGCGCATCTCGCCGGATTCTGCTCGGTCTGCCCCGAATATGCAGCGCGCGACCTCAGTGCGGCCACTGCCGACGAGGCCGTACATTCCCACGATCTTGCCTTCGGCCACGGTGAAAGACACATCCTCGAACACGCCGGTACGGCTGAGGCTGCTCACCGATAGGATATCTGCCCCTGCTTGCCAGACGCGCCGTGGAAAGATGTCTTGTAGCGGGCGGCCGACCATGAGCCTTATGAGCTCGTCGCGCTGAGTTTCCCGCGGATCGACAGTGCCGACGAGCGCCCCGTCCTTGAGCACTGTCACGCGATCGGCAATCGCATACAGCTCGTCCAGACGGTGCGAGATGTAGAAGATCAGTACGTTCTGCTCGCGCAGGCGCCGAATGAGCGTGAACAGCTTTGTCAGATCGTCCTGCGCGAGCACGGCCGACGGCTCGTCCATGATCAGGATCCGCGGCTTCACTGACACGGCCTTGGCAATCTCCACGACCTGGCGCTGGGCGGCGCTGAGGCGCGACGCGCGCCGCCGCACATTGATGCCCTCGAAGCCGATGCTCTCGAGTATCTGCTCGACCTGGCGATGCGCGGCCGCCATGTCGATCCACCAGCCGAAGCGGCCGGTCGGCATCGCTCCGAGAAGAACATTCTCCGTGACGCTGAGGTTGGGAACTAAATTGGCATGCTGCGCCACCATGCGGATTCCCAGCCGCTGGCCGATCAATGGACTCGTAACGGATTGCAACTTGCCGTCGAGCCGGATCTGACCCGCATCGCTTTGCACCGCACCGGTAAGGATCCGCGAGATGGTGCTTTTACCCGCTCCATTCTCGCCGACGATGGCGTGAACCTCACCGCTGTCGGCAGTCAAATCAACAGAGCGCAAGGCCTGCGTGCCACCGAACCTCTTGCTGATGCCGCTCATCTGCAACAATGGTGTCACGCCGCAAGTACCCTGCTGATGAGCAGTGTCGTCTGCTCGGCGATGTCGAGAAGCGTTTCGTGCTGACCTTCGCGTGCCTTGCCACTCGTCTTGGTGCCGCCAGAGGGCAGGTTGTCGATACGTATAGCCGTCCTTTGATTGGTCACGACCGCTCCAACGCGACCGTCGGCCGCTTCAAGCCAATGACCATCGATGAGCATCCGCATGGAGTGTTCCCCCTGCGCACAAATAAGACAACATATGAACTAATAATGCAACACTTGCTGCCAGCGCAGATTCGTACAATTATTGTGCGATGCAGATCACTCGCGACCCCATCGATCCGAACAAGAGCTCCACTGCGCTGCGCGCGCTGAAGGTATTGGAAGCGCTTGCGGGATCCCGCGATGCACTGTCGGCTGCCGAGGTTGCCGATATCATCGGGGCCGAGCGCACGACAGCGTACCGCATGCTCATGACACTGATGGAGGCCGGTTATGTGGTTCGTGATGAGCGCGCGCGCGCCTACCGCCTCGGCTACAAAATACTCACGCTCAGCCGGGCTTTGCTCAGCGGCAATGAGAAGAGCGAGTTGGTCGCCGCGTGTCTGCGTGAAATCTCTGCGCAGACAGGTGAAGCTGCTCACTACTCGGTGCTCGAGCGGGATTGCGCCGTGCTTGCGCAGCGGGCCATGGGCACTCAGCGCGTGACGATTGATTTTCAGATCGGCGATCGAGCGCCACTCCACTGCACGTCGATCGGTAAGGTCCTGCTCGCCTACCAGGAAACGGCCTTTATTGAGGCAGCACTTCTGCTGAGCATGCCGCGGCTTGCTCGCAACACCATTACCAAACCCACGCGCCTGCGCGCCGAGCTTAGCAAAGTGAGGGCGCAGGGCTACGCATACGACGATTTTGAATTCGCGGACGACATGCGTTGCGTCGCTGTGCCAATCATCGAGAAAGACGGTCGCGTAGTCAGCGGCATCAGCCTCTCTGGTCCGGCCTCCCGCTATAGCAAGCAGAAACTGCGCGAGCTGCGCGACTGCGCGATGGAAGCGGCCCGCGAGTTATCGCGAAAGCTCGGCGGCACAGTAGCCGACTGAGACAAGTAATCGCGTTTCAGTGGGTACCCCAGCTCGCCCTCACTCGTATCGGACGGAGACTTCGCTTCCCCCGAACAGCCAAAACAACACGGGGGGATGGATGCGCGCATTCCTGCATTTCCCTGAGTTCACCACGGACGCGCCAAAGACCTAATGGGTGCTCGTCTTGCCGGAAGTTCTCTAGGCCAATGGCGAGCAATCCTCGGTGGAAATCGGCCATCGTATACGCTTCTGGATCAACGCGCGCCTTTGCCGAGACTTGGTCTACTTCCGATCGTGGGGATGAGCGAATGCGGACGGCGGGATTTGACGGCACAACGAACATAGCTGCTGCACCTTGCGCGATACTGCTCGTAACCCGGTGCGGACCTGCGCAATTGCGGCACGGGGGAGGCACGCCGTCGAACGCTCCGCCTCCCAGAGCGGACGCGGCCGGCGGCGTTTCCCACGTCGCCGGCTCCGATCGGCCAATGACCGCAATTGGGATGCTGCGCCGACGCGGTAGGACGCCTGGCAGAGTTAGCGGAAGTAACTCTGCAAACGCGCTCGGCTCAAAAACCGTACTGGTGGCATAGACGCTCGGCCTCAAGAAGCGGACGAACTGAGCACGAGCATCGAGGAGCCCTCAAGTCGACGCCACGCACCTGCCGCTGACGATTGTCGAGATTCGCGAAGGGCTGTCCAGAATGCGCGCGGGTATTGACTGAAAACGATAAGGCCACTCACTGAGAAACGTCCGCCGATGCCGGGCGGACCGTCGATGTTCAGTCTCCTGGAGCATTCCAAGATGCAGTCAGTTCGCGTGCTTCTTCTTCCTGCAGCGCTAGCAGTAGCAACACTTCCACTCGTGTCCAGCGCCAAAGCAAACAGTCCGGACCAGATGATGCAGGTCTGCCGCATTCGGGCACATGAGGTTATCCATACACGTCTTCCGGACGTGGAGACGAAATACGAAGGACAGCGAACAGACGGGACGCACGCTGTCAATGGTACTGCCTGGGTGCGAGGGCGGACAGAGACGTTCCAGTGCAGCTTCGACAGACGTGGCCGCAACATTATTCAGTTCATCGTGAATGAGCCAACTGGAGGTTCAACCGCAACGCAACTGCCGGAAAGCGAGCCGCAGACGCGAACGGTCAACGTCGATTTCCGCGGCAACGCCATCCAGGAGTTCCGAGAGTCACTTAATCCAGGCGAGTCCGTCCGTTACGTGTTTCGCGGTGGCAATCGGAAATTTCTTCAAGTCCATATGTATACGCGGAACAATCGAACCTACTTCAACATTTTTACGCCGGATCGACACACGCTTTATGAATCTGCGCGTGCAGGAAATGACTATCGTGGCCAGCTATGGCTCGATGGAGAACACGTCGTCGAAGTCTACAACACGAGCCCGTCTCGCTCGTCTTTCGACGTGACGCTTCAGCTTCAATAGCCCACTGTAGCGAGAGCCGCCCGCTCTCGCTACCTTCCGCCTATGATGATCTCCAAGCGGTAGTTTGCCCGCTCACCGCGGCGCGCCGCGCTCCTCATCATATAGACGCGTATTCTGTAGTCGCCGGTCTGCGGGAGTACTCCTTCGAACTGGTTTTCCGACATGGAGCCATTGAAAAAGCCCACCGTATCCTCTCCCGGAGCGAGGATGTTGAAGTAGGTGGCTTTGTTTCGTGTTGCCATGCTCGCATTCATGTACTGTCCCTTGTCGGCTCTCAGCACATAGTCCACCGTTTCATAGCCCGCAATTTGTCCTTCGATAGTGGCACCCGTTGCGCCTTTCGCAAATTTCACGCGCTCGGTGCGGTACCTCGGGGTAGAGGCTTCAGCCGCGATAATCGAGACGTAGGCGTTGCCTTGCTGAGACGAACCACTGAGGCCTGCATTAATCGGGGAGACGACCATTATCCCAACGCCCATAAACAAGAGTAGGGCGCGGCGACGATATTTGCGTTTCATATATGCGGCGATACCCATCACGCTCTCCCGAATTTTGAGCGACCCGCTCTCCTCGGCGCGGTTCGCTGGCGCGAAGCTGATCACGAAGATGCGAGTTCCGTTGGCCAAATGATCGAGACAGAACTCGCTCTCGGTATCCTCGTAAATGATCGTTCTGTGACTCGATCCTTATGTGTCTTTGGCACGGGAAGCACCATCCGCTTATCCGCTCGGTCGGTACCGGATAGGTCTCAACTGGCGCGCCACACGCAGGACACTCGATGTCATCCAATGTCCCTGCCCCGCCCCAATGATTTCCGCGCGTACGATTTCTTGAGCATCATGCCAGTGAGCTGCCCCCGTTAGACGGGCGTCTTGCGGCTCGGCAGATCGAAGTTCTGGCAGATGGCGTCTGTGATGCCTTTGTCCTGCATTTCTGGGAGCGGCACAGGGTGCCGGAGCAACAAAGTGCGGAGTGGCTGGCACGTCAAAGGCGCAAGATCGACCGCGGCTTGCAAGATATTGCGCGAAGGATAGGAACGCGAGAATTCGCAGTTGGCGATTGCTTCGGGCTGGCCGATATTGCAGCGGCGACTGTGACCGGATACCTTTCCGTGCGATGGCCCGATCTCAAATGGAGAGATGCCCATCCGGACCTCGCTGCCTATTCCGACCGGATGGAGCGGCGTCCCTCATTCGCAGCCAGCAGACCTGTGCCGCAGAAGATCGCCGACAAGGTCGTATAATTTCGAAGAGCAGCTTCGACCAGTTGCCTGCGCCACAGTCGGCATCACGCGTGACCTTACGCTTTGACCGGATGTAATCACTCTGCTGGCGATGTCCGTTAGTCGAGGCGTTGCACCAATCCATACGAGCGATCTTTGGCTGATCATACGCGGTCGATGCGGTCGGCTAATGGCATGGTCCGGCCGCGCTCAGTGCCTTATCGTTGGCGCTGAAGGGGGGAGCATCGAGCTCGGTTTGGTGCCCAGGCCGGTATCTACCGGCGGCCTTACCAAGCTCGCCGGGCTCTCGAAGCGCGGCAACTGCTAGCTGCGACATCATTTCGTTCAGGGGTCCCACGTTATTCTGGTGAAGAAGCCAGTAGCCGCGCAGGCTGCACTTTGGCCATGGATCGAGCGCGCGGCCAAACGCATGGCGCATCGCAATCTGCTCGCGAAGGCCCTCACCAACAAACTTGCGCGCATCGAGTGGGCGGTTCTGGCTGGCGGACATTCATATCGGCCGATGGCTAACCCTGCACAGGCGTAACGAGATGCTCGGGTCCACCACAGGGATGGCCGCCAACCCGCTCCGCCACCACCGCGCACGGCCCCTTGTGAGCGAGCGACGGTGGCTCCGCAGGAACGGTTTCTCTTAGCCCTTCAACAAGTCGAAGTAGCTGAGCAACAAAACCAGGAGATCACTGCTTCCCGCCGAGGTCGGCAAGACGATCATCAAGATGAACGAACGGTTTGCCCGTCGCACTCTTTAGGCTTTGCAGAGATTTGGCTCTCAGAAGTCTGTCCGCTTATGAGCCCTGGATGCGCGCGGATCCCATTATGGCCCAGGGATCAGTGCTCCACTGACGTGGTCTGATACATTGATGCAGCTCACCACGTTCGCCCACTTCGAGATCAGGCTTGCGACGCGCGGCCGGACCGACGTGTGCCAAAGGCTGATCGAGGTGTACGTGTCGAGACCGCCGAAGGGGCATCTGTAGCACTTGGTCGAGCATGGCATCGAGGACGAGGAAGTCATCGCAGCTGCCTATTTGTACGACGATAGACGGCGGATTTTCGGCTCTCCGCCTTTTTCAGCTCTTGCTAGCCGGCGGGACTGCGCCTCAGCATTCAATGACGGCACAAAACTCATCATGCGCGCGCCGGCGGTGAGCAGCGCCGTTACAGTCAAAGTCCTCTTCATTGCCATTGTCCGGCCTCCTCGAGAAAGGCGCCGGCGAAATCACCAAGCCCCCATTACATCAGATCGGGGTGCCGCTGTCAGGTACCGACATTTCGGGGCGTGCTCGCAAACTGGAGAGCCCGCCGATTGTTCAGCTCAACGAGATTGATGCGATGGCCCGCGAAGCAGACTGTGATGCGAGATCTTCAACCGTCTCTGCTCAGCGAGCCCGTTCCGCCCGCAAACGTGATGTAGTGGACGACGCCCGCTCCCGGCATCGGAGTGCCATAGGGTGATCGTTGAAGAACGAATCACCTGAGGGGGTCGTCCACATGCAGACTAGCACCATCGGCATTGATCTCGCCAAGAACGTCTTCCAGCTCCATGGCGTCGACGCGCACGGCAAAGTCGTGCTCGTCCGGCAGCTGCGGCGCGGTCAGATGATCGCGTTTCTCGCCAAGGTCCCGCCGTGCCTCATTGGCATGGAGGCCTGCGCGACGTCGCACCACTGGGCGCGCGAGATCACGAAGCTCGGCCACGAGGTGAAGCTGATCCCGCCTGCTTATGTGAAGGCCTACGTCAAGCGGCAGAAGAACGATGCCGCTGACGCCGCAGCCATATGCGAGGCGGTGACACGACCGAGCATGCGTTTCGTACCCATCAAGTCCGCCGATCAGCAATCCACGCTCGCTGTACACCGCACGCGAAACCTGTTGGTCAGCCAGTGCACGCAGCTCATCAACGCGCTGAGGGCCCATCTCGCCGAACTCGGCGTCGTTACCGAGAAGGGTCGCGACGGCCTTGCCAGGCTCATCGCCATTCTCAAGGACGAGGCGACGCTGCAGTCGCTTCCCGCCGCTATGCTACATGCTCTGCGCGCAATGGTGGCAGGGCTTGCAGCGCTGCAGACCCAGATCGCCGAGCTCGATCGCTCGATCCGCGACCAGCATCGCACGAGCGACGTGAGCCGGCGTCTCAAGACCGTCCCCTCGATCGGACTGCTCGGCGCGACGGCGCTCACCGCGACCATCACGGACCCAGGTGCATTCAAGTCTGGCCGCGACCTCGCTGCCTGGATCGGTCTCGTGCCGAAGCAGAACTCGACCGGCGGCAAGGAGCGGCTCGGCGGCATCAGCAAACAGGGCGACCGGTATCTGCGTCGCCTCCTGGTCGCAGGTGCCACGGCCGTCGTGCAGCATGCCCGACGTCACCCCGAGAAATATCCCTGGATCACAAAGCTGCTCGCCAGGAAACCGGCGAAGGTCGTCGCGATCGCTGTCGCCAACAAGACGGCGCGCATAGCCTGGTCGATCATGACCAGAGGCGGGACCTATCGTTCGCCGGCGCTCGTGGCGGCGGCCTGAAGGGGCTTGGCAATGGGAGCCTGTGACAGCGCCGAATGAACTTCAGACGCGCCGGTTGCGGATCGGCAACCGAGGGCGCGCAGATGCGGGGGTGATGATGGCGTGATGCGAGGCGGTCGATCTGTAGATCGGGAGAACCCGTTTGTGGGTCACGGGCTTCGAGCCCGCGATTTTGATAGGGATCCGATCTGCGGACTACATCAGGGCCAGCGGTCATGCGCCGCGCAAACAGGCCGGACACATGACTTGCACCCGACCGCAAGCCCAACGCCAGATTCCTCTTGCACCGCGGGCGTCGTCCACACATGACCCCAAGCCGTTACGACCGGATACCCAGGATCGACTTCGAGAAAGCTACTGCGACGTTCCGCTCGGATTCGATCGGTCCTGCCACACGTAGAAGCCGTCAGACATGAGGCCTCTTAGCAGCGGTTCCGGATTAACGGGCAGCGGTAGAGCCTCTCGCACACCTAAAGCCACCATGCCGTCAAAAATCCAGCCTCCCGTCATTCGGTCGGTTGGAAGATTTTCGCCTGTCGGGTCGCGTGAGATTGCATGGAGGGAAGGGTCCCCTCGGCAGCGAAATAGATAGGCGGGCGAGGTGTCGTCAGTGCCCGCACAGAGTATGGGAGGGCTTGCGCGGGTCATGGTGGAGGCGTGGTCTGTGGTGGACTGCTCGCGAGGGCTCGCTGGCGAAGTACGTGTAGTTCCTTTAGCGCCTCCTTCATGGCACGGGTCGCATGAGCGAGATGAAGTAGGTCGCCGGTGCGCGAATATCGTGCGATCTCGCCTTGTGCCACTGATAGGCTTGGTGCCACTGATGGGCTTGGCAGATTGCTCGGACGATGGCAGCGGTCTGGCATGATACTTCCTCAATGGTCTTATTTTCTCCAACGTGGGGCTCAAGCCATCGTTCCATGCCTGCAGGGACATCCGTCCGGGAATGATCGCAGTATGGTGCGGGAGATGCCAAGGCGTGCGGGATGGTCGCCAAGGAACTCGGCGGACAATGGCCGTTGAGGTGCAGAACAGCATCAGGCTCGGTCAAAGAATTGCTTGCGGTAATACGGCAGCGGCGCCTCGCCGAGAGATTGCGGCGGGCGTGGCCGCGGCGTTATAGAAACTGATGCACTGGCCACCTCAGGTTCCCCGCCCGCTCGTTCCGTGTGGTTACGCAGGGCCGCGACGTACGCTACGTTGGCAGTAATCCGATGCTGCCAATCTTGCGGAGTAGCGCATGTCTCTCGATCCGAAGCTACGCGCCAGGATCCTCTCTTCGGTGGAAGATGGATTTCCGGCACAGATGTCCTTCACCCAGGAGCTCATCCGCTTCCCTTCGCTGCGTGGCGCCGAGCATGCTTGCCAAGACTTTGTTTTTCGTGCCCTGCGCGGGCGGGGATACGCCGTGGATCGGTTCGCAATGGATCGTGACGCCATAGCGGCGCATCCGGGCGGAGGACACTGGACAAGTGAGCACTCAGACGCGCCAGTGATTGTCGGGGTTCATCACCCGCGCGACGAGAAAGGTTGTTCGCTCATTCTGCAAGGACACGTCGACGTGGTGCCAACTGGGCCCGAAGACATGTGGACCCACAAACCTTTCGATCCCGCAATCGATGGCGACTGGCTGTATGGCCGCGGGGGAGCGGACATGAAGGCAGGCCACGCTGCGAACCTGTTTTGTCTCGATGCCCTGCGCCGTATTGGCCTCCAGCCGGCCGCCACTGTCTACATCCAATCGGTCGTAGAAGAGGAATCTACCGGCAATGGCGCATTGATGACGCATCTGCGTGGATACAGGGCAAATGCCGTCCTCATACCTGAGCCGGAAGAAGAGATGTTGGTCCGCGCCAATGTTGGCGTTCTTTGGTTCCAAATCGAGGTGCGCGGCCTACCCGTTCATGTGCGCGAAATGGGCAGCGGAGCTAATGCCATCGACGCAGCTTACCGCGTGGTCTCCGAGCTTCGAAAGCTGGAGGCTGAATGGAATGAGGATAAAGCCCATCGAGAACATTTCGCTGAGGTTGATCATCCGATCAATCTCAATGTCGGCAAGATCGAAGGGGGCGACTGGGCATCATCGGTGCCAGGATGGTGCCGCATGGATTGCCGTATTGGGCTTTACCCCGGGGTCCACGCTGCGCAAGCGGCCGCAATCATCAGCGATCGGGTCGCAAGGTTCGCTCGGAGCGACCCATTTCTCAGCAACAACCCGCCGCGCGTGACCCTCAATGGCTTCCATGCCGAAGGGTACGTTCAGGAGCCCGGCACACTGGCTGAGGCAGTCCTCGCCAATGCCCACGAAGCTGCAACTGGAACAGTCCTCAAGAGCTTCATCACACCGGGTTATCTCGATACGCGCGTTTATGCACTGTACGATAGCATTCCGTCACTTTGCTACGGCCCCATCTCGCAGAACATTCACGGCATCGATGAACGGGTAAGCCTGTCGTCTCTGAAGAGGGTCACGGGCACCATGGCACTGTTCGTTGCGGAATGGTGCGGCGTCGAGCGAGTATAGAGAGTGCGGACATTTCACGCCCGGACTATGGTCAGGCTTCCCAAAACAGGGTGTTGAGAGTGGGGCTATTTAAAAGGCTCGTGGCGAACCTCATGCCGATGGCCGAACATGTCCAGTGCTGATTGACAGCAAAGCGGTAATAACCCGCGCAATATCCTTCAGGTTCTCCGGAGGCGCTCCGACCATCCGCTGGGTTGGTCCGACATCCGAAGGTTCAACCCTCGGGCTGCAAGCCGATACTCAGCGGACAGGGAACAATCTGATGTCCACATTCGTTTTGGCAGGTGGCGCAGCAAGCTTTCCCAGAAGGCGCGATGTCTATCGAGCCGCTTCGATCGCAGAATGTTGGAATAGAACCGCAGTCACAGCTGGAGCGCGTTCGCGCGCCGTTCCTGAGTGCTATCGCGGTGGGCATGGTCGGCTTGTTCGCGCTGTGGCTCTTGGATCTTGGGATCGTCTCAAGGCACATGGCGATCCACATCGCCATGATGAATGTCGTGGCGCCCCTGCTCGCAGTTGGTTTGGGCGGCGCGGGATGGATCGGCCATAAGGGAGCGTCGAGCGCTGCAATCTGGTCTACGACCGTTTTGCAGATTGGATTGCTTTGGGCGTGGCATAGTCCGCTCGTTCAGCAAGCGATGCACGCCTCCTCAGTGCTAGCGCTCGTGCTCCATACGGGCCTGCTGCTCGTAGCCCTAGCGTTCTGGAGCGCGCTCATCTCGGCGTACAACCGACCTTGGCAAGGCATAATGGCGCTCTTGATGAGCGGAAAGTTCGCGTGCCTGCTCGGCGCGCTACTGGTGTTCTCGCCTCATCTCATCATTCATTCGCCAACGGCTGAGGACGGTAAGCTGCCTGAAATGAGCACGTTGATCGGCGACCAGCATCTGGCGGGTCTGCTGATGCTGGCGGCGTGCCCCATCAGCTATATCCTCGCCGCCATCTACTTGACCGCGCAAGAAATCAACAATCTGCCGAGGCTTATTTCGCGAGGCCAAGTTTATCGACCGTACGTCGGTAAGTAGCGATGCGGCCTGCATCGAAGATGTATCGCTCCATGATCCGATGGTTCCTAATCGCGATCTGTGGCGTTGCGGCAGCCGTGTTTCTGTTTGCGTGGTCAGGTATTTACAATGTCGCGGCCAGCAGTGGCCATTGGGCTATCGTCGAAGCATTCCTGCGCTTTGGCATGCAGAACTCGGTCGCGCTTCGCGCACGTGCAGTCGTGCCACCGTCCAATCTCGGCAGTGAGGATCTTATTCAGTTAGGAGCTGCGCACTACGAACGTGGCTGCGCTGTCTGTCACGGGTCGCCCATTGGTACGGGCAATCGTGTGACGGAGGCGATGCTGCCCACGCCACCGGATCTCATGGCTTCGCCCCGAGCGTGGAGCGACGCGGAGCTGTTCTGGATCGTTCGGCACGGCATCAAGTACACGGGAATGCCGGGCTGGTTGGCCATCGAGCGGGCGGATGAAGTTTGGCCGGTCGTGGCATTTCTCAGGGTATTGCCGGCCATGAGCCCAGCGCAATACCGCCTCCTCGCCGTCGGGCCCGAGGCACAAGGCCTATCGGATGAGCGGCAGTTGGATAAGGAGCGCTCTCCACTGCGAACGTGTGCGAGTTGCCACGGCGCCGGGGAGGTTCTGCCGAGAAGTGCACTTGTCCCCCGCTTGCACGGACAGACACAAGCATTTCTTGCGAAGACCCTGCGTGAGTATGCCGTGGGATCGCGGCCAAGCGGTATTATGCAGCCGATTGCCGCGGCGCTCGCTGAGGCGGAAATCGTCTCCCTGGCGGAGTACTATGCGGGGATTTCCTCAACTGCAGCGGCGCGACGACTGATGGGGCAGCAGTCATGGCGCCGATCGCGCGTCGTCTGAGCGACCGCGATATCGCTGCTGTGACTTCGTACTACGCTCAGCAGGCTCCCAACATTGCTGCGGAGAAGCGGCAATGAAGCACGCAGTGCTATTGCCATTCCTTGTGTGCGTAGCGTGGGTCGTAGCCGGTTGCGGTGGCAATCAGTCCGCTCTCAATCCTAGGAGCGACCCTGCCGCAGAGCTAGCCCAACTGAGCTGGATCTTATTCGCGCTCGGCGCGTTCGTTTTTCTGATCGTGATCGCAGCGATCGCACTTGCCTGCGTCGGGACGCAGTCAGTGAGATCCGCTCTTGCCTCACATGGGATGGTCGTCTCGGGCGGCATCATCTTTCCCGTTGCGGTCCTCTCATCTCTTCTGATCTACGGCGTCTGGTTGACGGGGGGATCACAGGCGCGTCTGAAGGAAGCAGGCTCCCTTCGCATCAAGATCGTTGGCGAACAATGGTGGTGGCGCATCAATTATGAAGACCGCGAGGGACAATCTATCGCCTCTGCCAACGAGCTGCGGATCCCGGTGGGTCGCCCTGCACTTATCGAACTTACCTCTGCCGACGTCATTCATAGCTTCTGGGTCCCGAACCTCGCGGGCAAGCTCGATATGATGCCGGGTCGCACCACGCGTCTGCGCCTCGAAGCCAATGCCAGCGGCATATTTCGCGGACAATGTGCGGAATACTGCGGCGGACCACATGCGCTCATGGCCTTCGAGGTCGTTGCTATGCCGCAGGAGGAATTCGATGCTTGGCTTGCGAGCCAAGCCACGCCGGCCAGCGAACCTTCCACGGCCGAAGCTCAACGCGGGCGCGAGCTATTCATGGCCTCGGGATGTGGAGGGTGTCACGCCGTTCGCGGAACTGCGGCGACTGGCACGATTGGTCCGGACCTCACGCATCTCGGCTCTCGGCGATCGGTGGGGATCGATACAAATCGATCGTCCGCAGAAGCGATCGCCCACTTCATTCGTGATGGTCAGCACATCAAGCCGGGAAATCTTATGCCGCCTTACCGTATCTTCACCACCGATGAGCTTTCGGCCTTGTCGATCTATCTTGCGGGGCTGAAGTAGGCCATGAGCAGAGCAGAAGCGTTGACTAACGACGAAGCGGCTCGTTTGGAACGGGACCGCCAATCGCTTGAGCGCATCTGGGCGCCTCCCGCGGGCTGGCGCATTCTATCAGCCGTAAACAATACGATTATCGGCTATTTCTACATTGGCGCGGCGTTTCTGTTCTTCTTGCTCGCAGGCGTTCTCGCGCTACTCATGCGAACTCAGCTCGCGGTGCCGAGCAATACCCTTCTCAGTCCCGATACGTACAATCAGATCTTCACCATGCACGGCACGGTGATGATGTTTCTCTTCGCAGTCCCCGCCGTCGAAGCAATGGGTATCCTCCTACTGCCTCAGATGCTCGGCGCGCGCGATCTCCCGTTCCCCCGCCTCGGCGCATTCGCATTCTGGGCATACTTCATCGGCGGACTGATCTTCTTCTCGACGCTGTTCTTCGATCTGGCGCCGTCAGGAGGGTGGACCATGTATCCGCCTCTCACCAGCACGCGCCACTCGCCTGGCATAGGGGCAGACTTCTGGCTGCTCGGGATCGGCTTCATAGAGATCTCTGCCATTGCCGGCGCGATCGAGATCATCGTCGGCGTTCTGCGGACGCGCGCACCGGGAATGTCGCTCGACAAGATGCCGATGTTCGCATGGACCATGCTCATCTTCGCCGCCATGATCGTCTTTGCCTTTCCCGCCGTCATCCTGGCCACGATCATGCTGGAGCTCGAGCGCGCGCTCGGCTGGCCATTTTTTATCCCGGACAAGGGCGGAGACGCGCTTCTCTGGCAGCACCTCTTCTGGTTTTTCGGACACCCCGAGGTGTACATCATCTTTCTTCCGGCGGCCGGCATGGTGTCGATGATCGTCGCGACGATGGCGCGGACGCCGCTCGTCGCACACAATCTGATTATCGTGGCACTCATCGCGACGGGGTTCTTTTCATTCGGTCTGTGGGTGCATCATATGTTCACCACGGGAATCCCCGCCCTGTCTCTGAGCTTCTTCTCCGCGGCAAGCATGGCCGTCGCCATACCGAGCGGCATTCAGACCTTTGCCTGGATCGCAACGATTGCCTCCGGCCGACTACGCCTCGCGACGCCGGCGTTGTTCGTGCTCGGCTTTCTTTTCATTTTCACACTCGGCGGATTGACCGGCGTCATGGTGGCCATGGTCTCGTTCGACTGGCAGGCACACGATACGTACTTCGTGGTTGCACATCTCCACTACGTACTGATCGGCGGAATGGTGTTCCCGCTCTTCGCGGCATTCTACTATTGGGCGCCAGCTTTCAGCAGGCAGCCACTTTCAGAGACTCTGGGCCGTTGGGCGTTCGCGCTCATGTTCATCGGCGTGAACCTGACGTTTCTTCCCATGCATCTGCTCGGGCTCTGGGGCATGCCTCGCCGCGTCTACACCTATGCAGCCGAGATGCCGTGGGCGACCACGAACTTCTTCGTGACCTGCGGGGCCTTCTTGCTGGCATTGGGCGTCGCTGTGGTCCTGTACGATCTCATGCGTAATCTCAGGCCGACGCTCAGGGTGCCCGCTGGCAACATTTGGAATGCCGGGACGCTCGAGTGGCTACCTAACGAGCTCTATGGTTCCCGGAGCATCCCTCAAGTTGCATCGAATTATCCCCTCTGGGAGCAGCCGACTCTCCAGTCCGATGTGACCGCAGCCAGAGGCTTTCTGCCCAATGCGCCCACTGGCACACGCGAGACGATTATTACGTCGCCGGTTGAAGCCGCGCCGCAGTATCTCCAGCGTCTTTCAGGACCAGGATGGTCTCCATTTGCTGCAGCAGCATTTACGGCGGCCTTCTTCATGCTTCTGACGGTCAAGTTGTATGCGGTGGCCATAACGTGCGGTGTGCTTGCGGTAGCGATGATCTTGATCTGGTGCTGGAGCAATGATCCCGAACCCGTTGGCGACGTCGATATCGGGCATTGTGTTCGCATTCCGAGCTATGCCAACGGCTCGCTGTCGCACGCGTGGTGGGCCGTCGTTGTTCTGATGCTCGTCGCCGGATCGCTGTATTTCGCGTACGTCTTCTCGTACCTCTTCACCTGGACGGTGAGCCCACAACTGTGGCTAGAAAGCGCGCCTTTCCGACCGGCACGCATCTGGCCATGGGCCTCGGCGGCATTTCTCGTACTTGCGGGTATCAGCACACACTGTGCCGCGAGGGCACTGGGGCGCTCGACGGGCGGCTTCATTGCGCTCGTCCTGCTTGCCATGACGGCCCTGGTGGCAGGTCTGATCGTCGAGTTGGTTGGCCACTGGCTATACGGATTGAGACCCGAAGCGAATGCCTATGGCGCGTTGGTCTATCTCGCTTCGGCCCTTCAGCTCGAGATCGTCGCGGCGATTGTCGTCATCGGGGCCTACACCATCGCGCGATTGTTGGCACGGCGTCTGAACGCCGAGCGGCGCGTCACGTTCGATGTGTTCTTGCTGCTTGCGTACTATGCCATCGGGCAAGGCCTTCTGAGCCTGCTTCTGGTGCATGGCTTTCCGAGTGTCGTGCTGTGAGGGCAGGAGCAAACGCGAGCCGCGAGGCGCTGCTGATCCTTGTCGGCCCCATCGTCTGGGCCGCGCATTTCTTCGCAGTGTATTTGGCCGAGGCAATACTGTGCTCCTTGGACGGCTCGGGCTACGCGCATACCGTGCGAGTGGTGGGGTTGCTGCTCAGCTTCGTGGCAGCTTCAGTTCTCGCTTGCATTCGGTTGCGCGCGCGACGCGATATTTGGCCCTCAGTTTCGCGGCCGCTGATCGATCTATCGATCGTAGCCATCATCCTGACCTCGATTCCCCTGTTGATGATGCACGCCTGCCAGTTTGCAGGGGCGTAGAAATTCCGGAGCGAGATAGTATTGCTGAATCCAATAGATGATTGCGGATGCCTGATCATGGGAGGCGTCTTGTTTGCGGCCGTACAGCTCACACGGCGTCGCGCAAAGGTCTGAGACCCGTACGAAGCTCTTCCGATAAGAACTTCGGCTGCTCCCACGCCGCGAAGTGACCGCCCCTCTTGAGCCTGTTGTAATGGATGAGCCTTGGATACGCTTGCACGGCCCAGCTCTTTGGCGCCTGGAAGAGTTCGTCCGGGAAGGCGCTCACGGCTACAGGTATCTTCACGCCCTGGGGCGTGAAGAAGCGTTGCTTGTTTTCCCAATAGAGCCTGGCGGCGGAGACGCCCGTGTTTGTCAGCCAGAACAGCGTGATGTTGTCGAGCACGTCGTCGCGAGAGAGACCTTCCCGTACGCCGTCAAATGATCGCGCGATGAGCTCCAGGCTGCGTGCATCGTGGTCAATCATGAAGGTGGCGAGACCCACCGGGGAATCCGACAGCGCCGCTAGGGTCTGCGGGCGCGTCCCCATGAAGAGCGCATAGTAGACGTCCTTGTAGAAGGTGGCCAGCTGCCCGTACGCGTGCTTTTCATCCGTGGAGAGACCGGCGGGAGCCGGTGCGCCTGCGAGCGCGGCGGAGTCGATCGCCGGCGGCACGACACGGGGCATGTTGGTGTGAATGCCCAGCAATCCCTGCGGTGCCTGTGCGCCCATGAGGTCCACGACGAGGGCGCCCCAGTCGCCGCCCTGCGCCGCGTAGCGCGTGTAGCCGAGCCGCTTCATCAGGATGTCCCAGGCACGCGCGATGTGCTCCGGGCCCCAACCGGTGTTGTCCGGTTTGCCCGAGAAGCCATAGCCCGGCATCGACGGTATGACCACGTGGAACGCGTCGGCCTCGGTGCCGCCGTGCGCGGTCGGGTCAGTCAGCGGTCCAATGAGCTTGAGCTGCTCGATGATGGAGCCCGGCCAACCGTGTGACACGATGAGCGGCAGTGCGTCCTCGTGCTTCGAACGCGCGTGAATGAAGTGGATGTCCAGACCATCGATCTCGGTCGTGAAGTTCGGCACCGCGTTGAGGCGGGCCTCGACCTTGCGCCAGTCGTATTCCGTGGCCCAGTAGCCCGCGAGCTTCTGAATCGTGGCCAGCGGCACACCCTGGGAAAAGTCCGACACCGTCTCCTTTTCGGGCAAGCGTGCGGAACGAATGCGCCGACGGAGGTCGTCGAGCTCGGCCTCGGAGGCGTGGTAGGTAAAGGGGCGAATTTCATCCGATTTGGTGTTTCCCACCTGCGGGTCTCCTGTCCCGATAGTTTGCTAGGACGTGGGCTTCCGTTGCTGAGTATGAGGATTGGATGTTCAACGCGGCAGGTCTGCCGGTGCGATTATCACGACAAGACCGAGCAGCCGCATCGGGAGATACCCGGGTCGAGACTGTGACCAACACCTATCGGCAGATCGCGACTCTCGAGACACTCGTTTGTCAGTTAGGATGACTTGATCCGGCCGCGCGCGATGCCCTTCTGGATTTCGGTAAGTCGTGCCCTCAAGCGTGGGAGCGTGAAATCGAGGAAGGCCCTCAGCTTCACCGGCATGAAACGGTCCGGCGAGTACAGGAAATTGACCGGTTGCGGCGGCCGCTGAAAATCCTGCAGCAGTGGTACGAGTTCTCCAGACTCGATAGCCTCGGCAACGAGATAGGAAAACGCCTCGGTGATCCCAATGCCCGCGCGGGCGGCATCGCAAGCCGACTCTAGACTGCTCACAACGAGGCGTGATCGCACGGGCGCAACAAACTCTCTCTCGCCGCCCACAAATCTCCACGCGGTAGGCGGCTGCATTGGCGGATAGCTGATGCAATCGTGTGCCGAGAGATCGTCGGGTGATGCAGGCGTCCCGCGAGATTTCAAATAGGCGGGACTGGCGCAGACCACGCGGCCAATCTCGCCAACACGCACCGCGATCATGCTGCTGTCGGCGAGATCACCAATGCGAAGCGCGACATCGACGTGCTCCTCCAGAAGATTGACTGGCCGGTCCTGCAAACTGAGCTGCACGTCGACCTCGGGAAAGGTCGCCAGGAACTCCGTCAAAATCGGCAGAAGATGCAAACGACCGAGCGCGACGAGGGTCGACACCGTCAATTCCCCGCGTGGCGTCGTGTACTCGCCAGAGGCTGCGCGCTCGGCTTCGACCACGTCAGCGAGAATGCGCTTTGATGCGGCGATGTAAGAGCGGCCCGCATCCGTCGGCACGAGCGCACGGCTCGAGCGGTTGAAAAGCTTCGTCTGCAGATGGGCTTCGAGCTCGGATACTTTCCGGCTCACGGTCGCGAGCGGCACCTTCAGCCGACGCGCCGCCGCTGAGAGACTGCCGGCCTCCGCTACCGCCAGCACAACCGACATGGCCTCGAACCGGTCCATGGATGTTTCCATTCTGTGGAAGGGAACATCTCGATTTTGCCAGATACCCATCATTTTCGGAAGGGCCTATCTGGAGGTGCATCGAAGGAAACAAGCGATCGCAGGAGCCCGACATGAAGACGAACCAGGCCAAAGGCACCGCCCTCATCACCGGCGCATCGACAGGCATCGGCGCCATCTACGCCGATCGTCTCGCAAAGCGCGGCCATGATCTGATCCTGGTCGCCCGCAATGGACAGCGGCTCGCGTCGCTGGCGCGCCGGATCGCGGCCGATACTGGGCAAAAGGTGGAGACGATCAAAGCCGATCTCACGTCATCAGCGGACCTGCGCCGCGTCGAAGACATTCTGCGGACCAATGCCACCATCTCTACGCTGGTCAACAATGCGGGCGTTGGCGCCACCGATTCCCTGGTCGCCTCTGACGTCGACAAGATGGAGGACATGATCCATCTGAACGTCGCCGCACTGACGCGCCTGACGTACGCGGCGGCGCCGGCATTCGTCGAGCGCGGCGGCGGCACCATCATCAACATTTCATCGGTCGTTGCGATCGCGCCGGAAGTCCTCAACGGAGTCTACGGCGGCTCGAAAGCCTTTGTGCTCGCACTCACCCAGTCTCTCGTTCATGAACTCGCCGACAAGGGCGTCCGCGTGCAGGCGGTCATGCCGGGCGCTACGGCAACGGAATTCTGGGACATCGCCGGCAAACCGGTCCACCAGCTTCCGGCTGAGATCGTGATGTTGGCCGACGATCTGGTCGACGCCGCTCTGACAGGCCTCGAGCTCGGTGAGACCGTGACCATCCCGTCGCTGCCGGACAAGGCGGAATGGGATCGCTACGACGCAGCGCGCCGCGCCATGTCGAGCAATCTGTCGAGCGGAATCGTCGCCCCTCGCTACAACCAGCATCAACCCCGATTGCTGAGCGCCTAGTGGCGCGCCATTTGAGATGACCATCGCCCCATGAACCCCAGCAGAACGGTGAAAGTCATGAACCCTGATCGACGCCAATTCTTACGCGCGACCACAGCCAGCATCGCTGTCACGACTGCTGCTGCCAGCTTGTTGCCGTCGCAGCTTTTCGCCGCGTCCGCCGGCGACGCTATTCGCCCTTTCCGCATCAACATTCCGGAAGCGCAACTCGCCGATCTCCGCCGACGCATTGCGGAGACCCGCTGGCCGGATCAGGAGACCGTCAACGACGGATCGCAAGGCCCTCAACTCGCGAAATTCCAGGAGGTGATGCGCCACTGGAGCACGGGCTACGACTGGCGCAAGGTGGAGGCGCGGCTGAACGCGCTCCCCATGTTCCTGACAGAGATCGACGGCGCAGACATTCACTTCATCCACGTTCGCTCGAAGCATGAGAATGCACTGCCGCTCATCGTGACGCACGGTTGGCCCGGCTCGATCATCGAGCAACTGAAGATCATCGATCCGCTCGCAAATCCGACGGCGCACGGCGGAACGGAAGCAGATGCGTTTCATCTCGTGATCCCGTCGATGCCGGGCTTCGGGTTCTCAAGCCGTCCCAAAGACAAGGGCTGGGGTCCCGACCGCATCGCTCGCGCCTGGGCGGAGCTCATGAACCGCCTCGGGTACGCCCGCTATGTCGCTCAGGGCGGCGACTGGGGCTCGCCCGTTTCCAGCGCGATGGCGCGTCAGCAGTCGGCCGGATTGCTTGGAATCCATATCAACCTGCCGGCAACGGTTCCGACCGACGTCGCCATGGCGCTCGCCGGCGGTGGGCCTGCGCCAGCGGAACTTTCCGAGAAGGAACGCGCGGCGTTCGCTTCACTCGACACGTTCTTCAAGAAGTTTATGGCCTACGGCGCCATCATGGGCACGCGGCCGCAAGCCATTGGCTACGGTTTGGCGGATTCTCCAGTGGGACTCGCGGCCTGGATCTTCGACTACAACAACGGCGAGCTTGCGCGCCGCCTCAATCGAGATGATGTGCTCGACAACATCACACTGTACTGGCTGACAAACACGGCGACGTCGGCCGCGCGCATTTACTGGGAAACCGCTGGCCAGAGCATTGTTCTCGCTTCAGCGCAGAGAACATCTGAGATCTCGCTTCCTGTCGCCATCACCGTCTTTCCGGGCGAAGTCTATCGCGCGCCCGAGACATGGGCCCGGCGCGCCTATCGCAACCTCGCCTACTTCAACGAAGTCGATAAGGGCGGTCACTTCGCCGCGTGGGAGCAACCTGAGCTCTTCTCTCAGGAGATGCGCGCAGCGTTCCGGTCTATGCGGCAATCCTAATCGAAACCGTCACCCTCATACATTGAAATGGAGACCAACATGAAGACGACTCGAATGATGGCCGTCGCGGCGGCAACTCTATTCATCGCAAACGGTTTGCCGCTGCACGCGGGGTATGCTCATCAGCTGGAAGTGAAGCAAACCGACACCGCACCTACGCATAGCTCCCCTCTTCGCGAAACCGTAACCGTCGCCGCGGACAAGCTCATCCCGAACTCGCCGGGGAAGCGCCTCGTCAGCCTGATCGTCGACTATCCGCCTGGTGCAAGCTCGGCCTCACACCATCACGCCCGCTCAGCTTTCATTTACGCCTACGTCATCTCGGGCGAGGTCCGGAGCGCAGTCGACGGCGAGGCTGCCCGAGTCTACCGCGCCGGCGAGTCGTGGTTCGAGAACCCCGGCGCTCATCATCGCGTCAGCGCCAACGCCAGTGACACGAAGCCGGCGCGCCTGCTCGCCGTATTCATCGTCGATGCGGCCGATAAAGAGCTGACAACCACCGACTATCGTTGAACGATTAGCGCGAAAGGATACGCATCATGTCACAACGCATGAACTACAACGCTGTCGCGCCGGCCGGAATGAAGGCGCTCGGCGCCGTGTACGGCTACGTTCGCCAATCGGGCCTCGCCGCGCGGCTAATCGATCTCGTGTACCTGCGCATCTCCCAGATCAACGGGTGCGCGTACTGCATCGACATGCATTCACGCGACCTGCTCAAGGGCGGTTTGCCTGTCGAGCATCTTGTCCTCGTCGCTGCTTGGAGCGAGGCCGGCAAGATCTTCGATCAGCACGAAAAGGCGGCGCTCGCGTGGGCAGAAGCCATAACCCGTCTCGGCGACCGGGCTGTCTCGGACGGCGCGTACGAGGCGGCAGCCGCAGCATTCGATGAGAAGCAGCTCGCCGACCTGACGATCGCGATCAGCCTGATGAATGCCTACAACCGGATGGCGATCAGCTTCCGTGCGACGCCCATCGCGGCTGCCGCCTGATCACTTGAACCAAGCACAATGATTCTGACGTGACAGACGAAGGGGGAACTCATGAAAGCATATCGCATCATCAAGGCAGCGGCTGCGCTGCTCGTCGCGTCCAGCCTGGCTCTGCCCGTGGGGCAGGCGCATGAAGTGAGCCTGGGCGACATCAAGCGCACCAATCTTCTGCGCAACGATCTCAGTGCTCCTGGGCGCGAGGTCATCCAGGTGCTCGTCGAATTCGGCCCCGGCGTAGCGGCCGCCAGGCACGCGCATCCCGGCGAAGAGCTTGTCTATGTCACCGAAGGCTCGCTGGAATACCGGCTCGACGGCAGGCCGCCGGCGATCGTCAATGCTGGCGAGGTCCTGTTCATTCCGCACGGAACGCCGCACGCCGTAAAGAACGTCGGCACCGTCAAAGCGACTGAACTTGCCACTTACATCGTCGAGAAGGGCAAGCCCCTTCTCATGCTGAGCGATTGAGAACGCACAATCGCATCGTACTCATGGCACCAAAGAAGCAGACGAATTCGAACAAAGGAGACTGATCATGAACACGCAACTGAAACGGAAACTCGCCTTCTCACTTTCGATGGGCATGGTGACGACAGGAATCATTTCCTTCGTACTTCTCAGTCTCAACCTGGGCTTTTCGAACGAATTTACCCTCGCCTGGCTGCGATCCTGGGCCGTCAGCTACATGATCGTCATTCCAGCGATCCTGCTGATCGGCCCGCGACTGCAAGCTCAGGTCGATCGTCTGGTTACGTGACGGATCACGAAGGAGGGCATTTGCCATGACAAAGCCATCGCTTGGGAAAGTATTCGCAGCTTTGCGGTGCTCTGCAGTGATCCGATAGCGCGTCCGGCGAAACGCGCCAGCAGCGGACGTTCTCGGTTATGAGGCACCTGAGCTATATTTTCAGAACACGCCTAGATCATAGCCGTCCCCAACTGACGTCAGGTCACCTGCTCGATGGTGGCGGAGCTGCCGGCCACCGTTGTACGGCGCATGTCGCGCGGCTGATGTTCGTCGTACCGGCGCACGCGATGCATGGTCTGCTGATTGTCCCACATCACGAGGTCGCCGGGTTGCCACTTATGCACGTAGACGAACTGCGGCTGCGTGGCGTGCTCGGTCAGATCACGAAGCAGGATGCGGGCAGCAGGCATCGCCATGCCGAGAATGGCTCCCGCGTGTGATGACAGGAAGAGCGACTTGGCGCCCGTTGATGGGTGCGTGCGGACCAGCCGCTGGCGCACCGGCTTGAACATCTCCCGTTCCTGCTCCGTATATTCGAGAAAGCCGAGCGTGCCGCGCGAGTACATCAACGAGTGCTCGCACACCATATTCTCGATTTCCGCCTTCGTTGAAGCATCCAAGGCTTCATAGGCAGCGCGCATGCTCGCGAATTCCGTGTTGCCGCCGAAGGCATTGACGACGCGCGCCGACAGGATGGAGTACTTGGCGGGAATAGCGCGGAAGGAACTGTCCGAGTGCCACAGCATATTGCCGATATTGAAGAGATGCTGACGGCTTTCTTTGGGTAGCGGCTTGCCGTCCTTGCCGAGATTGGACACGTCGTTCATGCCCTCGACGAGGCGTTTGTCCTCGGGCTTTGTGATGTTTCCACCGCGCGCATTCTCAATCGGGCCGAAGTTCAGCGTAAACGCCATCTGCTGCTCGTCGCTAATGCGCTGGCCATGGAACACGAGCACACCGAAACGGTCCATCGCCCCTTCGATCTGTTCGGCTTCTGCAGGCGTCAAAGGCTTGGTGAGATCGACGCCTGATACGCGCGCGCCGATCGCCGGCAGAATTGATTCAAATGAAATAGCCATTGGCCGTCCTTTCAACTTTATTGGCGACGCCTCCCAGATCCATGGCCAGACCGCACCAGGTTCCTGGCATGGTTTAGGGATAATGTTAGTTTACAAGAGGCCTGGGCGCCAGACAGAGCGCCTGCGCGGTGAGACGGCGACCCGCGCCTTCAAATGGTTCATGACTGATATCGGCTACCAACAGTTCGATGTCCGAGCTGGGTCAATCACGTCAACTGTCATGCAGCGGTGCTTGCTGAACAAGTCGAGCGTCAGCAATGGGTCGGAAAAGATTCGTAGTAGCTCGCGCAACCTAGTCCAGATTAACCTCCGTAGCCGACATTTCGATGAGTGCTTCCGTCGGAGGCGCTCTGCGTGGTTTATGTCCGTTATTGATGCTGTAGACGGCATCCATCACCCCGACCGAAGACCGGTCCGACGGCCGACGAGCTCCACGGGACGAGCGACTGCGCCTTCCAGATAGCCCTTGAGGCCAGCCAGAACAGCTTGATCGGAATTGAGGAAGACCGGAGTGAGACCGAACCTCAACGACAATGGCGCGGCCCCTGGCCGCCCCGTCAGACCGAGACCGACACACTGTACCGTGGCACCCACCAACAATTGACGGCGGCTCAATCGTTGAGACCACACGACGGCTCTCCGAAGCTCGCGCCCCCGCTACGTGGTGGCGAAGCTATCAGCCTCCCGAAGTCCATTCCACTGTTCACCAAATATCTGCTGCCCAATTTCTCGCGGTAAAGGTCGCGCACGGTAACGGTGCGACGCATATGTCTCCGCTGTATTCGTCCGCGGTCGCAGCGCCAGACGTGCACGCTGATATTATGTGAGTGAATTCAACGGCCATTCCGACGCGGATCGGACAAATCTCATCCGACGAGTCGATCTGAACATTGCGAAGAATGAGCTAAGCTATTGATCTGATGGCGCTCCCTACGGGAGTCGAACCCGTCTTTTCAGATTGAAAAGCCGAACAAAATGTAAGGTTTTCAAGGGCTATGTCGACTCTGCTTGCAATGTTCCGGTGATGGAGGAACAAATGCTTACGTCGCAGTCGACACGAGTTTGCGACACCAAAGTTAGCCGCCTTGTGATGTCAGCACTAAGGCAGCGCGACAAGCCTCTTTGTAGTGGATCGTCACCCCTACGGACGAGGCCCCCAGGGCGGCTTGGGCGGCGCCTAGAACCCGGCCCGCACCTAGCATTAGTCATCGATACTATCCTCGGAAGCATCAAAGGTGGGCCAATCGCCTTACGGTGCGCCTTCATCGCCCCATTCAGCGTGTCAGGGCGATTGCTCTGCCAGTTCGTATCGATGTGATCGAGGACATACGTCGATCACGGCCCGCCCCAGGAAAAGCCGTCGCGACGCTTCGGTGCACCACTTGGCCTCTGATTTCCAGATAGCCCGAGTGCCGGTTCAAGGCTCCCAAGATCCAGACCTCAACGAGCTGTCGCCGGGCGCGCCTCTACTCGCGCCAGGCGGAAGACAGAGCCATTGTCTCGAACTAGATAGATTTGCCCCTGTAAAAGACCTCGCATTCTCCATCGAATGAATGAAGCAGTTCGCAGGCGGCGGCTGTTGGTCCGGCGCGCGTTCTGGGAACCTCCACTACTTTTGTAGCTGCGGTGGTAAACCCGTGCAGGGTGTTCACGATACCATACGCGAGCAAACGCAGAGCGCGAGAGAAACGGCCGTCGCATCCATCTCTCTTGCGTTCCGCAGCGCCGCGTGATCATCCGACGAGAGCCTCTAGAATCGCACAAAACGTAATTTCGACGAGTTGCTCGGGTCGAGCCAGTGCGGACACGCCGAAAATGCTGCTGGCGCATCGCGACATGGCCGTCCCGTACATCTCTTTGCGAACTTTGGCGGCGGCAGAGAACCCCGCCGGCACGTCCAAAACGAATAGGCCCTGTTCAACAGCATCATCCAGAGTCGCGCCGCTCGACCTCTAAGAACGGACACTGCCGTCAAAGGGTACGGCGTCGCGATGGGCCAATATGGGAAGTCGCCACGACGCTGAAACTTTGTCCTCTTGATGGGTACAGCCGACGATGGCCGCATTCCGCGGTCTATCGATGCAAGGAAAGTTACTCCACATTCGAAGGCGCTGGCACGTTGCCTTGGCAGCCGGGAATGAAGCGTATCGACACGCTAAAGATTAACGTCGTGGTGGCCGGTGGAATGCGGAAAATGCCATGTGTGGGCCGGCCGGTGGAGGCTGATGCAGGTTGATCTGCTCGCTCATTCCGGGGAAGACCTAATTGATGGAGGAGCGGCCAGCGTGCGTACGACTGGCCACTCCTCGGCGTCGTGTCTAACTAGCCGCTGCACTTCGGCAGGAGGACTGTCACATCCTTGACCAGAGCCGGCATGGCCTTTTCTGCGGTGCTCCGTCCGGAGATGAGGGCCTCAGCGTGCCCCTTGATGACTTCGATGATCTTCAGGGAGTTGTCGCCGGGATAGGGCACCCATTCCGTCAAACGCGGGAGCTGCTGAAGCGCAGTCTTCTGGTTCGGGAACTCCTTGTAGAAGTTGCCCAGAAGCTCAGGGGTCGTCACAGCCGCTTCGTTGACCGGCACGTACCCGGTCCCCTTGGCCATAATGGCTTGACCGATGCCGCCCGTAGCAAACTTGACATACTCCCAGGCGGCCTTCTGGCGCGCCTGATCGGTCGAGAGCACCAATGCCATGCTTCCACCGCCGGGCAGCCGGGCATTCTCAGATGCGACCGGAAAGGTCAGGGTCTTGAAGCCGAAGTTCTTTCCGACTTGGCGCTCGAAGCCCGCTGCGAAACCCGATGAGGTGACGAGGATGCCGACATTGCCGGCGACATAAGCCTGGCGGCCAGGAGCAGCTCCCAGATTCCGCATTTTGGAGGCGCCAAAGGACTCAAGAACCTGCAGTGCGCGCAGACCGTTCTGATCGTTGAAGCCGAGAGAGCAACGATCATCCTTGAGGACACGTCCTCCATGACTGGTGATGAGCGCTTGAACGAGCCAGTTGCCCGTCTGCTCCCAATCGAAATAGAAGCCCGTCACGGGTGAGCCGACTTTGGCATCAATGGCCTTTCCCGCCTTGATGATGGCCGGCCAGCTGCTCAGCGAAGCCGGATCAATCCCCGCCTTTGCCAGCAAGTCCATGTTCACGTACACGATTGGCATCGAGACGGCATAGGGTATGCCGTAGAGCTTGCCTTTGAATTTTCCGAGCGCTCCAAGCGCGGGATGGTAGCCAAGCTTCTCCAGGCCGCCATCCTTGTCGGCAAAGCCGTCGAGCGGCGCCACGAGATCACGGCCGACGAAGACGCCGATCTGATTGATACCGTTGAATACGATGTCGGGCAGGCTGTTTGTGATCTTGTCACGCAGCACCTGCTGGGCCAGCTCCTCGTAGTTGGGCGGAGGGTTACGGAACTGGACCTTGATGTCCGGATGCTCCTTCATGAAGCGATCCGTCATCTCCTCGATCACGCTCTTGTAGACAGAGGCGGCCGCATAGATCACGTCCAGTTTGACTTCCGCATGCGCTGCGGTAGTCCCCAGCGCAGCGGCAAGGGCTATTCCACCCGCCTTGCAGACCAGTCGTTTGCTTAGTCGTTCAAGCATGTAACGCTCCTGTGGTTTGACTATTTCATTGCAGTCATCGCCAAGCCGTCGATGAAGCGGCGTTGCGCGAATAGGAAAGCCAAGAGGAGAGGGGCCACGATGATGACCGTGGCGGCCATGAGGGGTCCGTAGTGCTGCCCGGCCTCGTCATCCCGGAAGAGCAGGATGCCAAGCGCAGGCGTCGAAAGGCTCTCGCTCCGAATAGCGATCAACGGCCAGAACAGGTCGTTCCAGTGCGACACCACGGAGAAGATGCCGAAAGCCGTCAGTGCGGGGGCGCTCATGGGGATCATTATGCGCCAGATGATTTCGAACTCTCCCAGCCCGTCGAGACGCGCCGCGTGAATGACGTCATCCGAAATGGAGCGGAAGAACTGGCGGAGGAGAAACACGCCGAATGCGGAAAACACCCACGGAATAACGAGCGCTGCGTAGGTATCGAGCACGCCGAAGACGTAGAGGAGAATGAAGTGCGGGATCGATAGAACTTGCGGCGGGACCAGCAGCCCGACAAGCACGGCTGCAAACAACGTATCCTTGCCCCGGAACCGCAGCTTGGCCAGGGCATAAGCGCAAGGAATGCAGACGAGCATCTGCAGCGCGAAAATGAGGCCGCAGACCAGTACGCCATTGAACAGAAAGCGGAGCATGGGCGCGCTCGTCAGCGCCAGGCGATAATTCTCCAGCCCGTAGAACCTGCTGGGCCAGAAATGGAAGTCTGCCTGAAAGATCTCGTCCGCCGGCTTGAGCGAGAGGCTCACCATCCAGATAAATGGAAGCAGAGCGAAAGCGGCAGTCCCCCAGAGAACGACGTGCCGCAGCAGCCCGCGCGTAAGCCGTGGAAGCAGCGGGTTCATGAGTAGTGCACCCGCTGTTCGATCAGCTTAGCCTGAATCAGCGTCAGCGCGACAATGATGCTGAGATAGACGACCGTCAGCGCTGCGCCGTAGCCGGTCCGCAGATAGTCGAAGCTCTCGGTATAAAGCCGGTTCAGCAGCACGTCCGTCGCATAGTTCGGCGCGCCTTGCGTGAGAACGCGGACGATGTCGAACACCGCAAACGCACGGGCTGCGGTGACGATCACAACAAACATCATGACCGGCCCGAGCATCGGCAGCGTAACGGCGCGCAGGCGCTCGACAGCGCGGTCCGCGCCGTCGATCGCGGCGGCATCATAGAGATTCTGAGGTATCGTCTTCAGACCGGATATGAAGAGAACCATGGCGAAGCCGAAGCTCTGCCATATCCCGACGACAGCCAAAGCCATCAGGGCCGTCCGCTCATCCCTGAGCCAATTGATGCCCGTGAAGCCAGCGAACTCGACCAGCCGATTGATCAGACCGATGGTGGGGTGGAGCATCGTGCCCCATACCAAGGCCATGGCCGAGGTCGCCGCCATGACAGGCAGAAAATGTGCGGCTCTGTAAAACCTGCGAAGGCTGTCACTCGATTCGATAAGGATAGCGACGAGCAGCCCCAAGAAGACGGTCACGGGGACGACCATCAGAACGTAGAGTCCTGTGTTCAGGAGCGACTTCACGAAAATCGGGTCGTCGAACAAGGCTCGAAAGTTGGCAAGCCCCACAAACGAGTAGGTGGAGGCTCCCAATTGCCAGTCGGTGAGAGAGAAGAGAATGACCGCCACGAGCGGCCCAAAAAGAATAGCGATCATCAACAGGACCGCTGGCGTTGCGGCCAACCAACCGACGTAGTTGTCGCCGGTGGCGTCAACGCCCCCTGTGTCGATAGAAGGCGAGGATCTTCTTTGAGCAGCGGGTTTCATGTCAGTCACGCTGCCGCTTGCTCGGAACGGTCGTAACAACGCTTTCCGCCATCATCGAACTGCAGCAGCCGCTTTCCTTCGACATGCACTCCCACGGAGCTCCCGGCATCAAAGCGGGCAGCTTCCGGGTTGGTACGCACTACGATCGTGCCGCCTGCCTCCCGAAGCGCGATATGAACAAAGATGTCGGAGCCCAGATTTTCGGCCCCGGTGACTTCACCGATTAAGGCTCCGGGACCGGCGGCGGCCAGGACTGCACTCTCTGGACGAAAGGCAACGCTTGTCGCTTTTGGATGTATCCGTACTGCGGGCGCTTGCGCCGTCGCCGCCCAGCAGCGCAAGGGAACGACGTTGATCTTCGGGCTACCTATCATTTCGGCAACCCTCAGATCCGAAGGGTTGCGATAGAGCTCCTCCGGCTTATCGACCTGCAGAAGCTCGCCATCCATCATCACTGCCACGCGGCTCGACATAGTCATCGCCTCAGCCTGATCGTGGGTGACGTATACAAAGGTGACCCCGAGACGGCGGTGCAACGCCGTGATCTCGGCGCGCATCTGGACGCGAAGCTTGGCATCGAGATTGGAGAGCGGCTCGTCCATCAGAAAGACTGCCGGTTGACGAACCATGGCCCGCCCAAGCGCCACCCGTTGCCGCTGGCCCCCCGACAGTTGCCCAGGCTTTCGATGGAGGAGGTGGCCGACATCAAGAATGGCGGCGGCGTGCTCGACGTCGGATCGAATTTGGCGTTCGATGCTCCGTCGTCCAGGCATCAATCGCCCGAGAAGCGGGAAACGCTGCGCGCTGCTGAGGCGGCGTATCCTCAGCGGCATGGCCATGTTGTCGAAGGCGGTCAGGTGAGGATAGAGCGCGTACGACTGGAAGACCATTGCGACGTCACGCTGCTTTGGCCGCGCGTCGTCCACGTTTCGCGCGCCGATCATCACCTTTCCCGCGTTCTGCCGTTCAAGACCGGCGATGATGCGAAGAAGGGTGGATTTTCCGCATCCGGAGGGGCCGACGAGCGTAAGGAACTCCCCATCGTGGACGGTTAGAGAAACATCTTTGAGAACGGATGTCTGACCATAGCGCTTTTGGATGTTGAGAATCTCGATCGTCGCCATGTCGGACTCTCGCCGCTCGCTCAGCGCCGATAGATCGGAGGCACCCAGGGTTGATCCCCGGACTTCCGAAATGGCAGTCGAATGTAAAACGGATCGTTTCCGCGCACGTCGAGCGCGAACTTCCCATCCTCGATGAGCAGATCAGCGTAGGCGCCTGCCGTCTTGGGAAACGTGGTGAACCGCTCGGTGAGCGATTGAACGGTGATGTGGTGAATGTTGCCTATGGTCGTCAGCGTATTCCAATGCGAATGCCCGGCCAGCCACAGCGCAACGCGCCCCGTCTTCTCAACCGCCTCGCGCACCTCGGCCTGATCCGGATAGGTCGAATAGGTCGGCGCGTGGTGATGATAGTAGTTGCCCGTCTGGGCACGCCCCGCGAGGGATACGTGCGTGGCGACTATCGCGGGCCGCTCATCGGCAAGCAGCGTTTCCACAAGCCACCCAAGATGATCCGAAGCGCGAGGAAAGCTCCCGATCCCGTAATCGAAAACCACCCCCGGCTGCCACGCGACCAGCCGCGCGACGCCAAGATCCACAACGCGGCTCTGAAGCGAGCATTCCAAAATGGCCTCGTTCTCGGCAGCTGACAGGTTGACCGCATCGTGATTGCCGAGGAGATGCACGCGCTCTCGGGGAAAACGCTTGAAGGCGGGGGCGATCTCGGAAGCGTGACGCCAATCGCGTTCGTGGTCGAAATCGTTGATACGATCCCCGAGCTCAAGCACCACATCGGCCTGTTCCGCGATGGCTCGATCGATGAACTGGTCGACGGCGCTCAACACCGGCCATTCGGCATCTCTGAGATCCGGGCACGTCAGTGACTCGTTGCCGTGATGGATGTCCGCAATGATTGCGATCTTCATGCGTCTCGCTCGCCGTTGACTCAGCAGTGGCTAGCAGTGGGACCGTAGTTGAGCTATGTGACTGTCTGATGAATTAATCTCAGTCGTACTGGCGACAGCAGAAGAGAGAATCTTAGAATCAAGGTGGCAGGACGAATGAATGAGCCCGGACCGGAGGGCGCACTCTCCGATCGGATACGGCGTATTATGATGATATATTATCTGCTTAGATGATGGCACGGAGCCTTGGCGTCGTCACGAACAGGAGTGGTCACAGCTAAACCGTCGGGCAAATCAGGAGCGGAGGCTTGCATATTGAAAGACGATGTCTCATCAATGAGGCTGCGGAGATTGAGATTCTTTCAGAATGGCGACCTACCCAGACCTTCTCAGCCTTGCTCCGGAACTGGAATCCGCAGAAGGCATCCTCATTGACCTCGACGGTACTCTGATGACGGGAGGGCGGCTCCTGCCAGGCGCTGCGTCATTTCTTTCGGACCTGCATCGCCCGCACGTCATCCTCTCCAACGACACGGAACACACGGCCCACCAGCTCGCGCGCATGTTCCTCCGGGAAGGCATACCGCTGACGGCCGACCAATTTGTGCTGGCGGGCGTTGCTCTCGTTGAGGAACTTGCTGCGGCCGAACCTGGCGCCAGCGTTTTGATGTTAGGGTCTCTCCGCTTGCAGCGACTTGCCAGAAGCCGCGGCCTGCGCCTGACCAGTGACAACCCGGCAGTCGTGCTCGTGATGCGGGATCGCCGGTTCACCTACCAACGATTGGCAGCCGCAGCCCGAGCCGTTCACGGCGGCGCCCGACTGATCGTTGCCTGTCCTGACATGGCCCACCCCGGACCTGCCGGTGAGCCCGTGCCTGAATCCGGTGCGCTGGCAGCCGCGCTTCTCGCTTGCACGGGTCCGATAGAATACCGCGTCTTCGGGAAGCCTGATCCGGAGATTTTCAGACTGGCGGCTGCACGTATGGGTTTGGCCCCGTCCAGATGTGCGATGGTTGGCGACAACCCCGCAACGGATGGAGCAGGTGCGCTCCTTGCAGGCATGACATTCCACCAAGTAGCGCGCCCCGGCGCCAGCCTTCCCGCCGGTGGCCCCAGGCAGCACGTTGTCGAATTGGGAGCATGAGACGCAGCCGTGCAGAAGAACGCATCCCTCTCAGGTGTACTTGACCGCATCAGCGCACTCAGGCGCAGTCTGCCTCCGACCGCCGGGCGCATTGCTGATTTCTTTGTCGAGCACGCGGCCGACGTCGTTCATATGTCGGTGACCGAGGTGGCGGAGCGTTGCGGCGCCAGCGAAGGTAGTGTCGTCAGTTTCTGCCAACAGCTTGGCGCTCGCGGATTTCAGCAGATCAAGATAGCGATGGCGCGCGATCTGGTGCAGCCGGTGCAGTTTATTCACGAGGATCTCACCGCCAACGACGACCTCGCTACTGTTACCAAAAAGATATTCAACTCGGGTCTTCAGGCCATCCAGGACACGATGAAGGCGCTGTCGATCGACGAACTGGGGCGAGCCATCGCCGCTATTCGTCAGGCCAACCGCGTGGAAGTGTTCGGCATCGGCAGCGCTGCGCCGATAGCCGAGGACGCCAATTATCGCCTCCTGCGAATTGGCATCGACTCTCGCGTCAGCGTCGACAGCCACATTCAGGCAATTGCCGCTTCCCTCAGTACGCCACGAACTACCGTTCTCACAATATCGCACTCGGGGTCCACTCTGGAAACGCTCGAAGCGACGAAGCTTGCGAAGGAGGCGGGCGCGATGACCATTGTCGTAACAAACTTTGGTCGTGCCCCCATACTTGAGCATGCCGACATCGTACTTCACACGTTAGCTCGGGAGACACAGTTCCGCACCGAGGCTATGACGAGCCGGATTGCCCAGCTTGCCATTGTCGACGCCCTGATCGCCGGTCTGGCGCTCGCGGACTATGATCGCTCGGTCAACACGCTCAAGCGGACATTCGAAGTGCTTGCTTCGAAGCGCGTGTAGACAGTGTATTGAGCATATCCATGATACTTGTGGGCACCTGCGAGGCAAATCGGGAAAGAACCAACACGCCATCGCAATCGGAGGGGAAGCGGACAAACGCTTTCCCGCACCATCATGACCGCTTCGGGTCACTTTCGACGCGGCGACTGACGACGATGTCAGTTGGGCAGAGAAAGGCGACATCCGGCGGGGACGCGATCAGCCCAAAGATCGGCATCGAGGTGCGGTCGCGATACCTCGATTAACGGACATCCCCAGCGACGGGGACAGGGACCCGCAGACTCAGCAACCGCGCCGCCGGCAGCGCGATGATCCGATACCGACCGTCCGCCGGTCGACGCGGAGGGCCAATAGGGTGCGTCCTCTAGGGCGACTATCGATACGGTCTGGGTCCGATCTCAGGGGTAGTGCGGAAAGCATGAGATCACGGCGCCGGGCAGTCGCAGACTAAGCATTAGGGTTGCAGCTCCAGTCGAATGTCGACTTCGCGCTCCACGAACTCCCACTCAGGCGTCGCACGCAGCAGCCCGACGAGTTCGTCGAAGGCATGTTTGTCGTCTCGTCCGAACTCGAACCAGGTGACGAAATCGAACGGCTCAGCAAGGTCCCGGGAATGATAGAGCTGGCGGGCGACAGCAGGCAGGTATCGCATCCCGATTGCCGTGTGCCTCGACGTGTCTTCGAATACGGCGCGGCGCTCGTCCTGAGCAAGCTCCCACCACGACGCGGTTTTCTTGATTGGGATCATGGCCGCCACTCGAGCGTGCGCACGGCCCAGCGACTCCTGCTTTGATCTCAGCGCTGTCACTTCAGTCCGCGTAGCGTAGCGCAGATTGCTGATCTGCCCTTCGATCCGCCAGGCTGCCGATGGGCCTGTGGGCGCATCCCCAACTGTCAGGACATCGACGTGCGAGACAGGAGTCAGCCCTTCTCCTCGGACCGACTGCATTGATGTCACGCGCCATCTGCCGGAACTTCCGCCAATGAATGCAAAGCGACTGCGCATGCCGATCTCCATGGCCAAGCATGATTCTATTTCACGCTCGTTAAGCATGATCTGGGCCAATCAAAGCTCTGTCATGGTCTTGCACCGTAGCCACTCAGCGCCGGATCGATCTCGAGCTCATGGGCCAGGAAGTCGATCATGGCGCGCACGCGCAGTGGCACGTAGCGGCGTGAGGGGTAGACGGCATTGAGCGGCAGAAGTTTGGGTTCGTAAGCCTTGAGCAGCACCTTTACGGCGCCCCGCGTGATCTCGTCGGAGAAAGCGAAGGCCGGGATCACGGCGATGCCGAGGCCGGCGAGCACCCCCTCACGCACGGCCTCCGAGTTATCGACACGGAAGCGGCCAGAGACGGTCACCGACAGCGGACCGTCGACGCTCTCGAAGTGCCAGCGATTGCCCGTCGCAAGCCGCGTGTAGACAATGCAGTCGTGGCGCTTCAGCTCCTCGGGCGTACGGGGCATGCGCTTCGCCTTGAGGTAGGCCGGTGCCGCGACCGTCAATCGTCGCACCATGCCGATCTTGCGGGCGACGAGGCTCAGGTCGGTTATCTCGCCGACGCGGATCGCTAGGTCAACACCCTGCTCGACGAGATCGACGAAACCGTCACTCATAGCGAGATCAATCGCAACCTCTGGATAGCGCACAAGGAAGCGCGCCAGCCGCGGCACGATGTGACGGCGTCCGAGCACGACAGGCACCGCGAGCCGCAGCGTGCCGGTCGGCTTCGCCTGCCGCCGCCCGACTGCGTTCTCAGCTTCTCCCACGGCCTCGAGCGCGCGCAGCGCGTGCTCGTAGAAGGCGCGACCGTCGTCGGTCAAGGTTAGCGCGCGCGTGGTGCGGGTGAGGAGGCGCGCGCCGAGATGCTCCTCCAGCGCAGCCACTTGCCGACTGATGGTCGGCTGCGTCGTGCTCTGCTCGGCGGCAACTCCGGTGAAACTACCGGCCTCTACCACGCGAACGAACGTGCGCATCGGTCCGAGAATGTCCATGAGAGATCCATACGTTCTATGTATCAGTGATATGAAAGTCGGGCCAGATCTGCAACGCGCCCGATTGGGGCATCTGGGATCCTGTGGCGCGGATGACCCCGCCACTCCGAGGAGGCTGACATGTCCCTGCAAAACGAACTCGACGCGTTCAAGGCAACCTGGACCAACCGTGTCGGCCCGGCCGTCGCGCAGATGATGACCGACGACAATGCGGCTCTCCTGCCCCTGGCAGCGAAGGCACTCAAGGCTGGAGATGGCTTTCCCGATGTAACCCTCACGGATCAGGTCGGCCGCGCGGTTGATGTGACTGCACTGGCAGCGGAGGGGCCTCTTGTCGTCACGTTCTATCGCGGCGGCTGGTGCCCCTACTGCAATCTGGAGCTGCGCGCTTATCAGAGGGCGCTGCCCGAGATCACGCGCCTCGGTGCCCGCCTGATTGCCATCACGCCCGAGACGCCGGATAACGCGCTAACCACGGCCGAGAAGAACGACCTCGCATTCGCAGTTCTCTCCGATGAGCAGGGACGTCTCGCCGATGCGCTCGGCATCCGTTTCGAGCTGTCGGATGCCGTGAAGTCCTACTTCGTCAAGGCCGGCCACGACCTGCCGGCGCGTAATGGCAACGACAAGTGGTCGCTGCCCATGCCGGCTACCTACGTCATCGAGAAGGGCGGCCGCATCGCGCTCGCCTTCGTCGATCCCGACTATCGCAAGCGGCTCGAGCCGGGCGAGGCCGTCGCCGCGTTGGCAGCGCTGAACGAGCCGCACATTGCGTGACGGATCATCAAACCGATCCGGATCGGTCAACCCGCGCACTGGCTTGATCGGCTGGGCTAAAACTGGAGATACCGACATTGGTCACAGATTTGCGGAGATCGCCTTCACGCCAAGCGTCAAGGCAGTCCAAGAGCAACAAGGCAGCCGCCGGAGCTACGCCCGCTTCGAAGGCGGCAAGCCGATCCGCCATCGCCTCAGCCCCCGCTAGGCGCAGTTCATCGCCGCGCGCGATAGCTTCTACATGGCGACCATGAGCGAGACCGGCTGGCCTTACATTCAGCATCGTGGTGGGCCTTCGGGCTTTCTGCGCGTACTCGACGAGAAGGCCATCGGGTTCGCCGATCTCAGCGGCAACCGGCAGTACATCAGCATCGGCAATCTCGCCGGCAACGATCGCGTGTCGCTGTTCCTGATGGACTACCCGAACCGTGCGCGCCTGAAACTCCTGGGTCGTGCGCGGCTGGTTCCGCCGGACGATCACGAGGCGATGAGAAAGCTCACCGTGGACGGCATGGAGGCCCGCATCTAGCGCGGCTTCCTGATCGATGTCGAGGCTTTCGACTGGAACTGCTCGCAGCACATCACCGAGCGCTACACACTCGCCGACGTCGAGCAGGCGACAGCCACGCTGCGCGCCCGCATCGCCGAGCTAGAAACCAAGCTGAAACAGAGAACACCGTCGTGACCGACCTTCACTACTGGCCGACGCCGAATGGGCACAAGATCGCGATCTTCCTCGAAGAGGCCGGGCTCGACTACACGATCAAGCCAGTCGACATATCGGCTGGCGATCAGTTCAAGCCCGAGTTCCTGGCTTTCTCGCCGAACAACCGCATGCCCGCCATCATCGACAGCGCGCCAGCGGACGGCGGCGAGCCGATCACTATATTCGAGTCGGTCGCGATCCTCGTCTACCTCGCCGAGAAGACGGGGCGGTTCATGAGCCACGACGTCCTCGGCCGAATACCAAGCGATCATCACGAATCGCAAGCACTGCGCCACCTTCCGCGGGGCCTTCGAACGTGATGAACGACGGCGTCGCCGACAGCTCACCCCAGGGAGAACGCTCATGATCAAATTCTACTTCAACGGCTCGCCCAACCCAACCAAGATCGCGCTCGCACTGGAGGAGATGGGGCTTGCCTATGAGGCGATTCCGGTCGACCCGCGCCGTGGCGAGCAGTTCAGCCCCGCGTATCTCGCCGTCAACCCCAACGCCAAAGTACCCTCGATCATCGACGACGGCGTCACGGTCTTCGACAGCAACGCGATTCTGCTGTACCTCGCCGAGAAGACCGGCAAATTCCTGCCGCCGACCGGCGGTCGGACTGGCGCTCGTCGTCTCATGGCTAGTGGCCGTCGTCTTCACCCCTTACCTTGGCGTGAAGCTGCTGCCGAACGTCCGTTCGGACGGCGCCCATGGAGGCCACGCGGCCGACGCCATCTACGATACACAAATCTACCGTGGCCTGCGCCGTGTCGTCACCTGGGCACTGCGCCGCCCCTGGATGGTGATCGGTGCGACGGTGGCTTCATTCATCGCCGCCGGCGTCGGCATGAGCTTCGTGCAGCAGCAGTTCTTCCCGACGTCGTCGCGACCGGAGCTGTTCATCGAGGTCCGCATGCCCGAGGGCACCTCGATCGAGGCGACGGCCGCCGCCGCGCGTAAGGCCGAGCATCTGCTGAAGGATGATGCGGACGTCGCCCACTACACCACCTACGTCGGCCAGGGCAGCCCGCGTTTTTTCCTCGCCCTCAATCCGGTCCTACCTAATGCGAGCTTCGCGCTCACCGTGATCATGACGAAGGGCTCTGAAGCCCGCGAGCGCCTGAAGGCCAAGCTCGAGGCGGCTGTTGCAGACGGCGCGGTGCCGGAAGCGCGTGTCCGCATTGACCGGCTCAACTTCGGTCCGCCAGTCGGCTTCCCCGTCCAGTTCCGCGTCGTCGGTCCGGACGCCGACAAGGTGCGCGAGATCGCCGGGCAGGTGCGCGAGATCATGCGCACGGAGCCCAACGCGCTCGATGTGCAGCTCGAATGGGGCGAGCAGGTCAAGAAGGTGCAACTCGCCGTCGATCAGGATCGCGCCCGCGCCTTCGGCCTCAATACGCAGGAGATTGCTCAGACGCTGCAGACACTGCTCTCTGGCATCGCAGTTTCGGAGTACCGCGAGGGCACCGAGCTGATCCGCGTCGTGGTGCGTGCAGCGCAGGAAGAACGTCTAGATCTCGCGCGTCTCGGCGACTTGACGATCCTGACGCCGGGCGGCGCTGCCGTGCCACTGACGCAGCTGGCGCATATCTCCTACGGCTTCGAGGAGCCGATCCTGTGGCGCCGCAACCGCGACCTGACGCTAACCGTCCGATCGGACATCGCGCCCGGCGTACAGGCGCCGACCGTCACCAACGCGATCCTGCCGAAGCTCGCGGCGCTCAAGGCAGAGCTGCCGATCGGCTACCGGATCGATACCGGCGGCGCCATCGAGGAGAGCGCGAAGGCCAACGCCGCGCTGTTCAAGGTTTTCCCAATCATGTTCCTCGTCATGCTAACGCTGCTGATGTTTCAGCTCCAGAGTTTCTCGAAGCTGTTCCTGGTCTTCAGCACGGCACCGCTCGGTGTCATCGGCGCGGTGGCGGCGCTGCTCATCTTCAATGCACCGTTCGGCTTTGTCGCGCTGCTAGGCGTCATCGCGCTCGCCGGCATGATCATGCGCAACACCGTGATCCTAATTGATCAGATCGATCACGATATGGCGGCGGGCCTCAACGCCTGGAATGCGATCGTCGAAAGTACCGTGCGGCGCGCCCGCCCGGTCGTGCTGACGGCACTCGCCGCCATCCTCGCCATGATACCTCTGTCACGCAGCGTCTTTTGGGGCCCGATGGCGATCAGCATGATGGGTGGCCTGCTGGTTGCGACCGTCCTGACGCTGATATTCCTGCCGGCGCTGTACGCAGCGTGGTTCCGTGTGCAACCGGAACCAGCCATGGAGAACGCTGCCGGAGCGCCGGCGGCCGGCTGCAGTTTGCAGGCTGCTGCGTAGTAGCAGAGAAGTGGCATCCGGCGAATTTAGACCTTGCCGCCAGCCGCGCCTGTCCGGGTCCAATTCCACCATGCCCGCCGACGCATCGATGAGTGGCTCGAGACCTATCTTCTTGATGACAGCCCTGGGCTCATACAGCAGCGACTACTGATCTGCATATGATCGCATGGCGAAGTTGTCCCGAATTCCAGTCGATGACGGCGTTCTTTGGGAAACTCCGCGCGTCCAACCTTTAGCAGATTCTACGTGACGCGACTTGCTCGCCCGCTAGCCACGGCCCCGTAGGCAGTCGCAGTAATGCCGAAGCCGACAACCGCCAAAGCGAGAGCTTGCGTCCTCAGGACAATCAATCGATGAGTTGGCCAGTGGGATCGAAGAACGGAAACGGGCCAGGCCAGTGACCTATGACGGCGGTGTGCGAAACGAGTTGGTCACCCGTCCAGCGGTGAAGCATGTAGCCGGGAGGCTCCAACCTAAATGCGCTCGGGCCGTTGTCGGTCAGATCGAGTGCAACCTGATGTGCGGGGCTCGGGCAGATCATCGCCGAGCGGCCGCCGATCCGCGCGTGAACCGTTCGATGTACATGGCCGCAGAGGATCGCCTGGATCTGCGGATAGCGCGCGACGACTTCGGCGAACGCCTCGCGGCCGGCGAGCCCTAGGCGATCCATGTGGGCGATGCCCGTCAGAAATGGCGGATGGTGCATCAGAATAAGAGTCGGCACTTCAGGCTCGGAGCGAAGCGTCGCATCGAGCCAGGCGAGCCGCTCAGTGCAGAGTTCTCCGCCGCCTTGACCCAGTACGAGCGTATCAAGACCGATGATCCGCAGCGGTCCGCGCCACGCGGCAAAGTGCAGGAAGCCTTCTGCGGGGAGATAAGCATGATCGCGGAACGCGCGACGCATGGCATTGCGCTCGTCGTGATTGCCCGGGATGACGATCATCTCGGTCTGAAGCGGCGCCAGAATCTCGTGCAGGTGCGCGTACTCGACATCCTCACCAAAATCGACGAGATCGCCTGTGTGGACGATCAAGTCGGGTTTCGGATCGAGCTTGAGGAGCTCGGCCACGCATGTCCTCAGCATGGCCGCTGTGTCGACCCGACGATAGGCGAGGCGTCCCGGCAGCCTGATGTGCGTGTCGGTGATCTGCGCAATAAGCATCACGATGCCTCCGACATGACGATCAATGCCGGATGGTCCACGCATAGGCCGACCTGATCTCCTCGAAGGAATTCACGGCGCGCGGGCGTATCCAGAACGAGTGTCCTCTCGTCGCCGACGTCGACGACGAGGCGTGTCCTGTCACCTCGGAAGACTGTCGCAACGATTTTGCCTCGCAAGTGAGGCGCATTGTCCTCGAGCCTCACATCCTCTGGGCGGAACCGCACGCTCGTGGCACCAGCCGGCGCGTCCGGCCACAAAATCGTACCGGCGGATGTCACGAAGGCCCCATCGACAACGCTCCCGTGGAGAACGTTCATGGTCCCGATGAACTCGGCCACAAAGGGAGACGCGGGTGTCAGATAGATTTCGCGCGGCCGGCCGATCTGCGCGACGCGCCCCTCGCTCATGACGACAATGCGATCACCAAGCGCCATGGCCTCTGCCTGATCGTGCGTAACGTAGATTGTCGTGATGCGGAGCCCTCGAAGCAGCTCGTCGATCTCGAGCCGCAGCTCCTCCCGGAGTTTGGCGTCCAGCGCCGTGAGCGGTTCGTCGAGCAGCAAGGCACGAGGCTCGACGGCCAGAGCGCGCGCAAGCGCAACCCGCTGGCGCTGACCGCCGGAGAGCTGATCGATGCTGCGCTCGGCCAGCTTGGAGATGCGCATCAGGCCCAGCATCTCACTGACCCGCACGTTGCTCTCTGCTTTGGACTTGCCGCGGATACGAAGGCCATATCCGATATTCCCGGCAACGCTCATGTTCGGGAAAAGGGCATACGACTGGAAGACCATGCCGATGTTTCGCTTCTCGATCGGCAGTGCCGTCACATCGGCGCCATCGAACAGCACTTGCCCGCCCTCATCCGGTTGCTCCAGCCCGGCGATCATGCGCAGTGTCGTCGTCTTGCCGCACCCCGAGGGGCCGAGGAGAACGATCGTCTCGCCCGGCTCGATGGTGAGATCCAGCGGTTCGAGCGCACGCGTGCCGTCGGGGAATGTCTTGCGACATTTCCTGAGCGCGATCGAGACAGGGTCGGCCCGCTGCATCAGCATTCATCGTCCTTCTTGACTCTGGTGGGCGTCGTCGGACGCGCGGCGCGCTGCAACGCCAGAAGCAGCGGGACGATCATAATGAAGAAGACCAGCGTGTAGGCACTGCCAATCTCGAAGCGAAGCGAGGCATAGGCATCGGCGAGGCCGACAGGCAGCGTCTTGTTCAAGGGCGTATGCAATAGCCATGTCATATTGAACTCGCCGATCGATAGCGTCAGCACCATCAGAGATCCGGCCACGATGCCGCTGCGACAGTTCGGCAGGACAATATCGAAGAAGCGTCGCCGGAAGCCCGCCCCCAGAGAGGCGGCACCTTCCTCGAGGGTTTTCAGATCGATGGCGAGCATCACGGCCAGAACCGACCGCACCATGAATGGTAGCGTGAACAGGACATGCCCGACGAGAATGAAGAGCCAGGAGGCTCTGAAGCCTCGCACCGCTCCGTACGTGGCAATCAGCGCCAGCGCGGTCGCGAGACCTGGGATGGCAACCGGCATCACCAGAAGCTCCTCGAACAACCGCGTGAGTCGCGACTGGCGCTTGGCGAGTACATAGGCAGCGGGCACGCCGAGCAGCAGCGTTGTGCAGAGACATGCGAGCGCGATGCCGATCGATAAGAACATGGTATCGCGATAACCGTTCCAGACTTCCAACACCCATCTGAGCGTGAGGCCGCTGGAGACGCCGACCTGATAGTTGACCGTCAAACCGGCAACGATCGACAGCAAGACGGGGACGATAAGGAACGCACAAACGACGAGGGAAAACGCGAGCTGCGCGTAGAAGAGAACACCGCGGCGGTTCATTGCGCGATCTCCTCAACCGGCCGCTGCGACGCTGGCACCGGCGGCGGTGCGGGCGAGCGCAAGAGCCAACCAAGTCACCGCACCCAGCACAAAGGAGAGTGCCGCGGCCATGGCGATGTTCGCCTGCAGCGTGAACTCCGTGTAGATGACCATCGGCAGCACATTGATGCGCGTAGCGAGCGTGAAGGCCGTACCGAAGGCGCCCATGGCTGTGGCAAAGCAAATGGCACCAGTGGAGATCAGCGCGGGCTTCAAGCCAGGCACAATGACGTCGCGCACGACCTGCCAGGGCGTCGCGCCGAGCGAACGCGCAGCTTCCTCCAGGCGTGGATCGAGCTTCTCTGCCGTGGCCATCACGGTCAGGATGGTGCGGGGAATGGAAAAGTACACGTAGCCCATGAGAAGGCCCGCCATGGAGTAGGCGAACACGATGCGCTCATCGAACACCGCGAGCGTCAGGCTGCCGATAAGGCCCTGTCGGCCAGCCAGAACGATGACCATGAAACCGATGACGACGCCGGGGAATGCGAGCGGCAGCGTGAGCATGGCGACAAGCGCCGGGCGGCCGGGAAATTCGTTCCGCTGCAGGAAAACGCCGGCGATCCCGCTGACGATCAGCGTGATCGCCGTCGTCGCGACTGAAAGTGCCAGCGTCGACAGGAGCGAGGCAAAGTAGCCGGGATCCGTAACGATCGCAGCATAGGCGGCAATGCCGCGCGGACCACTGGCGCCGACCAGCAGCAGCTGTGCCATCGGCAACAGAAAGAACGCGGAAAAGAAAATGCCCACCGGCAGGAGGAGGGCGAGGAGCGTCAGTCGATCTCGTGACATCTGGATCTGCGGCGAGGCAGTAGGACTGCCTCGCCTGTGCTTTTGGCTCAGTTCACTTCGTTCTTGTAGCGCTCGACAATGGCTTTCTGCGCCGCAGCCAGCTTCTTGAGATCCACCGGCTTGGCACGCGCGTATTCAGCTTCGGGCAGGAACTTGGTCTTGGCCTCGGTCGAGAGCTTGTCGGCAAACACAGGCCGCAGATACGCATTGCCCCACATGACCTGGCTCGCTTCGGAAAGAACATAGTCCAGGATCTTCTTGCCGTTGTCGGCGTTCGGTCCGCCCTTCACGAGGCCCATCACATACGGAAACACCACCGTGCCTTCCTTGGGAATGACGAAGCGGACGGGTGCCTTGTCCGTGTATTGCCCGCGATAAGCATTGAAGTCGTAGTCGAGCAGGATCGGGATCTCGCCCGAGATCACGCGCGCATAGGACGTTTGCTTCGGGACGATCGGCTGGTTCTTGGCAAGCTCCTTGAAGAACTTGATTGCCGGATCGAGATTTTCGTAGCTGCCGCCGAGCGCGAGATTGATGGCCATGACGCCGAGCTGGCCGACCGCGGCCGAGGTCGGATCGAGATAGCCGACGAGCCCTTTGTACTCAGGCTTCAGCAGATCCGCCCAGCTTTGAGGCATCGGGACCTTCCCCAGTGCCTGGGTGTTGATGAAGAGGCCGAGCGTGCCGGAGTGGATGGTGAACCAATGGCCGTCCGGATCCTTGAGATCTGCCGGTATTTTCTCCCAGCCGGCCGGCTTGTAGGGCGTGAGGATGCCGGCATTCATTGCAGGATCAGCCGCGATGCCGCCGAGGTAAGTCACATCCGCGACCGGGCTTGCCTTCTCGGCGATCAGCGCAGCAATTGCCTGTCCCGAGTTTTTGTTGTCCGGGGGCACATCAATGCCGAGCGTGGACTTGATGGCCTTGAGCTGAGAGCCCCAATCCGCCCACTCCGGCGGGCAGTTGTAGCAGATGGCGCGGCTCTGCGCGTCGGCGTGCTGCGGGCTCGTCGTCATGCCAACGACGAGTGCCGACAAGGCCAGGGCTGTATGGGCGAAGCGTCTCATCATCGGCAGTCCCTCGTGGTTCTTACACAACGACGGGTGCCGCATCGCGCCAGCAATGTGCCAAGCTCTCCAATGCCCCGCCGGCGCCATCGCTACGGGCGGTTCACGTCAGTCATGTGACAGTGTCTGGGCGGTGGCAGGCTAAACCATCGGCCTGCATTCGTCCTGCCTTTGAGGCGGCTCAGTCCTCTCGGAAAGTCCGCGCGAGCTGGTCCGTCAGCGGCTTGACGAAAAAGCTCAGAACCGTCCGCGACTGGCGCTTGATCATCAGCTCGACGGGCATCCCAGGGACGAGCCTGGCCGTACCAATACGCTCCAACTCCGAGGCCGGCAGCCGAACTCGCACGGCATAGTAGCGAGGCAGCGCGGCACTGTCCTGGCGCACGTCCGGCGCGACGAAAGCCACCTCCCCGTCAAGCTCCGGTGTCGTGCGTTGGTCGAAGGCCGAGAGCCGCACGCGAACAGGCTGGCCGACGTTGACCTGATCGACGGTGGTCGGATCGAGCTGGCCTTCGAGAACGAGGACATCTTCCTGAGGCACGATTTCGAGGATGGTTTCGCCCGGCGCAACCACGCCGCCGATGGTGTTGATCGCGAGCTTGTGCACGACACCACTGCGCGGCGCGATGACGTTGAGGCGTTTCAGCCGTGCAGCGATAGCCGTCGCGCGCTCCGACGCTTCCGCGAGCCTCGCATCGACGTCGCGATGCTCGCGCATGACATCAGACAGGAACGACTGCCGGACCTCCGTGAGTTGCAAACGCGTCTCGCTGACCTGAACCTCGGTACGGGCGATGTCGGCGACATGCTGCCCCCGCTCGCCTTCGAGGCGTGCGTGCTCGCGCTCGAGCGTGAGCAGCCGGTTGGTCGTTATGAGTTGCTGATCCCTAAGCGTTCGCACGCCTTCAAGCTCTTGCGCGATCAGGTCGATCTGTCGTTGCTTGGAGGTCTCCTGCGCGCGCAAGCCGGCGATCGCCTGGGACAATTGCCCGATGCGCTGTTCGAGCTGGCTGGCTTTGAGAAGCCTGGTCTCCATCCGCGATCGAAGCAGGCGGACCTGAGCCTCGAAGACGGATTTGTAGGCCGCATCCGCATGGTCTGGAACGGTCATTTCGGGGAGCTCGTCCAGTTCCGCCTGGAGACGTGCCTTGAGCGCGCTCAGCTCGTTCTTCTGCGAAGTGACGATTTCGAGATTGGCGCGCAGCTCCGTATCGTCCAGACGAAGCAGGGTCGCGCCGCTCTCGACGATGTCGCCGTTCCTGACGAGGATGCGGGCAACGATACCCCCCTCGAGGTGCTGGACCTTCTTCGGATGATCCTCGACGACGACGATACCGGGCGCAACTACGGCGCCGGCAATTTCCGCGACCGCGGCCCAGCCGCCAACCCCGACCACCAGCCCGACGATCAGAAGCATTCCCAATGCCTGATAGCGCCGAAGGGAGCGATTGATAGACGTCACGTCCATCTGACGTTACCTCTCAACCCCGAACCACGGCGAGACCGGTGACGGCTTCGTTCGGGCGTTCCTTCTGGCGCAGCTTCTTGAGGACCTCCTCCTTGGGGCCGAACGCGACCTGACGGCCGTCGCGCACATAGAGAAGCATGTTGATGGCCTGGAGCGC
>JAESGW010000409.1_pt1 | contig 47292 bp, 50 predicted proteins | sample 9269791 | NCBI WGS metagenome assembly JAESGW01 (sample SAMN16773120, study PRJNA677053) | algae metagenome | isolation source: Aphanocapsa lilacina HA4352-LM1 and co-occurring heterotrophs from near cave... | place: USA: Maniniholo cave, near Haena, Kauai, HI | collected 2009-07-28
ATTACAACCACCGCCGCATCAAACTGAAACTGAAAGGGCTGGCCCCTGTGCAATACAGGACCCAGCCCTTAAATCTACCAGCTCAATGAACCGTCCAACTTTACGGGGTCAGTTCACAAAGCGGGGCTTTTTCTCATTGTTTTCCGATGATTACACCGAATAGTACATGTCGTATTCGACCGGGTGCGGGGTCATTTCGAAGCGCATGACCTCGGCCATCTTGAGCTCGATGAACGAGTCGATCTGGTCGTCGTCGAAGACGCCGCCGGCCTTCAGGAAGCCGCGGTCCTTGTCGAGGCTCTGGAGAGCTTCGCGCAGCGAGCCGCAGACGGTCGGGATCTTCTTCAGCTCCTTGGCCGGCAGGTCGTAAAGATCCTTGTCCATCGGCTGGCCGGGATGGATCTTGTTCTTGATGCCGTCGAGGCCGGCCATCAAGAGGGCAGCGAAAGCGAGGTAGGGGTTCGCGCCCGGGTCTGGGAAGCGGACTTCGACGCGCTTGGACTTCGGCGAATTGCCGAACGGAATGCGGCAGGAGGCCGAACGGTTGCGCGCGGAATAGGCGAGCAGGACGGGGGCTTCATAGCCGGGGACCAGGCGCTTGTAGGAGTTGGTCAGCGGGTTGGTGAAGGCATTGATCGCCTTGGCGTGCTTGATGACGCCGCCGATGAAATAGAGGCAGCTTTCCGACAGGCCGGCATATTCGTTGCCGGCGAAGGTCGGCTTGCCATTCTTCCAGATCGACAGGTGGACGTGCATGCCCGAGCCGTTGTCGCCGAAGATCGGCTTCGGCATGAAGGTTGCCGTCTTGCCATAGGCGTTGGCGACCTGGTGCACGACATACTTGTAGATCAGCATCTTGTCGGCGTTGCGGACCAGCGTGTCGAACTTGACGCCGAGCTCATGCTGGGCAGCAGCGACTTCGTGGTGGTGCTTTTCGACGCGCACGCCCATCTCTGTCAGCACCGTCAGCATTTCCGAACGCATGTCCTGGCAGCTGTCGATCGGCGGGACCGGGAAGTAGCCGCCCTTGACGCGCGGACGGTGACCGAGGTTGCCGGTCTCGTAGTCGGTGTCGTCGTTGGACGGCAGTTCGGTCGAGTCGAGCTTGAAGCCGGTGTTGTAGGGATCGGCCTTGTACTTGACGTCGTCGAAGACGAAGAATTCGGCTTCCGGGCCGACATAGACGGTGTCGCCGATGCCTTCGGCCTTGAGGTAGGCCTCAGCCTTCTTGGCGATGCCGCGCGGGTCGCGGTTGTAGGCTTCGCCCGAAACCGGATCGAGAATGTCGCACAGGATGACCATGGTCGACTGGGCGAAGAACGGGTCCATGTGGACCGTATCCAGGTCGGGCATCAGCACCATGTCGGACTCGTTGATGGCCTTCCAGCCGGCGATCGACGAGCCGTCGAACATGACGCCGTCGGCGAACATCTCTTCCTCGACCTCGGCGATGTCCATGGTGACGTGCTGGAGCTTGCCCTTGGGGTCGGTGAAGCGCAGGTCAACGAACTTAACGTCGTTGTCCTTGATCTGCTTCATTACGTCTTTGGCTGTCGTCATGTGGGGTTTTCCTGTCTTGATGACGTTGAAACGCGAATTCTTTGCGAGGTCAGATGGCGTCGACGCCGGTCTCGCCGGTGCGGATGCGAACGACTTCCTCGATGTTGGAGACAAAGATCTTGCCGTCGCCGATGCGGCCGGTCTGGGCCGCCTTGCGGATCGCCTCGATGGCCGCCTCGACCGACTCGTCGCCGAGAACGACTTCGATCTTCACCTTGGGCAGGAAGTCGACGACATATTCGGCGCCGCGATAGAGTTCGGTGTGACCCTTCTGGCGGCCAAAACCCTTGGCTTCGGTGACCGTGATGCCCTGCAGCCCGGCTTCCTGGAGCGCTTCCTTCACTTCGTCGAGCTTGAACGGCTTGATGATCGCTTCGATTTTTTTCATGCGGATATGGCCTCCACTGCCGTAACTCAGGGGTGATGCACCCACTCGCGCAACTTCAAGCACGAAGCGTGCCAAGTCGAGTGGGTGCGGCAACTTTGTTCGGTTTGCCCAGGAGGCAGCCGAAGACGTGGGCGATTGGAGCCGATTTCCAGCGTCGGGTCGAGATGCGCACAAAAATTCATCGTTTTTGCAACGCTGGTGGTGCACAAAAATGCGGCAACATGCCTTCGATTTGTGCGTGGTTGAATTGAGGCATGGCCGTTTGGGCCGAGTGGCTGCGGCGTGCTAACTCGGTAGCAGGATTCATCCGGGATGACTGCCATGGCATTTGAACTGCTGACCCCCAGCGAGATGGCTGAGGCCGACAGGCTGACGATCGCCGCCGGGCCCGTCGACGGCATCGGCCTGATGCGGCGGGCGGGCTGCAGCGTTGCCGATGTGGTGCTCCAGCGGTTTCCCGGTGCGAAGGCCGTCCATGTGCTGTGTGGGCCGGGCAATAATGGCGGCGACGGTTATGTCGCGGCGCGCCTGCTTGCCGAAAGCGGCGTTGCCGTCAGGCTTTTCGCGACCGCTGCGCCGCGCAGCGGCGGCGATGCGGCGCTGGCTGCTGCCGAATGTTCGGTCAAGGTGGAGCCGTTGGCTGCCTTCGCTCCCGAGTCGGGCGCGATCGTCGTCGATGCGCTTTATGGCGCCGGTCTTTCCAAGCCGCTCGACAGTGAGGTGGTCGAGACGATAACACGGACGAATTCGGCCGTTGTTCCGGTGATTTCGGTCGATCTACCCTCCGGCGTGTCGGGTGCTTCCGGCGAGATTTTGGGCAGTGCGTTCCAGGCGACGGTGACCGTGACTTTTGCCCGCAAGAAGCCGGGGCACCTGCTCTATCCCGGGCGTGCGCAGTGCGGCAAGGTGGTGGTTGCCGATATCGGTATTGCCGCGGCCATAGTTGGCGCTACGTCCGTGCGCTGCTTCGAAAACGATCCGGCATGGTGGCGGCGGCATTTTCCGTCGCCGGCGAATGACGCCCACAAATATAGCCGCGGCCATGTCGGCGTCTTTTCCGGTGGTCCGTCGGCCACGGGTGCTGCGCGACTGTCGGCGATGGCGGCAGCACGGGCAGGGGCGGGTGCGGTGACGGTGTTGTCACCTGGAGCGGCACTGGCTGCCAATGCGGCGCACCTGACCTCAATCATCCTGAGGCGTTCCGATACGCTCCAAGATGCGCTGGCCTTCCTCGGCGCACGCAAGCCCGAGGTGCTGGTTTATGGCCCAGGCCTTGGCTCCGAGCCTGAAATCGGGCGTTTTGCGCTGGAGCTGATGTCTGTCGCCGAGGGCCGCTTCGCGGCACTTGTGCTTGATGCCGACGGCATCACCTCGCTTTCGCATCGCCGCGCCGCCTTCTTCGAGGCACGAAAACGCCCGAATGCGCCAGCGCTTGTGTTGACACCGCATCATGGCGAGTTCGGCCGGCTGTTTCCCGAGATCGCCGCCGATGCGTCGCTGTCCAAGCTCGAGCGGGCGCGGGCGGCGGCGGCCAAGGCCAATGCCATCATCATATACAAGGGCCCCGACACGGTGATAGCTGTGCCCGACGGGCGTGCTGCGATCAATGCCAATGGCACGTCGCTGCTGGCGACCGCAGGGTCGGGTGACGTGCTGTCCGGCATCGTTGCCGCCCTTCTGGCGCAACGCATGCCGACTTTCGAGGCGGCCTGCGCCGCCGTCTGGATTCACGCCGAGGCGGCACGGCGTTTCGGGCCCGGCCTGATCGCTGAGGACCTGCCGCTGGCATTGCGGGAGGTGGTGGCGGCGTTGAGCGGGTGAGGGCGCGCGCTTTCTCCGCGTCGGGCGTGGGCAATCGGGCCGGACCATCCACGCGGATTGGGTGACGGATGGTGACAACGGACTTGGTCAGTTTGGCAGGTGTCGTGCGAAGCAATCCTTTGCTTCGCGTTCCTTCCCCCTCTGGCCTGCCGGCCATCTCCCCTGCAAGGGTGGAGATCAGTCGCGTCGCCGGCGGCGCCCATGCTGTGATGTCCCAATGTGCAACCATGGCGATTGACTGCGAGCTTAATGACGGCTTGATATCCCCCTTTTGCGTGGGAGATGGCCGGCAGGCCAGAGGGGGTGGGAAGGATCGCGACAAAGGTGAAATGCGCTCAACGCTCCGTAGGCAGGGTGGTGGAGAGGACGTGATCAGGCGTTGGTGCCGCCGTCGATCGTCAGCGCTGCACCCGTGACGAAGCGGGATTGCGGGCCGGCCAGCCAGGTTACAAGGCCGGCGATGTCGTCGGGCAAGCCGAATTGCGGGATTGCCATCAGGCTGCGCTGGTAGTCGGCGACGTCGCCCTCGGCGGGGTTCATGTCGGTTTCGGTCGAGCCGGGATGGACGACATTGACGGTGATGCCGCGCGGGCCGAGGTCGCGCGCGAGGCCCTTGGTCAGGCCGACAAGCGCTGCCTTGCTGGCCGAATAGAGCGCGATGCCCTCGAAGGGAACACGGTCAGCCAGGTTGCTGCCGATCGAGATGATCCGACCGCCGTCAGGCATGACGCCGGCCGCTGCCTTCGAGGCGATGAAGGGGGCGCGGAAATTGACCGACATCACTTCGTCGAGCTGTTCCAGCGAAACCGTGTCGATGGGGCCGTGGTGCCAGATGCCGGCGCTGTTGACCAGGATGTCGAGACGGCCGAACGCCGCGATGGTGGCAGTCACCGCCGCTTCGACGGCTGCGGCATCGGCATTGTCGGCCTGGATCGCCAGGCCACGCCGCCCAAGGGCTTCGACCTGCCCGACGACGGCCTCGGCCTTTTCCGCAGAGCGGACATAGGTCAGGGCGACGTCGGCGCCTGATGTGGCGAGCTGGACGGCAATGGCAGCACCGATGCCACGGCTGCCGCCGGTCACCAGGGCGACCTTGCCGGCCAGTTCAAGACCGGACAGTTTGAGCCCGGAGTGTTGTTTCGTATCGCTGAGGGAGGACATGATTTATCTTTCTGTATTGAGCGATACAAAATAGATGGCAGCCTTGCGCAAGGGCGTCAAGAACATTATGTATCGTTCATAACAGAAAGGTTTGAGATGTCTCAGAAGGGTCGTCCACGCAGCTTCGACCGCGATGCAGCGTTGCGGCAGGCAATGCGCGTGTTCTGGAAAAAGGGTTATGACGGGGCGTCGCTGGCGGAGCTGACGACGGCAATGGGCATCAATTCGCCCAGCCTTTACGCGGCTTTCGGCAGCAAGGAAGCGTTGTTTCGCGAGGCTGTCGATCTCTATGGGGCTACCGAAGGTGTTGATATCTGGGGCGCCTTCGAACGCCCCGGCAGTGCCAGGGAGGCGATCAGCGATTTTCTGCGTGCGTCGGCGCGGGCGTTCAGCGAACCTGGCGATCCCAGGGGGTGCCTTATCGTGCTGGGCGCACTCAATGTCAGCGAAACCAATGCCGAGGTGTTCCGTGATCTCAGCGAACGCCGCATGTCGAGCGCGCGCGACTTGGCCGGCCGCCTGAAACAGGCCGTGGCTGCGGGCGAACTGCCCGAGTCCGCCGATTGTGACGCGATTTCGGCGTTTTACCTTGCCGTGCAGCAAGGCATGTCGGTCCAGGCCCGCGATGGCGCCTCACGTGCGGCGCTGCTGGCCATTGCCGATGGGGCGATGGCCGCCTGGGATGCGCTGACGGCCGGTTCCGGACGCAACGCCGGAGCTTGATCAAAGCCTTTCTGGAAAACTGCGGCGGCTCTCCTGGAGTGCGCTAGCCGTTGATCCTGTTCATGAACGCCATGGCGCCGAAGGGCGCGCGGACCTTGCCCTCGGTGATGAAGTAGACGAACACGTCGCGCGGCTTGACCGGCGCCTCGGTGCCTGGATCGGCACGGGGCAGGTCGGCAGGTGTGCCGCCGTCAGCCCAGACCTTGGCGCGTTCGGCCCACACATCAAGTGCCTCCGACGTGTAGCAATCGTGATTGTCGTCGCTGCCGGTCTGCAGCCGCGCATAGACAAAATCGCCGGTGATGTCGGCAATTGCCGGATATTTGGCGTGGTCGGCATACACGATGGCGACGTCATGCTTCCGGGCCAGCGCGGCGAACTCGGGCACGATGAAGGAATCATGGCGCACCTCGACCGCATGGCGCAGTTTCACGCCATCTTGCTTTTCAGGCAAAAGCTTGAGGAAGGCGCCGAAGTCGGCTTCGTCGAATTTCTTGGTCGGCGCAAACTGCCACAGGATCGGGCCGAGCTTGTCGCCAAGTGCGGCAACGCCGGAGCCGAGAAACCGCGTCATTGATTCGCCAGCCTCACCAAGTACGCGGCGGTTGGTGACGAAGCGGTTGCCCTTGAGCGCGTAGACGAAACCATCGGGGGCCTCGCTGGCCCATTTCAGGAAGGTCGGTTCCTTGAAGGATGAATAATAGGTACCGTTGACCTCGATCGTCGGCACGTGGCTGCTGGCGAATTGTAGCTGCTTGGCCTTGGACAACTTTTCCGGGTAGAACGTGCCCTCCCAGGGCTCAAACGTCCAGCCGCCCATGCCTGCCCGGATGTTTCCAGTCATCGATCTATCCCTTCTCAGTCGCTGCGGTCTCTTCTAGCGGAAGGCAGAGGAGCGTCAAAGCCGCGAACGATGTCTTGGGCAAGCATCCTGACAGCAACTTGCGCGAAGGCCGAGGCCGGCAGGCAATATATCGCGCGGAACCGGTGTGAGATTTACTGTTTGTCGGAGGGTAGCCGGCTAGCGAAGCTCATACAAACACAAACATGTCTGAGCCTTTATGTCGACGATTCCAGGGACGCGGGCCGCTTCGCCCTACGGGGTGGTGCGGATGGGCATGATCGCCCTGGCCGGGGCAACCATCGTGTCGCTGATAGCCTGCGATTTCGCGGTCAACGACCGTGACCTGCTGGCCAAGGACCGTCTCGACTGGACGATGTTCGGGCTGATCAGGCCATTCGTCGCCCTGGTCTCTGCCTGCCTGCTGGTCGCGGCGCTGTATCAGCCTGATCATGCGCGATCGCCTTTGGATGACGGCCAGGCGCTGCTGCTGCTCGGTGCATCCTACCTGATGGCCGGTGCACTGCTGGCAGCGGCGATTGCGGTTGCCGCGGTGCCGCCGGTTCTCAACGAGACGGTGCGGGAAGGGCAGGTGCTGAGCATCCTGATTGAGGTGGTTTTCATCGGCGCATTGGTTGCGCTCGGGGCCGCAGCCTGGCGCGACCGCCGCAACCGCGCCAGGGTGCTGGGGCTGCCGCGCTGGCTCGTGCATGCGACGCTGATCCTGGTGACCTTCCTCATCCTGATGGAGGAGATGTCCTGGGGCCAGCACTGGGTCGGCTGGACGGCCGGGCCGATGTTTGCCGGCAATGTGCAGAACGAGACCAACCTCCACAACTTTGCGACCTACAGGTTCGAGGCCGTCTACTACACGGCGGCATTCCTGCTGTTCGTCGTCCTGCCGGTCGCCTGGCCGTCGCATGTCGTGGCCCGGCTGCGACCGGTCGCGCCATTCGTTCCGCCACGGCTGTTTGCGCTGGCAGCTTTGCCGCTGGCCGGGTTCTCTACGAGGAGTGGAATATCGTTCCTTACCAACTCTGGTTCTTCATGGGTGTAGCGATCGCGTGGCGGTTGGCGATGGAACTGCGGCAGGCACCGGTGCCGTATCAGGTGGCGGGGATTGCCGTCGCTGTGCTTTTGCCGGCGTCGCAACTGTCTTCGGCGGGCACAGGATGGCCGATGGCTACGATCTGTCGGAAATCCGCGAGTTCCTGATCGCCTGTGTCATCCTTGTCTATGGCCTGTGGCTGCTGCGCCGGCAGCCCGAGGCGGGCTCGGTGGCAGCCACGTAAGCTGGATAGCCTGCCAACCTTCCGGGCGTCAGACTGGATGCGTTGCGGTCAATGGTGTTCGTTCGACGGGGCATGCTTCGAAATCAAAGCGTACCCTTGCCGCCGCGATGCGGCCGGCCACGCCATAGGATGCGTCCCACTCAACGCGAAACTCGTCGTCAGACCGCACGACCACGAGGTCTCCGATAATGCCCGGCAGATGAAAGTCGGACAGCGAGATTTCGCTGATGGATTCGAGTGTGAGTGTCACGACAACATGACGATCAAGGACAAAATAGCCCTGGTCATCAACCTGAGCGGTCATCCGAAACGCTCGGATCTTCAGCTGTCCGGACCGGCTGGAGGACAAGTCGATGTCGAACATTTCGGCATCGTGAAAATGTGGCACGAAGCCAAACCAATCGATTAGCTCGCGGCCACCTGGGATCTCCGCGAATGCCTCGCGTCGCGCGTGTTCATGTGGCTCGTTCGTTGCAATCGCGGCGGACTACTCCGCCGCCTCCTGCTTGCCGCGCGGGCGGCGTTCCAGCAGTTCCTTGAGGAACTGGCCGGTGTAGCTGCGCGGTTCGGCGACGATGTCTTCGGGCCTGCCCGAAGCGACGAGTTCGCCGCCGCCGTCGCCGCCTTCGGGGCCGAGGTCGAGCACCCAGTCGGCGGTCTTGATCACCTCGAGGTTGTGCTCGATGACGATCACCGTGTTGCCCTGGTCGACGAGCTCGTGCAGCACCTCGAGCAGCTTGGCGACATCGTGGAAGTGCAGGCCGGTGGTCGGTTCGTCCAGGATGTAGAGCGTTTTGCCGGTTGCCTTGCGCGACAGCTCCTTGGCCAGTTTGATGCGCTGGGCTTCGCCGCCGGACAGCGTGTTGGCCTGCTGGCCGATGTGGATGTAGCCGAGGCCGACCTGGTTGAGCGTCATCAGCTTGTCACGCACCACGGGAACGGCAGCGAAGAATTCGACACCTTCCTCGACCGTCATGTCGAGCACGTCGGCGATCGACTTGCCCTTGAACAACACGTCGAGCGTTTCGCGATTGTAGCGCTTGCCGTGGCAGACGTCGCAGGTGACATAGACGTCGGGCAGGAAGTGCATCTCGATCTTGATGACGCCGTCGCCCTGGCAGGCTTCGCAGCGGCCACCCTTGACGTTGAACGAAAAGCGGCCGGGCTGGTATCCGCGCGCCTTGGCTTCCGGCAGGCCGGCGAACCAGTCGCGGATCGGCGTGAAGGCTCCGGTGTAGGTGGCCGGGTTGGAGCGTGGCGTGCGGCCGATGGGCGACTGGTCGATGTCGATGACCTTGTCGAGGAATTCGAGGCCCTCGATGCGGTCGTGCTCGGCTGGATGCTCGCGCGAGCCCATGATGCGGCGCGACGCTGCCTTGAACAGGGTCTCGATCAGGAAGGTCGACTTGCCGCCGCCCGACACGCCGGTCACGGCGGTGAAGGTGCCCAGCGGGATCTCGGCGCTGACATTCTTGAGATTGTTGCCACGCGCGCCGACGACCTTGATGCGCCTGTTTTTCTTCAATTCGCGGCGCTGGGCCGGAACCGCGATCTCGAGTTCGCCCGACAGATATTTGCCGGTGATCGAGTTGGGGTTGGCCATGACCTGCTGCGGCGTGCCTTCGGCGATGATCTGGCCGCCATGGATGCCGGCGGCCGGGCCCATGTCGACGACATAGTCGGCGGTCAGCACCGCGTCCTCGTCATGCTCGACGACGATGACGGTGTTGCCGATGTCCCTGAGGTGACGCAGCGTGTCGAGCAGGCGGGCATTGTCGCGCTGGTGCAGGCCGATGGACGGCTCGTCGAGCACGTAGAGCACGCCGGTCAGCCCCGAGCCGATCTGCGAGGCCAGCCTGATGCGCTGGCTTTCGCCGCCCGACAGCGTGCCGGAATTGCGCGACAGCGTCAGATATTCGAGGCCGACGTCGTTGAGGAAGCGCAGGCGTTCGCGGATTTCCTTGAGCACGCGGACGGCGATCTCGTTCTGCTTGTCGTTGAGCAGGGCCGGCAATTCCTCGAACCAGGCATTGGCCTTGCGGATCGACTGCTCGGTGACTTCGCCGATGTGCTTGCCGCCGACCTTGACCGCCAATGCTTCCGGCTTGAGGCGGTAGCCGGCGCAGGTCGGGCAGGGCGTGGCCGACATGAAGCGCTCGATCTCCTCGCGCATCCAGGCGGATTCGGTTTCCTTCCAGCGGCGCTCGAGATTGGGGATCACGCCCTCGAAGGTCTTGGTCGTCTTGTAGGAGCGCAGGCCGTCGTCATAATTGAAGGTGATTTCCTTCGAGCCCGTGCCGCGCAGGATGGCCTCCTGCGCCTCAGTCGAAAGGTCGCGCCAGCGGTCGCCGATCTTGAAGCCATAGACCTTGCCGAGCGCTTCCAGTGTCTGGGTGTAGTAGGGCGAGGTCGACTTGGCCCAGGGTGCCACAGCACCCTCGCGCAGCGATACATGCTCTTCCGGCACGACGAGCGCCGGGTCGATGGCGCGCTGGTTGCCGAGGCCGTCGCAGGCCGGGCAGGCGCCGAACGGGTTGTTGAAGGAGAACAGACGCGGCTCGATCTCCGGGATGGTGAAGCCCGAGACCGGACAGGCGAATTTCTCCGAGAACAGAATGCGTTCGTGGGTTTCGTTGGCGGACTTGTTGATCGCGTCGGCGCCGGTCTGGCTGGCATCGAGCGGCTTGTCGGCGAATTCGGCGACCGCCAGGCCCTCGGCCAGCTTGAGCGCGGTTTCGATCGAGTCGGCCAGACGCGTGGCGAGGTCGGGGCGGACGACGATGCGGTCGACGACGACATCGATGTCGTGCTTGTACTTCTTGTCGAGAACGGGCGCTTCGGCGATCTCGTAGAAGGCGCCGTCGATCTTGACGCGCTGGAAACCCTTCTTCTGGAGCTCGGCGAGCTCCTTCTTGTACTCACCCTTGCGGCCGCGGACGATGGGCGCCAGGATGAACAGTCGGGTGCCTTCGTCGACCGCCAGCACGCGGTCGACCATCTGGCTGACAGTCTGGCTCTCGATCGGCAGGCCGGTCGCCGGCGAATAGGGCACGCCGACGCGCGCGAACAAGAGGCGCATGTAGTCGTAGATCTCGGTGACCGTGCCGACCGTCGAACGCGGATTCTTCGACGTCGTCTTCTGCTCGATCGAGATCGCCGGTGACAGGCCGTCGATCTGGTCGACGTCGGGCTTCTGCATCATCTCGAGGAACTGGCGGGCATAGGCCGACAGGCTCTCGACATAGCGGCGCTGGCCCTCGGCATAGATGGTGTCGAAGGCGAGGGAGGATTTGCCCGAGCCGGACAGGCCGGTCATGACAATCAGCTTGTCGCGCGGCAGGTCGAGATCGACGTTCTTGAGATTGTGTTCGCGCGCACCGCGAATGGAAATGTACTTGTGATCGGCCATTGCCGCGCCGCCGCCTCAAATCTGGAATTGCTTGGAGTGGCGGGCGAGCCCAACCATCCCTCATGTAGGTAATTTCGCCGCCCGGTCGAGAGGTGCGGCAACCAAATGCGTTTAAGCGCCTTTGGCGCGCAGGGGCAAGTGGAAAGAACAAAGGCCGAACGCGCTCCTGACAACGTTATGGCAGGAGCATCACGCGAATCCGGGGCTGCGAAACCGGCCTTCGATCACATTTTTCCCGACTAACAATGTTGTGGTTGACGTGAGGGAATCAGGGATGCAGAGTGCCTGTGTCGCCTGAGGCCGAGCCTCCTTGAGGGCTCCTCACCATGCTACGGTCGGTCTGCGAGACGCCGCAGACACGCGAGTTGAGCAGCGGGCGAACACATGGCGCAACTGACGTAGGAGCAGAGCATGACTCCACCGGACAGTCCCAAAGGGTTCCGCTAACAGGACGGAACCACAGCAGGCGCAGGTGCCTGGCTTTCCCTAGCGAAAAGCCTCACGCAAACCCCGACCTGTTGTTCCCCCAGACAATTTGAAACCATGGTCGGATCGTTGGCTGTGAGCCACGAAGCATCCGAGAGAGCAAAGCCGGTAAACCATTCCCGGCAGGCAAGGGTATAACCCGACAACAGGCCCCGTGCGCTCCTGGTAGCGGCGGGGCCAACTTTTTTGGGCCCGCCTGTCCCTGGGCTGCGCCTGTCCCTGGTCTGTTTGTCGCTGCCGATTCCGGGCTCGATTTTCCAAAGCATGCGAGGTGCTGAAACTCCGCTTGTACAACCCTTGCACAATCGCCTGATCGTTCCGACCTAGCATTGAGGCCGCCAGCACGGCCGAGCGGGGGAACAATCGTGACTGTTGACCGGACCAGGCTGATCGGACTTTTGGGCGGGATGAGCTGGGAGTCCAGCGCGCTCTATTACCGGCTGATAAATCAGGCGGCACATGCCAGGATGGGCGGGCATCACAATGCGCGCTCGCTGATGTTCACGCTCGATTTCGACGAACTCAATCGGCTGGCAGCCGAAGGCGACTGGATGCGGGTTGCAGCGGTGATCTCGGAGGCGGCGCGCAGTCTTGAAGAGGCGGGAGCCGCCTTCGCCATGCTGACAGCGGTGACGCCGCACACGGTTGCCGATCAGGTGGCCGGCGCGATCGGCATTCCGCTGCTGCACATCGCCGACCCAACCGGCGAAGCGATCCGTGCCGCCGGCATCAAGCGCGTCGGGCTGCTCGGAACGCGCTACACGATGGAACTCGGGTTCTTCGCCGAGCGGCTGCAGCAGCGTTTTGGCATCGAGGTGATCGTGCCATCGGAGGAACAGCGCACGGCACTGCATCGCATCATCATCGACGAACTGACGCTCGGCTTGGTGAAGCCGGTGTCGGCCGCGGTGCTGCAGCAACTGGCCGGCGATCTCGGCGCGCGCGGGGCAGAAGCCGCCGTCGTCGCCTGCACCGAACTGCCGCTGCTGCTCGGTATGGATGCCTATCCGATGCCGGCATTCGACGTGGTCAAGCTGCATGCCGAGGCGGCGGTGGAGCTGGCACTGGCGGGGTGAGGGAGCGTCTGGGCGCTTGGCAACCGACAGCGAGGAGTGGTCGGAGGCGATCTGCCAGGCGTGGTACGGCAATGTGCTGTGGGAGGCATTCCTGGCGGGCAGCAGGAGTATTAGGCGAGCGCCGCAGCGCACCGCCATGCCTGCTGGGCAGGGCGTGGAGTTCCGACTGTACCGCCGCTGCTGTTACGATCCGGCCGCGATAAGGGCCATCACCTCGTCGGGCGTCTCCATGACCTGCCAGGGGTAGGGCCTGTCGCCGCCGGAGCGGACCTGCACCACTGCCTTGCCGGTGTTCGGACTGCTCGTGCCGGCGGCCACGCCGACGATATCGGCGATGCGGATGTAGGATGTTGCCCCCGAGGGCGAAACCGCCGTGACCTTGATGAAACCCATGCCCTGCCTCTCTCCGTTTTCCGCTGCAAATAAGAGCAGGCGGGCGCGGCGGCGGCAAGCCGGAGGTGCGCGATCACGGCACGCCGAGCTTTGCCTTGAACAGCGCGGGTTGCTGCGTTGGCCTCGAAGCCGATGCCTGTTCGCGGATCAGTCCGCCTTGGGAGAAGCGTCCAACTGAGCGTAACCCCAGTCGATAACCGGCCTGCCGGCGCGCAGAACATCGGTGACGACTGCGACGATGCTTGTTGTCAGGCCGCCGGACGCAATCGCCGGGTCGGCGTAGCGCGAAATGGGGATTGTGGCCTCCCCGATTTCAGTAATGCGCATCGCGCGCTCGTCAGGACGGAGCAGCGATACCGAGGATGACGGCGATCAGCATCAGGAGCGGGCCCATCCACTTGAACTGGCGTACGAGGTTGGCGAGCCAGGGCTGGTTGGGAGACGTCGTCAGATCGACATAACCGAAGCCGACGGCCGTCATCCAGGCGCCGGCGCAGAGCATGATGAACTCGTCGATATAGGCGGCAATCAACGGATCCTCCCGAAGCGTGAGTCGTTGCCGAGTTCAGTTGTCGTGGACCGTGTCTGGCACTGCAAGACACGGGCGGTCGGTCTCCTGACAAAGTGCGCACCGGAAATCGAACCCTGCTGCCTTGACAGGTCAGTATGACGTTATAACCTCTTGGTGCGGGTCAAGCCGGGAACGTGGCCCCGCATGTGGAGGACGATCTTATGAAACTCGCGTGGATCAAGGGCGCGCTGGCCGCCGGCATCGCCCTGTTGCCGAGCGCCGTATGGGCGCAGTCAGTCAATATTTCCTACCTGACCCACTGGTCGCCGGAGACGGTGGCGCTGCTGGAACAGGCGGCCAAGGATTTTGCCAAGGACCATCCCGACGTGGCGGTAACAGTGCGCGCCGTGCCGTTCGGCGACCTTTTGACGACGCTGCGCTCGCAGGCCGGCGGGCAGGCTGCCACCATCGCCGGCATCTACGATCTGTGGCTGCCGGAACTGGCGCGCGACAAGCTCGTTGCCCCTGCACCCGAGACGGTTGCCGGCGAGGTCAAGGGTGCCTGGCCGGCAGGCGTGGTGACGGCGGCGAGCGTCGGTGGGGTGCTCTACGGCGTGCCCAACGAGATCGATGTTTATGCGCTGAACTACAACAAGGCGCTGTTCAAGGAGGCGGGCATCGAAGCGGCGCCCAAAACCTGGGACGAGCTGAAGGACGCCGCCGCCAAGCTGACCAAGAAGGATGCGGGACAGCAGGGGTTTGGCATGATCAACAGCTGGGCGGCGGGCGTGGTGCATCCGTTTTCGTCGCTGCTGGTGTCCAATGGCGGCGAACTGGTGACCGGCGGCAAGCCGGTGTTGGACAGCAAGAACGCCGGCGAGACCTTCCAGCTCTATGAGGAGCTGATCAAGTCGGGCTCCAGCGACCCGGCCATGGGCTCGGCCGACGCCAACACGACAGGGCCGTTCCTCGACAATTTCGTCTCCGGCAAGACCGGCATGATCATCATGGCCAACTGGTGGGAGAGTGCGCTTAAGGCAGGCATGGGCGAGAAGTTCGCCGATATCGCCACGGCGCCGATCCCTGTCGGGCCCTCAGGCGACAAGCCGCGCTCGATCTCCTATTCGTGGATGACCGTGGTGAATGCGGGCGCGGCGGAGGCCGAGCAGAAGGCGGCGTGGGATTTCCTCGCCTGGCTGAACAGCCCGAAGTCGGGCCCGAACGGCGCTTCGGCCATGGCCAACATCCTGATGTCGATGGGCATCCTGCCGTCGCGCAGTTCCGACGTCGATGCCTTCAAGGACAAGCTTGGTTCGGAATTCCTGTCTGGTTATGTCAGCGTGCTGGGCGATGCAAAACCATTCCCGGTCGTTCTCGGCGGCCAGGAGTTCTCGGAGTCGCTCCAGCAGACCATCGAGGCGCTGCAATATGGCAAGGTTTCAGCCACCGAGGCGCAGACCAATGCGCAGGCCGACGCGGCTGCGATCCTGGAGAAAGCTGCGAAGTAGGCGCTCACCACCTTCTCCCCGTTCACGGGGAGAAGGTGGTCCGAAGGGCCGGATGAGGGGCGGCTCCAAGTTCGGAGAGGTAAGCTCTGCCCCTCTTCTGCCTGCCGGCATCTTCTCCCCGTGAACGGGGAGAAGCACGCAGTGTCACCGTCTCGCGCACCCTCGACTGCAACTGATCCATCTCATGACCAGAACCCACCAACATTCCGTCTGGATGATGCTGACGCCGGCCGTCTCGCTGATCGGCGCCTTCATCGTCGTGCCGATGGTGCTGACGGTGTGGCTGTCGCTGCAGGACTGGTCGACGCAGACCGGTTTCCAGACGGCCGAATTCGTCGGGCTCGACAATTTCCGCGAGATTTTTGGCGCAACCTCGGTGGGGCGCGACTTCAAGGGCGCATTGGTCAATACGGCGCTCTACACGCTGATGTCGGTGGCGCTTATCTTGCCTGTTTCGGTTGGCCTCGGGCTGCTCGTCTACCAGCGTAATGTCGCCGGCGGCAACGCGCTCAGGACCATCCTGTTTTCGACCTACATGGTGCCGATGATCGCAGTGGCGCTGGTGTGGTCGAAACTCTATTCGCCGAGTGAGGGACCGATCAACCAGATGCTCGGCTGGCTGGGTATCGGCCCGCAGCCTTGGCTGTCGTCGCCCAGCACCGCGCTGGTATCAATCGTAGTTCTCAATGTCTGGCAGCAGGTCGGCTATTTCACCGTGCTTGTCGTGGCCGGGCTGACCCAGATCCCGACCAGCCTCTACGAGGCCGCGACCATCGACGGCGCGGACGGGCGCCAGCAGTTCACGGCGATCACCCTGCCGCTGCTCAAGCGGACGCTGCTGTTCAGCGCCGTCATTGCCATCATCAATGCCGTGCAGGTGTTCGAGCCGGTGGCGCTGATTACGCAGGGCGGGCCGGTGGGCTCGACCAACGTGTTGACCTATCACATAAGGCGTGTCGGCATCGAACGCGCCCAGGGTGGCCTGGGCTCCGCCATGGCGGTGACGCTGATGTTGTCGCTGATCGTCGTGATCTTCGCTTTGTTCGCTTTCGCTCGGAAGGGGGACGACGAATGAGCGCGGCTGGCGAATGGCGGCCGCGCCGCGGCTTGTTCTTCTTCAGGTCACGCCCAACCAGCGGCGACTATATCGTGGCAACGCTGATGCTTGTGGTCGCCGTGGCCTCGGCCTTTCCGCTGGTGTGGATGGTACTGTCGAGCCTGAAGACGCCGGCCGAAACCATGCAGGTGCCGCCGGCGTGGCTACCCGAGAGCCCGAGCCTGGAGGCCTTCGGCAAGGTGTCTGGCGTCATCAATGTCGGCCGCTCGATGCTGAATTCGGCCGTCATCGCCGCCATCACCACGGCCGGCATCATCGTCACCAGCCTGATGGCAGGTTACGCCTTTGCCAAGCATCGCTTCCATGGTCGCAATGCACTGTTTGCGCTGCTGATCGCGACCATGTTCCTGCCGCCGATCGTGACGTTGATCCCGCTCTACCGGATGATCGGCACCATCGGGCTCGACGGCAGCCTGGCAGGCGTGGTCCTGCCCAACCTGGCCAATGCCTTCGGCATCTTCCTGATGCGGCAGTTCATTGCCGGCGTGCCCGACGACTTGATCGATGCGGCGCGCATGGACGGCGCTTCGGAGATGCGCATCCTGTTCGTCATCGTGGCTCCGCTGGTGACGCCGGCGGTGGCAGCTCTCGCGCTGTTTGCCTTCGTCTATCACTGGAACAGCTATCTTTGGCCGCTGACGGTGCTGCAGGGCAACGCCGACCAGTACCCGATCGTCATCAGCCTCAGCCGGCTGTTGAGCTACAACAGGGGGGCGATGAACACCAACCTGGTCATGGCGGGTGCGACGCTGGCCGTTTTGCCGCCGCTGGTGCTGTTCGTGTTCCTGCAGCGCTTCTTCGTCGACTCCATCGTAAGCTCCGGAGTAAAGGGATGAGCAAGGTTCTGGCCGTCGACCTTGGCGGCACGCAGCTCAGGGCAGGGCTTTGCGCCGCCGCCGCGCCTGCCGCCGTCGAGCACATTGGCGCCTGGCCGGCGCCCAAGGGGCTCGACGGTTTCCGCGAGGCGATAGCCCGGATGGCGCACGACCATGGTGCCGAGCGGTTCGGTGTGTCGGTGCCAGGCACGGCACGCGGAACGCGCTGCCTGTGGATCCCCAATCTGCCCTGGCTCGACGGCGTCGATCTCGCCGGGCTGTTCCCCAATCTCTCGATCGGACTCGGCCAGGATGCGCAGCTGGCGCTGCTGGCTGAGGTGTCAGCTGGTGCGGCCAAGGGGCTGTCGGACGCGATGCTGGTGGCGATCGGTACCGGCATCGGTTCCGCCGTGCTGTCGGGTTCGCGTATCATGCGTGGCGGGCAGGGAACTGCCTGTTCCTTCGGCTGGGCCTGCGCCGATCTGGACGATGAAGGTCACGACCGCGACGGCTGGCTGGAGCGGCAGGCATCGGGTCGGGCGTTCGATGCTATCGGGCGGCAGGCCGGCTTCAGTGACGGTCGCGGGCTGCTGGCGGCGGCGCGTGCGGGCAATGCGACTGCGATTGATGCATTGGCGCGGCCGGCGAAGGCGCTGGGCGTGAGCCTGGCAACCGCCGTGGCGCTGCTCGACCCGCAAACAGTGATCCTGGCCGGCGGCGTGGCCGAGGCGGCCGACGTGCTGGTGCCGATGGTGCGAGCCGCGATGGAAAAGCAACTGCCGCCGCATCTGAGACGCGTGCGCATCGAGGCCGGCAGCTTCGGCAAGGACGCCAGCCTTGTGGGGGCAGCATTCGCCGGCGCGCGCGGCCAACAATGGGACGAAATCCGATGAGCGGAATCTTTGCAAAACCCAACCGCAACCGGCCGGAGCCGCTGTGGCACCAGGCCGAGCAGGCGATGCGGACGCTGATTTCGTCCGGCGAGTGGGCGACGGGCGCGCAGATCCCCAATGAGGAGCGCCTGTGCGACCTATTGGGAGTGAGCCGCATCACCGTGCGCCATGCCCTGCGCAACCTCGAGGATTCCGGCCTGCTCAGCCGCGAACATGGGCGCGGCACCTTCGTGCGCAGCCCGACCGTCATTGCCGGCGTGCGCGGCCTGACCAGCTTCACCCAGGAGATGGCCAATCTCGGGCTCAATCTGGGAACCAGGCTGCTCGACGCCCGGATCATTGCCGCCGACGCTCAGGTGGCCGGCGCGCTCGAGATCGAGGAAGGCACGCCGGTACTCCAGTTGCGCCGCCTTCGGCTTGGCAACGACCAGCCGATCGGTATCCAGACCGCGCATCTGCCAGCGGCGCTCGTGCCTGGCCTGCTGGAAACGGCGGCAAGCGTCTCCTCGCTCTATGAGACGCTGAAGGCGAGCTACGGCATCGTGCCCCAGGAGGCACGCGAAATCTACCGCATCGGCGAGGTCAAGCCGGAGGATGCCGAGCTGATCCAGCTAAAGGCCGGCAGCTCCGCCTTCATGGTCGAACGCATCGCCTTCGACCGCTCCGGCCCGTTTGAATTCACGGTCTCGACCATGCGCGGCGACCGCTACGAAATCCGTTCCGTTCTCCATCTCTGACCATCTGAAAGGTTCTTTCCCATGACGACTTCCTACATCAGCCGGCTGGCCAAGCTCATCGACGGGGCCGCAAGCGCCAACGAGGCCGCGTTCGAGGCCGTTTCGGCGCGGCTGGCCGAGACTCTTGCCAACAAGGGGCTGGTGCATCTTTACGGCTCCGGCCATTCGGTGCTGCCGTGCCAGGAGGCGTTTCCGCGCTACGGCTCCTATGTCGGCTTCAATCCGCTGACCGACCCGCGTGTGATGTGGCACAACGTGCTGGGTTCGGGCGGCGTGCGCGAACTCCTGTGGCTCGAACGCACGGAGAACTACGCGGAAAAATTCCTCGACCACCAGCCGCTCAACCCTGGAGATGCCATCATCATCTATGGCCATAGCGGCCGCAACGCGTCGGGCATCGACACCGCGCTCTACGCCAAGAAGCGCGGGCTGTTCGTCGTCGCCATCACCAGCAAGAACAATTTGGACAAGCCGGCGAGCCATTCCTCCGGCAAGCGCCTGGCCGATGCCGCCGACGTCGTCATCGACACGACTTCACCGATCGAGGACGCCATCGTGCCGGTGAAGGGCTGGAGCCGCCCTGTGGCCGGCTCGTCGACGGTGCTCGCTATGATCATGACGCATGAGCTGATCGCGCGCACGGCGCAAAGGCTTGCCGACCGCGGCATCGAGCTGCCGACCTTTGCCTCGCCGACAATCGAAGGCGTGACGTTGCACGATACCGACGTGATCTACGGCCTCTACCGCGAAAAGATGATCGAGGCGCAGCGCAAGCATCTCGACTTCTTCAAGGAACGGATGCAGGGCGAAGCGTAATCCTGTTCCTGACACCGATAAGCTGGCGAGCCGTCCGGAAGGGCGGCCTGCTCGCATTCGGGACGATGCCTCTTGCCATTTTCAATTGTTGGCGATAGAACAAAATAAGAACAAAAATGACTTGTGGACGGCACGAGCTTTTCCGCTGCCAGGGGGCGCGGGCGGAGGGTGCAATGGGCTAGTGTGCGCCCTCACATTTTCTTGGAATTTGGTTTCGGACGAGCGCGGAGCGGTGTCATGGCAGGTAGCGTCAATAAGGTCATTCTGGTCGGCAATCTGGGCGCTGACCCTGAGATCCGCCGGCTCAATTCGGGCGAGCCAGTCGTCAACCTGAGGATCGCGACTTCGGAAAGCTGGCGCGACAAGAATTCGGGCGAACGCAAGGAAAAGACCGAGTGGCATCAGGTCGTCATCTTCAATGACAACCTCGCCAAGGTTGCCGAGCAGTACCTGAAGAAGGGTATGAAGGTTTACATCGAGGGCCAGCTCCAGACCCGCAAATGGGAGAAGGACGGCATCGAGCGTTACACCACCGAAATCGTGCTGCAGAAATTCCGCGGCGAACTGCAGATGCTCGACGCGCGCGGCCAGGGCGGTGACGCAGGCTATGGCGGCGGTGGCGGCCAGGTCGGTTACGGCGGTGGTCAGGGTGGCGGCTATGGCGGCGGCGGCCGTTCTGACTTCGGTCAGTCGAGCCCGACTGACAGCTATGGCGGCGGCAACCGCGGCGGCTTTGGCGGCGGCGGTGGCAATCGCGGCGGCCAGGGCGGCGGTGGGGGCATGGGCGGTGGCGGTTCGCGCGACCTCGACGACGAAATCCCGTTCTGAGTGTAGCCAAGGAGGCGAGCGATCGAGGTCGTTGATCGTCTGCCTGGGCGACGCGGGCCGGTGAAAGCCTTTCTGCGTCAAGGCCATTACAAAACTGCTGTGCCAACGCCGTTGCGAAAGCGATGCGCGGCGTCGGCAGGACTACATGGGCAGGCTGGCTTTGCAGTTGCACGCTGACGGCCTGCGACAAGGCAAGAGTTGGTTGCTGGATTTCGTGAATGGCTGTTCTCGCAAATCTTTCTGCTTCGCGTTACTAAGGTGAATGGGGTACGGGGTCTTCATTCACCGATCGGATTCGATCTACGACGACAGTCCTGCCGAACGGTATCAGTTCCCGCCGCAATATTTCGGCCGGGTGCAGGCCTGTGTCGGCGATTGGATCGTCTACTACGAGCCACGTAAGGTAGCCGACACCAAGGGATACTTCGCAGTCGCCAAGGTGCAGCAGGTCATCCCGGATCCCAGCGCGAAGGGCATGTTTCTCGCGCTTATCGAACCAGGCAGCTATCTCGATTTTGCCAATCCAGTTCCCTTCAGTGATGCTGACGGTGTGATCGAGCGCGGGCTTCTCAACGACGACGGGCGAATTTCCGGGCGCGCCCAGGCGGCGGTAAGACCGCTTTCTCCAACCGATTTCAGTCGCATCGTAACGTTGGGGCTGGATCAGGCAGAATCCACGCTTCCGAGGGTCGATCTGGTGGCGCCAGCCGGCGGCTTCTTCGAAGACCAGGCGCCTTTTGTGTTTGAGGAGAGCCGAGAGCGTGCGCAGTTCCTGACATCCCGCATCGTGCGTGACCGCGTCTTCCGAAAGATCGTCCTGCGTGCCTATGACGAGCGCTGTGCGATCACAGGATTGAAGCTCATCAATGGTGGCGGAAGGGCGGAAGTTGCGGCCGCACATATTCGCCCTGTCGAGGCCGACGGGCCGGACGTCGTCAGCAACGGCATCGCGTTATCCGGAACAGCCCACTGGATGTTTGATCGCGGCCTTATCAGCCTATCGGATGATCTTGAGATCCTGATTTCCCGCCAGGCAAACGATCCCGATGGCATCAAGGGCATCGTCAATCGCAGCGGCCGAGCAATCGGCCCCCAGCGTCTATCCGATCGTCCTCATCCACACTTCCTGCACTGGCATCGCGAGCATTGCTTCAAGCAATAGGTCGGGCGTGCTGGCACGAAATTCGAGATGGACGAGGTTACAGCCTTTCCGCCCATCGATGTCCCTGGTGGCATAGGTCGAGGCAGTCCTTCAGCCAGCTGCGTTCCGACTGCTGCAGCTTCGGCAGGGCGTTGGCGAAATCTACTTCGTCCTTGGGGCGCCCGTGTTTCGCCTTGAACAGCAGGATGGCTGCCGGCTTGAGGTAGGAGATGCCGGCCGGTGTCGTGGCGACAATGTCGGCGCGCGGCACTGATATGGCGGGGTTTCGCTTGTAAACCCACAGATCCGGCGAACCCTCCTCGATCATCATGTCGACCCGCCAGCAATGTTGCACAACGTCCAGGCACCAGACCTGGGAGATTTCAGCAGGCGGAGCACTTTGCGCGGGCAGGTGCTTAACGATGCCGTCTCCGGCAGTGTGGAATTCCATGTCGGCCAGTGCGCGGCGGAAGACGGGTACGTCGCTGCGCAGGACCGTGAATTCGAGGTCTTCGTGCTCGCGTGTTTGATGGCCGTGCCAGAGGTCGAGCGCCCATCCACCGGCGACGCACCATGGCACGGAGACGCCGGTCAGGCGACGTGCCAACTCGGTTGGATGCCAGGCGCACCACGCGTCATGGTCCGGCGCATCGGGCTGTTTCATGCGTGGCTGTCCTTTTGCGCTGCCTTAACCATATCGAGGGCCGGGTCAAGGCTGCTTCGTGCGACGAACGGCTGACTTCAGGCCCCTGCAGCCTGTTGCGCAGGTGACGAAGGCCGGTGGTCTGGATCGACGGGGTCAGAACGGCCCAGTGGGCTGTCGCGCCTTAAGCCGCCATCAGTGCCTTGATACCGTCGGCGACGAATTGCACGGCGAGGGCTGCCAGGATCACACCGAGGAGGCGAGTCAGGATCGAGCGGCCGGTTTGGCCTAGGAACTGGTCGATGCGTTCGGCGAGAACGAAGACCAGATAGGTGGCGGCGAGGCAGGCGAGGATGATCAGGACCAGCGCCAGCTGGCCGGCCCAACCCTGAAATGAGCCGGAGAGCAGCACCGTCGCCGAGATCGCGCCTGGACCGGCGATCAATGGGATGGCGAGCGGGAAGGCGGCGATGTTGTGGATGTGGTCGCGGGTGATCGCGACATCCGAGATTTTTTCCTTGCGGTCCTGGCGCTTCTCGAAAACCATCTCGAAGGCGATGAAGAACAGCAGGAAGCCGCCGGCGACGCGGAAGGCGGGCAGGGTGATGCCGAAGACTGTGAGGATGGCCGCACCGGCAACGGCGAACACCGCCAGCACGACAAAGGCTATGACGCTGGCGCGCACCGACACTTGCAGGCGCTGTTCGCGGTTCATGCCGCGCGTCACCGCAAGGAACAGCGGCGCCAGGCCCGGCGGGTCGATGGTTACGAGGATGGTGACGAAGGCATTGAAAACAGTGTCGAAAAGCGGCATCAGGCATCTCCCCGGCGAATGCAGGCTAACCTGACGACAGTTGCCGCGCCAGTGGCAAAATCAGATCGAGCGGCCGTCATTTGGCCATGGCCGGCAGTTGCCGCTGCCGGATCGTGGGGTCGTCGGGTGCAAGGGCGGCAAGAACAGGCAGGACATCTCGCCGCAATGTTGGAAGGATAAGCTATCCTTTTGAAATCGCGTCCCAAATCAGCATTGGAAAAGCGAGGCCGAAATTGGTCATTCGACGACCGTTCCTATATATAAGGTAAATGATTCCCAACATGCGTGATCCGAGTTGACCGACCAGAAATCACCGCGTGGACCTGACGGTCCCTCCGGCATCGAGCCGATTTCCATCATCGAGGAGATGCAGCGCTCCTACCTCGATTACGCGATGAGCGTGATCGTGAGTCGCGCCCTGCCAGACGTGCGCGACGGCATGAAGCCGGTGCATCGCCGCATTCTCTTCGCCTCGCATGAGAGCGGCTACCACTGGAACCGCAAATATGTGAAGTCGGCGCGTCCGGTCGCCGACGTGATGGGTAAATATCACCCGCACGGCGACGCCTCGATCTATGACGCCTTGGTGCGTATGGCGCAGGACTGGTCGATGAGCGTGCCGCTGATCGATGGGCAAGGCAATTTCGGTTCGATCGACGGGGATCCGCCCGCGGCGATGCGCTACACCGAAGCGCGCCTGACCAAGGTCGCGCATGAGCTGCTTGAGGATATCGACAAGGACACTGTCGACTTCCAGGATACCTACGACGCGTCGGGCCAGGAGCCGCGTGTGCTGCCGGCGCGTTTCCCGGCGCTGCTGGTCAATGGCGCCGGCGGCATTGCCGTCGGCATGGCGACCAACATTCCGCCGCACAATCTCGTCGAAGTCTGCAACGGCGCCATCGCCGTCATGGAAAACCCTGCGATCGACCTGCCTGACCTGATGGAGATCATTCCCGGTCCGGATTTCCCGACCGGCGGCCTGATCCTCGGGCGTTCGGGCATCTACAACGCCTATTCGACCGGCCGCGGCTCGGTCATGATGCGCGGCAGGGTCAATATCGAGCAGAGCCGCGGCGACCGCGAGGCGATCATCATCACCGAAGTTCCCTTCCAGGTGAACAAAGCGACGATGATCGAGAAGATGGCCGAACTGGTGCGCGACAAGCGCATCGAGGGCATATCCGACATCCGCGACGAATCCGACCGCCAGGGCTACCGCGTAGTCATCGAGCTCAAGCGCGATGCCAATGCCGAGGTCATCCTCAACCAGCTCTACCGTTTCACGCCGCTGCAGACGTCGTTCGGCGCCAACATGGTGGCGCTCAACGGCGGCAAGCCCGAGGTGCTGACGCTGCTCGACATGCTGAAGGCGTTCGTCGCTTTCCGTGAAGAGGTGATCAGCCGTCGCACCAAGTACCTGCTCAAGAAGGTGCGCGACCGAGCCCACATCTTGGTCGGCCTGGCGATCGCGGTTGCCAATATCGACGAGGTCATCAAGCTGATCCGTACCGCGCCCGATCCGCAGACGGCGCGCGACCAGTTGATGACGCGACGCTGGCCGGCGTCCGACGTCGAGTCACTGATCCGCCTGATCGACGATCCGCGCCACCGCATCAACGATGACGGCACCTACAACCTGTCGGAAGAGCAGGCCCGCGCCATTCTCGAACTGCGCCTGCAGCGCCTGACGGCACTTGGCCGCGACGAAATCGCCGACGAACTGAACAAGATCGGCGCCGAGATCACCGACTATCTCGACATCCTGTCGTCGCGGGCTCGCATTCAGCAGATCGTCAAGGACGAGCTGGTTGCCGTGCGTGACGAGTTTGGCGTGCCGCGCCGCACCGAGATCACCGACGCCGGCTCCGACATGGAAGACGAGGACCTGATCCCGCGCGAGGACATGGTCGTCACCGTCAGCCACTCCGGCTACATCAAGCGCGTGCCGCTGTCGCTCTACCGGGCACAGCGTCGCGGCGGCAAGGGCCGCTCCGGCATGTCGACGAAGGACGAGGATTTCGTCACCCGCCTGTTCGTCGTCAACACGCACACGCCGGTGCTGTTCTTCTCGTCGCGTGGCATCGTCTACAAGGAAAAGGTCTGGCGCCTGCCGATCGGCAATCCTCAGTCGCGTGGCAAGGCTCTGATCAACCTGTTGCCGCTGCAGCAGGGCGAGCGCATCACCACGATCATGCCGTTGCCGGAGGACGAGGCAAGCTGGAGCGAACTCGACGTGATGTTCGCCACCACGCGCGGCACCGTGCGCCGCAACAAGCTGAGCGACTTCGTCGACGTCAAGCGTAATGGCAAGATCGCCATGAAGCTGGAGGAGGAAGGCGACGAGATCCTCGGCGTCGAGACCTGCACCGACAATGACGACGTGCTGCTGACCGCCGATTCCGGCCAGTGCATCCGCTTCCGCGTCGACGACGTGCGCGTGTTCCAGAGCCGCAACTCGGTCGGCGTGCGCGGCATCAGCATGGCCGACGGCGACCGCGTCATCTCGATGGCGATCATCGAGCATGTCGAGGCAAGCCCGGCCGAACGTGCCGCCTATCTCAAGCGCTCGGTCGCCGAGCGGCGACTGGCCGCCGGAGTCGCCGCCGGCGAGGACGAGGATATCGCGTTGACCAACGAGGATGTCGGCGAGGAAGCCGACATCGCCGAGGAGCGCTACCAGTTCCTTGGCGAGCATGAGCAGTTCGTGTTGACGGTCACCGAATATGGCTATGGCAAGCGTTCGTCGTCCTACGATTTCCGCCTGACAAACCGCGGCGGCAAGGGTATCCGCGCCACCGACGTGTCGAAGGTGGCGGAGATCGGCAAGCTGGTGGCGACCTTCCCGGTCGGCAATGACGACCAGATCATGCTCGTCTCCGACGGCGGCCAGGTCATCCGCGTGCCTGTCGACGGCATCCGCACGGCCAGCCGCGCCACCAAGGGCGTGACGATCTTCAACACCGCCGACGGCGAGAAGGTGGTGTCGGTCGAGCGGATTTCCGAGCCGCAGGGCGAGGATGAGGCCGACGAGGCGGTCAATGGTGACGGCGTTGCCGGCGACGCACCGAGCGCAGACCCTGCACCCGAGGGGGAACAGGGCTGATCTTTGCGGGCGCCTGAAAATGGCGTCTGTTCAAGAGCTTGAGATCAGACAATCAGGAAGAGAAAGAAGCGGCGCCGTGGCGCCGCTTTTGCCTGGAGGGGCAGAAACTGTTCAGCGCGGGGCGCGCGGATTGCGCCAGCCCGGAAGCTGCACGCGTGCGGTCTGCACCTTGGTGCGGACGCGGTGAGCCTCCTGATGGAGGCTGAAGGCGGTGGCGACAAGCATGGCCAGAGTCATGGCCGCCGCGAGCATGTAGATCATCATGGCGCTGTTCTCCTGCTGGAAACAACGGACGAGACGCTGTTTGGTTTCACCCACTATAATGAGGTTCTATTCACATCCGCTTGAACTGATCCTGAGATTGCCGTTCATCTCGCATTCATCTCGTAAACCAATTTTCCGGTCGGACACGGAGCAGGTTGGGGGCAAAGCGTGCTTCCACCTTTGGCGCCGATGTTCTAGAAGCAGCCCATGACTGATCGCATCGCCATCTATGCCGGGTCGTTCGACCCGCTCACAAACGGCCATCTCGACGTGCTCAAGGCGTCGCTGGCCGTTGCCGACGTCGTCTATGCCGCTATCGGCATTCATCCCGGCAAGAAGCCTCTGTTTTCCTTCGAAGAGCGTGTGACGCTTATCGAGGAAGCGACGACGGCGGAATTCGGCGCCGATGGCGGACGCATCAAGGTGGTGGCCTTTGACGGGCTGGTGATCGACGCGGCGCGCAAGGAAGGCGCCTCGATCATGATCCGCGGCCTGCGCGACGGCACCGACCTCGACTATGAGATGCAGATGGCCGGCATGAACGAGACCATGGCACCGGAATTGCAGACCGTTTTCCTGCCGGCGAGCCCTTCGGTTCGCACCATTACCGCCACACTTGTCCGTCAGATAGCCTCGATGGGCGGCGACATACGTCCGTTCGTGCCGGCGGCGGTTGCCGGCGCGCTCAACGCCAAATTCGCGAAATAATTTTTCCGGAGTATCGAAACATGCAGCTTAGGAAGCTTGCCTCGTCCGTCGTCGTCCTCGCCGGCCTTTTGGCCGGATCGGCTGCAGCCATTGCTGCCGAGCCCGAGAACACCATGGTCATCACGCTGAAGGGCGGCGACGTGACCATCGCGCTGCGTCCCGACCTCGCGCCCAAGCATGTCGCGCAGATCAAGACGCTGGTGCGCGAAGGCGCCTATGACAACGTCGCGTTCCATCGCGTCATCGGCGGCTTCATGGCCCAGACCGGCGACGTCGAGTTCGGCGACATGAAGGATGGCTTTGATCCCAACCGCGCCGGCATGGGCGGCTCGAAGCTGCCCGACATCCAGGCCGAGTTCTCGCAGGAAAACTTCAAGCGCGGCGTCGTCGGCATGGCACGCTCGCAGGACCCGAATTCGGCGAATTCGCAGTTCTTCATCATGTTCGACACCGCGTCCTCACTCGACGGCCAGTACACCATCGTCGGCGACGTCGAGAGCGGCATGGATCTGGTCGACGCCATCAAGAAGGGTGACGCGGCCAATAATGGGTCGGTCAGCGACCCCGACCGCATGATCAAGGTCCGCATCGCCGCGGACGCCAAGTAAACGAAAACGAAGAGAAGGAATTTCATCATGGCCGAGATCAAGGATCGCGAGAACGCGCTGATCATGGAAACGACCAAGGGCAATGTGGTCATCGAGCTGTTCCCGGACCTGGCGCCCGGCCATGTCGGCCGCATCAAGGAACTGGCGCGCGAAGGCGCCTATGACAGCGTGGTGTTCCACCGCGTCATCGACGGCTTCATGGCCCAGACCGGCGACGTCAAGTTCGGCAAGTCGGGCGGCAAGGACTTCAACCCATCGCGTGCCGGCATGGGCGGTTCGGACAAGCCGGACCTGAAGGCCGAGTTCAACAACATGAACCACGCCCGCGGCACCTGCTCGATGGCGCGTGCCCAGAACCCGAATTCGGCCAACTCGCAGTTCTTCATCTGCTTCGAGGATGCCGGCTTCCTGAACCGCCAGTACACGGTCTGGGGCCAGGTCATCGAAGGCATGGACAATGTCGACAAGATCAAGCGCGGCGAGCCGGTGCAGGATCCCGACAAGATCGTGTCGCTGAAGGTTGCGGCCGACGTCGCGGAATAACTGACAATGGCTGGCGCTCTCTGGTCGCTTCTCGGCGTTCTGGCGGGCGCCTTCATTGCCATTCAGGCACCGATTAATGCGCAGCTGGCGCGCGGCCTCGGCGTGCCCGTCGCGGCGGCTGCGATCTCTTTCCTCGCTGGTGCTGTCGTGCTCGGCGTGGTCACCTTGCTCACCACGCGCATGCCAGGCGCAGCTATCGACTGGAGAGCGCCGGCACCCTGGCTGTTCGTGACTGGCGGTGTGCTCGGCGCGGCCTACGTCACCTCGACCGTGCTGCTGACCCCACGCATCGGTGCGGCGGCATTGATGGCTTTCCTGGTGACGGGGCAGCTCTTGGCCGGCATGCTGGTCGACAAGGCCGGCATTTTGGGTGTTGCCGTGCGTGAGATTTCCATGGGCCGCATCGTCGGTGCCGTGCTTCTGCTCACCGGCGCGCTGATGATCCGTATCTACTGATGCGCGTTGATCTTTTCGATTTCGAGCTGCCGGAGGCGAACATTGCGCTGCGCCCGGCCGAACCGCGCGACATGGCGCGGCTTTTGTGCGTGCGGCCGGACGAAGCGCTGGCCGATCTGTCGGTGCGCGACCTGCCGTCGCTTCTGAACCCTGGCGATGTGCTGGTGCTCAACGACACGCGCGTCATTCCGGCTCAGCTCAAGGGTGTTCGGGTGCGTAGCGAGGCCGTGGCGCATGTCGATGCGACACTGCACATGCGCACCGCACCCGACCGCTGGCTTGCCTTCATGCGGCCAGGCAAGCGGGTTGCCATAGGCGACCGCATCCGGTTCGGCCACGATGCCGAGGCCTGCATGCTCGGCCAGCTCGACGCCACGGTGTTGGAAAAAGGTGAGGGTGGTGAGGCGCTTCTGGCCTTCGACCTCTCTGGACCGGGGCTTGATGAGGCGTTGCATGCCGTCGGCCACATTCCGCTGCCGCCCTATATCGCTTCGAAGCGCCCGGATGATGAGCGCGACCGCAAGGACTACCAGACCGTTTATGCCCGCGAAGAGGGGGCTGTTGCTGCGCCCACCGCCGGCCTGCATTTCACGCCGGAATTGTTTGCGGCGCTCGAGGCGCGCGGCATCGAAAAGCAGTTCGTGACGCTGCATGTCGGCGCCGGCACTTTTTTGCCCGTAAAGGCCGATGACACCGCCGACCACAAGATGCATTCGGAGGTCGGGTACGTTTCGGCCGAGACTGCAACCGTGCTGAATGCGGCGCGGGCGCGGGGCAACAAGGTGGTTGCCGTCGGCACCACGTCGCTGCGCCTGATGGAGAGTGCCGCGCGCGAAGACGGTACCTTGGCCGCCTGGTCAGGCCCGACCGACATCTTCATCACACCCGGCTACCGATTCAAATTCGTCGATGCGCTGATGACCAACTTCCACCTGCCGCGCTCGACGCTGTTCATGCTGGTTTCGGCCTTTGCCGGACTGGAGCGCATGCGCGATGTCTATGCGCATGCCATTTCGAGCGGCTACCGCTTCTATTCCTACGGCGATTCAAGCCTGCTGTTCAGGGACGACCGATGAGTTCTGAGTTCACCTTCAAGCTGCTCGCGACCGACGGCAAGGCGCGGCGCGGTGAAATCACCATGCCACGCGGCACCATCCGTACGCCGGCCTTCATGCCTGTCGGCACAGGCGGCACTGTCAAGGCGATGTATATGGATCAGGTGCGCGGCGTCGGCGCCGACATCATCCTCGGCAACACTTATCATCTGATGCTGCGTCCCGGCGCGGAACGGGTGGCCAAGCTCGGCGGCCTGCACGACTTTGCTCGTTGGCCGCATCCGATCCTGACCGATTCCGGCGGCTTCCAGGTGATGTCGCTGTCGAAGCTGCGCAAGATCAGCGAAAAGGGCGTGACCTTCCGCTCGCATATCGATGGCGCGCCCTACGAGATGTCGCCGGAGCGTTCGATCGAGATCCAGGGGCTGCTCGATTCCGACATACAGATGCAGCTCGACGAATGCACGGCGCTGCCGTCGACGCCGAAGGAAATCCAGCGCGCCATGGAAATGTCGCTGCGCTGGGCCGAGCGCTGCAAGACCGCCTTCGGCGACCAGCCGGGCAAGGCAATGTTCGGCATCGTGCAGGGCGGCGATATCCCTGACATGCGCGTGCGCTCGGCGCAGGCGCTGACGGGGCTGGAGCTCAAGGGTTATGCCGTCGGCGGCCTCGCCGTCGGTGAGCCGCAGGAGGTGATGCTCGACATGCTCGACATCACCTGTCCGGAACTGCCGCAGGAGAAGCCGCGCTATCTGATGGGCGTCGGTACGCCCGACGACATCATCAAGTCGGTGGCGCGTGGCATCGACATGTTCGATTGCGTGATGCCGACGCGGGCTGGCCGCCACGGCCTTGCCTATACACGCCGCGGCAAGGTGAACCTGCGCAATGCGCGCCACGCTGACGATCCGCGGCCGCTGGACGAGGAAAGCGATTGCCCGGCGGCGCGCGACTATTCGCGCGCCTACCTGCATCATCTGGTTCGCTCGGGCGAGGCACTGGGCGCGATGCTGCTGACCTGGAACAACCTGTCCTATTACCAGCACCTGATGAGCGAGATCCGTGCCTCGATCGAGGCCGGGCGTTTTGCCGACCGTACCACGGAGATCAGCGAAGGATGGGCGCGCGGCGACATCCCGCTGCACAAGGGCTGAGGTCAGCCGCTCACAGCTCTTTCTCGGCCAGTTCGCGGAAGGCATCGGGCACGGACCCCGCGTGCCCGAGCGCGACCGAGGCGTAGCCGACCGCTTCCCAGCCGAAACGTTCGCGGATCGCGTCCATGGCACGGTCAGCGCCCCAGCGCGCCTGGCCTTTTCGCGTGCCTGGTCGGTGTTTTTCGTCGGCGAGCCCAAGCGGCAGTTCGAGCTGCAGGCCGGAATGTTCCTCGAGATGCGAGACAGAGATTGCCAGAAGCGATATGGCGCGTTCGCTCGGGTACTGGGCGAGCACGCCGCGCACCAGTTCTTCGGCGACTTCCGTGATCATTGCGGTGGCCGAGATCGGCGCGTCGAGCGTGATTGACCGCGTCACCGAACGCAGGTCGGCAAAGCGGACGCGGGCGGTGATGGTGCGACCGGGGCGTGATTTGGCCCGGAGGCGCGAAGCGACGCGGTCGGCGAGGTGGCGCAGGGCAGGCACGTAGATATCGGGCCGCGCCGGTTTCATACCGAGCGCCGACTGCGCGCCGGCGGAATGGGCGTGGCGATGCGGCTGGAGGCGGCGTGGATCGCGGTTCCAGGCAAGTGCCGCCAGCTTTTCGCCTGATGCGTGACCGAGCAGGCGTTCGAGCAAATGCCGGTTGGCGTTGGCCAGTTGGCCGATGGTGGTGATGCCGGCGTCCGCCAGGCGCGTTTCGGTCGCTGGGCCTACACCCCACATCAGGCCGACAGGCAAGCCGTGCAGGAATGCGATTTCCGCACTGCCATCGACCACGACGATGCCGTCGGGCTTGGCGACCTGCGAGGCGATCTTGGCGAGGTGCTTGGTGCGGGCGACGCCGACTGATATCGGCAGGCCGAGTTCGGTCCGGACCCTGTTCCTGATCTTCCGCGCGATCTCCTCGGGCGAACCGAACAGGTGGGTGCAGCCGGCGACGTCGGCGAAGGCCTCATCGATGGAGATGCGCTCGACCAGCGGCGTGAAATCGCCGAGCACCGCGATCGCTGCGTCGCCCAGACGCTGGTACTCCCTGAAATTGCCGCCGACGAAGATGAGGCCGGGGCACAGTTCGCGGGCGCGCCGGCCCGGCATGCCGCCATGGACGCCGAACGCCTTGGCTTCGTAGGACGCGGCGAGCACCACCCCGCCGCCGACGGCGATGGGCTGCCCGCGCAGGCTCGGGTCGAGCAACTGTTCGACCGACGCATAGAAGGCGTCGAGGTCGGCATGCAGGATGGTGGCTGCGCTTTCCATAGAGGCGATCTGTCGAGAGTGGTTGGAACATAAAGAGAACATACATGCGAAAAGTCAAGCGCGCTGGCGCAAGCGGTGGCGTCCGGTGCGGGCTTATGGAAATCGCTGGCGTCGACTATGGTGCCGCAATCCAAGGAGAATCCCATGACTGTTTCGCTGCGCGTTCCAACATTTGAAGACGTCAGGGTTGCGGCTTCGCGCATCGATGGCGAGGCGCATCGGACCCCGGTGCTGACCTCGCGCGCTGCCAATGCCAAGATTGGCGGCGAGCTGTTCTTCAAGGCCGAGAATTTGCAGCGCGCCGGTGCTTTTAAGTTCCGCGGTGCCTACAACGCCGTTTCGGCGCTGTCGCCGGAAGCCAGGCAAAAGGGCGTCGTCGCTTTTTCCTCTGGCAACCACGCTCAGGCGCTCGCCTATGCGGCGACGCTGCTCGACGCGCCGTCTGTCATCGTGATGCCCAAGGACGCCCCCGAGATCAAAGTTGCGGCGACCCGGTGCTATGGCGCTGAGGTGGTGTTCTTCGACCGCTACAAGGATGATCGCGAGGCGATGGCGCGCGGGATTTCCGAGGAACGCGGCATGACCGTCATCCCGCCCTTTGATCACCCCGACATCATTGCCGGCCAGGGCACGGCGGCACTTGAACTGATCGACGAGGTTGGACAGCTCGACATCCTCATCGCGCCGCTCGGAGGCGGCGGCCTGCTTGCCGGCTGTGCGCTGAGCGCCAAGGCACTGGCGCCTGGCTGTCGCGTCATCGGCGTTGAGCCGGAGGCCGGCAATGACGGGCAGCAGTCGCTGCAGAAGGGTGAGGTGGTTCGCATCGCGCCGCCGAAGTCGATCGCCGATGGGGCGCTGACCACCTATGTCGGCGACCACAATTTTCCGATCCTGCAGGCCAAGGTCGACGGCATCGTCACGGTCAGCGATGCGCAACTGGTGTCGACGATGCGCTTCTTTGCCGAACGCATGAAGCTGATTGTCGAACCGACCGGCTGTCTGGCGGCGGCGGCAGCGCTCAACGGCGTCGTCGACTGTGCGGGCAAACGCGTCGGTATCGTGCTCAGCGGCGGCAATGTCGACCTGAAGGCATTGAGTGGGTTCTTCGCCGACGCCTGACGTCTGACCTGAGCCTGTGGCGCGCAACTCTCCGCCTGAAGGCGTTGTGTCCGCGCCACAGCGACCACGCAACGCTCGTTCCCGAAGATTTGGTGGCTGGACGTGGCAAGCAAGTCCGTCGTATGGCGCGGACATGCTTGGCCGCGCGAAGGTCAGCGGAAATTGCTGTAGATCAGACGGGGCAGGCGCGCATGAACAACAGATACGGAACGCTCGCCTCCTGGGTCTACAATCTCGACAAGCCGGTTGGGCGCTCTTTCGGAGACATCGAATATTATCGTGGGCGTCTTGCGGATTGTGCCGGCTCCATCCTGGAGCCTGCTGTCGGCAATGGTCGCTTTTTCGTGCCGATGCTGGAAGCCGGTTTCGACATCAGCGGCTTCGACCCCTCGAACGAGATGCTTGGCTATTGTCGGAGGGCCTGTGCGGAGCGCTCGCTCGACGAGGGGCGGATCAGCCATGGGACGTTCGAGACCTTTGCCTACGATCGCCGCTTTGCGGCAATCGTCGTGCCGCTTGGCTCGTTCCAGCTGATCACCGACATGGCTGCGGCGAAGGCCGTTTTGCGGCGGTTCTTCGATCATCTGGCGCCGGGCGGGCGGCTGATGATCGACCTGGACGCCATCGGCGGCTTCCTGGGCGAGGGCGGCCGGGTGCGGAGTTGGGCCACCTGGGACGGCGATCTGATGACGCTGACCGATGCGCGCGTTTCAACCGACTATGTCGCGCAGACCACCGTGACGCATCTGCGCTACGAACTGTGGAAGGACACCAAGCTCGTCGATTCCGAACTGGAGCTGTTCAGCCTGCGTTGGTGGGGCGTCGAGGAATTTGCCATGGCGCTGCGTGAAACGGGTTTCGTCGACGTCGTCGCCTCTGGTGACTATCGTTACGGCCAGGCGCCGGCCACTGGCTGCGAGACGATCAGCGTCGAGGCGCGCCGGCCGGAATGAAATCAATGGCTTGAACCAAGGCGGCAGCTCGACTATCTAGCAGCCATCAGTAATTTCAACAGGATGTGTGCCTCAATGGATTTTTGCCCGACAGCAACGCCGAACCGCATTGCCATTGGGGAATTCCATGCCTGCATCAATCTCTCTGTCGAATATTGCCTGGTCCACGCCTGACGGCCGGACGCTCTTTTCCAATCTATCGCTGAACTTCGAAGCAGGCCGTTCGGGGCTTGTCGGACGCAATGGCGTTGGCAAGTCGACGCTTCTGCATCTGATATCGCGCTCCTTGCTACCGGAGACCGGCAATGTATCCGTCGCTGGCACGCTAGGGCTGCTGCGCCAGGCGGCGCAGATCTCGCCAGGCGAAACCGTGGCCGACCTGTTCGGGGCATCTGAGGGGCTCGACCTGCTGCGGCGTGCTGGGGCCGGACTTGCCAGTGTCGAGGAATTGACCAATGCCGACTGGACGCTGGAGGCACGTATCGAGGCTGCACTCGCCCGCGTCGGGTTGAGCGCGGAGCCTGCCACGGCGCTCGATGCCCTGTCGGGCGGCCAGCGTACGCGTGCGGGGCTCGCCGCGCTGGTCTTTGGCGAGCCCGACTTCATCCTGCTCGACGAGCCGACCAACAATCTCGATCGTGACGGCCGGAAGGCGGTGATCGACCTGCTGGCCGGCTGGCGCACCGGGGCTATCGTCGTCAGCCACGACCGCGAGCTGCTCGACACCATGGACGCCATAGTCGAGCTGACGTCGCTGGGCGCGACGCGTCATGGCGGCAACTGGAGCCATTATCGCGAGCGCAAGGCGATCGAACTGGCCGCGGCCGAGCACGATCTGCTCGACGCTGAACGACGTGTGTCGGAGGTTGCCGTGAAAGGCCAGGCGACGGCCGAGCGCAAGGCACGCAAGGACGGTGCCGGCAAACGCAAAGCGGCCAAGGGTGACATGCCACGCATCCTGATGAACGGGCTGAAAAACCGCGCCGAGAACACATCAGGCGAAAACATCCGCCTGGCCGAGCGCCGGCGCGCCCAGGCGGAAGCAGATGCCGCCGCCGCCCGCGAGCGGATCGAGGTGCTGCAGCCCATCTTGCTGAAATTGCCGTCGACGGGCCTGCCGCCCACGAAGTCGGTGCTGCGCGTTGATCGGCTGACGGCTGGCTACGAGCCGGGAAGGTCGGTCATTTCGGACTTTTCCCTCGCTGTGACCGGGCCGGAGCGTGTCGCGCTGGTGGGCGGCAACGGCAGCGGCAAGACAACGCTGCTCAAGGCGATCTCGGGCGAACTCGAGCCATGGGCGGGCAGTGTCTCCATACTGACCGCCTATGCCATGCTCGACCAGCAGGTCGGCTTGCTCGACGCCAAGGCTTCGATCCGCGACAACTTCCGCCGCATCAATCCCGAGGCGGACGAAAATGCCTGCCGTGCGGCGCTGGCGCGCTTCATGTTCCGTGCAGATGCGGCGTTGCAGGTCGCGAGCAGCCTGAGCGGCGGCCAGTTGCTGCGGGCTGGACTGGCCTGCGTGCTCGGCGGCAAGGCGCCGCCAGCGTTGCTGATCCTCGACGAGCCGACCAATCATCTCGACATCGACGCCATCGAGGCCGTGGAAGCCGGATTGCGCGGCTATGACGGGGCGCTGCTGGTGGTCAGCCACGACCAGGCATTCCTCGAGGCGATCGGGATCACCAGGCGGGTCGACTTGGCTGACAGGAGCCGGATGCGTTCGGGCGATCGTCGGTCGCGGCTCTGATCAGGTGCTGAGCGAGTTTGAGGCACGCAGGCTGACGCCGGTGATGCGCCAGACGCCGTCGGGCTGGAGTTCGAGCGTGTAGACGGCTTCGTAGTCCTTTCCGTCGGCACCGACGATGATCACCTGCTGGACGATCGATGTCGGGCTCGTTTCCTGGAATTTTCCAAAGGAGAAGCTCTGCGGCTTGTGCACTGGCTTGTACGCGCCCGTGACCATGTTCATGAAAGTGTCGAGGGTCGGGAAAATGCGCTTCACATTGGGGGCGGCGTAGCTGTAGGCAGTGGCGTCGTTGCCCGAGCGGAAGGCATGGAGCTGGCCCGAAATGCTGTCTTGTGCTGCCTTGATTTCGGCCTCACCGGCATAGGCCGGGAGGGACATGAGCAGGCAGGCAAAAAGGGCGGCGCGGCGCATGAGGTTCTCCGGTCGCCAACCATGGGCGATGCCAGCAGACACGCTGGACCGCGCAAAATGGTTGCATCGGCAAGGAGTTTATCAGATCAGCCGGTTGCGCATCAGGCATTCCCGTGCTGTTGGGAGGACAGGCTGCAGCTCCGTTCGCAGGTTCGGGAAAGTCGTCGCACCGTAATCAAATCTCTTTGCCGTGGTCACAACGCAGCTGTCGCTTGAAAGGCATGGTCCGTTCTGCGACAAGACGGGCAACGATGGAACGGACCAAGCGATGAAGACCTTTTTCGTGCAGATCAAATGTGAGCTCGGCAAGGCCTATGAGGTGGCGAGCGCATTGGCGGACGCCGAAATCGCCTCGGAGATCTATTCGACTGCCGGCAACTACGACCTGCTGGTCAAATTCTACGTCGATGACGAAGAGGACATCGGCCACTTCGTCAACGAACGAGTCCATGCCATCGGCAACATCAAGGATACCTTCACCACGGTGACGTTCCGCGCGTTCTGAGCGGGACAAGGGCAGGGATCTGCTCATATCGCCTGCATACTGCCGAAAATACGGGCAATTTTCCGATAAATAAGCCGGCTGTCGCCAAAACCGGCGATTGCGCTTGATTTTCTCTCCCGAGGTCATTTCACTGGCCAAGAGGGGAGTTTGCCATTGGTTGCGTTCGACGAAATGCTGCCGGCAGAAGCCGGTTTGAGAAGACCCTATGAGGCCTATGACGGCTGGCTGAAAAACCAGGACCCCGCCCGACTTACTGAAAAGATGCGCGATGCCGAGCGCGTTTTTCGCAAGACCGGCATCACCTTTGCCGTCTATGGCGAGCAGGAAGCATCGGAACGGCTGATCCCGTTCGACATCGTCCCCCGCATCATTTCAGGCAATGAATGGCGCCGGCTGACGCAGGGCATCGAGCAGCGCGTTCAGGCGCTCAACGCTTTTCTCGACGACATCTATCATCGCCAGGAGATCCTCAGGGCAGGGCGCGTGCCACGCGAGCTGATCGCCACCAATGAGGCCTTCCTGCCGGAGATGATCGGGGTTCGGCCGCCGGCGGGCGTCTACACCCACATCATCGGCGTCGACATTGTACGCATCGCCGAAAACGAGTTCTACGTGCTCGAGGACAATGCGCGCACGCCCTCGGGCGTATCCTACATGCTGGAGAACCGCGAGACGATGCTGCAGCTCTTTCCCGAGCTGTTCCAGCGCATCAAGGTGCATCCGGTCGAGAACTATCCGCAACTGCTCAGGCAGTCGCTGGCGGCGGTGAAGCCGAACGGTGTGAACGGTGCGCCGACTATTGCCGTGCTGACGCCGGGCAGCTTCAACTCGGCCTATTTCGAGCATGCGTTTTTGGCCGACCAGATGGGCGTGCAGCTTGTCGAGGGACAGGATCTGCGCGTCGTCGACGGCCATGTCGCGATGCGCACGACCGAAGGCTACAAGCAGATCGACGTGCTCTACCGCCGCGTCGACGACGCCTATCTCGACCCGCTGACCTTCAAGCCGGATTCGGCACTCGGCGTGCCCGGCATCATGGACGTCTACCGCGCCGGCAACATCACGATTGCCAATGCGCCAGGCACCGGTATCGCCGACGACAAGGCGATCTATTCCTACATGCCCGAGATCATCGAGTTCTACACCGGCCGCAAGCCGATCCTCGGCAACATCCCGACGTGGCGCTGCTCGGAAGCAGACAGCCTGAATTATGTCCAGGAGCATCTGGCCGAGCTGGTGGTCAAGGAAGTGCACGGCTCGGGCGGCTACGGCATGCTGGTCGGCCCTGCCGCTACCAGGAAGGAGCGCGAGGAGTTTTCCAAGAAGCTCGCGGCCCGGCCGTCGAACTACATCGCCCAACCGACGCTATCGCTATCGACCTGCCCGATCCTGACCGAGAAGGGGCTTGCCCCCAGGCATGTCGACCTCAGGCCGTTCGTGCTGGTTTCCGACCGTATCCGCATTGTGCCGGGCGGGTTGACGCGTGTGGCCCTCAAGGAGGGGTCGTTGGTGGTGAATTCATCGCAAGGTGGCGGGACCAAGGATACCTGGGTTCTGGACGACTAGGGGGACGTTGATTTTTCATGCTTCTGGGACGCACCGCCAACGGCCTCTACTGGATGAACCGCTATATCGAGCGGACCGAGAACATGGCGAGGCTGATCGATGCCGGCCTGCGCATCGCGCTGACCCGCAGCCAGGATGCCTCCGAGGAATGGAAATCGGTGCTGCTCTCCGCCGGGGCTGCCAGCTCTTTTGCCGGGAAACACTCAGACTACACGGCGGAAAACGTTGCCGATTTCCTGTTGCGCGACATGTCGAACCCGTCGAGTGCCGTGGCGGCGATGGAGACCGCGCGCAACAATGCGCGCATGGTGCGCACGGCCTTGACGCGGGAGACCTGGGAGAGCATCAACGAAGCGTGGATGGCGCTGAAGCGCATGCTGGCGTCTCCGATCGATCAGCGCGAATTGCCCGGCGTGCTCGACGCCATCAAGCGAGAAACCGCGCTGATCCGCGGTTCGTTCTATGGAACGATGCTACGCAACGAGATCTTCGATTTCGCTCAGCTCGGCACCTACATGGAACGCGCCGACAACACCGCGCGTATCCTCGACGTCAAATATTACGTGCTTTTGCCCTCGGTCTCCTGGGTTGGCTCGTCGCTCGACAACTACCAGTGGGAATCAATCTTGCGGTCGGTTGCGGCGCACCGGTCCTATCGCTGGGTCTACGAGGCCGAATACAAGCCAACCAACATCGCCGAGTATCTGATCCTCAATGCGCGCATGCCGCGTTCGCTGTCGTTCAGCTATCGCTTCCTTGCCGAGCATCTGAAGTTCCTCGGCGAGGACTATGGCGCCCGGCATCCGGCGCAGGAGATCGCCGAGCGGATCTATGCCCGTCTGCGTGGCACCGAAATCAAGGATATCTTCGAAACCGGTCTGCACGAGTTCCTGGCCGACTTCATCAGGGACAATAACCGGCTGGGCGATCAGGTCGCCCAGGATTTCGGCTTTTATTGATCGGATAGGATGATGCGGCTCAAGGTCAGCCACCGCACCGAATACAGCTATGACGAGCCGATCCGCTACGGCTTGCAGCGGCTCAGGCTGTGGCCCGCGAGCGGTCCGGCGCAGACGATGCTGACCTGGGCGCTGCACATCGAAGGCGCGCGGGAGGAGGTGCGTTTCCTCGATCAGTTCGGCAACGACACGCGGCTTCTGTCCATCGATGGAGATCCGCATACGATCAGCGTGGTGGCTGAAGGCGAGATAGAGACCAACGATACGGCTGGTGTTTCGGGACCACATCGCGGTTTTGCGCCGCTCTGGCTGTTCGAACACCAGACGCCGCTGACGGCGCCCGGCACAGCGATCCGCGATCTGGCGGCAAGCGTCGGCGATGGAGGCGATCTGCAGCGGCTGCACGGGTTGATGGCGCTCATCCAGCAGCGGATAGCTTATGTCACCGGCACGACGGACTCGCGCACGACCGCCGAGGAAGCACTGGTGAAAGGGACCGGCGTCTGCCAGGACCACTCACATGTATTTGCAGCTTCTGCCCGGCTGCTTGGATTTCCCGCGCGCTATGTCAGCGGCTACCTGATGATGAACGACCGGGTCGACCAGGTTGCCACGCACGCCTGGGCGGAGGCCTATGTCAGCGACCTCGGCTGGGTCGGCTTCGATGCAGCCAACGGCATGTCGCCCGACGAACGCTATGTGCGCGTGGCTGTCGGCCGCGACTATCGCGAGGCGATGCCGATAGCCGGCATTCTGATCGGGCATGCGCAGGAACGGCTTGCAGTCCACATCACGGTAGAGCAGTAATCCGGCATAAGAACATTCGCCGGAACTGGAATCGATGACCTATTGCGTCGGCATGAAAATTGACCGTGGCCTGGTGTTCATGTCGGACACGCGGACCAATGCCGGGGTCGACAATATCTCTACCTTTCGCAAGATGCGCATCTGGGAGCAACCGGGCGAGCGCGCGGTCGTCTTGATGTCGGCCGGTAATCTGGCCACCACGCAGGCCGTGGTCAGCCTGCTCGACGAGCGCACCAAGGCTGCCGCCGAGCGTGCGCCGACGCTGCTCGAAGCGCCTTCGATGTTCCAGATCGCACGCATCGTCGGCGACACGGTCAAGGAAGTGATCGCCCAATCGGCCCCGGCCGGCCAGACAGCGGATGCTGCCTTCAACGCCTCCTTCATTCTCGGCGGCCAGGTCAAAGGCAGCGAACCCCGACTGTTCATGATCTATCCCGAAGGCAATTTCGTCGAATGCAGCGACGACACGCCGTTCTTCCAGATCGGCGAGACCAAATATGGCAAGCCGATCATCGTGCGCGCCTATGACCGCGCAATGAGCTTTGCTGAAACGGTGAAGCTTTTGATGGTGTCGTTCGATTCGACGCTGAAATCGAACCTGTCGGTCGGCCTGCCGCTCGATCTGGCGTTCTACGAGAAGGACAGTTTCAAGATCGGGCTGAAGAGGCGCATCGGCCCCGACGATCCCTATTACCGGAGTGTGTCCGAAGGCTGGTCGGATGCCTTGAAGGCCGCGTTCCAGAGCTTGCCCGATTTCATCGAATAATCGAATGCCTGGCCGGTCCTGAGGCTGATGGGGAGGGAGAATTGCCATGCATAGCGAGGCGTTTCGCCATTGGTCGCAGAAGGCCGCCGAATGGGGCGCCGACTATCGTGACGGCCTGCGCGACCGCGCCTCGAGCCGGGCCAGGTGCTGAACTCGATTGCCGCCAGCCCGCCTGAGGCCGCCGAGCCGATGGACGAGATCTTCGCCGACTTCGAGGCCAAGATCGTGCCGGGCATGACGCATTGGCAGCATCCGCGCTTTTTCGCCTATTTCCCGGCCAATGCGGCACCGGTGTCTGTGGTGGCGGAGTATCTGGTGAGCGCAATGGCGGCGCAATGCATGCTGTGGCAGACCTCGCCCGCAGCGACCGAACTCGAGACCCGCGTCGTCGACTGGATGCGCCAGGCCCTCGGTCTGCCTGAAAGCTTTACCGGTGTGATCCAGGATTCGGCCTCGTCGGCGACGCTTGCCGCCGTGCTGACGATGCGCGAACGCGCACTCGACTGGCAGGGCAACAAGTCGGGCCTGTCGGCTGCGCCCCGGATCCGCGTCTACTGCTCGGAGCACGTGCACACGTCGATCGATCGCGCCATCTGGATATCAGGCATTGGCGATGACAATCTGGTGCGCATTCCGAGCGAGGGGCACTTTCGTGCCTTGTCGCCCGAGGCACTGGATGCGGCAATCGTCGAAGACCGCAACAATGGCCTGCTGCCGGCTGGCATCATTGCCTGTGTCGGCGGCACCAGCGTGGGCGGCACTGACGACGTGGCGGCGGTCGTGGAGGTGGCCAGGCGCCACGGCCTCTACGTTCATGTCGACGCCGCCTGGGCTGGCTCGGCGATGATCTGCCCGGAGTTCCGCCATTTCTGGGCAGGTGTCGAGGGCGTGGATTCCATTGTCTTCAATCCGCATAAGTGGCTGGGGGCGCAGTTCGACTGTTCGATCCAGTTCATCCGCGATCCCGAAAGCCTCGTACGCACGCTGGCGATCCGGCCGGAGTTCCTGAAGACGCATGGCCGCGACGGGATCACCAATTATTCCGAGTGGTCGGTACCGCTCGGCCGACGCTTCCGGGCGCTGAAATTGTGGTTTCTGCTGCGTGCGCATGGGCTGGATGGCTTGCGCGGGATGATCCGCAATCATGTCAGATGGAGCGAGGGGCTGGCGCGGCGGCTGGGTCGTGAAGCCGATTTCGAGATCACCAGCGAGCCGATGCTGTCGCTGTTTTCGTTCCGCCATACGCCGCCGGGCGTTGACGATCTCGACGACCACAATCTGGCGCTGGTCGAGGCGATCAATCGCGACGGACGCATTTATCTGACGCAGACGCGGCTCGACGGGCGCGCCGTAATCCGCTTCCAGGCCGGGCAGTTCGAGGCGACGGAAGCCGATGTCGACACGGCTTTCGAGGTGATCGTCGAGATCGCACGGGCTGCGGGATAGGCGTCAATCGTAGCAAAGACCAGCCGGAACAGGACGTTCCGGCTGGCTTCATTGTTCAGGCAATGTGTCAGGCGCCCTGGATGTAGGGCAGCACCTCGATCGTGCCGCGATAGATCATCTCGCCGGCGACATAGAGGATGATGACCAGGCCGACATAGGCGATCCAGCGGTGCTTCTGCAGCAGGTTGGCGATGAAGCTCGCGGCAACGCCCATCAGCGCGATCGACAGCACCAGGCCGAAGATCAGAACGTTGGGATGGTCGCGCGCGGCACCGGCGACGGCCAGCACATTGTCGAGAGACATAGAGACGTCGGCGATGAGGATCTGCCAGGCGGCCTGGGCAAAGGTCTTGCGCGGCGCGGTACCCGCGACCTTGCCGTCCTTGTCGATATCCTGGTCGGACAAGGCTTCGACGGCCTGGGTTTCCTCGGCATGGCTGTGGCGGAGTTCACGCCACATCTTCCAGCACACCCACAGAAGCAGCACGCCACCGGCGAGCAGCAGGCCGACGATCTGGAGAAGCTGGGTCGTTGCAGCGGCAAAGCCGATACGGAGCACCGTTGCGGCGATGATACCGACCAAGATCGCCTTGGCGCGCTGGTCCTTGGGCAGGCCCGCGGCGGCGAGGCCGATGACGATGGCATTGTCACCGGCCAGAACCAGATCGATCATGATGACCTGGAAGAGGGCGGTCAGGGCCTCGGGGGTAAAGAATTCTGTCATATGGCACCCTTTGCTTTCAGCAAGGGCGGCGTGGCTTGCAGACATGATCTGCCGCACCGGGATGGCTCCGGTCGAGCAAGAATCAGGACGTGCTGAGTGGTGAATGCATGTTGAGCCAGGCCGCCGGATTGGAAACTCCAGTCCGACATCGCAGCCATGGTGACTGCCAGAGGGGCCCGGCCTGGGTGGCAGGTTGGTAATCGATCGCTGCGCGGATTTCAAGGCCGAAACCGCATTTGTTCCACATCCCGCGGAGGCCGGATATTCGACCAATGCGGCTTCGATGTGACTTTCGAAGTGCCTTTTCACTGCTTTCGTTCTGGCCTATCGTTGCTCAAAACGAAATTCAGGGAACGCTCATCATGTATCTGTCGCCGCGCCAGTCCGAGATCATCCAACTGGCCAAGGACAACGGACGCGTGCTGGTCGACGACCTGGCGAGCCATTTCCAGGTGACGCCGCAGACGATCCGCAAGGATCTCAACGATCTCTGCGACCAGCGGCTGTTGAGCCGCATCCATGGCGGGGCGCTATTCCCCTCTGGCATCGAGAACCTCGAATATGAGGCGCGGCGCAAGATTGCCGCCGACGAGAAGGACGCGATCGGCCAGGCGGCGGCGCGCATCATTCCCGACAACGCCTCTTTGTTCGTCAATATCGGCACGACCACGGAGGCCGTCGGCAAGGCGCTGCTCGACCATAAGGGGCTGATGGTCATCACCAACAACATCAACGTCGCCAACAGGATGCGGGTCTACCCTGACATGGAGGTGGTGATCGCCGGTGGTGTGGTGCGCGGCTCGGACGGTGGCATCGTCGGCGAGGCGGCGGTCGACTTCATCCGCCAGTTCAAGGTCGATTATGCGGTGATCGGCGCCTCGGCGATCGACCATGATGGCGCTTTGCTCGACTTCGACTTCCGCGAAGTCAAGGTGGCGCAGGCAATCATCGCCAACGCACGCCACGTCATCCTTGTCTCCGACCAGACCAAGTTCGAGCGCACCGCACCGGTGCGCATCGCGCATCTGTCGCAAATGGACACCTTCATCACCGACCATTGCGACATTCCCAGCATCCGCAAGATCTGTGCGGAATCGGACGTGCAGCTCGTCGAAACGAAAAGACCCGCGCCGTGAGCGCGGGTCCTGAGTGAGCGCGCCTGAGCGTCAGCGTGCCTAGTAAGGCGAATAGCACTGCTGGCGCGGCCCGTTATAGGGCTGGAAGGTGTTGTCATAGGCCCGGTAGGACCGGTAGCGGTCATAACACCATTGGACATGCGCATTGCCGTAGCGGCTCGGCTGGACGTAGCGGGGCTGTGGCTGGTTGGCGATGGCGCCGCCGATGATCGCACCCGCTATGAAGGCGCCTGCCGGGAACCAGAAATTGTTGTGGCGACGATAGCCGGGTCGGTAGTCGCGATAACCGCGATGACCGTTGAAATACACCACGTCGCCACGTTCGCGATAGAAACCGCTGCGCGGTGCGCGGAAATGGCTGGCGCTGTCGCTGCGCATCACACGGCGCTTTTTCCAGTAGCCGTCATACTGGACCTGTTGGATAGCCGTGTCGGCCTGGGGAGCTTTGGGCACGAAGGCCGGCGCCGCCATCGCCTCGGCCACAGGCAGCACCGCAAATGAAGCCGCGATGGCCGTTGCCATGACGCTTGAGATGAATTTGTTCATGATCGTTTCCTCGTAAAGCGGATGTTCCTTCACGGGCATAACGGCGGGAGACGACAATTGTTCCTGGGGCGGCGAGACGGAATCAGCAGATCCAAGGTTCGAATCCCTGGGCGCTCACCTTTCTGCGTCACAGCATTTTCCGCATCGAACTGCCAATGCCACCTGCGGCCGCAGGCATGTTTCGCCTTGTCGTGGCGCAAGCGTGATCGGTTTCAAGGAAATCCGGTACGCAGTCATGGAACACGAGGCATTCCGGCGAACGATCGATTTTGCTCGCCGATTTTTCGTCATCCGGCGTTCATCGTGAACATGAGAAGTTTGGACAACACGATAGCCAGCGCTACCCGCACTGGCATGGGCATGGCGTCCGAACAGTTCACCGATGCTGACGTCATGTTGCGGGAATTTGTGTCGGAAGGTGCTTCTGACGTCTTCCACGTTCACTACGATGACTACGCCCGTAACGCGTCAGCACTGCGCGGTCTTTTCGACTTCCTCGGCGCCTCGTTCAACGAGGCTAGCATCCGGGACGTACTCAACAAGAAGCACTCAACATTCGCTGAACCCGTTTCCGCATGAACAAGCCGGAAACGCCGTGCGAGAAAAGTTTCTCCACACTTCTCCCTTTTATCCCTCGTTCCGTTTCCGTTCACGGAAGCCGACAACGCTGAAGACCTTGATCTGTAAGGGTTTGAAGGTGGTGAGCGCGCAGGGATTCGAACCCTGGACCTACTGATTAAAAGTCAGTTGCTCTACCGGCTGAGCTACGCGCTCCCGGGGGCGTATGGCGACCCCGAAATTGCGGCGGAACATAGGGAGAGTGTCCCGGCGGGTCAACCGGAAAAACATCATTGCAAACAGGCTGTCGAATGGCCACCGGCAATTGGCTCTCGACCCTGCAACTCAACTCGCTCGGCATTTCCTGGCAACCCCTCACGCGCGTAATATTACCTCTTGGTGATATTGCTGGCATCCGGCAGCGCTGCTAGACATCGGGGGCCCAATATCGGGCTTATCGTTTTGGACATTTGATAGATGCGTATTCTTTTGAAACTCGCCGTTGCTTCCGTTTTCGCAACTTCCGTCATTCCCGCCGTCGCACAGGCAGAAGATCTTGTCTTCACGCTCAAGAACGGCACGAAATCGGTGCTGACGAATTTCTACGCCTCGCCGGTTGGCGTTGACCAGTGGGAAGACGACATCTTCGGCCGCGACACGCTGGGCGCAGGCGAAAGCATGCAGATCACCATCGCCGATGGCCGCAGCGTCTGCGAATACGACATGCGCTTCGAATTCGAGGAAGGCTCAGACCTCGACACCACCGAGGACAAGCAGAACCTCTGCGAACTCGGCGAATACACGATCCACGAATAGGGCTGGCTTCGAGCAAGCCCCGGGCTGGTCACGCCGCGAATAGATTCGGCACCTTTTGCGCCGAACCCCGAATAGAGTGGCTATCGGCAATGCACGCCGCAGGAACGCCGAAGAAAACTGCACCGGGCCGGAAGCAACCGGCCCGTCTGCCACAAAATGGTGATTGGTACCTGATTGCCGCTGCCGCTATAGCGGCCCTGCACATTGTGGAGCGGCATTGAATGGCATTGGACGTCGGTTATCTCAGCGCATTGGGGGCGGGCGCCCTGTCGTTCCTGTCGCCTTGCGTGCTGCCGCTGGTGCCGCCTTACCTCTGCTACATGGCGGGCGTTTCGGTCGACGACTTCCGGGCCGAGGGCGGGGCCGCAACCGTTTCCCGCGCCCGCGGCGCGCTTTTGACCGCGTCGGCCTGCTTCGTGCTCGGTTTTTCCACCGTCTTCGTGGCGCTGGGTGCTGGCGCCTCGACGATCGGGCAGCTGTTGCGAACCTGGCAGGAACCGCTGGCGATGGCGGCTGGCGTGCTGATCATCCTGATGGGCCTCAATTTCCTCGGCATCCTGCGCATTCCGCTGTTTTCGCGCGAGGCGCGCTTCCAGTCGCAAGGCAAGCCGGCGAGCAATCTCGCCGCCTATCTGATGGGCCTAGCCTTTGCCTTTGGCTGGACGCCGTGCATCGGACCGGTGCTGGGGCCGATCCTGACGCTGGCCGGCGGCCGCGAGACGGTGGGAGAGGGCGCTGCCCTGCTGGCTGTCTATTCGCTCGGCCTTGGCATTCCGTTCCTGATCGCGGCGCTGTTTTCGGGCGCTTTCATGCGGTTCCTGCAGAAGTTCCGCGTCCATCTCGGCAAGGTCGAAAAGGCCATCGGTGCGCTTCTGGTGGTTGCAGGCGTGCTGTTCCTGACCGGTGGCGTGCAGACCGCATCCTACTGGTTGCTGGAGCGCTTTCCGGTGCTCGGCCAGCTCGGCTAGAGCACGTCCCGCAATCGATGAATCGATTGTGAAGTGACGGGCGCGTTCGATGCTGATTCAACATCCATCTTGATGGAGGTGGAGTATGGGGAAGGCACTGAGCGGAGATCTTCGGTGGCGGGTCTTGAAGGCTTCAG